>Ga0209742_10000077_pt1 | contig 53123 bp, 44 predicted proteins | sample DeeMarSeWOR38_10_FD_187462 | JGI IMG/M metagenome (GOLD analysis project Ga0209742, IMG submission 187462) | Marine sediment microbial communities from White Oak River estuary, North Carolina - WOR-3-8_10 (SPAdes) (version 2) | ecosystem: Environmental > Aquatic > Marine > Intertidal zone >...
TTCCCCTTTTCAAGGAAGCACAGTCCAAAGCGTTAGAGATTTTCGATTTTGTTTGCAAATAAATGAATTAGATTTGTCGAGCCGGCACCGCAACTGATAACCGATCGGATTGCTTCTTCAACCGGAATATTCACCGGATGAACAAATTCCTGACTGAGGTGAAAGATAAAGCCAGTTGTCGGATTCGGCCCGGTCGGCACAAAAACCGTATACCAGTTATTTTCGTGGGCGTCTGTTATAAATGCCGTCATCAGGGTATCATTCCCGAATGGCCGCACCAGTGCAACAGAAGAAAACGGCGATTTCTTTTTGCCGATAAATTGCATGATGATTGACTTGATGGTCGGATAACCCGGTGCGATCTTAAATATGCGGTTTTCCAAATTTTTCTGAATATACCGACCGACTTTTGTTTTAACAACCGTTCCGACCACAAAGCAAATGACTAAGATAATACCAATGACAATCACATCGGCAACAAATTCCTGAAATTGCCCCCTGGCCAGCACCAGATTTGTCAGGGGTTGAATGATATCCGTTATCCAATTAAAAAGCCATTTGAAAATTAGATATAAAAGCGCTGCCGGAAGCAGCACAACCAGGCCACCGACAACAGATGTTTTGATGAAGGTTTTTATTCGGTTCATGCGCCAATCCTTCCTGCAGTTTTTTATCAGGTGTCCTGTTTTGCCAAAAGCTATCCGGATAATCTGGGAAGCATGAACGATGCAAAACTTAAGACAAAGAAAAATCCGCACATATCCGTTATGGTTGTCAGAAGAGGACCGGAGGCCAGGGCCGGATCCGTGCGCAATCCCCTTAAAATCAGCGGGACCAGCCCCCCGAAACTCACAGCCACAAAAGTATTGGCTGCCAGTGCGGCGCCAACGATCAGTCCGAGATAGGGATTGCCTTTCCACAGCATAGCTGCGGCGCCGAGCAAACATCCCAGCACCAGACCATTAATAATGCCGATGGCCGATTCCTTGGTTAAAACCCGCAATAACTCCTTGGGACGCACCAGGCCCAGGGTCAACTCTCGTATGCTGACAGCCACGGCCTGATTTCCCGAGCAACCGCTCATATCCGAAATGATCGGTAAAAACACCGCCAGCACAATCGCTTTTTCAAGGGTGTCCTGATACAATGCAATGACGCTGGCGGCGATAATATTCAGGACGATATTGATACTGAGCCAGGATAAGCGCCGCGAGGAGCGTTTCACCAGCGGCATGCTGCGAAACTCTTCGCCCCCCACGATACCGGCAAATTTTAAAAACAGCTGATTGTTGCGCTTGTTGGCCGCATCGCGAACACTTGAACTGCGGATGACCCCGACTAAATTACCGGTGTTATCGACAACCGGCACCCCCAAAAAAGTATATTGTCTGAAAAAATCTCTTAAATCACGAAGCGCGGTGCGGACATCAACACTCAGGGGATTTCTGACCATTACTTCTTCGATCTGTTGATGTCTGGGCGCCATCAAAAGGTCGCGCAACCGGAGCACTCCCACCAGTTTATGGGCATCGGTCACCACATATGCATACTGGATGTCATAATCCGAATATTGCTCGCCATGCTGTCGCATATCATCCAACACATCCCCGACCTGCAGCCGGATGTCATAGGCCAGGTATTCGGCAATCATCAATGCACCGGCCGTATTTTCAGGGTAACGCATCAACTCACGAATTTTTTGAGCCTTCGTCGGCTTGATCTCCTGCAGGATGGCTTCGGCATCATTTTCGCCGATTTTTTTGAGCATGTCGGCCTGCTGGTCCCGCGCCATTTCCTTGACGATGGGTGCCGCCTGATCGGAAGGCAGCCGGTCAAGGATATCGCTGGAGCCAAAGTCCAGGATTTCAGAAATAAGGGCTGCCGCTTTTTTGGGACCGAGCAACTCAATCAGGCGTGCTTGTTGATCTTTGTCCAGCCGCGAAATGCTGCGAGCAATTTCAACCGGTTGCAGTGATTCAAGCAAGTCTGTGATTTTGAGCTGATCGTTAGCGTCAATCAGCGCTTCGATGTCCGTCAAATGATCCTGCGGATTCGCTATGTTTTCCATCGTTCGATCACCTCAGATTGGTTTATCGGGCACTTTATGGTCGACGCAATCACCTGAATTAAACTTATCATAACCATTCAGGAGGAGTCATATGCAACTAAAAACTTTGAAGATCCCCTGCAGCAAGCTGCAAAGGACCATCCCTGTACGGAATTTTAATCGATCCATCATTCGCGCGCTAACCCCGCAGTTAACGCCAGCCAATGCGCTCGCTATTGCGGGCCAAATAGCAGAATTGCCGATTCCGATTCTGCGAAATATCTGAATTCCGGGTTCCGATCTCCCGTTGGTAAAGATAATAAATTACATCGATTTCAACAAGTTAAATCATTGGCATATGGATTGCTGTAAATATAAATGATTAAGCACCCCAATGCAACAAACCCGAACGGAAAACCATAGAAGCGCATGATGCCTAAGCGGCAAAAAAGCGCATGGTGAAGGCCATAAAACGGTCAACATTTAAATCAAAAAGGGGGAAATATGAGTAACGGCGCTTCCAAAAAATCGATTTGGCAAAGCGAGGACTGGTGGGCCTGTTTCCTCGGCTGGTTTATTTTACTGGTGGCAATCATCGGGCTGCGGGAAGTCGAAGCCGGAAAATGGGCTGTTGGACTTCTTCCCAGGGGCCCCAAGCTTGCCAGCGACTGGACATCAATTGCAGCTGCCCTTCCCCAGGGAGGTGCCGGATGGGGGAGCACGCTGGGAATCTTTGTGTTCTTGCTGGTGCTCACGATGATCGGCGGGATTTTCATGAAATTTGATTTCAAGCGCTACATCCCGGGCTTTCTGATCATTTTTATCCTGTCGCTGGTCTCCATCATTATTTCCAAGCAGGCATTTATCAACAAATGGGGCTTCGAGTATGTCATCTTTGCCCTCATATTCGGTTTGATTATCAGCAATATCTTTACAGTGCCCGCTATCCTGAAGGAAGCCGGCAAGACGGAATACTTCATTAAGATCGGTCTGGTGTGCATGGGGGCAGGCATCCTTTTCTCGGATGTGCTCAGAGGCGGCTTCATGGGCCTGGTACAGGCGGTCCTGGTCGCTACGGCGGTCTGGTTCATGACGTATTTCATTTGCCGCGGATTCAAAGTTTCTGAGCGCTTCAGCGCCATCATCGCCTCGGCCAACGCCATCTGCGGCGTATCGGCTACCATTGCCGCCGGCGGCGCCATCCAGGGCAACAAGAAAGAAGTCAGCTACATGGTGGCCTGGGTGCTGGTGTGTGCGGTGGTCCTGATACTTATTATGCCCCCGATCGCCAAATGGATGAACCTGCCCAATAACTGGGCCGGTGCCTGGGTCGGCGGGGTCATCGATAACACCGGCGCGGTGGTGGCAGCAGGCGGAATCATTGGCGGTGATGCCGCCTATAAAGTCGCCGCCATGGTCAAAATGGCCCAGAACGTTCTGATCGGCGTGGCGGCATTTTTTATGGCGCTGTGGGCGACCATGAAACTGGATCGCAAGGAAGCGGGTTCGGTTGAAAGACCACCCTTTATGGAGATCTGGCATCGGTTTCCCAAGTTTGTGCTGGGGTTTGTGGTGTCTTCTATCGTCGTCTCGGTCTTTGTTGAACCGGTTTCAGGGCTTAAAGCGGTCAAGGCTGTCGGCAGTGCGCTCAATGGCTATCGCAACTGGTTTTTTGCCCTGTGCTTCGTGTCTATCGGCCTGGAAACCAATTTCAAAGAACTGATTTCGGTGGGCGGCGGACGGCCGGCGATTGCCTACTGGATTTCACAGACCGCCAATGCCGTCTGGACGTTGTTCATCACCTGGATCCTGTGGTCAGGGACCTTTTTCACTCCAGTCATACTCGCCGATTGATATCAGCTAAACACGGGGCAGGCGTTCGGGTGCGAGCACCTGCCCCGACACGAACTTTATATATGTATTCGGTCAGGCAAAAAGATAAGTCCAATGTCCCTTAAGAATGAAAATGATGCGTTACACTGCTCTTTTTGCGGAAAAGAGCAGTCTGCTGTCAAAAAGTTGATTGCCGGTCCTGCCGTGTATATCTGTGATGAGTGTGTCCGGCTGTGCAGTAAAATAATGGAAGAGGAAAACCACCAGGGCATAAAAAAGCCACAGCAGGGACTGACGCCAAGGGCAATTACAGAGAGACTGAATGCATACGTCATAGAGCAGGAAACGGCTAAAAAGATTCTCTCGGTGGCAGTTTACAACCATTACAAGCGCCTTGACAGAAGCACGCATACCGATGATGTCGAGGTCCAAAAAAGCAATGTTCTACTGATTGGACCGACCGGCAGCGGCAAGACCTTACTGGCTCAGACCCTGGCACGGTTTCTCGAGGTGCCCTTTGCGATTGCCGATGCAACCACGCTGACCCAGGCCGGCTATGTCGGTGAGGACGTTGAAAACATCATCCTGTATTTGCTGCAAAATGCAGACTACAATATCGATCGGGCCAAACGCGGGATCGTCTACATAGACGAAATCGACAAAATTGCCAGAAAATCAGATTTCCCCTCAGGCTCCCGGGATGTTTCCGGCGAAGGTGTCCAACAGGCCCTTTTAAAGATTCTGGAAGGCACAGTTGCCAGTGTGCCTCCCAGAGGCGGCCGCAAACATCCTCAGCAGGATTTCATTAAGATCGATACCACTGATATCCTGTTTATCTGTGGCGGCACATTCACCGGATTGGAGCAAATTATTCTGCGCCGCATGGGTTCAAAGCTCATGGGATTTGGAGCCAAGATCAGTCCTGACAATGCGGACCTTATCGGCGAGGTCCTCACAGAAGTCCAGCCGCAAGACCTGCTGAAATACGGCTTCATCCCGGAGTTTTTAGGTCGACTGCCGGTGATCGCACCCCTGCATGATTTAAATGAAGCGGCTTTGATGCGGATATTGAATGAGCCCAAAAACGCGTTGATACGGCAATTTCAGAAGCTCTTTGAAATTGAGGGGGTAAATTTAAGGTTTACGGAAGATGCCCTCAAGGCGATTGCCGCCGAAGCCATCAAGCGCAGGTCCGGAGCCAGAGGTTTGCGCGCCATACTGGAAGACCGCCTGCTGGATATCATGTTCGAACTGCCGTCCATGAAAGACATATGTGAATGCATCATCAATGCGGATGTAATTATGAAGAAAGCAAAGCCCATTATCATTTATCAGCCGGCTGCAAAAAGCGCCTGATCCATTCAGGAAAAAGAACTGCGACTTCCTGTTTTAGGCCGATCAGAATCGAGAATTCTTATATAATATCATCAATAAATTCATAATATTAAATCTCAATTAAATCCAATATTCATAACCGTAGGATGATAAAGGCCGGAAAATGGTGCAATATCAGAATCAAAAGTTCTGATTTGATTTCGCCTAAATATTTTTTTTGTAATAATTTCTGTATGTTATTAAAATGGCACGGTTTTTGATTATTGATAGAGCGCAGGTGTCACGGGAAGCCGTTGCTAGTTATAAAGTAAAGCGGACAATGCCATTGGCACCTTCAAAATAATATGCACAAAACCCATGATTTTGACATCGGTTATCTCGTTAAAAGCCCGTGCAGAAGCTGCGAAAGGGCCGGTGACCTGCCGGAGTGCATGGAGCAGTGTAAGACCCTGCTTGAGGTACAAAAACTACTCTGCCAGGGAAGAAGTATTTCGAGTCAATCTTCACCCGATGATGAATCTGCGCTTTACATCGGCAGAGACACTGGAAATACTTGATATCCTTAACCGATACCAAGGAACTTAAAAATGATCAGCCAACAGGAGAACTTTCCCGGCCCTGCCGGCAGGCCAACAGCGGGGCAAAAAAGCGAGCCGGCAGGGGAAAATGATGAAGAACCGCTGGGTCATGAGACCTGCCCCGACCTATTATCGCTCTTTTCACAAGCACAGCCCTGCAGCCAATCAGGGACAGTAGCGAAGCCCGCCGCTCAAACAAAATACCCCTGCCGTCTCAATTCGTATGCGACCCCTTTTCGACGCCTGTTCTTTCGTCATGCCACCCACAGGGAATGGAGCGACTGGAAGTGGCAAATTAGAAACCGGATTCGCAAGCTTGAGCAGCTGGAACAAATGCTAAGGCTTAAAGCCACAGAGCGCCTCGCAATGGAAATGCATCGTTCCAATCTGCCGTTTGGTGTCACGCCGTATTTCATGAGCCTGTTGTCGCAGGAAAAAAGCGGTCATCCCCTGCGTCGCACGGTCATTCCAACGGTCGATGAATTTATGAAGATGCCGGGCGAGGCTGACGACCCTCTGGCCGAAGACGAGCATAGTCCGGTCCCCGGTCTTGTACACCGTTATCCGGATAGGGTGCTCTTGCTGGCAGTTGACTTCTGCTCGACCTATTGTCGTTACTGCACCCGTTCACGGCTCGTCGGACACGGCGCCATCCAGCCCGGCCAATCCCGCTGGCAGAGGATGATCGATTATATCGCCGCCACCCCCACAATTCGTGATGTCCTGGTATCCGGCGGCGATCCTCTGACATTGAGCGACGACCGTCTGGAGTGGCTGCTCGCCCGTTTGCGGCAAATTACGCATATTGATATTATCCGCATCGGCACCAAAATACCGGCAGTGCTGCCACAGCGCATCACACCGCAACTGGTGAGAATGCTGCGAAAATTTCATCCGCTCTGGATGAGTTTGCATTTTACCCACCCCGCAGAGTGCACAGCTGAAGCTTACCAGGCATGTTCCCGTCTTGCAGACGCCGGTATCCCGCTGGGCTCACAGACGGTACTGCTTAAAAACATCAATGATCGGGTGGACACCATGAAGGAACTGTTCCATCACCTCCTTCGCATGCGGGTGCGGCCTTATTACCTCTACCAATGCGATCCGATTTCAGGCTCTGGCCATTTTCGCACATCGGTGGATAAGGGACTTGAGATCATTCGCGGACTGCGGGGTTTTACCAGCGGTTACGCGGTCCCCACTTACGTCATCGATGCCCCCGGCGGCGGCGGCAAGATTCCCCTGATGCCGGATTATACCCAGGGTTACAGCGAGGGCAATTTGTGGCTGCGCAACTACGAAGAGAAAGCTTTCTGCTATCCCGATCAGCATCGTCGCAATAATATTAACAAAAAGAAGACAGGAAAAAACAAATGGTTATCGGATTGACCTATGACCTGCGGTCTGAGTATCTCGCCTGCGGCTACTCGGAAGATGAAACGGCCGAATTCGACCGCGCCGACACAATCGACGCGATCGAAGATGCACTGATCCGCCTGGGACACGAAACCCGTCGCATCGGAAATATCCGGCAACTCATCGGCCAACTGGCCGCGGGCGATCGCTGGGACCTGGTATTCAACATTGCCGAGGGTCTCTACGGTGTGGGCCGTGAAGCTCAGGTGCCGGCAATTCTGGATGCCTATGCCATCCCTTACACGTTTTCAGATCCGCTGGTCATGAGCCTCACCCTGCATAAAGCTTTGACCAAACGGGTTATCCGGGATGCAGGAATTCCGACTTCAGATTTTACCCTGGTTGAAGAAACCGCCGATCTCGCAGCGGTGGATTTTCCGCCGCCTTTTTTTGTCAAACCGGTGGCCGAAGGCACCGGCAAAGGGATCTCACCGGCTTCGATTGTCCGGCATAAAAAGGAGCTGGCAGCAGTATGCCGCAAGATGATTTCAACCTACCGCCAGCCCGTGCTGGTTGAGCGCTACCTGCCGGGTCGCGAGTTCACGGTTGGCATTATCGGAAGCGGGGCGGATGCCGTCGTGCTGGGAACCATTGAAGTGCACCTGCTGGCCTCGGCGGAACCGGGGGTTTATTCCTATGTGAACAAAGAGCGCTGCGAGGAGCGGGTTCAATACCGCCTGGTCCGTCCCGAAGACGCGGCACCAGTTCAAGAAGCGGAGGACATTTCCCTGTGCGCCTGGCGGGTGCTCGGTTGCCGGGATGCGGGCCGTATTGACCTGCGTTGCGATGCACAGGGACGGGTACAGTTCATGGAAGTCAATCCGCTGGCCGGTTTGCATCCGGAGCATTCGGATCTGCCGATTATCTGCAACCGGCTGGGGATTCCGTATGTTGAGTTGATCGAACGCATTGTTTCGTCTGCAGCGCAACGAATCCAGGCCGCGGATCAAAGAGCAGTCGGGCATTACCAATGCGCGTCGCGGTAGCGTACAATGCGGTCGGCGATATTTGCACCCCGGATGAAGGCGATGTGCTCGTCCAGGCCGACGCCGTGGTGCAGACCCTGGAAGAACTCGGTCACCGGCCGGTGGTGCTGACCTGCGATTTAAACCTTGCGGCCGTTCAAAGCCACCTGATCAAAATCCAGCCGGATATCGTCTTTAACCTGGTGGAATCTCTCAATGGCCATGATCGACTGATCCATCTGTTTCCGGCCTTGCTTGACAGCATGGGAGTGCCTTATACCGGATCCAGATCAGAGGTGCTTCATTTTACCTCCAACAAAACTTTAGCCAAACAGTGGATGGTGGCGGCCAATTTGCCGACCCCGCCCTGGATCGGCCCCTATCCGCCGAATGTGCCGCCTCTCAACAGGCATCTCGAAGCTGCGCAATCCGCCTATGGCCCTCAAGCAGGCATTCGATGGCTGATCAAACCCCTCTGGCAGCACGCTTCAAGCGGACTGCATGAAGATGAGCTGATTCTCGCTGAAAATAGCGCGCGAGTCCAAAGCCTGCTGCCTCAGCGAGCATCACACCTGGGGGGTGCCTGTTTTGCCGAGGCCTTTATCGACGGCCGTGAGTTTAATCTTGCGCTACTGGCGGGAAAAAACGGACCTCAGACCCTGCCGCCGGCCGAAATCGTCTTCGAGAGCTATCCGGCTGACAAATTACGAATCGTGGGATATCGCGCCAAATGGGAAAAAGATTCCTTCGAATACCATCATACCCCCCGGCGCTTCGACTTTTCGCCGCAGGATGCCGCACTGTTGATGCGCCTTGAGCAAACTGCAAAAAGATGCTGGCAGGTTTTCGGGCTTGGCGGTTACGCGCGCGTCGACTTTCGGGTTGACCCCAACGGTCAGCTATGGATATTAGAAATTAACAGCAATCCGTGCCTGTCGCCGGATGCAGGCTTTGCCGCCGCTGTTAAGCAAGCCGGTATCACCTTTGCCGAAGCAATCGAACGAATTCTATCCGATGCCATGACCCGGAGTCAACTACCACCCGCATAGCGGGTGGCTTGGCTTTTCGGCCATCGGCCGAAAAGACAAAAGCACGCAGTGCTTTTTAAGTTGAACTTGCAACCGGGTGCGAAGCACCCGGTTGGGAAGGCAAGAATATGGTCCCATGTTAAAAATCCGCCGCATTTATGATGATGTGCTGCCGGTCAATCAGGATGCCCTGCAGCAGGTGAAACGCATTTTGCGCAGCCGCATTGTGGAAGTGCCGAAAGAAGAAATCGAGGAAATCAGCCGCAAGCTGCGCAACCCCTTCAAACAAAGGTTTCGCCCCATCCTTTTTGTCGCTGAAAATATGCGCAACAAGGTCCTGGGATTTGCAATGATGTTGCATGAGCCTCAAATCGGCTTCTGTTACCTGGACTGGATTGCCGCTCAAAATACCAGCGGCGGCCTCGGCGGAACGCTTTATGACCATGTTCGCAAGGAAGCGGCCGCGCTGAATGCCGGGGGCCTTTTTTTCGAGTGCTTGCCGGACAGCCTCGAAAAATGCCCTGATGAAAAGTTGCTCAAAGAAAACCGTGCCCGTCTGCGCTTCTACGAACGCTATGGCGGACGCCCGATCAGCAACACGGCCTATGAAGCTCCGGTTAAACCAGACGATTCCTGCATGCCTCATCTGGTATACGACGGACTCGGCCGGGATAAGCCGCTGCCACGTGCCTTTGCCCGCAAAGTGGTGCGAGCGATTCTGGAACGCAAGTATGCGGACTATTGCCCGCCCCAGTATGTCGAAAAAGTCGTAAGCTCCTTTCGCGACGACCCGGTTCAGCTGCGCGCGTTTCGATATGTCAAGCCCGAAGCGGTCTCTGCAGCCGTCGAAGGCCGTTCCGCAGAGCAAATCGCCCTGGTCGTCAACGATCGCCATATTATTCACCATATTCACGAATACGGTTATGTCGAATCCCCGGTGCGCATTCGCAGCATTCTGGCGGAACTGGAAAAGAGCGGCCTTTTCGAAACGGTCAAACCCCGCACCTTTCCGGAAAAACACCTTTATGCTGTTCATGACGCGGACTTTGTCCGTTATATCCGGCGCGCCTGTGAACAGGTGTCTGAAGGAAAATCGCTGTACCCGTATATATTCCCCATCCGCAACAAAATGCGCCCCCCCAGAGAGCCCTCGGTGCTTTCGGGCTATTACTGTATCGACACCTTCACCCCCATCAATCGCAACGCGTATCCGGCCGCCCGGCGCGGAGTGGATTGCGCCCTGACGGCCGCCCGTGAAATTATCGATGGCCGACGGATTGCTTATGCGCTGGTACGCCCTCCCGGTCACCATGCCGAGCGCAGGGCCTTCGGCGGTTTCTGCTATTTTAATAACTGTGCCATTGTGGCCCAGTATATGCTCGACTATGGCAAGGTTGCCATCCTGGACATCGATTATCACCACGGTAACGGCCAGCAGGAGATATTCTACCGGCGTTCGGATGTGCTGACCGTTTCGCTTCACGGCCACCCGGATTTCGCTTACCCATATTTTACCGGATTTGCCGAAGAGGTCGGCGAAAGTGAAGGCGAAGGATTTAACCTGAATCTGCCGCTGCCCAAAATGGTCGATGGGGATAAATACCGCAAAGCGCTGATCAAAGCCCTGCGTCGCATCGATGTTTTTGAGCCCGATTTTCTGGTTGTGGCGCTGGGCCTGGACACGGCCAAGGCCGATCCGACCGGCTCCTGGGCCCTGCTCGCCAAAGATTTTGAACGCAATGGCCAAATGATCGGGGAGCTGGGCCTTCCCGTTTTGGTCATTCAGGAAGGCGGCTATCGCACGCGAACCCTGGGGATCAACGCCAGAAATTTTCTCACCGGACTGGCGGCCTCCGGGTTGACAGCATCCGGCCGAAGCCCGTATGCCGGCGAACGGCTGCACGGGATTAAGTATCGCCAGCGGGTGGAGGCTCAGGACCCCGGCAGGGTGCGACTGCTGGTAGAAATTTCCGGGTTTTTCTCAGAGGCGGAAGTCGATGTGGCCGCCGAGCTGGTCGAAGAACACCTGCTGAAAGGAGTCGACAGCGGGTATCATTTCATTTTCGCCGAGTGCTACAACCGCATGGCCGGATATGCCTGCTACGGGCCGGTGCCGGCAACCGCCTCAAGCTACGATCTTTACTGGATTGTCGTTCATCCTGATTTCAGAGGTAAGGGACTTGGCAAAATGCTGCTGCACAGGAGCGAGCAGCTCATCCGGCAATCGGGCGGGACCCGGATTTACGTGGACACCTCGATGCGGGTACAGTATGCCAGCACCCGCGCGTTTTACGAACACTGCGGCTATCAGCTGGAATCGGTGCTCGAAGACTTTTATGCTCCGGGCGAAGCCAAGGCCATCTATTGCAAATCCATATGAACCCGCCGGCCATTTGACACGATTAAATTCAGCCGCCCCGGCGGGCACGCCAATCCCTGACATCAACGTGGACGAAGGAACCATGGCAGCTGCAGGTGTTCGCCTAAAGTTTCCTGCCTATGGTTTCGGATTTTCTGATGTATAGACTTCGATAAACCGATCGACTAAATTTCTGATATCTTCCCGGATGTACATAAGGCGTCTCATCCCAACGGATTCAGCCTGCCATGTAATTGAGAAAAATTCTGCTGACGGATCCCGCTTCAGGGAAACCAGCTGGCGCAGGTTAAGCCGGATGGCATAAACATAACTTTTTTTCACATCGACTTTCTCGATTATTTTCGCATTTTTATCAAAGGTTGAAAATTGTTTTTTAACGGGTTCGGGATCCGAAAATTTCAACCTCACGTTCAGGATGCCCTCAAATTCGGATCGCGCCGAGGCCTCATCCGGCAGGACCCGAATGCCGCCTTTTTCCAGCTGTCGTTCGATCTCCGTTTCGAGCAGGCTTTCCGACAGCCCCACCTTTTCAAGTTCTGCCTGCCACTCCGCCTCGACGGCATGAACTTTTACGACCACCGCCTGAATGCCCTGAAGCGTCTTGCGGTCTCTGGCCTTGTCGTCCGCACGGCAAACATCAGACAGTATGATCGTTAATAAAGCGGTAATGGTCATCATTGTATAAGGCCATCTTCGCTGAATAACCATATCTTCTTCTCCTTAAATTATACCCTCTTGACAGGCGCTTCTAATGTTTGGGTTTTTCCGTGTGAGCTTTGCCCCCTTTCGGAAGCGTTAGCAGCCAGCCGCCGATTAACCCGATCACCAGCGTGCCGAACAGCATTAAAGCCCGTGACATCGTAAGGGTCCAGAAAAGAAACCGGACTTCAACGACCTGGATGTTTTGCAAAACAAAGATGAGAACCAGGCCGATCAAACAGATAAATATAATATTGCGAATCATGATATCCTCCTCGAGGTCCCCGTTTTTAATTTTGTTTTGGATCAATTAGGGAAAAAGTTTTGCGCTAATCGGATTTTTTTACCAGTGCGGCTGATTGCCGATACGTTTGCCCATCACTTCCAGGGTTTCGGTTACCACCACAAAAGCATCGGGGTCGATTTTGCGCACGATCTCCTTAAAACGTGACAGCTCGGTAAGCGTGACGACGGAATAAAGGATATGCAATTGCTGCCCGGAATATCCACCTTCACCCTGCACAATTGTTACGCCCCTTTGCAATTTTTCCATGATTTGACCGGAAATCTCCTTCCAGTGGGAAGAGATAATCATCACGGCCTTGCGCTGGCTGAGCCCGATGACAACCAGGTTGACGAAGTAGGCATTGATGAAAAAATAAATCAAGGTATACAGCACGCGCTCCATCGGCAGACGGAACAGCGCAATAAACAGCAATACGGCGTGAAACGCCATCACCGTTGTCCCCGGCCGTATCGAAAATCGCTTGAATAAAATGATCGAAAGAATGTCCAGACCGCCGGCGGAACCCAGCGACCGCAAAATAATACCCGAGCCAATACCGGTAACAATTCCGGCTGCCAGGGCATTGAGAATCATGTCTTCAATCGGGAAAATTGGAAACGGCCAAAATATCACCGCCGAGAAAATAATCATCCCCGCCAGGCTGTACCAGAAAAACCTTCGGCCCACAAAAACCCAGCCGATGACAAACAGAGGGATATTCAGCAGGAAATAGATAAATCCGATCGGCAGGGACGGAAAAACATAATGCCCCAGAATGGCCAGACCGGTTACGCCACCGGCCAGAAATTGTTTGGGAACCAGAATCCCTTTGATGGCAGCGGCGCAAAGGACACTGCCCAAAAAAATCAAAAGCAGGTTCCACAATACGATACGTGCCTCTTTGATGGAGAAATTCTTTGGCAACATTTCTTTTTAAGTTATCTCAAAAATAGTGTTTTATCTTCGAAAACAGAGAAAAAAGTTCAAAACGTGTTCTAATGTTAAAAGTGCCAAAAATGAGCTAAAATGCCTAAATTTATGGATTCGCTCTTGCTCCATATTTTATTATAATGAGGATTGAATTCCTCAATTTTAGGCATTTTAGATCATTTTTAATTTTAGCTCACTTGCTTTTATTCACACTTTTGTAGCTTAAGCCTTTGCGACCGGGTGTTAAATGCATTTTCAAGATATGTTCGGATCACTTTAGCTCAAATCCCAGACCGGGATCCGGCCTCGGATAAAGAATTCCTTTTTTTAGAATCACCGCGCCCTGGGCCGGGTCATCCAATAGATCCAGATGGCCGTCCAGATCCGCATACATCACATTGGGCCGCGCCAGTGCAAAGTGCAGCCCCGCCGCGATGCCCAGCGCCGATTCGTCCATGCAGCCAACCATCGTTTCGAGACTGGCGGCGCGCGCGACCGAATTTATTCTCGTGGCCTCGCTGATTCCGCCGACTTTCATCAATTTAATGTTGACCATGTCCACCAGGTCTTTGCGGGCCAGTCGAAAAACATCGCGCAGATTCATGATGCTTTCATCGGCCATCACCGGTATCGGTACGACATCGGTGATTTTACCCAGAAGGTCAAAATCCGCCCGGTTGGTCGGCTGTTCGATCAATTCGAGTTTGGCCGAACGGGTTGCATTAACGAAGTGCAGCGCCTGCTCCTCTGAATATCCCTGGTTGGCATCAAAGCGCAGTTCGATCTTTTCTCCCACCGCTTCACGCACCTTTAAGACCTTTTCGATGTCCGCTTCCACATTTTGCCCGCCTTTGATTTTTAAAGATCTGAATCCTTTTTTGATCCATTCCCCGGCCCGGGCAAGCGTCTCCGCCAGCGGCATAATGCCGATGGTGACACAGGTCTTTATGCGCGTGCGAAAACCGCCCAGCAGCTTGTAGACCGGCAGCCCGCAGACTCTGCCCAGGATATCGTGCAGCGCCATGTCAACCATGGCCACCGCAGACGGATGCTGCGGTAATATGGGCGCCAGTTTTTCGGTGATCCAGGCAAGCCGCAGCGGATCTGCTTTTTTCAAAACCGGATCAATCGCATCGCTAAAGATTTTTATAACCGTCTCGGGGGTTTCGCCGGTTACCTGGCGATCCGGTGCGCCACACCCGTATCCTGAAATGCCGTTGTTGGTTTCGAGGCGCAAAAAAATGTTGGTCGTCGAATCCACGCGTTCATAGGCGATGGTATAGGGTTCGGCCAATCGCATTTCAACCGGCCAGATTTCCATGCGGGCAATTTTCATGATCAGTAATTCCGATGATGGATTTCTTCGAGAGTCAGGGTTTTTAAATCCTCAACCAGGGACACCAGGTGGGCGATCATAATTTCCCATATCCGCTCCCCTTTGGCGGCACTGGCTTTGGTGGGGTCACCCATCACGCCGCTGGACGAAATTTTGCGGGTGTAGGCGTACCACAAAACGCCGCGTTTGGAAGTAAAGTCCAGATAGCGGCTGGAGAATTTCGGAATCTGCTTTTGGGCCTCATCCATGTTAACCAGCTGGGGCCGCACCGCCAGCCCGGTGCTGGTTTCAATTTCACCGGCATGCACATCGTTGGGGGTTTCTACAATTTTGTCGATGTCCACATCACTGGTCTCTCCGGTGTCGACACAGACAAAAATACGAGCATCTCGATTGATCATCTGGGCGGCATAGTTCAATGCCGGACTGTTGCCGCCGTGGCCGTTGATAATCACCAGTTTGCGGATGCCGTTGCGCGAAACGCTCATCCCGATTTCATAAATTATTTTGGCAAGCGTATCATTGGATATGCTGACCGTTCCGGTAAAATCAGCATGGTGATAGGATACCCCGTAGGAAATCGGGGGCAGCACCAGCGGTTTGGGGTCGCTGCAGGCCTCGGCCACCCGGCGCGCCAGATAGTCGGCATCAAAGGCATCGGTATCCAGCGGCAGATGGGGCCCATGCTGCTCGATCGCACCCACCGGCAGCAAAGCCACATCCATTTTTTTTATGCGATCCCTGGCCTGGCGCCAGCTTAACTCTCCCCAGAGGTAGCCGGCAGAAGCCGATGGCTTCAGGGTGTGGTTGGCGCCCTTTCCCGATGAGACGGGATCGAGTTCAAACGGAAAGGTTGCGTCGACAGCCGGATCCTTGAGCACATTTACTTTTTCCCAGCTGCGCCCGCTGCGCAGCACCGCTCCCCCGGCATGCTTGAGAAAAATTCGAAAAAGCGGTCTGCGAAGATCGCTGGGTATCGAATTGATCGGAGAAGACTTCGGATCGAATCGTAATTTTAAAATTTCCGGATGTTTTCTCGTGGCCTTTGATGGCAGGCCTTTTACATCGATTAAGCCTTTTTGCACAAGCAGGGAAAAGAGATGCTGCGCGCCCTCGGCCTCCTGCGACACACGCTGATGGGGTAATTTTTCAAGGCACTCCTGAATCTGAGACGGCGAATAGCCGCATTGAACCGGGTCGGCCCCAATGGCTTTTAACATGGCCACAATGCGACGGCACTTCTCACAATGACCGCAGGGATAGACCCGCTCCCCCTCCTTGTGGGTTGCATGGCAGGAGGTCTGCTGTCTCTGAAGGTTGGGGTAGCGTTCGACCAGTATTTTTTCGATCAGCAGTTCGGATAACGGTCGCAGTACGGAAAACTGACTGATATTCCAGCCCTTGCGCATAAAATACCGCGAAAGAGCCTGATCAAAATAAATGCTCTGATCATATAGTCCGTCGTAATGCGGGATGCCGCGGGTGGTCTTGCGCACCGTCGTGTCATACTCATCGCCGATCAGCAGGCGGCCGATACCGCGTTTGCGCAAAAGCGGCAGCACGCCGAATAAAAAAACCGCCACGGTCCAAAGCCGGATCGGATACCCATCAGAACGAACATGGGCAAAATCTTTACGGATAAAGGGCATGCGCTGCAGCATCCAGGCAAACATCCGGTCGGAATTGACCCACACCCGGCCCGTGTTGGGAATGTTGTCTTTAAAATGCCGGTAAGCGTTCAGGGCGGTAAACCAGTGCCGCCCGGACTCGTTGACAAAAATCGGATGGACTTCGCGGCCGATTTCATTGATCAGCCCGTAACTCAGCAGGCTGTCTTTGCCCCCGCTGGAAAGGATACAATGCCGGTGCCGGTCAGAAGCCCACAGCTGCCACCCTGCGACGGATTTAAGAGCGGGGGTTTCCGGAAATTCAAGTGTGGCGTTAAGATATTTTTGCTTTTTGACCACGGGCAGATGGGTGACATCACCGGTCAGAAAGGGGTTGGGCTCCATAAATTTTTTGACATAAATTTCCCGGGCGGTGTTTTCAGCCATATCCCGGATAAAGCGGCGATCGAGCTCGTCGAAGGTGCCATGGAAAACAATGGACCGACAAAACAAGCCGTAATTGAGTGCCACCTGAGCGGCGATCATATCCGCTAAATTCTGCGATTCCGGTTCCGCTGGATCAAATACGGTTTCTTCATAGCTGTAAATCAGCTCGGTTTGGTCTTCGCGTCCGTCCCATACAAGGCGGTAAGGTGCCATCAGCCTTCTGGGTTCATATTTAAGCGGGCCGATTTCAAGCCGGTCAAAGACCTGCAGCGCTGAAAGCGAGTCATGCGTGGTTTTGCCGGAAGCATATCTCCGGTCGGGTTTTGGCGGCGTTTGTTTAGAAGCCATGGTTTATCTTTCTACAATTTATCTCACGTACGATTTTAAGAATTTCACCAGAGCACCGGCGCCGTCTTGCAGGACATCGAAGGCCGGTATGCCGACTTCTTTTTGAATCGCATCACAAACGGTCGAAATTTGATCCGCAGCCAGGCCCTCGTGATTGACGGTAACCGCCACTACCGGTTTTCCGGAAAGCAGTTCGATCACCTGGATTTGCCGGGTCAGGGGCTGTATCGCATAACCGGGAAAGCCGTCATATTCAAGCCGTGCCGGCGCGTGCTGAAGAATAATGATATCGGGCCGACTGGCGGCCAGGATTTCAAAGCCCCCCGGATAAGCCGGGTTCATTAAGCTGCCCTGCCCCTCGATCACAATAATGTCCGGTTTTTCTTCTTTCCAGGCGCTCCAGACCGCATGCTCAATTTCGCCGGCAACAAAATCGTTGACCAGAGAGTCCATGACGATTCCGTATTTAACACCCTGCATCCAGGCGGTCTGGCCGGTGCCGATCATCTCGGCGCGCAGTCCTTGCTCCTTGCAGCCGTTGACGATCAGCCAGGCCGTCGTACGCTTGCCGACCGCCGAATCGGTTCCCAGAACGGCGATTTTCAGGGCTCTGACCTCCTCGATTTTTCCGCTGAAAAAATGAAGTTCTTCGATGGGCGGCGGTTTGCGGATATCTCGGATTTTGGCCCCATGCTGCGTGGCAAGCTTCACTATTTGCCGGTCGTCCGAAAGATAATCGTGCAGACCGCAATCGATGTTCAGACCATAAGAAATGGCGTTTTGGACATCCTGCCGAGCTGTTGGAGCCAGGCGACCGCCATCCGGGGCCAGACCGACAACAAAGTGCGTGGCCGACCGGGCATTGCTTTCGGTCGCTTTTACGGCCTGATCCAGTGAACCCAAAATCGGGATTTGGTTGGCTTTGCCGTCCAGTACGTCACCGGCATCCCGGCCGGCATAACGTGAATCGACAACCGCAAGCACCCGATATCGTTTTGTAAACCGGACCAGGCCATGCGCCGTTTTGCCGTTCGGCGTGTTGAAGGCCCCCTCACAATAGACGATGGCATTTCCCTCCGGCATCCTGTTCATGATTTCCTCCCTGTCAAAATAACGACATAACGATCACCCGCCAGTGCTTCTTTCTGATGCTTCTCCATTAAAGCAATCAAACCGGCGGTAGAAGCCGGTAAAACCTGAAGACCTTCTTTCTCGCGTATCAGTTTGGAATAAGCGAGCATGGCCTTATCCGAGGCATCGGCCGCCCAGCCCTGTGTCAGTCGAATGGATTCCAGGGCAACATCTCCGTCGATGGCATGCCAGTTGATCAGCGGTTCGTTGACACTGGTTTCCCGGATTTGTTGAGGATTGAGGTCCTCACAGGTCGGCATATTCTTTAAAAAGGCCTGCACAATCGGGTTTTTGCGAAACGAAGAACCGGCAACGATGCGCGGCAGGCGGGAGGTTTTGCCCCGCCGGTAAAGGCTCAAAAATCCCCGGTAGATGCCGGCAAGCGTCGTGCCGTTTGAAACCGGAGCGGCAACGACCAGCGGCGCGTCCCGCAGCTCATCGTATATCTCATAGGCAATTTGCCCGTAAGCGCGCAGCTGGGTAACGGTATTTCCGCCACCGGGGTTGGCATCGTAAAGCTCTTCCTTTCCCGCCAGTTCCTGGGAAACCGCAACTGCTTTTTCATAATCCCCGGTTACCGGAACAATTTCGGCTCCGAGCTCGATCATCTCTTTTACGCGGTTGGTGTGGTAATTTTCGGGTATGCAGATTCGGCACTTCAAGCCGGCAAAGGAGGCGGCCAGCGCCATCGCGACGCCGTAATTGCCGCAGGTCGCCATCGTGATGGTATCAAAACCCCGTCGCAGGGCATCCATGGCCTGCGCGAAGGCAATCCGATCCTTTTGTGTGCCGGTTGGGTTGCCGCCCTCGAATTTAAGGAAAATTTGGCGCAGGCCGACTTCGCGCTCGATATTGCGCGCCCTGACCAGAGAGGTATCGCCTACCTCCGAATCAAATATATCTTCATAGACCTCCAGACGCTCATCCAACGGTATGCTTGAGTCGGCTGAAATTTTGCGCTGTTGCTCAAGTTCCCGGATCACCTGAAGGCCTTCGCCAGTTGCTCCGTCAATTAAATTGTAAGGTTTGCTTTCATCCCCGGATCGATATTCATCCGGGTTTTTTGGATTGTTCATTTTTCCCCCTATTTCCGGAATCCGGGGCTTTATAGATTTGGCCTTAACAGCCGGCAACAAGTATGTCAAAATTTCAACCTGTTGATATTAAACGATATTCTTTAATTTCGCCAGATTCGATCGGAACTTATAATTCCGATTTGAGCACAAGTTTAAATCAATCTTGTAAAAAATAAAAGAGTTATCTATTTTATTGACATTTGGCAGCCAGATATTAAAAATAGCTGACTCAAATTTTTGGAATCTAAATGATGACGGTCATCAAATGAAATCGATACTGGTAACGACAAGCGAACAGCAGACCATCCAGACCATCCGGTCCTGTTTTCCATCGGGTTATCGTGTGGATGGCGCGGCTTCAAAGCAGCAGGCCTTGGATTTGCTGGCTGAAAAGCGCTACGATCTGGTGTTTATCGAGCTCGAACTCCTTTTGGCAGAAGTGCCGGACGAAAACTACAAAGAATCTATGCAGCCTTTCTGGCAGCTTTACCCCACGATTGAAATTATCGTCATGGCCTCTCATCGTCATATCAGGAAAGCCGTGAGGGCCGTTAGAGCCGGCGCCAGTGACTACCTCGCCTTTCCCGTCGACCCTGAGGAAGTCAACCATGTTACCGAGGGCATAGCCGAATCCATCATCAAGCAATCGGAGCTTAAGTATTTGCGGGATCAATTCTGGCACGTTGATTCCCTCGAGCAGGTGCAAACCAAAAGTCTGGCGATGAAAAAGGTGTTCGACAAAATCCGCTCGGTTTCACCTACCAAAAGCACGGTACTGCTTGCTGGAGATACGGGGACCGGCAAAAGTGTTCTGGCAAAACTGATTCACCAACACAGCAATCGTCGCAAGGCTCAGTTTATCAGTGTTCATTGCGGTGCCATCCCGGACACACTGGTTGAAAGTGAAATGTTTGGCCACGAAAAGGGCGCTTTTACCGGAGCCATAAAAAGAAAATTGGGAAAGTTTGAAATCGCAGCCGGCGGAACCATTTTTCTGGACGAGATCGGCACCATTACGCCTCCGGCCCAGATCAAACTATTGCAGGTTTTGCAGGATGGTACCTATCAACGCGTGGGCGGTGAGGAAATACTTAAAACCGATGTCCGTGTAATTGCCGCCACCAATGCCAATCTGAAAAAGATGTGCGAAGAAGGCCAGTTTAGAAAAGATCTTTACTACCGGCTGAATGTATTTCCCATCGAAATACCGGCATTAAGAGAACGGATTGAAGATATCCCGGCGTTCATCGAGATCTTTCTAAGAAATCTGAACAATTTTTCTCTAAAAAAGATACATTCAGCCCACCCCCGTGTAATGGAAGCCTTCAGCAGATATCCCTGGCCGGGCAATATCCGGGAGCTGGAAAACTTGATTGAACGCGCTTATATACTGGAAGCGTCGGTCCAGCTGACACCGGAAAGTTTTCCGAGCGAGCTCTTTGAATCCGGATCCGCTGCCGTGTTTACGCCATCAGGTGAAAACCTGACACTGACCCAGGCCCGGCAACGCGGCGTTGAGGAGGTTGAAAAAAATTACCTGAAAAATGTTTTGGCCCGCCATAAAGGAAAGATCGGTGAATCGGCTGAAACGGCCGGCATCAGCACCCGTCAGCTCAACAAGTTGATGAATAAATACGGGATCAAAAAAGAGGAATTTAAATCCCCTTAGAACCCGCCGGCCGCTATTTTTTTTAAATCAGAACCGATGATTCCGAGAACGTTTAATTTCGGAATTTACATTTCCTGTCCTTATTTTTCTCGAGCAGACCCACCATTTGTGCTCGCTCTCTCCTTTTCTGATACGTGTCCGGCGTCGGCGTTTTCTAAATTTGGGAACCTGCAGTTCCGACCGCATTGGGGCGAAATTAAACATATTAATTGATATCAGATATTTACTAATTTGGCACGCGGATTGCTGATACCAGGGTATTGCCGCGCATCTAAAAATTAGGAATGCCAACGGCAAATGAAAAGGAAAAATGATCTGTTTAGAAGGCATCATCATCCCTGCCAGCTGGGATAACAAAGGAAACGTGATTGACCTGGCCATCGCAACGCGCGATGAAGAGGAGTATCTGATTACCGATAAACACCAGGTTGCCCAATTAAAGCCGCTGTTGAGACAAGAGGTGGAGATAACGGGTATCCTGCGAACCCAGGAAGGTAAAAGAATTATTAGAGTCAAAAAATTCAGCAAGTTAAAAAATCAGGGCTAGCCCGCAAAAATTGGCTGAGTTCAAGTTGGCAGAGGATTAATGGTGTTAACCCGATGGTTGCAAGGGGGGGAAATTTCCCCCCTTTTTTTGTTTTGACCGGCAATAGCGAGCGCATTCCCCGTAGCTTGCTGCGGGGTTAGCGAGCGAATCAAATAGAAAAGAATCCTTACCGGGAAGATTCCCTGCAGCTTGCTGCAGGGTACGCTTCAAACACGGAGATCGAAAAATACCAGATAAGGTATTGCGCCTGCAGTTCAAATAAATGTAGACGGCAGATTAAAAATCCTGTAGAGGATTCAGCAAATATCATGTTCGCAAAGCGACGGCTAAATGACCCAAGACTGCCGCCGCATTTGAAGGAGGACAACAAAAATTGAACAAAATAATTCCCAAGCGCATGTTTTTCACCAAAGGCGTGGGCTACCATCGCAACAAACTGCAGAGTTTTGAGCTGGCCCTGCGCAGCGCGGGCATTGAAAAATGCAACCTGGTTTACGTATCCAGCATCCTGCCGCCGGACTGCAAAATCATCACAAAAGACTCCGGCATAAAAGATTTAAAGGCCGGCCAGATCACTTTTGTTGTTTTGTCCCGCGCAGACACCAATGAGCCCAACCGCTTGGTTTCAGCGGCCATCGGCCTGGCGCGCCCCAATAGTAAGCGTCAGTACGGGTACATCAGCGAACATCACGCCTATGGTGAGACCATGAAAAAATCGGCAGATTTTGCCGAAGACCTCGCAGCAACCATGCTGGCATCCACTCTGGGGATCGAATTGGACCCGGATGTCGCCTGGGATGAACGCAAGCAGACTTACAAAGTCGGCAACAAGGTCTTTCTTTCGCGCAGCATCGCTCAATCGGCCCGCGGCCACAAAGATGGCCTGTGGACGACGGTCGTTGCCGCTGCCGTCATGCTGCTGGTTTAATCCCCCAGTTAAATTTTCTTCAGACAGACGCTGCGATCTTTTCTGCCGAAACCCATCGCTTGGAGTCAAAGGTGACAAAATGAAAGACAACCGTTCTTTATTTAAAAGCGCTCCGGATATCGTCCCGCCCTGCCTTTCCCGGGGGATGTCGATCACCGATATCGTCCATGCGCTGGGGCAGACATCGTTTGAGGCCCGAAATGTCTATCGGGGAGCACGGCTTTACCGGAAGATGATCGATGACGGCGACACCATCTGGCTGGGTATCGCCGGTGCCGGAATCGCCGGTGGCATGGGCGGTATGGTGATTTCACTGCTGGAAGCCGGCTTTGTCGATGTCATCTGCTCGACCGGCGCCCAGGTTTATCATGACCTGCATTTTGCTTTTGATCTGCCGGTCAAATCCATTTCGCCGATCCATAATGACGATGAGTTAAGACAACATGGAGATACCCGCATCTATGATATCGGCATCCGGGAAAAAGAAACGCTAGAAGCGCAGGATGAGATCATCCGCAATTTTGTAAAAGAGCGTTATCAGGAGCATTTTTCCGGTGGTCCGATTTCAAGCTGGGAATTTAACCTGGCACTGGGTGATTGGGTTCAGAAAAACAGCCCTTTTCCCGAACGCAGTTTTGTTGCCTGTGCTGCCAGACAAAAAATTCCCATTTTCTGGGATTCACTGGCCAATCACTCGATTGCGATGAATCTCGTCGTGACGGACCGCGAAGGCTGTCCGGTGATGCTGTCGGCCCAAAAAGACGTATTCGACTCGGCGGCCATTGTTTTTGCCTCCGATCAGACGAGTTTTATCGAACTGGGCGGCGGCGGGCCCAAAAATTTTATCCAGCAAACCGGACCGACCATCAGTCAGGTTCTCAAAATTCAGCACGAAGGCGCCGAGCGGGGCCTTCAGATCGGCACGGCTGTTGAAAAAGAAGGCAGCCTTTCCGGCTGTACATTCAGCGAATCGGTGACCTGGGGCAAATACCGCTCGGCCACCCAAGAAAAACTGGTCCAGATCTGGGGGGAGTACAGCATCATTTTTCCGATTCTGACGGCCTACGTTTTGGACAACTGCCGCGAGCGCTCACCGAAAAACATGCTATCGCAGATGTCCGCATTTGCTGAAAAACTGGAAACCGCTCGATGAAAATAAATCCCAAACAATTTCTTGATCCGCCGGCGCAATATACCGATTTCAAAAATGCGGCAACGGTGATCCTGCCGATTCCATACGAGGGCGGAGTGAGCTATGGCACGGGAACGGCTGGCGGACCGGATGCCGTCATCGAGGCTTCCAAACATCTGGAACTCTACGATGAAGTCCTTAAGGCCGAACCCTACCGCATGGGCATCAGCACGGTAATGCCGCCTGAAATATCTGCTAATGCCGAAAGGATGCAGGAAGCCGTATTTGAGGCCACAAAAAACCTGATCGCCCGGAATAAATATATCGTTCTGCTGGGAGGCGACCACTCCCTCAGCTTCGGCTGTTTTAAAGCCTTGCATGCGGTCACAGATCAACTTGCGGTCATTCAGCTCGATGCGCATTCAGATTTAAGGGACGCCTATGAAGGCAGTCCTTTCAGCCATGCTTGCATTATGTCCCGCATTCGGGAAATCACCGGCGACACGCTGCAGATAGGAATCCGCAGCATGTCTCTGGAAGAAGCCCGGCGGGTTGAAAACGAAAATTTGGCGCTGTGCACCATGTCTGATTTGCGAAGCGGGGCGTTTGATATCCATGCCGCTCTGAATGCTTTGGCCGATCCGGTCTACCTGTCGGTGGACGTGGATGTTTTCGATTGGAGTGTCATCCGCAGTACGGGGACTCCCGAGCCCGGAGGGCTTTTATGGGACGAGGCCCTGGCTTTGCTGCAGCACATATTTTCTCAAAAAGACGTCATCGGCATCGATGTCGTTGAGTTGTCCGATAACCCCTCCGATCGCAATTCCGCATTTGCCGTTGCCAAACTCATCTATAAAATGCTGGGATTCAAGCTGGCAGCCGAAGTCAGCCGGGGCAAAATAGCCTGGCCAGACAAACCCCGAGGAAACCTGTTTCAGCCTTTTCGATAGAAGTGTTTTCAAAATTTCAGATCGGGTCCAGGGGCCGTCGCTTACACGGAATTTCGCATCTGATCTTAACGCATTATGGTGCTCAAAAAGCGCAGGCCGTCACACATTCTGGCGGATGGGCATTTACCGGAGGTCAGTGATACCCCTCAGTGCAACAGGATCAATGCAAATCCTGCTTGATTGAGGCGGGGAACTGGGGTTTCGAAACCACTTATAGAAAGACACGCAGGCGGATCACAAAAAAGGTAGAATCCGTCAGGATTCAGTGATAAAATCAGGTCGCTGAATGCGAACCCGCAACCGGCAGATTTAAAAAGGAGGTCAAACCTAAAAGATGCCTAAAAATATCGGATTCGTATCCACCCGCTTTGCGGGAACCGACGGGGTTACACTTGAAGCCAGCAAATGGGCCACTGTCTTCAAAAAATGCGGCCATCGCTATTTTTGGTTTGCCGGGCTGCTGGACCGCAGTCCCGAAACAAGCTTCCTGGTCCCGGAAGCCTTTTTTCTGCACGAAAAAAACTGCTGGATTAACGAACAGATCATCGGAAAAGAGCGGCGCGATACGGCGGTTACCGATGCCATTTTGGATCTGAAAACCCGGCTAAAAAAGCAACTCAAAGACTTCATCCGGTCTTTTAAAATTGATCTTCTGGTAGCTGAAAACATCCTCACCATTCCCATGCACATTCCGCTGGGGATTGCGCTGACTGAAATAATTGCCGAAACTCAGATTCCCACAATTGCCCACCATCACGATTTTTACTGGGAAAGAACCCGCTTTGCGGTCAATGCCGCCGGCGATTATCTCAGAATGGCATTTCCGCCCAAGTTGCCCGGTATTCAGCACGTGGTCATCAATTCCAGCGCGCAGGAGGCACTCGCCCTGCGGGCGGGAATTTCCTCCATTATCATTCCCAATGTGCTGGATTTCGAAAATCCTCCCCCGATCAATGAGCGCCACACCGAAGCCTTCTGGCAGTCCATCGGATTGCAGAAAGAAGATGTCAAGATTTTGCAACCTACCCGCATCATCCAGCGCAAGGGGATCGAGCATGCCATCGGTTTGGTCGAGGAGCTGAACGATCCGCGCTACAAACTGATCATATCCCATGAAGCCGGGGATGAGGGATGGGAGTATGCGGAATGGCTAAAGCATGACGCCAGACAGCGCGGTGTCGATCTGCGTCTGGTCAACATCCATATGTCCGATCCAATGAATCCGGATGTCAATCACAAAGAAACCTATTCGCTCTGGGATGTTTATCCGCATGCGGATTTCATTACCTACCCCAGCCTGTATGAGGGTTTCGGCAATGCGTTTTTAGAGGCCGTTTATTTTAGAAAGCCGCTGCTGATCAACCGCTATGCCACTTTTGTGCAGGATATCGAGCCGAAAGGATTTGATTTAATCGCTATGGATGGATACCTGACGGGCAAAACGGTGTTAAAAGTCAAAGAAATCCTGGAATCTGCAGCGCAACGGACAAAAATGGTAAACACCAATTACGAGGTTGCGTCGCGGCACTACTCCTATGCCGTGCTGCAACGCTGGTTGAATATTCTGCTGGCCAATTTTTTCGGTATGGACTATTAAACCCACAGGAACTTGCAATTCCTACCTTATTTTAAATCGGAATTTATGATTCCGATTTTATTAATAATTATTCCAAATACTTAACTAATAGATACACTTATTGCCGTCGAATCTCAGCACATTTCTGCGGTTTTCGGAACAAGTGGTTCCCTATTCTTATTGCAGCATATCAAAATCGACATCAATCTCAATGGGTTACCAAACTGGCACAACAATTGCTCTATTACTACAGGCCACATGACAGTTTTACGCTTAACGTTTAACGATGAAAAAAAATGAACGAACGATGAGGTCAGCCTTGCACACCAAAAAACACAAAAGAGCACCGGGTCTGCCGCCCATAACCGGAATCATCCTGCCATCAAAATGGAACGAACAGGGTAAACCCGCCCGGATCGCAATCCACACCGACGACCAGAAAGAATATCAGATTGACTTTAGCGGCGCCGGCAGAGAATTGTTAAATCTGACTTATAAAAAAGTGGCGGTTCATGGCAAACTCAGAGAACAACTCAATGGTCGGGCAATCCTCTGCGTTCGACAATACCAGATTCTAACAGACACCTCTGAAGATAATCAGCCGAATATCCAGGCCGTTTAATCCGATTTGTCGTTGCGCATACAAATCTAAACTTAACAAGGTGTGCGGTTGAAAATGATTCGAGCCGCCTGAAAGAGGAATTTGGTGAAAAAAGAAACATATTCTCCTGATAATGCCGAATTCGAAGATTCGACAGATGAATCAGACGACGGCAGCGATCCCGGTTTATATGAGCCCAAACACAGTCCGATGCGTCGCAAAGAAAAATTTCGTTCAAAGGATTTCAAAGAAGAAAAGGATTTTAAAGAGGAAAAAAAACATAAAGACCGCAAACGGAATGGGCGTCATAAAATGAAACATGATTTTGAATATTAAACAGACGATATTTTATCCATTCTCAAATAGTTGGAGGTGATCAAAATGGCTGCTAAAATGATTTCATACAATGTGAAAGCCAGAGAGCGCCTTTTAAAGGGCGTAAACACACTGGCAGACGCTGTGGAAGTTACGCTGGGGCCCAGGGGCCGCAATGTGGTTCTGCAGAAATCATTTGGCTCTCCGGTGGTAACCAAAGACGGTGTTACGGTTGCCAAAGAAATACAAATCGCAGATAAATTCGAAAATATGGGCGCCCAGATGGTCAAAGAGGTCGCCAGCAAGACCAGTGATATGGCCGGCGACGGGACAACCACCGCTACCATTCTGGCCCGTGCGATTTACCGCGAAGGCCAAAGGCTAGTGACAGCCGGGGCCAATCCTATGGCACTGAAACGCGGCATTGAAAGAGGCGTGGTCGCTGTTGTCGCCGAGTTAAAAAAGCTATCCAAGCCCACCCGAGATAAAAATGACATTGCCCAGGTGGGAAGCATCTCTGCAAACAATGACCGTATGGTCGGCGACCTGATTTCTGAAGCCATGGAAAAAGTCGGCAAAGAAGGCGTCATTACCGTAGAAGAAGCCAAAAGCATTGAAACCACCCTGGACATCGTTGAAGGCATGCAATTTGACCGCGGCTATCTTTCCCCTTACTTCATCACCCATCCGGAAAAAATGGAGACGGTTTTAGAAAATGCATACATTTTGTTGTATGAAAAGAAAATCAGCGCCATGAAAGACCTGTTGCCCCTGCTGGAGCAGATTGCCAGACAGGCAAGGCCTTTGCTGATCATTGCTGAAGATGTGGAGGGCGAGGCCCTGGCGACGCTGGTGGTTAACAAGCTTCGCGGCACCTTAAAGGTGGCAGCGGTTAAAGCACCGGGTTTTGGCGATCGCCGCAAGGCCATGCTGGGCGATATCGCCGTTTTGACCGGCGGCCAGGTCATCTCCGAGGATATAGGCGTCAAGCTGGAAAATTTGACCAGCAATGATCTTGGAAAATGCAAAAGCGTCAAAATCGACAAAGACAACACCACCCTTGTTGAGGGTGCAGGATCAAAGAGCGCAATCGAAGGCCGTGTGCGCCAGATTCGAGTCCAGATCGAGGAAACCACCTCTGATTATGACCGCGAAAAGCTGCAGGAGCGCCTGGCAAAACTCATTGGCGGCGTTGCAGTCATTCGTATCGGAGCGGCAACTGAAACAGAAATGAAAGAAAAAAAAGCGCGCGTTGAGGATGCCCTCAATGCCACTCGCGCGGCCGTACAGGAAGGGATCGTGCCGGGAGGCGGCGTCGCTCTGATCCGCTGCCTGAAAGCCCTGGATAAAATCGAGGCCTCCGGTGAGGAGAAAGACGGCATCCGAATCCTCAAACAGGCTCTGGGCGAACCTTTGCGACGGATCGCAGAAAATGCCGGTTATGAAGGCGCGGTGGTTTACCGAAAAGTTCTGGAGGGCAAAGGCGACTTTGGCTTCAATGCCGAAACTGAAAAATATGAAAACCTGATGACAGCCGGAGTCATCGATCCGACCAAAGTTGTGCGCTTTGCGCTGCAGAATGCCGCTTCGGTATCCGGGTTGATGATTACCACCGAGGCCCTGGTCACCGAAAAGCCTGAAAAAAAATCAAAGCGCGCGGCCATGCCGGAAATGGATGAGGACATGTACTAGAAGTGTTTACAAAACCCCATCTAAGGCTCAATGACTGCGTTGCAGATCTCCGATAAATGCTCACATACGATACGTATGCTGCGCTTTCTCGATCGACCTGCGCCTTGTCCTTGAACCTGATCTGAAGTTTTGAAACCACTTCTGAGAGACTGTCTGCCTGGATAACTTATAAAAACAGATAGGGCTTGTGCAAATGGAAGAAAAAGACTTGGAATACTTTAAAGGCCTTTTGACAGCCTGGCTGGAAGAACTAAGGCATTCTGCAGGAAATACGGTGGAGGGATTGTTAAACGTCGAAGCGATTTCGGCCGATTATCTGGATTGTGCCACTTTCGAATCTGACCGAAGTACCGCACTCCGAATAAGGGACCGCGAAAGCATGCTTATCCAAAAAATTCGAAATTCCCTGAAAGACATCGAAAATGGCGAATATGGAATCTGTGAGGATTGCGGTGAAGAAATTGCGGTGGCGCGTCTGAAGGCCAGGCCGATTGCCAAGCGTTGCATACAATGTAAAACCAAACAGGAAACCCTGGAAAAAATGACGGGGGCCTGAGCATTGGAAGAAAAAATAAAAATGGAAAATGACGGGCCTCCTGCAATGATGGAAAAGGAACTCGGCGAACGATCGGATCCCGACAAAGCTGCCGTCGAGTGCATATGCCCAAAATGTGGCCAGCGTCACATTGTCAACTTTCATTGGATTGGAAGAGGCACGCCTCGAAAATATTGCACCCTTTGCAGAAACAGCCTCTAGAAGCGGTCTCAAAATTCTATCTCCCCGCTCAATGGATCGGGGACCTTAAACCTGACCTGAGGTTTTGAAACCACTTCTGGGAGGGTTTCTAATTCCAAATTTGCGAAAGGAGAATTAAATGAACAAAGCAGATCTTATCAATGAAGTCGCTAAAGTCGTCGGTACAAAAAAGGAAGCCCAGGCAGCCGTAAACTGCGTGTTTGCATCCATTCCCAAAGCCATGAAAAAAGGAAGCCCGGTTACGATTGCGGGATTCGGCACCTTCAAAGTCGCAAAAAGAAAAGCACGCAAGGGCCGAAATCCCAGGACCGGTGAGGAGATAAAAATTAGCGCATCCAAGGCGCCCCGCTTTGTTGCGAGCAAAACGTTAAAAGATCTCCTCAATTAGGACCCTGAACGCTTTTTTAAAAAAGATCAGACATCCCATACGCTTGATTACACCAGCGGCAGTGCCGAAAGGTTCTGCCGCTTTTTTTACTTCTTTCCATAATCATATTCCAAATCACGGAATTGCGGCATAAGTGATTGTAGAAGAGGATGTATGAATACCGCAACTTTTTTCAACCACTGTGATGCTCGCAATAAATCTTTGATCAGAAGCAAAATTTTAATTTTTATTTTTGTGAAATAACTGTTATTACTAGAGACATGACGGATTCGAAAAAATTACGATATTCGCTGCTGATGTTGACCGGAATCATCGTCCTGGGCACCTTCGGATACTATTTCGTTGAGCACATGCCAATTTTTGAAGCATTTTATATGACCATCATCACCCTATCGACGGTGGGTTTTGCGGAAGTTGTCCCTCTTTCGCACGCCGGGCGTGCCATGACCGTTATTATTATCGTTCTGGGCATCAGTGTCGGTGCTTATACGATCGGCACGCTGGTCAGAGCGCTGGTGGAAGGTGAGCTGGTCAAAATTTTCGGGAGGAGAAAATTGCAAAAACAGGTTGCCGGATTAAAAAATCATTTTATCATCTGCGGTTTCGGGCGCATCGGCCGGATTATCTGCAGTGAGCTGTACGCTGACGATATGGATTTTGTCGTTATTGAGCAAGATCCGTCAGTCATCGAGCAAATCGAAGCTTTAAATTACCTTTACATCGACATGGATGCAACCACGGAAGAAGCGCTGATGCAGGCCGGGATAATGGCGGCCAAGGGGATTGTTACCGCCGTTAATTCCGATGCCAACAATGTATTTATTACGATGACCGCCAAGAGCCTGCGCAAGGATGTTTTTGTTCTCGGCCGGGCTTCCGAAGAAAAGAACGAAGCCAAGCTTTTCCGGGCCGGCGCAAACCGGGTGGTATCCCCTTACCTGATCGGCGGACGGCGGATTGCCCAGATGCTAAAAAGGCCGACCGTGGTGGACTTCATTGATATTGCCATGATGGGCACGCATCTGGGCCTGATGATCGAAGAAGCCAGGATTGGCGAAAAATCCGGCCTGATCGGCAAAAACCTGATCGACAGCCAGCTGAGGAAAGATTACGGCGTCATCATCGTGGCGATCAAAAAGCTCTCCGGAGACATGGTATTCAACCCAACGTCGTTAGAAAAGCTCGAAGCCGGCGATGTGATCGTGGTGATCGGCAAAAAAGAAGACTTGAAGCGCATGCGTGCGGTCTTGTGAGCCGCTTTTAAATCTTTTGATCCAGCAAAGCCCCCAGCGAAGTGAGGTGGGCCTTTTCTTCATCTGCAATCGAAAAAAGAACCTTTTGCGTTCGTCGATCTTGACTTTTTTCTGCAAATCGCAGGTAAAGGTCCAGCGCCTGAGTTTCCAGCATCATCGCCAGATCGAGAACCCCCTGCCGGGAGTTGAAAGAAGCTTCATTTTCTTTTATAAAATCATTAAGGCCGAAGCCGCCTTCGAAAACAGACGGCCGGATCGATGCTTCATAGGCATCTGGGTCCGTAATCGGAGAGTCGACTTCGGCAAGAATCTCAAGGAGCCTTTCTTTGTGCCGGTTTTCAATATCAGCCAGCGCTGCCAGTAAGTTTTGAAGCTCAGAGTCTTCAGACCGTTCCATCATATGGCGGTATACGATGCCAAGCCCCATCTCCATACCATAAGCCAGTGCAATCATCTCAGAGGGTGTTTCATCGCCGTGTATCTGCTCGAGGTTTAACTCCTTGGGTCCTGACGCCTTGAGGCCTTGCCAGGCCTTAATGCCACCTTGAAGATTATAAACTTTCTTGAAGCCGAGTCCCGATAGGAGCTGAGCAGCAGCCAAGCTGCGCCCGCCCACCGCACAGTAAACGACAACCGGCTTCTGTGTGTCCAGCTTGCTGCGGCCGTCCTTTAGGCTCGGCAGCGGGATAAGCCTGGCGCCGGGAATGTGTTCGGCTTCATATTCTGCCGGCTGACGCACATCCAAAAGGGTGTATGCCCCTTCTTCGCGCTCGGCCATAAACCGTTTGGCCTCTTCACTATTGATGGATTTTACCGGTGTAAAAAGTTTTTTGAGACTGATCATGGGTGCCTCCAAAAATTGCGGGATATGGGAACTCTGACTTCAAGCTTGTCATTCCCTTGAAAGCGGGAATCCAGAGAAGTTTTTTTATACCCCCGCCTGCGCGGGGACGATGCCTGGACGCCTGCTCAGGCGGCCCGGCGGCAAAAAACTCTAAACCTTCAGTATTTTATTATTCCCGATCTGGAGAAAAAAGCTTAGGACTCCGCCGTTTCACCGGAGACCTGAAATTTCCGCATAAACCGTCGATCGATATAATCTTTGAGATAAAATATCAGCCTGCCTTTATAAACCTTTTTTCGGCGGTAAAAAATGCCGGTACCGTTACCCAAATTAAAGATTAAAAGATATGTTTCCTGGGGTTGAAAGGCTTCCAGATCCTTATCTTCTAATGCAGCCAACAGATTGCTGTACAGAATCGGATTTTGACGCACGGCGTATACCCCCACTTTGTCCAGCGGTCGTTTTTCAAAACTGATGCAATCCCCGCCACCGAAAATTTCCGGGTACGCCACACTCTGAAGATAGTCATTGACCAGGAGACCGCCGTCTTTTCCCGTCGGTAACCCGGACTCGCGGAAAAGATGTGACGGTCGGATCCCCCAGGCCAAAAGCGCCAGGTCGAACGGAAACGCTCTGCCGTCTTCCATAACTGCAAGGTTATCGATCAGACGACTGACATGAACGCCTTCAACGACATCGATTTTTCTGGTCACCAGTGATTTGCGGGCATAACGCTGCACTTTTGGCGGCATGGATGACAAGAAATGACGCCCTCCCAAAACGGTGATCGAAGCCGTTTTCCCCAGGCTGTGGACCAGGCGCCAGAGATTGCCGGTGAGTTCCAGAGCGGCAGCGCCGCCACCAACAATAAGCAGCCGCGGCGTTTTGGTGCTCAAGCCCGCTTTAAGCATTTTTCTTGAGTTTATCAGATTCTCTATCGGTTTAACGGTAAAAATATTTTCACCCTGCACGGCATCGCTGTGCGCCGGCACATAACTGCCCGTGTTGAAGGAAACCACATCGTACTGAATTTCGCTGCCGCTTTTGAGGATTAAAACTTTACGTTCAGCGTCGATGCGAATGACAAAATCTTGAATGAATGAAGCCCCTCGATCTTGTGCCATCTTTTTGACATGAAAACGCACATCCTGCGGCCTGTAGATTCCCGAAAGCAAACCGGGTCCCATACCGGAGTAATAATGATAGGGAGAAGGGCCGATCAGGGTTACCTTGTGGCCGCGTTCAGTATAGTCATGAAGATTGATCATTACGGTCATGTGAGCATGCCCGCCGCCCACCAATACTAAATGCTTGCTCATTACTCACCTATTGCTAAGGGTTTTATTTTTCTGCCCCGGCACAGCAAAACTGACTTTTAGAGCGCAATCACAAAAAATAAATCTTCTGTTGTGAATTGTGTTCTCATTTTAGACGATCTAATTCGGCTTTGTGCAGTTCTATTTTAGCATTCGCCAGTCGCTTGCAGTATGCTTTGGTTTTAGCTGCATCCCCCTTGGCCACGGCTTTCATGAGGTCTCCTTGCAGCTCGGCGACCTCGAGCAATTTATAGTATTCCAATGATTCCTTGAAATGTGCCAGGACAATCAGCCCCGTCAGCAAGGGGTGGTTGTTGGTTACATTGGCATCCTTAAATTGCATCCCGTGTTCGAGTTCAACTTCGAGTCCGCGGCAAAACTCCTTGGGATCAATGTTGATCCCTTTCGGATTCAATTCGGTCAGGATCACCCTGGCTTCTTTAAGGGATACTTTCGCTTCTTTCTTTTTCGTCCAATCACTGATGTTTAGCTGCATGCAAACTTTCTTCACTTCATCAACGCTGACATATTGAGGAATTTTCATAATGCCCTCCTTTCGATTAATAGAAAAGCCTACAGAGGCTATCTAACATCAGTCCAATCGACTTTACCCTTTCAATGAGTCGACAGACAATATTACCTTGATCATTGAAAAACAGCATTAACATTGAAGCATTAGAGAAGCAAAAACTTTTTTAACGGCATCTCAGCCATTGTTCCGCACAGGATGCCTTTTGCGAACCGGATGCAATTAAATCTGTACAAGCTGATTCCGTTATAATATAAAAAAAAAGCAGACCTCAGCCATCTAATAGTCGCCAATTTCGATTCTACCCCTACTTCTCTGCAAGTTTTTTGCTGTTTTTTCGGCACTGCGGAAGGATAACGATAAGAGATTCCCTTTACTGGAATAGGTTAATTAACTTTTGTAGAGGAGCCCTCAAATTCAATATTTTCAAAATTACCGTCTTCAGACTTCTTGCGGAAAATCGGCTGTAAACAAATATAAAAAGGAGGAAGGCATGACAGGCGGAACAATAAAACGAGTCTATTATTTTTTTACCCGGGTGTTTATCGCAACGCTTATAATAGGGCTGGTATTTGAAATGCACCAAACACCGGCTTTTGCAAAAGCCGGCACGCAGGGATATCCGGGATCGTTTGCCGAGTTGAGCAAAAAAGCCGGCCCTTCGGTGGTAAACATCATTGCCGTTAAAGTTGTCCGGGGAAGCGGGGAAGAATCTTCACCATTCGGCATGGAAGACCCATTACGCGATTTCTTTGAAAAATTTTTTGGCGGCCAAATGCCCAAGGAATATCGCCAGAATGCGCTGGGCACCGGTTTCATCATCGATAAGGAAGGCTTTATTCTAACCAACAATCACGTGGTTGAACAAACCGAGGAACTGAAGGTTCGTTTGAGCGATGAAAAGGAATTCAAAGCTGAAATCATCGGTAGGGATCCGAAAACCGATTTGGCCCTCATTAAAATCAAGACCGATAGGCCGCTGGTTCCACTGACTCTGGGTGACTCCGACAGCCTGGAGGTCGGCGATTGGGTGGTGGCCATCGGGAATCCTTTTGGACTGGGCAATACGGTCACTGCAGGTATCGTCAGCGCAAAATACCGCCAGATCGGGGGCGGACCCTACGATAATTTTATCCAGACCGATGCGTCCATCAATCCGGGAAACAGCGGCGGGCCGCTTTTAGACCTGGATGGAGAAGTCATCGGCGTCAATTCGGCCATTTTTTCGCAAAGCGGCGGTAATATCGGCATCGGATTTGCCATACCGATCAACATGGCCAAACAGTTGCTCCCGCAATTGAGGCAGGGAAAAGTGAAACGGTCATGGATCGGCGTGATGATTCAGAATATCACACCGGAGTTGAAAGACAAACTGGGGCTGGGAACAGAGGAGGGCGCGCTCGTTTCGGATGTGGTCTCCGGCGGCCCGGCCGAAAAAGCCGGTATCAAACGGGGTGATGTGATCCTGCAATTTGACGGCAAACCTATTCGAAGTTCCCGTGATCTCCCATTTATTGTGGCATCCACGCCAATAGGAAAGACGGTTGGAGTGGAAGTCATGCGCAGCAGCCAGCCAATGAATTTGCAGATCAAAACCGAAGAGCTCAAAGAAGAAGCCGAGGAAACCCCTCCCGGCGAAGCCCATCCCTACCTGGGTATGGATGTCCAGGAAATAACACCGGAGATGGCAAAAAATTACGGCCTGTCCAGATCCCAGGGGGTTATCATCGTTGAGGTTGAAAACGGGTCGCCGGCAGAGCAGGCTGGCCTTGTCCCCGGGGATATCATCGTTGAAATGGACAAAAAACCGGTCAGCAACTTAGAGGCTTTCAAACAGCTGCTCAAGGGAGTCAAAGAAGGGGGCACCGTTCTCTTTCTGATCGATCGCGGCGGCACGACGATTTTTGTGACACTTAATGTGAAAAAATAGCGGGGCGTCCAGAATAAACAGAAGATGTCGAATGTGGGAACGGCTTCCACGAACAAATGGGTTTAATGATGGCCTTAACTTATCGGATAAGCGGATAATTATATTTCAGAGTGAAAGGAGACAGCCGGCATGAAACGCATCGGCCTTTGGACGATCAGCGCTATTTGCATTGTCGCCCTGGGTATGGCCATAGCGGATGAGGGGGAAACCATCTTTAAATCGCAGGGGTGTATCTCATGTCATAAAAAAGAGAGCGCCTCAAAAGTGAATCCGTCCCTGACCGTGATTTCCCAGGCATATCAGGGCAAAGAAGAGCAACTCAATAGATATCTTAAGGGAGAATCGGAGGCCATTGTCAGACCTGAAAAATCCAATTTGATCGAGCGGCATATTGAAAAAACAAAGGCACTTTCAGATTCAGATCGCAAAAGTTTGGCTGATTACATATCGCGCCAGCATTAAGGAAATCAAAGCCAAGAATCTTTTCAAAAACCTGTGGTGATGACCAAAAAAGATTCCCAGCCTTCCGGAATTATTAAATCACTGGGACTTGTTTTCGGAGATATCGGGACGAGTCCGATTTATACCCTTTCTGTCGTTTTTCTTCTGACCCGGCCGACTCCCGAGCACGTCATCGGAGTGCTTTCTCTAATTGTCTGGACGCTGGTCGTTCTTGTTTCGCTGGAATATGCCTGGCTGGCCATGAGCCTGGGGGAGCGCGGTGAAGGCGGTACCATTGTCTTAAAGAAGATTCTGATCAGGTTACTGAAGCGCAGTCGTCAGGCCGCATTTGTTACGCTGCTGTCGTTTATCGGCATCTCGTTGCTGATCGGCGACGGCATCATCACCCCGGCCATTAGCATCCTTAGCGCGGTGGAGGGCCTGGTTCTGGTCCCCGGCCTTGAAAACACCGGTCGTGATGTGCTCATCCTGGTTGCCTGTGCCATTGCTGTCCTCCTTTTTACATTTCAGAAAAAAGGAACCGAAAAGGTAGCCGGCACCTTTGGGCCGTTAATGGCGATTTGGTTTTTGGCTCTGATGCTTTCCGGCCTGATTTCAATTCTAAAGGTGCCCTCTGTATTGAAGGCCGTCAATCCCTACTTTGCGCTGCGGTTTTTGATCAACAACGGTGTTACGGGGTTTTTTATCCTTTCGGAAGTGATCCTTTGTGCTACCGGAGGAGAAGCATTATATGCCGATATGGGCCAGCTGGGACGCAAGCCGATTGTGCGGGCCTGGTATTTTGTTTTTGTCGCCCTGCTGCTCAATTATCTTGGGCAGGGGGCCTACCTCATCAGATATCCGGATGCTAAAAACGTGCTATTCGAGATGATCTTCTACCAGGCAAAATTGTTGTATCTACCCTTTTTGCTTTTAAGCATTCTGGCCACCGTCATCGCCTCCCAGGCAATGATAAGCGGTATGTTTTCCATTGTTTACCAGGGAATCACCACCCATGTCCTGCCGCTGTTCAAGGTGGATTATACCTCTCCTGAATTGAAATCCCAGATATATATCGGCACCGTTAACTGGTTTCTTCTGATCGCGGTACTGTTCATCATGATCGAATTTCAGGAATCCCACCGGCTGGCGGCCGCCTACGGTCTGGCAGTCACGGGCACAATGACCCTGACCGGAATTATGCTAACGTGGATTTTTTACCTCAAAGGCCAATATGGTAGGTTTTTTATATCCATTTTGGTAACACTGGTCGATCTCGTTTACTTGTTTTCAAACACCTACAAAATACCCCACGGCGGGTACTGGTCGCTCATTTTGGCTGCCATACCGTTTGGCATAATCATCATCTATACCAGAGGGCAGAAAAGGCTACACCGGTCTTTAAGGCCGCTGACACTGGAGCATTTCCTGGAAAAATTCAAGACCGCCCACCGCAGCATGCCAAAAATCAAAGGAACGGCGCTTTTTTTCCTGCGGGATGCGGCCAGAATACCTCCCTACATCGTCAAGACGATGTTTACCAATGATATTATTTATGAAGACAATATCTTTGTTTCGATTGTAATCGGCGAAGTGCCCTTCGGCGTTACCGGTCGGTTAATAGACGAATTGGCGCCCGGGCTGAGGATATATGAGATCGATGCCGGCTACATGGAGGTCATTTCGGTCGAACGGCTGATGAAACATGCGGGCATCGAGGAGAAAACCATCTTTTACGGTCTGGAGGATATTGCAACCCAGAACGTTTTCTGGAAAATATTTTCATTGATTAAACGGATCAGCCCCACATTCATTCAATTTCACAAACTGCCGGCCAACAAGCTTCATGGCGTTGTTACACGGGTTGATCTTTAAGGTGAAAATAGTGAGCCCGTGGTTGTTCTAAAGGCAAATTACAGGAGTTAAAAATCAATCATGAAAGCATCACAATCGAAAAGTATGACTTGTAATATTTGCGGCAAGACCAAAACCAGATCAATGATGATGCCGGCAGCGCTTATCAGAAGTGCCGTAGCAGAGCAGATTAAAACCGTTTATCCGCAATGGATCCCGGAGGGTTATGTTTGCCTTAGCGATCTGAATCAATTTCGCATGCAGTATATTCAGAACCTGCTGGAATCTGAAAAGGGAGAGCTGACAACATTGGACCATGAAGTCCTCGTGAGTCTTCAGCGACACGAAACGCTTTCAAGCAACGTCGATGCCGAGTTCGAAAAAGATTCGACCCTGGGCGAAAAAATGGCTGACAGGCTGGCAGCGTTCGGGGGCAGCTGGACCTTCCTTATGATATTCGCTTCAATTCTGTTGATATGGATTGCGCTGAATTCATTTCTGCTGCTAAAAAGACCATTCGATCCCTATCCGTTTATTTTGCTGAATCTGGTGTTATCCTGTCTGGCGGCTATTCAGGCCCCTGTTATTATGATGAGCCAGAACCGAGTGGAGGTCAAAGACCGTTTGCGGTCGCAGCATGATTACCGCGTAAACTTAAAAGCCGAACTTGAAATCAGGCAACTGCACGACAAAATCGACCATCTCCTGTCGCACCAGTGGGAGCGGCTGGTTGAAATCCAGCAAATCCAGATTGATCTGCTTTCTGAACTCACCCGCCTGCGGGATAAAGGCAAGGAAATTTAATCGGGTAATCAAACAAGCGCTACGGCCGCTGCTTTTGTTTCCGGTATGTAGAAGTGCTGCAAGTTTCTGAGCTAGAGCTAAATGTATCCGGTTAGAAACGGCCTGGTTGCTGGTTTAAAACAGTAACCAAAAAGGAGAATTGAGAATCGTGAAAGCAAGCAAAACCACATGGGCCGGTTTTGGGGTTGAAAGATACAAAGCGATCTTTCCGAAGCGTCCAAATTGGGCGGTGGTTTCCTCACCCCGAATACCGTATGCGAAATTTAACATAACAAGCACGGTGAAAAAAAGACACCCATGCGATTCATTTTGCCACCACCCCTTTCATACCTCCCGAAATCAGCGTCGCTATATTGGCGAAAATTTGTGGCAACGCCAGACCTCCGGGTGAGGCCAGATATTTTGGCTGCCATTGGGGGTCAAATTTTTCCTTGTATTGGCGCAGCCCCTGAAAATTGTAAAAATGCTCCCCATAGCGAAAAACAAAGGCACCGAGGCGGTTCCACAGCGGTGCCAACGCCCGGTTCATAAGGCCTGAAAACGGCGCCATGCCCAGGTTGAACCAGCGGTATCCCTGCTCCTTGCCCCATAGCATCAAACAGATGAACAAATACTCCATCACGCCATCCGGTGCCTGAGGTAAATAGCGCATCAGATCAATGGACAGCTCCTCCAGCTGCGCCCCTGTCCACAAATTGGCGAAGGCCTCGATGCGTTCATTTCGAATCACCAAAGCCACCGGGCACCGCTTGATATAATCTGGCTGAAAAAACCCCAGGGAAAACCCTTTTTCTCTGGTACTTTTCTCCGTCAGCCAGACATCGGAAATGTTTTTTAACTCGTCAAGATGGGCTGCTACAGACTCCGGTTGGATCACATCGAAGCGACAGCCTTCTTTTTCTAGTTTTCGCCGGGTGTAGCGCAGATCTTTGCGCGCACCGCCTTCCAGGGAAAAGGCTGTTAGCTGAACGCGGGCTTCTTCCCCGAGTTTCAATAAAGAAAGACCGAGATCCAGATACAGATGCAAATGCTCATGCCCGACTTCATAAAATACCGTTCGGCCGCCGTAACGATCGGACAGTTCGCGAAACTTCCAGATGAGCTCGGGCCAGCGCAAATCGGGGCCGACCGGGTCTCCCATTGCAATCCAGCTGCGGCCTTCCACAGCATACATGATAAAGGCGTCACCCTCCGGACTGAACAGCAGGCGCTTGTCCCCCAGCAAGGCCAGGAGGGCAGACACCTCCACTGAATTGCGAACAACGGGATAGGCTTTTTCAAGCTCCTGGACGCCCGGCTGTACAGGTTGAGGAGAGGCTGGTCTCAAGAGCCGCGCGGCCGCAAAAAATAATCCGCAAACGGCAACACCGACGGTGGCTCGCAAAAACCGAGAGGCATCACCGCTAAAGGCAAAACGCCACCAGAGGCTGTCGGCATATTCGATGTGTCGATATGAATAATAGCCCAACCAGACCGAAGATCCCAGAACAATGAAGATCGCCGCTACCCAGCCGGCGTTAAAGCGCTGGCTGACCAAAGACGACTTGCGGTAGAAATGCCGGCGCGTCGGCCAGATGGCAACCAGAATCAAGAATAAAGCAATGGCCTCCTCGTAATCGAGCCCTTTGACCATTGAAGCGACAATGCCGGCAATCAGCAGCCCGATGGCCAAATGATAAGCGGCATCAAGGCGTCGCTGCAACCCGCGCCCCAGCAGCAGCAACCCTATTCCGGCGATACTGCCGATAAAATGCGAAAGTTCCAAAAGGGGTAGCGGAACCAGTTTTTTTAAGAAAACGACGCGCTGCTCCACGGCCGGCGTGGTACCGGAAAACAGCAAAATGGTGCCTCCAATAAACGCTGTAAATGCAAGCACCTGTGGAACCATTGGAGACACCCAGCGTTCAAAAAGTCGAATGAATACACCCATCCGCTCCCGTTTGCGCAGGATCTCCTGCAGGCCGAGCAATAGCGCGGCGCTGACCAGCGGCAGCCAGTAATACAGCGCGCGATAGCCGAGCAGTGCACCGAAGATTTGATCCGCCGGCACCCGGGAAGATAACATCAGCAGGATGACCGTTTCGAACACCCCGAGGCCTCCGGGGACTTGACTGACCAGCCCGGCAAGCTGAGCGAGCAGATAGACGCCTAAAAATTCCGGATACGAAATCGAAGCACCGGGAGCCAGTATCACAAACAAAACAAGGCTTGCCAGCATCCAATCGACCACCGCAATAAGGAGCTGAAAAAAAAGCAGATGGGCAGGCGGGAACCGAATTTCCCATTCCCGAATCGTAATAGGGGTTCTTTTAATCAGCGTTATCATCCCATAAGCTAAAACCAACGCCAGCAGGATGGTGCCGATTAAGCGCAAAGAATTGATCGGGAGGTGAAGCGTGGACGGAATCGTCATGGGCTCGACCAGAAATGTTACGCCACCGAGAGTGAAAAATCCCAACCATAAAGTCAGGGTGCAAAACGCGACCACCTGGGTAATTTGCAGAGCCGAAAGTCCCCAGGCTGAATAAAGGCGATACCGCACAGAAGCGCCGGCAATCATGGAAAGCCCAATGTTGTTGCTGAAGGCGTAACCGATGAAAGATGCCAGCCCGATCTTAGAATAGGCCAATCGATACCGGATATAACGCAAAGCAAGCCCATCATAGCCGGTCATTATGACATAGCTGAGTATGGTCAAACCTATTGCCATCCACATTCTTGCGGCGGGAATCGATTCGATAGCCGCCAAAATATCACCGAGATGATAAGTCTTCAGCTCTCGGTGCAGCAACCAGATCGCCGCTGCGAAAAGAACGACACTGATGCCTGGACCCAAAATTTTGCGCAGCAATGATTTCATGGCAATTCCCCCACGGCTATTGCGGATAGTCTATAGGGTCGTAAAGGGTTGCGACTGAGAGCGCCTCAATCCTGTGGTTTTTCATGGGTGTCAAATGATTGCAGCGAAACAGATTTTCTGCGCCGGTAAAAATGCAGACTCCAAATCAAAAGGCCAGCGATGGCCAAACCGATTAAAATAATAAATTCATACTTTTTTAAGTCATCCAGAATAATTTCCAGGGCATGGCCGAAGAGAAAACCGCCGAAACCAAACGACACCGCCCAGACTGCAGCTCCGACCACATTGAGCAGTAAAAATTTCCGGGTGGACACGCGGCTCATGCCGATGACAAACGGAGCAACCGTTCGCAATCCATATAAAAAGCGAAAAGAAAGAATCAAGGGCGTGTGGTATCGATCCAGCAGCTTTTGGGTTTTTGCTATCCGAGGCTGCCAGGTGGGTCTGTGTTTCAATAGAAAATGGCTGTGTTTGCGCCCCAAAAAAAAGTATAACTGGTCGCCGAAAAGGCTTCCGGTAAATGCCGCCAGCATGACCGCCGGCAGCATCAGGTATCCCCGGTGGGCAACGAAGCCACCCAGAATTAAAATGGTCTCCCCCTCCAGAAAGGTCCCGATTAAAATCGCAGCATAGCCGTAAGTCTCAATAATAAATTGCAGATCCATGAATGATTTTCTTTTTTCACGCCTCACGATCCAGGCGATACAAAACTGCAACTAATACCAGACTGCCGATCAACATCCAAATCGGACCAAACAGCCACAGGGCCAGCGGTACCGACAGGTAAAACCCCCGCATGCCGATGGTGTAATGCAATGCTGCGTGATTGATAACCTGGGTAACGGCCTCCCCGGAAACGGTCGCATCGTTTTGTTCAAAGGTGTTGATCATGAACCCGGCGTGATTGTAGTAACGGATGGCCAGGGTAAAATTAAAAAAAGTAATAAAGAAAATTATGCCCAGCAACATCAGTTTGAACATCCACAAAGCTTCGGTTCTGGTTCCGAGCAGATTGAGCGCATGCGAGATGTCGCTGAAAACACCCGGTCGAAACGCTGCACTGAACAATCCCAGGCTGATCAGAATCGCAGTCGAGGCCAAAAACGTTGCGGCCATAACCTGGTTGCGCAGGGTCTGCACTGCCATGATATCGCGCCTGTCTCTGATGACCCCTTTGACCCACATTTGCCGCGCGTGATTGGTGATCCCAATGGCCGTTGTCAACGGGTCACGCTGAACCTTTTTATATAGATGCGCGTGATAGGCGATGATAACGACAGCAGCTGACACCACCAGCATGATTTCCTGCAACGAAGCAATGGACATGTTTAGCTCCTGCCATGTAAAGTGTCATTTAAAACTTCTCCACGATTGTACATCAAGCCCGTTTTTCGAACAACCCCTTTCAGTTTAACCCCGCAGGACTGCTTTCGCTTACCTGCAGCTGCCTTCCCAGTTGAGGTTGAACATCATCCTCAATGATCTTGCCTGGCGGTTTACCAAAAAAGGATGCAGCGTTCACTGGCTTCGTTGATATAAAAATAAAAAGTTTATCCGTTTTTTTATTTTCTTTCTCCTGCCAATCTCTGGTAAAACAAGCACATCTCCGACATCCACTCGGAAATGTGCGATACTAAATATGTCAGGGGTGTCTGGCGCCATGAGTTGGCGCGAATGAAATGTTGACACGTTTAACTATCTCGAAACTGCGGAGGCAAGGGTAATGAAAAAAAGCGAACCGTTGATTGTAAAAAAGCCTTTACTTTCATGGATTTTTAAGGGCAACCGCAACCTCAAGTTACTGCTGGTGATGATAGTGTGTGCCACCGTTTTTGTCAGAATTATACCGCTTGAAATGCAAAAACGAATTGTCAACCAGGCCATTAAACTGAAAACCTTTGAATTGCTATTGATTTATTGCAGTCTCTACCTGGCGGCCGTTGTCATCGCCGGGGGTCTCAAATTCGTTATCAGCTACCTCCAGACAATCATCGGACAACGCGCCCTGGCAGCCATGCGAAAAGATTTGTACCGTCATGTGCTAACGCTGCCCTTAGGCTTTTTCAGAAAAACTCAGCCCGGAATGGTGGTTCAGTCGTTTGTCTCTGAGCTGGCCACGGCAGGAGACTTCGTCGGTATGGCGGTGGCCATTCCAATTACCAGTATCTTAAGCCTTGTGGCCTTTACCGGTTATCTTCTATGGCTGAACCCTATTTTAGCCGTTGTTTCGCTTGCAATATATCCGGTTACAGTTTTGGTGCTTCCTAAGCTGCAACGACGAGTCAATATGGAAAATAAAAAGCGGGTGGATGTATCACGTGATTTTTCAGGCAAACTTGCAGAGGCGATTTCCGGAATTCATGAGATACAAGCGAATGCAGCCCATCATTTAGAAAATAGCAAATTTGAATTCCTGGTAAACAAACTTCAGAAGATAAGGATCACCTGGAACCTCTACCGACAGGGTATTAAGGTCAGCAGCAATTTTTTTACAAACTTCAGCCCTTTTATCATCTTTCTTCTGGGCGGCTATCTCACCATCAAGGGAAGACTGGAGTTGGGTGCCCTTGTGGCATTTTTGTCCGCACAGGAAAAACTTTTCGATCCCTGGAGTGAACTCATCGATGTCTACCAGGCCTATCAAGAAGCATCCGTCAGCTATCAACGAACAATGCAATATTTTGACGTGGCTCCCGAGTTTTCGATTGAACCTGAAGATCGGCGACCCTATCAGTTGGATGGGAACATCGAAGTTAAAAATTTATCATTTATTACGGAAGATGGCGTTCAACTTCTCGATGATGTCAATTTTAGCCTGCCGGCAGGCAGTCAGCTGGCCTTAATCGGTTTTTCCGGCAGCGGGAAAAGCACCCTGGCCAATTGTATCGGGCAGCTTTACAAATACGCTAAAGGACATATACACGTCGGCAACCAGGAAGTGGACGACCTCACCAAAAGGGATATTGCATGGAACGTGGGAATCGTCTCTCAAACACCATTTATCTTTGATGGGACCATCGAAGACAATCTTCTTTACGGATGCACTTCCAGAATGGGAGAGAAAGAAATCGATCGCTCTTTGCCGTTACCCGATCTTGATCAAATGATTGAAACTATAGAACAAATCGGTTTACTTCCGGATGTTTTGAGATTCGGTTTAAACTCCGTTCTTGATTTTGAAACCCATCTGAACTTGTTTCCCAAGCTGATTCGAATTCGAAAAAAATTGGCTCGCAGACTGAGCGCTCCGTTGTCCGAATCTGTGGAATTTTTTGATAAAGAAAAATACCAATATTACTCCACGTTGGCAGAAAATTTAACTTTTGGCAGCGCTAACCAGGCTGTTTTCAGGGAACCGAATCTGTCAAAAAATGAGTACTTTCTGGTGTTTCTTAAAGAGGTGAATCTATTTCAACCCCTGATGGCGCTTGGAACCCGGTTGTGCAGGCAAGCGATAGAAATTCTGAGAAATCTTCCCCCGACCGAAATATTTTTTGAACAGAGCCCGTTCGAAACGGATGAGCTTGAAAAATACAAATCACTGTATGAACAACTAAATAAATTGGAATGGTCTCAACTGAATCCCGACGACCAAAAGAGAATATTGGAATTGGCCCTGAGGTTTGTTCCCGGCAGGCATAAGATGATCGCACTTCCTGATGGTTTTAGGCGGGACATTTTAAAGGCGCGAACACGCTTTAGAGAGAAGATCGCTGCAGATTTTCCAGATGCATATAGTTTTTATCGGAAATCGGATTACCTTATCTCGCATTCGATCATGAACAACCTGTTTTTCGGAAAATTCAAAACATCCAACCCTCAAATCCAGCATGCCATCAATGAGCAAGTTGTTCAACTGCTCATCGAGGAGGACCTTTTAGAAACAATTCTTAAAATCGGCATGCAGTTTCAGGTGGGGAGCAAAGGGGATCGACTCTCCGGAGGACAGCGGCAAAAGATTGCCATTGGTCGGGCATTTCTCAAAAAACCAAAAATATTAATTATGGACGAGGCAACTTCAGCACTGGACAACCGATCACAGGCTCGTATTCAATCCTTGCTGGATTCTCACTGGAAGGGGAAAACGACGTTGATTGCCGTCGTTCATCGTCTGGATATTATCCAAGGCTATGACAAAATAGGTGTGATGAAATCCGGCAAAATTGAAGAAATGGGACCTTACCAAGAGCTTATCGCCAAAAAAGGCCTGTTGTATGAACTGGTAGCCGGCAAAAGATAGTGGAAGCCAACTCAAAAATGTCTTTTGCCCAATATCTTTGTTGGTGCCTCGTTTCAAATCCTCGACATACAGCAGTATGCCTGCGGTTTACGACCCACAAAAGAAATTTGATCAGATGGGAAGTCCCGCGCAGCGGGAAAACTCAGCCCCGCCGCGCCTGTCTCGGCGAAGCCACGCTTTTCGTGTGGCGAAGACGGAATCTTGAACCAAAATCCTATTTTTGAGACGGCTTCTAACAAAAAAACATGCAACCAAAAATAGAGTGGTCCTATTTTTCGACACCATCAGCTATCGGGCTGTTTCGGCTTCTATAAAAAACTTAGAGAAGTCTAATCCAGTCGTTTCCGAAAGCGGTTGACCGCTGCCGGAAAAACAGCTCCTCCCAAAACCGCCAGGCCGACAAATTGAGGCCAGAGGACCTCGAGTCCGGTTCCTTTGAGAAAGATCCCCCGGATGATTACCAGAAAGTATTGCAGCGGGTTTAAATAAGTTAGCCATTGCACCACCGCCGGCATGTTGGCAATCGGAAACACAAAACCGCTTAGCATAAAAAAGGGCAGGATAAAAAAGAAATTCGTCATCATGGCCTGCTGCTGTGTTTTGGAAACCGTGGAAATAAAAAGCCCGATGCCCAGAGTGCTCATCAGGAAAATAAAGGTGGCAGCGAGCAATAAAAATGCATTGCCGACCATCGGAATTTCAAACCACCATATGGCAAAAACGATCACCACGATCATCTGGGCCTGAGAAATGATTATAAAAGGAATGGTTTTACCCAAGATCAGCTCAAAGGGTTTTAACGGGGTAACGATGAGTTGTTCCATGGTACCCGACTCCTTTTCACGCACAATCGCCATGGAAGTAAACAGCAAAGAGAGCAACATCACCAGAACTGCGACGATCGCCGGCACATAAAAGTACTGGCTGTCCAGATTCGGATTGTACCAGGTTCGAATGCGCCCGTCGATTTCCCCGTAATCGATTCGCTTCCGATAGATTTCCCGTAAGAGCCGGACATTGAATTGTTCCAGCATTACCATCGTATAAGAAATCCGTATTGAAGCCATATTGCTCATGCTGCCGTCGGCCAGTATCTGGACTTCTGCAGTCTCCCTTCTGCGAATTAGGGAACTGAAATCCGGCGCAATGATAACACCCAAATCGATCTTCCGCTGAAGCAACAGGCGGTCAAGGTCTGCAGAACGATTTAGATAATGGATAATTCTAAAGGTTTGGTTGCCGTCGATGGCGTCGATGAGCCGGCGGCTTTCCGGTGTGCGGGACTGATCGATAAGCCCCACCCGGATGTCACGAACATCGGTGGTCACCACATAGCCAAACACAATCAGCTGAACCAACGGTGCAATGATCAGCAATGGCCTGTTTTTCCTGTCCCTGAAGAGCTGAATAAACTCCTTTCTGACCAGCTCGCGGATTCTAAGGCGGCTCATCTCACAACCCCTCCTTTTTCAAAACGATGATATTGAGCACGCTTAGAAAGAAGAACATCAGAAAAAGAACCAGGTAACTGGGCCAGAGATAAGGCAGCGACAGATTGCGCAAATAGAGCCCGTTCAGAATGTCGATGTAGTATGTGGCTGGAATGATATAGGTGGCCATTTTCAAAAGAAAGGGCATGTTCTCTTTTGGAAAAACAAAGTTGGAAAGCAAAAAAGACGGCAGGTAGGTCAATAGGATCGCCATCTGGTTGGCCACTAATTGGGATTTGGTGAGGGTTGAAATCAACAGCCCGATGCACAGGGCCACCCCCAGATATACGCACGAAGCCAGAATCATCATCCAGAAGCTGGATTTCATGACCACACCGAAAAGCAGCTGTGCCATTAAAATCGCCACCAGCACGTCGACAAGTCCGATAAAAAAATAAGGCAGGGCTTTGCCGATTAAAAATTCAACCGACCGCACCGGCAGCGACCGGATGGTTTCCATCGTTCCGTTTTCATATTCCCGGGCGATCACCAGCGATGTGAGCAAGGCGCCGACAATCATAATAATCACTGCAATGATACCGGGTATGATAAAGTTGCGGCTCTCCAAATCTTCGTTAAACCAGACCCGGATGCGTCCCTCCACAGGGGTCTTCATCTTTTCCAGGCCCTGGCGGTTGAGAAATTCCACCAGCCGATTCTGATTTGCCTGCGAAATGTAAGCCGTTATGAAAGCCCGCGTGCTGCCGGCAAAATTAGGGTCGCTGCCGTCGATGATCACCTGCAGCGGACTTTTGCGGTCAGACTTCAGATCCTCCGTCCAGCGGGGCGGGATTATGATGGCTAAAATGGCCCGGTTTCGATCAATGCTCTCAATGGCTGCGGAACTATTGTCAAGATGGTCAATGACCTTGAAATAAACGGAAGCGGTCAGTTTGCGGATAAAATCGCGACTCTCCTGGGTTTTATCATGATCAACCACCACGGTCCGAATATTTTCCACATCCAGGCTGAGTGCATAACCGAAAAGCAAAATCAAGAGCAGGGGAATAAAAAATGCCAGGTAAAGGCTGCGGAAGTCCCGGATAAGGTGGAAATATTCTTTGCGGGCAATGGCCTTGATATTTTTCAGGTTCACGGCTTCCTCCGGGCCATCAACTTGACAAAGGCGGCGTTTAAATCCGCTTCCGGCTGATCCGGCAGAACATGGCGGATAATTTCAGGCGGTGAGCCGCTGGCGACAATTTTGCCTTCGTTGATCATCACCACCCGGTCGCAGTGCCGCGCTTCCTCCATGTAATGCGTTGTTACAAAAACGGTAACGCCCTCGCCGGTGAGTTGCTTGATAAATTCCCAAAAATGCCGGCGGGTAATCGGATCGACACCGGAGGTGGGTTCATCCAGGAACAATAATTTCGGCTGGTGCAAAAGGGCACAGCCCAACGCCAGGCGTTGGCGCCATCCTGGCGGCAGCTCGCGGGACAGACGGTCGCGCACGTGGGTCAGGCGGGTGATCTTCAGGATTTTTTCCGTGCGCTCATGCCAAAAGCCTGTGGGGACATTGTAGATGCCCAGGTAAAACCGGATGTTTTCAAAAGGGGTCATGTCCAGATATAGGGAAAACCTCTGGGACATGTAACCGATGGCCTGTTTGATTTGCTCGGCCTGGGTAAAAATATCATATCCGGCCACGTGGCCGCTGCCGGCGCTGGGGGAGATAATACCGCAGAGCATGCGGATGGTGGTGGATTTGCCGGCCCCGTTCGGCCCCAAAAATCCGAAGATTTCTCCGGTTCGAACCGAAAATGAAATCCGATCAACCGCCACAAATTGACCGAATCGTTTTTCCAGATCGAAAACATTTACCGCTTCAGGATCCAAAACCGTCCTCAGTCATGGCATTATCGGTCGCCTGAATCCGGTGAATCATGGCTTCCTCGAGATCGGAAAAACCAGCCTGAATTTCATGCGGCGTCGCCATGGCAAGAATGCGCGCATTGTGCATCAGGATCAGCTGGTCACATTTTTCACCTTCATCCAGATAGGCGGTGGAAACGAGTATGGTCATCCCGTCTCGCTTCATTTCAGCCAAAATATCCCAAAATTCCTGGCGCGATACCGGATCGACGCCGTTGGTCGGTTCATCCAGGATCAGTGCTTTGGGCTGGTGCACAAGCACACAGGCCAACCCCAATTTTTGTTTCATCCCGCCCGACAGATCCCCGGCTTTTCGACCGACAAAAGGCATCAGATTGGAAAACCCGAGGTAATCTTCCCTGCGCCGGCTGCGCTCGGTTCCGGTAATACCGTATATGTCCATGAAAAAATCAAGGTTCTCAGCGACCGTCAAATCCTGATACAGGCCAAACCGTTGAGGCATATAGCCGATGACTTCCTTCACTCTGGATTTCTGGATCACGACGTCCAGACCGTCCACAGAAATATTTCCGGATGTCGGGCGTACCATCGTGGCAATCATTCTAAGCAGCGTGGTTTTGCCGGCACCGTCTGATCCCACCAGTCCGTTGATCGTCCCCGCCTTAATCTCAAATGTGACAGCGGAAACCGCGTTTAACGAACCAAAGTTTTTGGATACATCCTGCAGCTTGATGAACGGCAGGTTGCGGCTGTGCGCAGCGGGATCAGCCGCTGTCTGGTTATTTAAACCATGCATCGGCAGGCATCCCGGGTTTGAGTTCGAGATTCGGATTGGCGATTGTAATTTTGACCAGGTAGACGAGCTTCACCCGCTCTTTGTGGGTTTGAATGATTTTAGGGGTGAACTCGCCCTCCGGTGAAATAAACGTTACATCTCCAGCATAGGCTTTGGCCGGAAAGGTGTCGATTTTCACCTCCACCTTTTGACCGGGTTTAACCATTCCGATTTCGGTTTCAGCCACAAAAACTTTCAGATCCACTTTTGACAAATCGGCCAGTGATATGACTTCCTGGCCGGGCGAAACGACCTCGCCGGGTTCCACATTCCGGCTGACAAGAATACCTTTAAAAGGGGCTCTTAATTCGGTGTGTCTCAACTGGATCTTTGCCAGCTCGAGCGCTGCTTGAACGGAAAGCACCTGGGCTTTAGCAGCTTCAACCTCCCTCTCGGCCACCTCGATTTTTTTTAAATTATCTTTGGCCTGTTTGAGGGCCGCCCGGCCTTCTGCCAGCTTGGACCTCGCAGTTGCGATGGATTCTTTGCGATATCCTTCTTTGAAAAGCGCATAGGCTTGCTTGGCGCGCTCATATGCCTTTAAGGCGGTTTCATATTTGAGATCCGTGGCATCCTTATCGTTTTCCGCTATAATTTTTCGTTCAAAAAGCCGGTCAAATCGGATTTTATCCTTGCGCGCCTCTTCCAGGGAAAATTGGGCCTGTTCATAGGCATAGCGGGCCTGTTCTACTTCTTGAATTCGATAGCCGGCTTCAAGTTCGGCCAGCTGGGATTGCAGCGCCTGAACCGAGGCTTCGACCCTTTCAACTTCTGCCGGAAGTACGTTGCGATTGAGCTCCAAAAGGGTTTCCAGTTGTTTTAGATTTTCGCGGGAGCGCACCAAATCAGACTGGGCTTGATCACGACGCGCATTGAACTCTTCCTGTTCGAGCACAGCCAGCAGCTGATTTTTTTCAACCGCCTGCCCCTCGTCAAAAAAAACCTCGCTCACCCGGCCGTTCAATTGAAAAGCGAGATTGGCCTGGGTGGCCTCGATGGTTCCTGAGTAATAAAGCTCCTGTGAACGTTCTTTTCGCTGCCCCCAGTAGACCAGACTTCCCACCCCCAAAAGAAACGCCAGAAAAATAATCACGATAAACCGCTTTTTCACCTCAGCCTCCCGTCTGATAAAAAGAAACCTATACCATTTTTATTCTGCGATATTCAAGCTGGAATAAACTCTAAAAATAAGTTACAACTTCTGCAAAAGGCGAATTCCAGATTATTTTTAGGATTTCTATGTTCGCAGATCGACAGAAAAGGATAAAAAGGAAGCTCATCATCAGGGCCCAGATCATCCAGACCATTCGGCGCTTCTTTATTGGCAATGGTTACCTGGAAGTGGATACCCCAATTCGGATAGCGGCCCCGGCTCCCGAGGCCCATATCGATGCGGTTGAATCCGGGGACTGGTTTCTGCAAACTTCCCCGGAACTGTGTATGAAGCGGCTGCTGGCAGCAGGCATCCCCCGTATATTTCAGATATGCAAATGCTTCCGTCACGGAGAAAGAGGCCGGCTGCACCTGCCGGAAATGACGCTGCTTGAATGGTACCGGGCGAACAGCAATTATCTGGATCTAATGGATGAATGCGAAGCCCTCATCCCTTTTGTCGCCCGCATGAATGGTGCTGCAGAAGATTTTCTGGTTTATCAGGGAAAAGAAATCAAACTCAACCCGCCCTGGCCCCGATTATCGGTCAGCGATGCATATGAAAAACTGGGTTCCATCCCGGTTCATGTCGCCCTGGAGCGCGGTCAATTTGACGAAATCATGGTTGAAAAAATCGAACCCAATTTAGGGCAGAGCCGGCCGGTTTTTCTGTATGATTACCCGGCATCTCGCGGCGCATTGGCCCGATTGAAACCGGGGGACAGACGCTATGCCGAACGTTTCGAATTGTATATCGGCGGACTGGAGATCTGCAATGCCTTCAGTGAACTGATCGATCCGGATGAACAAAGAACCCGCTTCGAACGGGAGCTGGAAAGTCGCCGGCAATCCGGCAAGCGCGTTTATCCCATGCCGGTTAAATTCCTGGACGCCCTGCAAGAGATGCCGGAAGCTGCTGGCAATGCTTTAGGTATCGATCGGTTGACCATGTTATTTGCGGATGCAGCAACGATCGAAGAAGTAACAGCCTTTGTTCCTGAAGAGCTCTAAATTAGCGAGCTGTCGTTTTCTTTTTTTCTTCTTTGTCGGCCCCCTCGCCGAACTTCTTAATTTTCTCGGCCAGGTCTTTCAGTTTTTGATCAACTAAAAAATTGATCGTCCCATCCGGATAAGTTCCATCGGACTGTTTTTCGCCTGGCGGCTTTCCGGTTAAAATTTCAATGCCCTCGTCGATCGTTTTTACAGCGTATATCCGGAATTTTTTTTCTTTTACCGCAGCAACAACGTCCTTACGCAGCATTAGATCTTTTACATTGCTTGCCGGAATCATGACGCCCTGGTTGCCGTTTAAACCCATATGGCGGCAGCAGTCAAAAAACCCCTCGATCTTTTGATTGACTCCGCCGATGGCCTGAACCTCTCCCTTTTGGTTGACGGATCCGGTAACGGCGATGTTTTGTTTGATGGGAACTCCGGAGAGGCTGGACAGCAGGGCATAAATCTCCGTGGATGATGCACTGTCGCCGTCCACCCCGCTATAGGACTGCTCAAAGGCGATACTGGCGCTCATCGTCAGCGGTTTGTCCTGCGCATACTTTTTTCGCAAATAACCACCCAGAATCAGCACGCCCTTGTTGTGGGTGCTGCCCGACATCTCGGCCTCCCGCTCGATATTGATCACCCCGGCACGACCCATGGCGGTAGATGCCGTGATACGGGAGGGTTTCCCGAACATGTAATCGCCCAGGGAGTAAACTGCCAGACCGTTGACTTGACCAACG
>Ga0209742_10000078_pt1 | contig 52972 bp, 45 predicted proteins | sample DeeMarSeWOR38_10_FD_187462 | JGI IMG/M metagenome (GOLD analysis project Ga0209742, IMG submission 187462) | Marine sediment microbial communities from White Oak River estuary, North Carolina - WOR-3-8_10 (SPAdes) (version 2) | ecosystem: Environmental > Aquatic > Marine > Intertidal zone >...
CGAAATGAACCTAGCATTAAAGGATTTAAACAGTTCAATAATGCTTAATCCCAGCATGGTAGCATACAAATATCGGGGTGAGGTACATTTTGAACTGGAAAAATATACTGAGGCGATAAATGATTTTACAGCAGCACTGGAAATCAATCCGACCTATGAATTGTATAAAGAGCGGGGCGAGTCTTATTTGAAATCAGCAAATTATGTGCTGGCCTTGGCAGATGGCTTGAATATCATTGATATGGCTCCCCATAAGGCTGAATCGTATTATGTGAGCATAGCGGCCCTGGAAAACCTTGGCGATATAAAATTGGCAAGGGAGCTGGCTTTTAAAGTCACCTCATTTGATCGGGGCAACAAAAGGGCCAATGAAATAATAACAAAATACCCGCTGAAATTCGTTTTTATCGGTGAGAGTCCATTTACCATCTACATTAGTCAGGAAGATAATGAAACCAGGGATAAGGCCAATGAGATCTTCCTGCGGTATAAGAGAGGTGAAAAGATAGATGAGAATTTAAAAAACAAGCTGGAGGAATGTGGCAGCATTGGTGAAAAAATAAGTCAATATCAAGAACGGCTAAAAGAAACATGGGATAACTATTTTGAGGAAGTCAGATTATTGAAAATTCGATCAAGAATGATACATGACACTTTGCGAAATAAATATCTAGAACAAAGTGGGGCTATTGAACATGAAATAGATATTTGGGAAAATAAAAGTGAGATATGTACAAAAGAACTCGTTAAAACGTATTGGAGTCATAAATAAGTAACAATATCATAATAGGAGCACCCAATTTGCGGATAGGTACTGAAGTTCAAACAAAGCGGAGAACTTTTGGGCATATTCAGTTTTTAAAAAATATAATGTACACCACCGTTAAAAAATCTTGCCAAATGTTTGACCAGCAGTTCATGCAACTCCATATAATTAGTAGTGAATATGGTGACTTGTGGTATCCAGCCTTATACTCAATTATTCACCCATCCAGTAACATTAGGTTTCAATAAGATTATTCTGTATGGCAAAACGGGAAAGTTCAGCGTTATTGCGCAGGTTCAATTTCTTTAACAGCCTTAACCGGTAGGTGTCCACAGTCTTAGTGCTGATCCCATAGGCATCAGCGATTTCATGATTTGTATGACCCATCGCGAGCCGTCTGAGTACCTGCAGTTCCCTGTTTGAGAGTGAATCCAGAGATGACTTGCCACCGGCTCCCTTGGCAACCCGCAAGGCAAGAGCCTCACTCGCTTCTGCAGTCAGGTATCTGGAGCCGCTCATAACCTGGTGGATAGCCTTGACGATATGTTCCGGAGCAGAACGTTTGGTGACGTAGCCCATGGCACCGGCCTCTATTGCCCGTACCACATACTGTTCCTCTTCATGCATGGTCAGTATGATAATGGGCAGTTGCGGCAGGTAGATTTTAAGCTGGCTTATCACTTCAAGTCCGTCCAGTCCCGGCATGGATATATCAATGACAGCCACATCAGGACATTCTTCCCGGGCAAGTTTTATAGCATTCCTGCCATCGTCCGCCTCGGCAATAACCTCAATATCCTTGCTCTCCTCAATGATGCGGCGCAAACCGGCCCGGACTATGGAGTGGTCATCTGCAAGCAGCACTTTGATCATTATATCTCCCTTGTATTCACCTGAATCTGTAAAGCGGTCGGGTGCATCCCGGATCCAAGGAAGAGCGGTGCAGTTATGGTTTCCCTTACCAGGCCGGTATTGAAGCCGGAAATAAGGGACAACCGGCGGCTCTCCGAAGGAGGATTCTTTTCAATGTTGCAAGATAAAAATAAAACAAAGTCCCGTTTTTCTATAAAGACTGACAAAAACTGAGCTCAAAACATATATAAGCCACTTTTTACTTACGGACTCTGGTTCTGACTGATCGGGACCTCAAAACGGACATGACACCCCTTGTCCTTTTCGGACATGACTTCCAGGTTTCCGCCGGCAAGCATTGCCCTTTCCTTCATGCCGGCAATGCCGACCCCTTCAAACTCCGACAGTGCCGAAGTATCAAAGCCCTTGCCGTCATCCCTGACAGAGAGGCTTAAAATATTCTTATCTGCTTGCAGAACAACCGATACACGTTTTGCTTTAGCATACCGAGCCACATTGGTCATGGCTTCCTGGCAAATCCTGTAAGCTGCTGTGGACAGGGTTTCATTCAACTCCGGCACATTCTTATGCTCAAAAACACAGATGATGCCGCTGCGGTTTTCAAAATCACTGGTCAGCCACTCCAGTGCATCAACAAGGCCCAGATCGTCAAGAACCCCGGGCCGCAGCCTAATAGCTATGGAACGTACATCCTTGATGGTTTTATCAATAAGATCACACATGGTCAAGGCTCGTTCGGCGATTTTAGGATTGCAATCCTTTAAGCGCTCCTGCATCCAGACGGCATCCATGCGCAGAGCGGTCAGCACTTGTCCCAGTTCATCATGGAGTTCTCTCGCAATGGCCGTGCGCTCCTTTTCCTGGCTTGCCATTATCCTGCCGGAAAGACGCCTTAACTGGTCCTGGGCCTTTTTCACAGCAGTAATGTCGGTGGATATGCCGCATACCCCGTTGACAATGCCAGCTTCATCATACACCGGGAACTTGACCGACAGATAGGTATGGACTTCACTGTTATGAACCACGCGTTCCTCAACCTGCATGGATTTTCCTTTCTGCAGAACCCGGAGATCATTTTTGCGGAATTCATCGGCAATTTCTCTTGAGACAATCTCATAATCGGATTTGCCCCTTACTTCTTCGTTGTTGACTCCGAACAGCTCCTCGAAACGGGTGTTGACCAGGACATACTTACCATCCCTGTCCTTAACGTATACCACGTCTGGTGTATACTTCAGGATGTTTGTGATCTCCCTGGTGCGGATGCTGACCTGTTTCTCCAGATCCTTGGAATAGCTGGAAAGCTCCTCCTTGGCGAGCCTGAGCGCTTCAACCGCCCTGTTCCTTTCGGTAACGTCAATGGAAACCGCAAGAGTCCTGAATATTTCACCATCATCATTTCGCTCACCGATGGCAGAGAGAAGAATGTCAATCACCTCTCCATCCTTTTTGATGATCTGGTAGGGAACATCCGTGCAATAACCTCTTTTGAAAAACTCCGGGAAAACAACCTGTTCAGCATACTTTTTTGATTCTCCCGTAAAAAAATCCGTCAACTTTTTACCGATAACCTCTTCTTCACTGTAACCCAGCATTTCGCTCCAGTAATTACTGACACTTACAATCTCCCCTTGCCTGTTGATAGAATGGAGCATGGCCGGTGTATTGTGATACAGGGAGCGGTAACGCGCGTCACTTTCCCGTAATGCCTCCTCGGCAGCTTTACGCTGTCTTATTTCAAGACTTGCTTGTCTGTAGAGCATGAGAACGGAAAAAAACATGACTATAAAAAAAGCCAGAACTATGGGGCGCACAAAAACCACCAGGGGCCTGAAAGCTTTCTGGGTAATCTTCTGCATATCCAGGAGATGATTTACTTTCCAGCCGGGATAGTTGTCCATTTCGATCTGGTGGTGCAGGAACTTCTTCCCGTTTCTATCTACAACGTAATGCTGCTCGGTCACCTCCAGTCCCACCCATTCCCAGGGACCTGGACCAAATTGGCGCGATGCCGCAATCTTAGAAGCAGTGGCCTGAGAAATTCGCCAGGCAGTCTGGTACAACCAGTCAGGACGGTTCGAGATGAAAATTATCCCATTGGGGTCGGTTACCATCACGATTTCATCGTCGGTGAAGCCCATTTCCCGTTCAATCATCTCAATGGAACCTTTTATCACCACGATACCATCGGGAGACTCTTTGCCATAGCCATAAATCGGGTAACTGAAATATACTCCTCTCTTGCTGGAAGTTGTGCCCAGGGCAAGATAACTTGCAGCCTGGCCCCTGATTGCCATCTGAAAGTAGGGGCGAAAGGAAAAATTCTGCCCCACGAAACTGTCAGGATCGTTGCGGTTGCTCGATGCTACCGTGTTGCCCGCATTATCCATAAGGTAACAGACATCTGCCCGCACAGTATTTTTGAAACGGTCAAGGATGCGGTTTGCGGCACGTAATGAATTCGGGTTTGAATTATTCAGTAAGCCTTGGAGTTCCTGCATATCGGCAAGGATTCGTACCGGATAATTGTATACTGAAAGAAGGGCGCTGAGGTTTTTGTTGATGCGCTCCAGGCGGATTATTGTCTCACTTTCAGCTTCCCTGAAAGCTGCTTCCTTAAAAGAAGTGTAATAAAAATACCCCCCGGCGGAAGCAAAAACAAATGCCATGAATGAAAGTATCAGTAATATCAAACGGAGTTTCATATCTGATTTTTCTTCTGATTTTACGGCCAGGCTGGTGTAAATCTAATGAAAAATACTGGTTATACTGGTACCAGCGGAAGATATTGGGGCTCCCAGCGCATTTTTTCTATCAGGGTTTTCAGCCGTTTCGGATCATTGTTGTGTTTGAATTTGCTGAAAGCACATGGACCGCTAACGCCATCTCGTATGGCAGCTAGCCCCACCGCAAGGGCGACACTGTTGCTCACATCCTTAAGTTTTTCCACGCGAGGCATAAGTATACCGGCATCCAGGTCCTCCCGGGAAACCAGTTCTGCAACAGCCTTTGCTCCTGCCGTAAAAAAAGAAGGCAGCACTTCTTTTGCTCCAGAGGCAAGGGTCCCGAGTCCTACCCCGGGAAAGATAAAGACATTGTTGCATTGGCCAATCCGTATTTTTCTGCCATTCTGTTCAACCGGTGGGAAGGGGCTGCCTGTTGCAACCAGGGCTTTGCCCGAAGTCCACGTATAAATATCCTTGGGCAGGGCCTCAGTCTTTTCTGTGGGATTGGAAAGGGGCAGGATAACAGGTCGTTCACAATTCGCTGCCATGGCTTCAACCACTTCCCGGGTAAAGCAGCCTGCCTGCCCGGAAGTGCCTATTAGTACAGTGATCTTTCCATGTTTGACCGCTTCAAGCAAAGCATTATTGCCCTGCTCCTGCAGCCAGTTCATCTCCACAGGATTCTTGGCATATTTTGCCTTGTAGGGCTCGACCATTCTATCCGAAGTGACAACTCCCTGGCTGTCCAGGGTGAATATCCTTCGTCTGGCCTCATTTTCACGCAGCCCGTGTTCGATCAGAGCTGCTTCAATTTGTTCAGCAATACCAATGCCGCCTGCACCGGCACCATGGACAAGATAAACCTGGTCCTTGATCTTTTCTCCTTTGATTTTCATGGCCGCAAAAATAGCTGCCAAAGTTACTGCCCCGGTTCCCTGGATGTCATCGTTAAATGAAATGAGATCATGTAGATAGGCATCCCTTACCGCAAAGGCATTCTGCTTGGAAAAATCCTCCCACTGGCAGAGGGCATGGGGAAAGACTGTTTTGAAAGCTTTGGCAAACTGCTGCATAAACCTGACATACTCTGCGCCTGTCAACCTGCGATGACGCCAGCCAAGATATTCTTCGTTATCCAGCAAGGTCTGGTTATTGGTGCCGACGTCAAGCGATACCGGCAGGCAATGCCAGGGGGCGATACCTGCTCCCTGGGTGTACAACATCAGTTTTCCAAGACAAATTGCTATACCTCCAGCTCCTTGATCACCGATACCCAAAATTCCCTGGTTGTCAGTCACCACGGCAACACGGATATCGCGATGCCCGTACCGGCGAAGTATATCCTCCGCATTATCAATATTTCCAGGGTAGATATGAACACCGTTTGCGGAGCGGAACATGGAGGAATATTGCTGACAGGCAAGCCCCACGGTCGGGGTATAGATTATTTCCATGAAGCGTGGGATATCAGTGGCAATAAGAGCATGGGCAAGGGTTACATTCCGGTCAAACAGTGAACGCATATAGATGTAGCGTTCGATGTCATCTTCTTTCTTGAGGACCTTTTGCAGGCTGTTTTTAACCTGCTGTGCCAGTGGTCTTACCGCCGGCGGCAGGGTGCCGTCCATACCAAGATCCCGCCTTTCAGTATCTGAAAAGGCTGTGCCCTTGTTGACATAATTATTGCCATGCACACCTACACCGCGGGTGTGGACTCTGATCTCTTTGGTATTGCCATATTCGTCATAGACGAATTTATAGTCTTTTGCAGGCATTAAATTTTTCTCCATATCAGGTAGTTATCAAAAATTTTCCTTCTCAATACCTACCTAGTATTAATACAATGCCGTTTACCATACTGCAGCAAAATCGGAAACTTAAAAAATTTCTGGCTTTATACCAACCCCGGCACTACCCGAAAAACCATCGACAAAATTCAATGATTCCGCTAAGATTCCATATATCGATTGTTCACTTACACAAACTGATATCCCCAAGCAGGTTTGTCAATGCCCAAACGGAAAACAAAAACCGGTCCGGAAACTGATCTGGCAAAGCCTCCTGAAAAGTACTGGGAAATTAAACAGAATGCGGAAAAGGAGGGGAAGAAACTTTTTGTTCAGAAAATATTTGCCGACTGGTGCAAGGCCTGCGGTATTTGCATCGCCTTCTGTCCTGCCAATGTTTTTGAAAAAAATGAAAACGGCATGCCGGTCATAAAATATGCCGATGCCTGTACCGGTTGCAGGTTCTGCGAATTTCACTGCCCTGATTTTGCCATATCCATACAGGAACGATACCCAGACAGGAGAAAAAAGAAAAATGGCGTCTGAGCTGAGCGGCAAAAAATTCCTGTTACAGGGAAATGAAGCCATGGCTGAAGGTGCCATAGCTGCCGGCTGCCGTTTCTTTGCAGGCTATCCCATTACTCCTGCTTCGGAAATAAGCGAACGCATGTCCTACCGGCTTCCCCAAGTCGATGGCACCTTTATCCAGATGGAGGATGAAATATCCAGTCTTGGTGCCGTGATCGGCGCTTCTCTGGCAGGAATCAAAAGCATGACCGCTACCAGCGGTCCCGGTTTCTCACTCATGCAGGAAAACCTCGGCTATGCCTGCATGACCGAAGTCCCCTGTGTAGTTGTCAATGTCATGCGCGGCGGTCCCAGCACAGGAATGCCGACCAGTCCGGCCCAGGGAGACGTCCTGCAGGCCAGGTGGGGAACCCATGGAGATCATCCGGTTATCGTTCTTGCTGTATCTTCAGTCAGCGAATGTTTTTCCATTATTATCACGGCCTTCAACCTCTCGGAAAAATACAGGGTGCCGGTGGTAGTGCTCTCCGACGAGGTGGTAGCCCACTCCCGGGAAACCTTTACCATTCCAGCAGCAGAATCAATTGAAGTGGTGGACCGGATTGTCCCCAATGTCCCGCCTGAATGGTACAAACCCTATGAAGACAACAGCCGAGGTGTACCACCCATGGCCCCGATGGGAGATGGTTACCGGCATCACGTTACAGGCCTGATGCATGACGCCTATGGCTTCCCCACGGAAAGACAGGATGAAATAGAGGCCTTTATAAAACGGCAGTTCAGAAAAATAACCAATGGTTTTTTTGAAATTCAGATTACCAAAAAAATCAATATTGAAGACGCCGAGATCGCTGTGATTGCCTATGGTTCGGTTGCCCGGTCAGCTCGCCGTGCTGTGGCCATGGCCCGCGCCCAGGGCATAAAGGCCGGACTCATCCAGCTTGTTACCCTTTTCCCCTTTCCCAAAAACACGGTGGTTAACGTGATGCGCCAGTGCCGGGCGGTGTTGGTCCCTGAAATGAACATGGGGCAGATAAGCCGTGAGGTCAAGAGGGTTAACACCGGCTTGACCGAGGTCTTCAAATACAACCGCATTGACGGACAGTTGATCACCCCGCTTGAGATCTTCGAAGAAATTCAGAAAATATAGGGTACAGATCATATGATCATAAAAGAAACAACACGTTAGACGAAAACGGGACTAAAGTATGTTTACAGGAATGACTGAGTTGCGTCACCGGTACCTGCGCCACCACAAAAAGTTTCCCCATGTATGGTGCCCGGGCTGCGGCAACGGTATCGTTCTGGGTGCTTTCATCCGCGCCATTGAACGTTTGGGCCTCGCGAAAGATGACATAGTGTTTGCTTCAGGAATTGGCTGTTCAGGCCGCATGCCCACCTATGTTGACTTCAATACATTGCATACCACCCATGGCAGGGCCTTGACTTTTGCCACCGGCATCAAGCTTGCCAAACCTTCCCTCACTGTTATTGCCGTCATGGGCGATGGTGATGCCGTCGCTATTGGCGGGAACCACTTCATCCATGCTGCCAGGCGCAATCTTGACCTCACCGCCATCATCATCAATAACCAGATTTACGGGATGACCGGAGGCCAGGCATCACCAACCACTCCTTATGGGGCACACTCAACCACTTCTTCATTTTCAAACATCGAACATGCATTTTCTATCGCTGAGCTCGCTGTTGCGGCCGGGGCAAGTTTTGTGGCCCGTGGGACAGTTTACCATGCCGCACAACTGGACAAGCTCATTGAAAAAGCTATAAGCAAGAATGGTTTCAGCGTTGTTGAGATCATGTCAAACTGCCATGTCCAGTTCGGCAGGCGCAACAAGATGGGCGATCCGGTAACCATGCTCAAGTGGCTGAAGGAGCACGCCGTATCCAAGGACAACGGCTCCAGCATACCTCCGGATTCACTCCACGACAAATTTACCATAGGCATCCTGGCAGACGTGGATAAACCTGATTATATCGAGGAGTACAAAAAAATCCGGGAAAAGGCCAAAAGGAAATAGGTATATGGATGTTGATCGTTTCGAGATACGGTTGTGCGGTTCAGGAGGCCAGGGAATCATTCTGGCATCCATTGTCCTGGCTGAGGCAGCCGGTATTATCGAGGGCTACAACGTGAGCCAGACACAAAGCTACGGCCCCGAAGCACGGGGCGGCCGCTGCAAGGCGGAAGTGGTTATCAGCAGCAAGCAGATTGATTACCCCAAAGCGGTGCAGCTTGATATGATTCTGGCCATGAACCAAGCATCCTGCGATGCCTACTGCTATGATTTCAAGCCCAACGGTTTGCTGCTTGTCGACTCTGGTCTCGTTGACCAGACCCCCACAAGCCGCGTTGTTGCGCTCCCATTTACAAAAATTGCCAGGGATGTCGCAGACACGGAGCTGGTAGCCAGCATTGTTGCCCTGGGCGCACTGGGGCATTTCTGCCCGCTACTTTCCAGCAAAAGCCTGGAAACTGCTCTTGCTGCCAGGGTCCCCCCGGAAACCCGAAAGATAAACAGTAAAGCTTTGCAGGCAGGCATAAGGACTGCTGAAAAGTTTGATCTTGACAGCCTGCCGCGCTCCATTATTCCCGAAGAAGAGGAAATCTGACCCCAATACCCCTGAGACATGGAAGCAGATGAAGCCTGACATTAATTCATTGATTGATGACCTGGATAGCAGCTTCAAAGTCTTTCATGAGCTCATGGCACATAAAATACATGAAATTCTCCTGGTGCTGAGTCCCTATGATGCGTTTATCATGGAAGAGGACACCAGCCTTTCCACCCGCATCATCAATGAATACAGAGGGTTGAATTTGAGCAAACCGCCGCGCTTGACCAGCGTTTCCAATGGTGGTGAGGCCCTTCACCTGGTGCGCCATAAAAAATTCGACCTGGTCATTACCCTCCCGCAGGTGGGTGAAATGGACTGCAATACACTGGGCTGCAGGATAAAGGAAATCTGCCCCCATCTGCCGGTCATACTCCTGGCTCATAGCCTGAAAGCCTTTTCCCCTTACCTGGAAAAAGATAAGCTCTCCTGTATTGACAACATTTATATCTGGTCTGCCGACCCCGCGCTTCTCCTGGCCCTTATCAAAAATATTGAGGATCATCAAAACGTTGAGAAGGATACTACACTGGCCATGGTTCGCGTTTTAATCCTGGTGGAAGACTCTCCGCTCTACAAGTCATATTTCCTTCCCCTGCTTTACAAAGAGGTCGTGGCACAGACCCAGTCCGTGATGCATGAGAGTCTTAATGAAGAGCACAAGCTTCTGAAGATGCGGGCCCGGCCAAAGATCCTGGTGGCTGAAAACCACGAAGAAGCCATGCGATTCTATCATAAGTACAAAAACTTCGTTTTTGCCATATTTGCCGACACTCGTTTTCCCAAAAACAACAGGTTAAATGATACTGCGGGTGTGCAACTTCTCAGCCGTATCCGCAGAGAAATACCAGATATCCCGCTGCTGCTCCTCAGTTCCGATTCCGCCAATGCGAAAAAGGCCGAGTCAATTCCCGCAACTTTTGTCAATAAAAACTCTGATACTCTTGCTGAGGAGATCCACCAGTTTTTTCTGCAGCATCTCGGTTTTGGTGATTTTGTCTTCCACATGCCGGACGGCAGCGAAGTTGACCGGGCCTCTAATCTTCACGCCTTTGAAAAAAAACTGGCAACGATACCGGATGAGTGCTTTCTGTTTCATGCAAAAAACAATCATTTTTCGAACTGGGTCATGGCCAGGTCAGAGATCGGGCTTGCATCCCGTTTGCATAAGAGCCGCCTGCAGCAGTTTAACAGTGTTGCCGCACTGCGGCAGGCCCTTATTGACCAGATCCATACCCTTCGTAAATTCAGGGAACAAGGTGTTGTGGCTCATTTTGCCGAACACGATTTTGATGCCGATGTCATGCAGTTTGTCAAGATTGGACATGGCTCAATGGGAGGCAAGGCCCTGGGCCTTGCCTTCATGGCCTCACAGTTTAAAAAAAATAGCTGGCTGCAGAAAAAATATCCCCGGCTTGATATTGCAATACCTCCCACCCTTGTCGTTACGACTGAAGGATTTCATGCCTTTATGCAGCAGAATAACCTCCGCATCGATTTTGAGAAAAAAAGCGATAGTGAAATAGCCTCCCTTTTTCTCGAAGCTGTCATGCCCTCATGGCTTGAAAAACAGCTTGCTGCTTTCCTGCAACAGGTGCAGGAACCCTTGAGCGTCCGCTCCTCAAGCCTGCTTGAGGATTTATTATACAGACCCTTTGCCGGACTTTTTGAGACCTATATGCTGCCAAACAACCATGCAGAGCCTGGAATCCGTCTCAAACAACTGGTTAAGGCTGTAAAGCTTGTTTTTGCATCAACGTTTTTCGCCGGTCCGCGGGCCTTTTCTTCAGAAACAGACAAACATGCTTCAAGTCCTGACAGCATGGCCGTTATGATCCAGAAATTGGCCGGCAGAACATATGGTGACTATCTTTATCCGGCAATTTCAGGCATCGCAAAATCATATAATTATTATCCTGTCGGCAAGATGAAGGCAAATGACGGAATTGCACAGATTGCTCTGGGATTCGGTAAAACGGTTGTTGAAGGGGAGAAATGCCTTCTCTTCTCTCCCCGTTATCCGGAAAATCTGCCCCAGTTCTCAAGCGTTGACGATATGCTGTCTAGTTCCCAGCAGACCTTTTATGCTTTACGCGTCAAGGGATATCCCGGTGAACTGGACTACCGCCAGTCAAATCTTGTAAAACGTGAAATAAGCGATGCGGAAAATGAGCCTCCCGTCCAGGCCATGGTAAGCACCTATTCACCTGATGAACATGCCATCCGGGACAGCTTTGGAAAAGGCCCAAAGGTTGTTACCTTTGCCAGAATCCTGAAGCACCAGCTGCTTCCCGTGGCCGCATTACTGCAGGATCTTCTCGAACTGGGCTACCAGGGTATGAGCTGTGATGTAGAAATCGAATTTGCTGTTGACCTGGGCACTGATAACGCAAAAAGCCGGTTTTATTTCCTGCAGATCCGTCCCATGGCAGCGGGCGGTGAGCAGTACAAAGTTACAATTGACCAGGAAGAGATTGACAAAGCTTTTTGTTATTCCAGTAAGCCTCTTGGGCATGGCGTTAATGAAAAAATTACTGATATTGTTTATGTAAAGCCAGAAACATTCATTACCAGGGAAAGCCGGGAAATAGCCCGCGAGATCAGCAGGATCAATGCTAAACTCATAAAAGAGCAAAAACCTTATCTCCTCATTGGTCCTGGACGCTGGGGCTCGGCTGATCCGGCGCTTGGCATCCCGGTCCGGTGGGAAAATATTTCCGGGGTGGATGCCATGATCGAGCTGCGCAATGACCAACTTTCTGCCGAAGATTCTCAGGGCACCCATTTCTTCCAGAATATTACAGCCATGGGAATCAAATACCTTACAGTCACTGAGAATGATGCAAAGCTCCGTGATTTTATCAACTGGCAATGGCTCGCATCTCTTCCGGCAGCAAGCGAGTCAAAATATTTGAGACATGTGCGTCTGACAAAGCCTTTTCTCATTAAAGTGGATAGTGAGACATCACAATGTGTGATGCTTGAAAGAAAGTGATTTAAATTCCCAGGACTGGATGGTGCTATTGTACAGGAGCAGAAGCCATGGATGACTTTATACAAAAGATCAAGGCAAAGGACCCCGGTGAGCAGGAATTCCACCAGGCTGTTGCAGAGGTGCTTGAGTCTGTAAAGCCCGTACTGGATGCAAATCCGGAATACCGCAGAGCAGCGGTGCTGGAAAGAATTGTTGAGCCTGAACGCGTTATACTGTTCCGGGTACCATGGATGGATGACGAGGGGCAGGTCCATGTCAACCGCGGTTTCAGGGTTGAAATGAACAGCGCTATCGGGCCTTACAAGGGCGGCCTGCGTTTTCATCCATCAGTCAACCTGGGCATCATGAAATTTCTCGCATTTGAGCAGGTTTTTAAAAACAGTCTCACGACACTCGGGATGGGTGGTGCCAAAGGAGGATCAGATTTCAACCCCAAGGGCAAATCTGATAATGAGATCATGCGCTTCTGCCAGAGTTTCATGACTGAACTGTTTCGGCACATTGGCCCCCATACTGACATCCCGGCCGGCGATATCGGGGTCGGCAGCCGTGAGATCGGGTATCTTTTCGGCATGTACAAAAAACTGAAAAACGAATTTTCAGGGGTACTGACCGGCAAAAGCACCAACTGGGGCGGCAGCCTTGTCAGGCCCGAGGCAACTGGCTATGGTTGTGTTTATTTTGCAGCGGAAATGCTTGCCACCCGCAATGAAAAACTCGAAGGCAAAACCTGCCTGGTATCAGGAAGCGGCAATGTCGCCCAGTATACGGCAGAAAAATTAATCCACCTGGGGGGCAAGGTAGTGACCCTATCAGATTCATCCGGTTATATTTATGATGAACAGGGGGTTGACGCGGAAAAACTTGAATTTGTAAAACATGTTAAAAACATAAAACGTGACCGCATTATACGCTATACAGAAAAATATCCTGACGCCCTCTATTTCCAGGCAGATCCCCTGCTTGACCATAATCCTCTCTGGAATCATGTGGCTGACTGTTGTTTTCCCTGCGCCACTGAAAACGAAATCCAACAGCAAGATGCACAAAACTTGATCAGCAACGGGATACTGCTTGTCTGTGAAGGGGCCAACATGCCCTCGACTTCTGAAGCTATTGATGTTTTCATTGACAGCAATGTGCTTTATGCGCCGTCTAAAGCTGCCAATGCAGGCGGTGTCGCCGTATCAGGCCTGGAAATGGCCCAGAATTCAATGCGCTTGAACTGGCCGGCAGAAGAGGTTAACAGCCGCTTGAAAACAATCATGAAATCAATCCATCAGGCCTGCCTGGATGCTGCAGAAGAATATGGTGAACCCGGCAGTTATGTTGATGGTGCCAACATCGCAGCCTTTGTCAAGGTAGTAAGTGCCATGCTTGACCAGGGCCTTGTATGAACAGCCGTGAAACTACACGCAGGATGAATAGAATGAAGGGGGTTAAGAGATTTGGAGATTGTATTTTGTATTAGAAAATCCTTATTAAACTCTCAATGCTGACTGCTAACCTTTATACTATTTCATGCAGCCAGCTAATCCGCCATACATTTTCATTATTGCATGAAAATGTCAGCTCCGTTACCCCTCCGGCGTAAAAAAACGCAATCGCAATGCATTGGTCACAACGGACACCGAACTCATTGCCATGGCACCGCCAGCAATCATAGGGTTCAGGGTGGGTCCGCCAAAAATATAGAGCAGGCCGGCGGCAATGGGGATTCCCACTACATTATAGGCAAAGGCCCAGAAAAGATTCTGCTTGATATTGCGCATGGTTGCCCTGCTGAGTGCCAGGGCTGTAAGGACACCAGTAAGTTCGCCTTTCATCAGCACAATATCACCAGATTCAACCGCAACATCTATACCTGTGCCCATGGCTATCCCCACATCAGCTTTTGCCAGGGCCGGAGCGTCGTTGATCCCGTCGCCCACCATACCAACCCTCATGCCCATACCCTGCAGTTCAGCCACCTTGTCAGCTTTAAAGTCCGGCAGGACTTCGGCAATGATATCTTCGATGCCGGCCTGAACTGCAATTGCTCTAGCTGTTGTTTCATTATCCCCTGTAAGCATGAAAATCTTGATCCCCATCTTTTTCAGCCTGCGGATAGTCTGCGGGGCTTCTGGTTTCATCTGGTCGGCTATGGCCATTAATGCTGTCATTTCACCATTGATAGCAAGAAAAAGGGATGTTTTCCCGGCATTTGCAAATTCTGCAGCCTTGTTATCCGCACCAGAATGAGCAGGATAATCTATCTGTTCCCTGATAAACTCCCTGTTGCCGAGAAGAAGATTTTTTTCACCGATTAAAGCTTTGATACCCTTGCCTGGAACAGCCTCAAAGGAATCCGGTTCCTGCAGCGGAAGGTTCCTTGAACGCGCCTCCTGGACAATTGCCTCGGCCAGGGGGTGTTCAGATACACTTTCCGCTCCTGCGACAAGTGCGAGAATCTCATCTTCAGACATGCCCCCATCCTTCAGCAGCTCAAAATCGGTTAAACGGGGTTTTCCATAGGTCAGGGTCCCTGTCTTATCAAAGACCAGGGCATTGACTCCCTGGGCCATTTCCAGGGCCTCCCCGCTTTTAATGAGAACCCCGAGCTGCGCCCCTCTGCCTGTACCGACCATGATCGAAGTAGGTGTTGCCAGCCCCATGGCACACGGACAGGCAATGACAAGAACAGCGATGAATATCCGCAGGGCAAAGGGAAAACTTGCTCCACCGACAAAATACCAGGCCAGTCCGGAGAGCGTCGCTATGACCATGACAGTGGGAACAAAATACAAACTTATTCTGTCGGCCAGGCTTGCTATAGGCGCCTTGGAACCCTGGGCTTCACGCACCATTTTAATGATGCGTGCCAGTACCGTATCCTGGCCCACGCGTTCGGCCAGGATACGCAGCATACCGTTCTTGTTCAGGGTCCCGCCTATAACCTTGTCACCTTCTTCCTTGGATACCGGCAGACTCTCGCCGGTCAGCATGGATTCATCCACACTGGAATGTCCCTTCCTGACCGTGCCGTCTACCGGGACCCGTTCGCCCGGCCGCACCAGGATAATGTCCCCTGCTTCAATATCGGAGACAAGAATGACAACCTGTTCCTCGTTTTCCGCACCCGCATTTTTAACAAGGGTTGCCTTGTCAGGCGTTAGTTCCATAAGCTGACTGATGGCATCTGAGGTCTTGGCCTTGGAGCGCGTCTCCAGATACTTACCCAATGAAACCAGGGCGATAAGAACGGCGGCAGACTCGTAGTACAAGTCCATTACCCGCGCCATTACATCAAGTCCCAGAAAAATCTCAATAAGATTCCAGGTTGAATAAATAAAGGCAGCGCCTGTGCCGACTGCTATGAGTGAATCCATGTTAGGGGATTTCCGCAATAGGGCGGGAAAACCAATGAGGTAAAAGCGACGTCCGGACCACATGACAGGTAATACAAGCAGGAATTGCGCCAGGGCAAAATTAAACGGGGCATGCTGGGGATCGATAAATTCCGGCATGGGCATGCCAAGCATCTCTCCCATGGAAAGCACCAGCAAGGTTAAGGCAAAAACAAAGGCCGGTACAAGCTCTTTTTTCATCCTGGCCAGTTTTTCGCGGGTTTCCCGTTGCTGTTTCAGCAGCAGGTTTTCATCCTGTTCTGCAAGTGGTTCGGCTGTAAAACCCAGCCCGGCAATGGTTTCCAGTATCCTGCGCTTGCTGATAATGTTCGGGTCAAATACAGTTACGCCGGTTTCGGCTGCAAGGTTGACCTGCATGGTCCGCACGCCCTCAAGACCTGATACCACTTTTTCTATGCGGGCCGAACACGATGCACAGGTCATACCCTTGATCGCCAGGTCCAGGGTTACCTCGCTGGCTGGTATTTCAAGTTCAAAGCCAAGTCCTTTGACCTGCCCTGAAATATCGTCCAACGAGAGTTTTGCGTCATCCCATTCAATCTCCATGGTTTCTGCTGCCAGGTTCACGGCAACTGCCTTGATGCCTTCCCGGGATGACAGTACTTTTTCAATGCGGGCTGCACAAGAGGCACATGTCATACCTTTGACAGCAAGCGTTTTTTTTTGCAGTTCAGCCATTTTTTTTATTTAATTAAAAGAGTTATTGAGTTCATGTTAAACCAATATAAGCACAAATCCTTATTGACACAATCTGGCAGAAAACTTCTGCAAAAATAGTAAGAGAAACCTGGCAAAATAAATTTACATGATTATTATTTTTCGAAAATGCGTGTTCTCATTAATTCTGCAATGTACTAATGCGGAAATGACTTCTGGCTCTTATACGCGCGGACTTAAGTTGATAGGGGAAGTTCCCCGGGTAAAAAAATAATGAATAAACAAGGAGAACAAAATGGCTGTATTTAAATGTGAAAAATGCGGGGCCACCAAGGAAGGCAGATGCAAACCAAAAAAGTGTCCTGAATGTACGGAAACCGGAACCATGCAGAAGCAGGAGGAGAAGAAATCTTCCGGTTGCGGGTGCGCCTGTTCAGCAAAAAAATAATTCCTGCATACCATGCCCCTGCCTGAATTACCTGGCAGGGGCTTTTTATTTTTTCCCAGTGCCTTGATCTCCACCTCTCCTGCAAACCCGCCCTTTACCAGCATCCATCCCGACAACCACTGCCACAACGTAGTTGACAGTCCAGGCTCTCGATAATTCACTTTTTTGAATTGTTTGACATCAGCTGAATTTCCTTATACTTTTTTCTGTTCAGTGCAGATGTTCAGAAATACATTTCGTCTGCTGCTGTTTATCTGTCATTTTTAAAGAATCAACTTACTCAATAACGAAAAGGACCCTTTACAAATGCCTGAAAAAATCCTTGTGATAGGCGGTGTGGCGGCAGGACCCAAAACCGCCTGCCGTGTCAAACGGCTTCTGCCGGATGCCGAAGTTGTTGTTGTTGACCAGGACAGCCTTATTTCCTACGGCGGCTGCGGCATTCCATACTTTGTCTCCGGGGATGTCTCTGATGAAAAGGAATTACGTTCCACAAGCTTTCATGTTGTAAGGGATGAAGCTTTTTTCAGAGATGCCAAGGGTGTCAAGATGCTTACCAGGACACGTGCTCTGGCCATAGACAGGGTGGCAAAAACCGTCAGAGTGGAACAGTTTGATACCGGGGAAACAGTTGAGCTCCCGTATGACAAGCTCGTGCTTGCCACCGGCAGTATGCCCAACCGTCTGCAGATTCCCGGTGCAGACCTTGAAGGGGTCTACATGGTCAATGATATGCACCGCGCCATTGCCATAAAAAATGACCTGGCCCAGGGCAAGGTTTCCAAAGCAGTTGTAATCGGCGGTGGAGCCATTGGCCTGGAAATGGCAGAATCACTGGCAGACTTGTGGGCCATTGAAACCACGGTTCTGGAGTACATGAACCAGCTGTTGCCCCGTATAGTTGATCCAGCCTTTGCCGCTATGCTGGAAAAACACCTCAAGGATAATAACGTTGCAGTTTACACCGGTGAATCAGCCACCAGCCTGGAAAGTGATGCAGCGGGCAGAGTCTGCCGGGTGATAACCCCTAGCCGGTCGATTGAAGCTGACCTGGTCATTATGTCCGTAGGCGTGAGGCCGCGCAGTGATCTGGCCCGGGAGGCGGGACTTCTTGTTTCACCCCAGGGAGGTATTGTGGTGAACAACCGCATGCAGACATCTGACCCTGCTATTTATGCTGCAGGAGATTGCGTGGAAATAATCAACCAGGTAAGCGGCATGAAAAACAACGCCCCCATGGGCTCCCTTGCCAACCGTCAGGGCAGGATTGCAGCTGATAACATTGCAGGAATACCATCGCAGTTTGCAGGTTGGGTGGGCAGTTTCATCATGAAGGCATTCGAATGCTGCATTGGAGGTACAGGACTGAGCTGCACCTCTGCAAGAGCGCTGGGATATGATGCTGAGGTGGCCATCACTGCCCAGTCTGACAGAGCTCACTTCTTTCCCACCCAGTCAGTAATTATGCTGCAGATGGTCTTTGACAAAAGCAGCCGCAAGGTTCTGGGGCTCCAGGGTTTCGGTCCCATGAATGACTCTATCCTGGCCCGCATAAATGCAGCTGCAGGACTTATTGCCAAAGGCGCCCTGATAGAAGACTTCAGCAATCTCGAACTGGCATATGCACCGCCTTTCTCAACTGCCGTCGATGCCTTGAATGCCACAGCAAACGCAGCTGACAATATTGCCGCCGGCCGCCTGCGCACCCTTTCCATAGAAGATTTTCTCGAGTGGATGGCCAATCCGCAGGCTAAACCCCAGTGGGCCGCCCTTGATATCCGGCACCCTAAGGAGGCTGCAGAATTTGTCGAAAAATTCGGCTCCGACCTCTGGAAGGACATCCCATATGTCAATGTCCGCTCCAGGTACAAGGAATTACCAGATGATAAGATGTTGATCATAATTTGCGATGCCGGCACCCGTTCATCTGAGGTGCAGGTCTTTTTGGATTCTGCTGGACTCAGAAACAACCTTGTTCTTGGCGGAGGATTTAATGCCATCCGCAGAATCGGGGTGGACTGGTGGCCTGCCTAGCTGGCTGTTTTATTTAATAATCCTGAATGGATAACAGCATTTTAGTTCATGAATTTGCAAGAAAAATCTTCATTTTTCACTAAAACTGGTATAAAATATTTTTATAATGACACTTGTTTGCTTCAGGTTCAGGCTTTTGGGATGTTATTTTGATGCATGGCGGAATTAATCTTTCATTGAGACCAGGAGTCGAAAATGCCTATAAAAATATTTCCAGATGAGCATGAAAAATTTGAGATTCAGGTCTACAAAAAACCAAAAAGCCTGAAACTCCTCAAAGAAACCCATATCGCTTTCACCGGATCACCCAGAAAACATCCCTACGACCCGGATAGAGTTATCCTGATCACCGATCCCTACAGCAGGATAACATCCTATTATGAATTCAAGACCGCTGACATTTCGTATGTCGAAGAGATGGTCAACCTGGTGGATATGGAGGGTGAAACTGTTCCCATGGCCCGGGTCTGGGTTAAGAAAAAAAGTATCGGTGCGCGGGCTTCCCTTTTCATTGTGGATGATACAACCGCCTGAACAGTTTGCGATATGAACCGCTGCTTGTGGGATCGGGCCGGCAGATTGACACCCAAAACAAGACCCGGATGCATGCAACAACTTGAACCCCATGGTTGAAAAAGAGGGGGTGATGGAATCCAAGCAGCGACGCGCGCATATTGCAGGCTTTATAACCTTACTCCTTGTTTTTCTGCTCTTTACCTTTCTTGTCTGGACAACTCAAATGATTGGTAAATCTTATTCAGGTCCCTTTCTGCCTCTTTCCGAGCAGGAAAATGATATCAGCTTCAACCTGCGCGGCCATGTCTTCATGCTGGCTGAGGAAATCGGGGAAAGAAACATCTGGCTGCCGCAAAAGCTCAATGCTGCCGCTGCTTATATTGAAAAAATCTGGCAGGAGCAAAACTTTATTGTCCAGCGCCAGGAATATGAAGCGCGCGGAGTTGGATCTGCAAATCTTATAATTGAAATTCCAGGGATTTCAATGCCGGACCAGATTGTTCTTGTTGGGGCACATTATGACACGGTACTGGGATCGCCGGGTGCCAACGACAACGGTTCCGGTGTGGCGTCGCTGCTTGAAATATCACGGCTTCTTGCCAAGACAAAGCCTGCCAGGACTGTCCGCCTGGCTGCATTTACCAATGAAGAGCCCCCCTTCTTTCTCAGGCTGGATATGGGAAGCAGGATTTATGCCTCCCGGGCCCGCCGCCGGAAGGAAAATATCGTTGGCATGATTTCCCTTGAAACCATGGGCTATTATTCAGAAGTCCCTAACAGCCAGGAGTATCCTTTCCCTTTAGGTTTCTTCTATCCTAATACTGCCAATTTCGTAGGCTTTGTCGGCAACATCCGCTCCCGCCACCTGGTAGCATTATGCCTTGAAGCTTTCCGGAGAACAACAAAGTTTCCCTCAGAAGGCACGGCTGCCCCGGGATGGATCACCGGCATAGGTTGGTCCGACCACTGGTCCTTCTGGCGTGAAGGATACCGGGCAATAATGATTACGGATACAGCTTTTTTCAGGTATGAACAGTACCATACCCGGGAGGACACCCCTGAGAAGCTCAACTATGACCGTTTAGCACGTGTAACAAAAGGGTTGGCGGAAGTGGTTATTGCACTTGCCAATACAAAAGAACTTTAATGAATGTGGTATTATTTTAGCATGTCTTTCATGGAGAAATCATAATGGAGATCCACTTTCTCGGAAGCGGTGAAGCCTGCGATCCGAACCAATCAAACACCTCTATCCTTTTGAAGACAGGCCCGGAGCAAACCGCGGGCCGTATTCTTCTGGACTGCGGTTTCAGTGTTCCCCAGCAGTACTTCGCCTGTGAACCAGATCCGGAAGAGTTGGAAATACTGTGGATCTCACATTTCCATGGTGATCATTTCCTCGGCACACCACTCCTTCTTCTCTGGTTCTGGGAAACAGGCAGACAAAAACCACTCTTTATATTTGGTCCCCCAGGGATTGAAGCAATCATTAAACAGGCACTGGATCTTGCCTACCCAGCCCTCTTGCAGCGCCTGGGCTTTTCTCTGTTTTTTCTTGAAATAGAACCAGGAAAGCAGGAGAAGATTTCAGATACAGTCTGGCAGGCAGCCTACAGCGAACATTCGCAACCCAATCTGTCACTCAGGCTTGAAGTCGATGGAATAGCAATATTCTACAGCGGTGATGGCCGTCCAACCCCGTTGACCCAATCCCTTGCCGAGGGGTGTAAAATCATCATCCATGAAGCTTACGGCTTTGAGGATACAACGCCTGGACACGGGTCCATTGCCACCTGCCTTGATTTTGCCCGTAATGCAGGGGTTGCCCAGATAGCTCTGGTGCACATGCAGCGTTATCTCCGGCCGCAATCCAGGACAATCATTGAACGTTTGGCGGGAAAATACTCAGAGATTAATATCCTGCTGCCTGAAAAAGGAAGCAGGATAGTTCTGTAAGCTTTCCTGTGCCAGCATTTCTCCAGCCCTGGCCGCATTTTAAAAGGGAGTTTATTTGTTATGCTCTTTGACTTTTCGCCCTTGACACCCGTAACTCTTCTTAATTAAGGTACTTTTTTGATAAAGCATTACTCTGGACAGGTTTTTGACAATATCAACATATAAAGGTCCGGGAGAGATAACCCAACTTTATCAGGAGGCTTGCAATGCGTTACCTTACCATCCTTTTTCTTCATATTGTGCTCGCATCCTATGTGCTTGTGCCACCTGCTGCTGCTGAAACCCGCTATGTTGTGGACGAGTTGATAATAACTTTACGGGCAGGGAAAAGCACTGATCACAAGATTTTAAAAAGTTTGAAAACAGCTGCCCCCCTTGAAGTGCTGGAGGATGATGACGAGACATACGTTAAAGTGCGGACCACCGATGGAGTTGAGGGGTATGTCCTGCGGCAGTATATAAGCGCAAATTCCCCTAAGAAACAGCGCATCGAGGAACTAGAGAGATTCAATAACTCTCTGGAGAAAAAAGTAAAAACCCTGGAAGAAGCCAAGCGGGATCTTGAATTGCAGCTCAATACTATCCGGGAAGAGTACAATCAGAAATTTTCAGAAATAAGCTCAATGTCAACCGATATGCAACAAAATCTCGAGCAGGCTTTAAACAGTGAACGATTAATGTCAGAAAAATATAATACCCTGCTGGCCCAGTCGGAAAATGTCGTTGAGATCGCTGCCGAGCGGGATCAACTCTTAGAGCGCAACAAAAAACTGGATGCAGATGTAACAATGCTGACCCGGCAAAATGACAAGCTGTCAGATTCCAGAATGATTAAATGGTTTCTGGCTGGTGGCGGAGTATTCTTCTTTGGCTGGATAATCGGTAAAATCTCCAGGAAAAAACGGAGCCGCCTCTAAATGGTTCCTTGAATTATGCATATAAAAAGGCTCCTTTTCGGAATAACTCAAACTTTATATTTATTGGGTGGTAATTTACCGGGATTCCTTGTCAAACAGCTGCACCCTGCCGCGATTTAGCCACTACACCCGGAAGAACGTCACACAGTAGATCAACCTCTTCATTGGTATTGAACCTGCTTAAACTGATACGCAAGGTTCCATGGATATGGGTTTCAGGCACTGCCATTGCCCTGAGGACGTGAGATGGGTCAAGATCACCGCTATGACAGGCTGAATGAGCTGATACGGCGATGCCTCTCTCATCCAGTTCCTGTACCATGGCACCGGAGGCACAATTTTTAAAACTTACGTTCAGGGTATTGGGCAATCGCGGCTGGGAAGCGCCGTTGACAATGGCTCCGTCAATTTCTGCCAGAATCCTTCCCTGCAGCCTGTTGCGCAGATCCGAAACATTGGATATGCCGCTTTCCAGGTAGGCTGCAGCCAATTCACAGGCTTTGCCCAGGCCAGCAATCCCGGCGACATTTTCCGTTCCGGCCCGATGCCCCATTTCCTGGCTCGCCCCCATGATCAGGGGTGAGAAAGGAGCCGTCCTCTTGACATAGAGCGCACCTATCCCCTTGGGACCATGGAATTTATGGGCTGCCACGGCAAAATAATCAACAGGCAGGGTCGCCAGATCAATCGGCACCTTGCCGACCAGCTGCACTGCATCACAGTGAAAAAGTACATTTTTTTTCCTGCAGAGTGCTCCAATTTCTGCAAGGGGCCATACTACTCCGCTTTCATTATTGGCCGCCATGAGTGATACGAGGACGGTATCCGGCCGTATTGTTTCAGCGAGATGCTGCAGATTTAATGCTCCATCATGGCTTACGGGCAGTAAATCCAGGGTGTAGCCGAATCTTTGCTGCAGAAATTCCAGGGGTCTTAATACAGATGCATGTTCAACAACGGATGAGATGATGTGTTTTTTCTCAGGAAAGGCAGATATTGCACTCCAGATGGCAGTGTTGTTTGCCTCTGTGCCGCCGCTGGTGAAAAATATTCTTTTGGGTTGACAGTTGAACAGGCTTGCAGCTTGTTCCCTGGCCTGTGTAATACCAGCAAGGGCCTGTTCACCAAAACGATGACCACTGGAAGGATTGCCAAAACGCTCATTGAGATAGGGAAGCATTGCCTCACGGGCCAGTGGGTCCAGGGGTGTTGTGGCATTATTGTCGAAATATATTCTCTCCATACCTCACCTGTTTCCCGCTTAACCTAGCAACACAAAAAATGGGAACCCCTGCGAATCGAAAAACACATCAGATCGATTAGCCCACCATTCTCATTACCGCAACGTTACTGCCTGTTTATATCTCAAGCATCCTGTCCAAGGCAATCTTGGCCAGTTTAGCTGTTTCGGGATCAACAGCAATCTGGTTTTTCACCTCCCCCTGCATCAAGTTGTCAAGAACCCAGAGAAGATACTTGGGTTTTATCCTGTACATGGTTGAACATAAACACTGAAAGGGTGACAGTGAATGTATTTCCTTGTCAGGATTTAGCCGGGCAAGCCTGTTCACAAGGTTAATTTCTGTCCCGATTGCCCATTTTGAACCAGGCGGGGAACTCGACACTGCCTTGATGATATTTTCAGTGGAGCCATACTGGTCAGCCCCGGCTACTACCTCATGCCGGCATTCCGGATGTACAATGATCCTGACCTCGGGGTCTTTATCACGCCACATCTTTACGTGGGCTGCTGCAAACTGCATATGTACGCTACAGTAGCCGTTCCATAAAATGACCTTCGCCTGCCTTATTGCTGCTGGAGAATTGCCACCCAAGGGTTCATCACGTTTCCAGAGCACGATCTCTTCAGGTTTAATTCCCAAGGCAATAGCGGAATTCCGCCCAAGATGTTCATCGGGGAAGAAAAAGACTTTCTCCCCGCGACCAAGGGCCCAGGTCAGCACCCTTTCGGCATTGGACGAGGTGCAGACCGAGCCTCCCCATTGTCCTACAAAGGCCTTGATTGCCGCGGATGAATTGACATAGGTTACCGGAATTATACGGCTGGCCCCGCTGACTTCCTCCAGCTCTTTCCAGGCCCAGGAAACCTCATCAAGGGTTGCCATATCCGCCATGGGGCATCCAGCTCTCAAGTCAGGCAAAATTACGGCCTGATCGTCACCAGTCAAAATGTCAGCCGATTCTGCCATAAAATGAACACCACAGAAGACGATATAGGGTTTGTCCTTGCATGCTGCTGCATGTTTTGCCAGTTTCAGTGAATCACCGGTCATATCGGCAAACTGGTAAACCGCTTCCTGCTGGTAATGGTGGCAGAGGATCAGGAGTTTCTCTTTCAACTCCTTTTTGCGGGCTGCAATCCGTTCGGCTAAGATTTCATCCGCCTGCTCATAAAATTCAGATCCTATATCAACCTGTTGTATGACCACTGTGTCACTCTATAATCAGCTATTGAATCGACAGCTCGGTAGGAGCCCATCAGTTATGCAACTACTCAGGAATAAAAATATTACTTGGCTAATTTTACCCAGGTTGCGCATGGCCCCTTATCTCCCTGCGCTTCGCCAAACTTTACACCGTCTCCCTCGGACAGCTGGTTCATGGAAACATCTTTTAGAGCGTTTTCATGGAAGTAAATCTCCTGTCCCTGCGGCGTGACAATAAAGCCATATGATTCATAAGGGAAAATACTTTTCACAACACCTTCTCCGCCTGCACTTGTTGTCACCTCCGGCTGCACCTTATACGACTGGCGTCTTTTACGCTGCAGTTCCTTGAGCTGCAGACCGAGAGTGTTAAATGCATCTACCAGAAGTGGGACAACCTTTTCGCCTTTTCTTTTTACGACCACTGTATCATTTGGTATTGAAGCTACTAAGCGGACTTCATAGCCTCCTTCTCTATGGGAATACGTGCCTTCAACCGTGACGCGCAAATGATGAATAAAACCTGCATGATGTCTTTCAAGCCTGGTTTTCTCTTCATCAATTTTATCCTGCCAGACCTTTCTTATTTCCAAGTTACGGGCTTCAACTTGTAGTTCCATCTAGCTCCTCCCTAAAAATTTTAACGATATTTCACTACGCCCACTGATCCGGTTTTTTATCCTGCATTATATATTACCATAAAATCAAATTATACCCTAGCAATGATGAAAAATTCCACTCGACAAACAGGTGCTTTTAACCGGGCTGTTCATGCAAATCTAAAGAGCCGGAAATTAAATAAAATGTATTCCCTTGGCAAGTCAAAAAAAAAATAATAAGCTATCCTACTTTTTGCCACTGTATTTGAACATAAACATGCCTGAAAACGGAAACCCCAACATGCTTGTTAAAGACATACTTAATTCTAAAAAGACGTGTATAAGTTACGAGTTTTTCCCTCCAAAACTTGAAAGGGACTGGGACAGACTCTTCCAGACAATCTCTGACCTCATCCCGCTTGAGCCGGCCTATGTGAGTGTTACTTATGGCGCCGGCGGCTCCACCAGGGACCGCACCCATGACCTCCTTGTACGGATACAGGAGGAAACCGATCTTACCGTGGTCTCTCATTTAACCTGCGTTGGATCAAACAGGGATGAAATCCGTGCAATTCTGAGCAAATATACCGAACACGGGATTGAGAATATTCTGGCCTTGCGGGGAGATCTTCCCAAGGGCCAGACCCATTGGGAGCAGCCTGATAACGGCTTCACCTATGCTGCGGAGCTGGTTTCTTACATCAGGAAACATTTTCCCGGAATGTGTATCGGTGTGGCAGGATTTCCTGAAGGTCATCCTGAAACCCCGAACCGCCTTAAGGAGATCGACTATCTCAAGGCAAAAGTTGATGCCGGAGCAGACTATATTGTGACCCAGCTCTTTTTTGATAATCGGGACTTTTATGATTTTTGCGAACGCTGTGAATTGGCCCATATCACCGTTCCTATAATAGCCGGGATCATGCCGATAACAACCAGGCAGGGTATGATCCGGATGGCTGAACTTGCAGCCGGAGCCCGGATCCCTGCCAGGCTCCTGAAAGCGGCTGAACGGGCCGGCAGCGATGAATATTTAGAAAGAGTCGGGGTACACTGGGCCACTGAGCAGGTCCGGGACCTGATAGATAACAATGTCAGGGGCATCCATCTTTATACGCTGAACTGCTCGACAGCCACGCTCCGGATATACAAGTCACTTGGGATCAGCAGTTCAACGCAGCTTTCAATGTAAGGGATGTTGTAACTTGTTTTTATCACCTCCCTGTTGCCTGCATTTCCCGTGCATTATGTTTTTGCAGATTTAACAGGAAGACTGCCTGTATCCCCTTTTTCTAAAATCCTGACACAGTGATTATGATCAAAAGAACTACCCTAAAAAGGTCCGTTCACTATGGCTGGTATGTTGTAGCAGCAGGTACACTCTGTGTCTTTGCCGGCCTTGGATTCGGCCGTTTTGCCCTGGGAATGCTGCTTCCCGCCATGGGCGTCTCCCTGAACCTTACCTATACTCAGATGGGGCTGATAAGCACCTCAAACTTTGTCGGGTATCTGCTTGCGGTTCTTGCCTGTGGATATCTCAGTTCTCGAATAGGCAGCAGATTATTGATTTTCCTGGCCCTGCTTCTGGTTGCAGTTTCCATGTTACTGGTGAGCCAGGCACACAGTTTTATAACAGTTGCCCTTTTCTATACGCTGACAGGCATGGGGAGCGGCGCCTCAAATGTTCCGATGATGGCCCTTGTCGCCTCCTGGTTCAGTACCGGGCAACGGGGCAAAGCGGCCGGTTTTATTGTTATAGGCAGCGGCTTTGCCATTCTTCTTTCCGGGAAACTTATTCCGTATCTCAATCAGCTGCGTGAATTGGACGGCTGGCGGATAAGTTGGCTGGTCCTCGGTGTCGTTGTGCTTATTATTTCCATTATCTGTTTTCTGATAATCCGGGATTCCCCCGGAGAACTTGGATTAAATCCTTTTACCGGAATGAAAACAGGCCGGCAGGATGGTCGTTCTTACTTTGATGACGGGCATGAAGCTGTTACCAGAAAAGACATCTACCATTTAGGGGCTATTTATTTTCTCTTCGGGTGTACCTATGTTATCTACGCCACTTTCATTGTAACAACCCTGGTGCAGGAAAGAGGCTTTTCAGAAATGGTTGCCGGCAATTTCTGGTCCTGGGTTGGATTCCTGAGTCTTTTCTCCGGCCCTGTATTCGGCACACTGTCAGACAAACTTGGCAGAAAAACAGGGCTGATCATGGTATTTTCCATTCAGATGTGTGCCTATCTCCTGGTGGCACTCTCGCTGCCAGGCATGTTTCTCTACCTTTCAATCGGCTGTTACGGCATTGTAGCCTGGGCCATACCATCCATCATGGCAGCCCTGGTGGGCGATTATGTCGGACCCCAGAAAACGGCACGCGTCTTCGGTTTTATAACATTTATTTTTGCGCTTGGACAGATTGCAGGTCCTGCAGTGGCAGGCTTTCTGGCTGAAAAATCGGGTAGCTTTTCAAGCAGTTTCTTCATGGCAGCCTTTTTTGCCGGGCTGGCGGTCTTGCTCTCAATTCTTCTTAAAAAACCGGGACAGGTTCGTTAATTCCCCGACGAACTCAGGTGAATTAAACAAGATTTTATTATTAAACCAATTGCAGGCGAATTTGCCTGAGGACTGTTTCCCGGCCTTAAAAGAAAAAGAGATTGACCAGTGCCTGACTCTTAAGGCACTGGTCTAAAAATTTCAGGATAAACTGGGCATACCCGGGGAATTAATAAATACAGAGATAGAATTGTTGTATTTTTTTAGCTTGCTGTTGCCGGCCTCTTTCGGTACCCTTTTTTCTCACTTGACAGAAAGTGGCTTGAGACTTTTTCAAGGAAATAAACAACCGTACCCGGACCAGCAGGTGATTCTTAAGTATCACGTGGCCGGAACTTTTCTGGTTCAACCCTGAGGAAGCTTTTATACGCTATGGCAGATCATCTTTATCTGGCCGGTGATATTGGGGGCACGAAAACAACTTTGGCCCTGTTTTCCCCTGACACAGGGCCATTGCAACCACTTTTTGAGTTGAGTTATAAAAGCAGTTCCTATCCTGGACTCGATGCAATCATTGAGGATTTCTTTTCCCAGGCCAAAGCTTCTGCCCTGACTGCCTGTTTCGGAGTGGCAGGACCGGTCAGGGAGTCCAGAGCAATCATTACAAATCTTCCCTGGCAACCTGATACAACACAACTGCAATCCTCACATGGTTTTTCCCAGGCGGTTCTCATCAACGACCTGGTGGCAACGGGATATGCCATACCACACCTGGAACAATCTGACTTTTCCACCCTCAACCGGGGAATTACTACAAGCGCAGGCGCGCTGGGGATTATTGCCCCGGGGACCGGTTTGGGTGAGGTTATTTTCACTTGGGACGGGTCACATTACCTGGCAGTAGCCTCAGAAGGCGGCCATACAGACTTTGGCCCCTCATCCGAAACGGAATCCCGGCTGCTGGATTTCCTTAGAAACCGGTACGGACATGTCAGCTATGATAGGATTTGTTCGGGCCGGGGTTTGCCGGACATCTATGATTTTTATAAATCTTTAGGCCAGTTTGAAGAACCCGAGTGGCTGGCTGAACAGTTGGCCGCTGCTGAGGATCGTGCGCCGGTCATTGTCAATGGAGCCCTTGATGAAACCAGGCATTGTGACATGTGTATTAAAACCCTGGAACTGTTTATATCTATTCTTGGAGCTGAAGCAGGAAACCTGGCCCTCAAAGGTCTGACCACTGGTGGCATGTATCTCGGTGGGGGCATCCCTCCCAGGATCCGGCCGTTTCTTGAAAGGGAAATATTCATGAAGTCATTTACCAGCAAGGGCCGCATGAGCTATCTTTTGACAGATATACCGGTCAAGGTCATATTAAACCCCAAGGCAGCACTCTTTGGTGCAGCTGCATTCGCTTTGGGGCTGCAGTTTGCTTCGCTTCAAGACAAAGATACGCATGGATAAAAAACTCTTACAACGTTTGCTCATAGTTGCTGCAATTGTTGCTGCAGCAATTCTTTTCAAAATTCTTGGCCTAGGCCAGTATCTTTCCCTTGATTACCTCAAGGCTTCCCAGGCCAATTTTGCACATCTCTATGGCGAAAACAGGCTGGCAGTCATCGTCACTTACATGGCAATCTACATTGCTGTTACGGCCCTTTCCCTTCCCGGAGCTGCAGTTATGACACTGGCCGGCGGCGCCCTGTTCGGATTCTGGACTGGTTTTGTGGTCGTTTCCTTTGCCAGTACCATTGGAGCCACCCTCGCCTGCTTTGTTGCCCGCTTTCTCCTGCGGGACTGGGTGCAAAACAGCTTTGGCGATAAACTGTCTGCCATTAATACCGGCATCGAAAAAGAAGGTGCTTTTTACCTCTTTTCATTAAGGCTGGTGCCAATCTTTCCCTTTTTTGTTATCAACCTGGCAATGGGATTGACCACCATGAAGCTTTTTACTTTTTACTGGGTCTCCCAAATTGGCATGTTACCCGGGACCATGGTCTATGTGAACGCCGGCAAGGAACTGGGGCAGATAGAATCATTATCCGGCATCCTTTCCCCCGGCCTGATAATTTCCTTTGTTATTCTCGGCATTTTTCCAATTACCGTAAAAAAACTACTTGCAATTTACAAAAAAAAGACAGGCAGGATACTCCCTGAAGAAAAGGAATCAAACGATGGCAAAATATGATTATGATCTTGGAGTATTAGGTGGAGGTGCTGCAGGGCTGACCATTACTGCGGGGAGTGCCCAGCTTGGTGCCAGAACACTGCTGGTGGAAAAAGAAGCAGCCCTGGGCGGTGACTGTCTGCACTATGGCTGTGTTCCCAGCAAAACCCTGATCCGGACGGCCCGGGCATATCATGAAATCAAGCATGCCGTTAAATTCGGCTTGCCTCAAGTTGATGTGCAGCCGGTGGATTTCAGGCAGGTATCAAAGCGCATACGCTCTGTTATCAGCGTCATACAGAAGCATGATTCTGTGGAACGTTTCTGCTCTCTCGGTGCCAGGGTGGAATTCGGGCAGGCAGAGTTTATCGACGAGCATTCCATACGGCTGCATGGTAAAACCTTTTCTGCAAAAACCTGGGCAATAGCTACGGGATCTTCGCCGGCAGTCCCCCCCCTTGATGGGCTCAGTTCAGTTTCCTACCTGACAAACAAGAATATTTTCTACATGGATACCCTCCCTGTCTCCATGATTATCCTTGGCGGCGGGCCCATAGCCATGGAAATGGCCCAGGCATTTAACAGGCTTGGCACCAGGATCACTGTCATCCAGCGCTCCGGGCAGATATTAAGCAGAGAGGACAAGGACCTGGCCGATACTGTTATGGAAAAGTTGAGCCGCGAAGGCGTATCCTTTGCTCTTGGCGCAACCATTGTTGCTGTCACAGAACACCATGGCAGCAAAGAGGTGACATTCAAGAATAATGAAGGAGAGATAAAGAACCTGGCCGCAGATGCTCTGCTCGTTGCAATGGGAAGGGCTCCCAATGTAGACGGAATGGGCCTTGAAAACATCGGCGTTGTTTATAGCAATAAAGGGATCGAAGTCGACAGCCGCTTACGTACAAACCACAAACACATCTATGCTGCCGGCGATATTACCGGCAAGTACCAGTTTACCCATGCCGCAGGCTATGAGGGGGGGATTGTCATCAGTAACGCCATTTTCCATCTGCCGCGTAAAACAGATTACACCTTTCTCCCCTGGTGCACTTATACAAGTCCCGAACTGGCCAGCATAGGTTTGAACGAAAAAGGAGCTAGCGCTGCTGGAATTAAATATTCCGTGTGGACCGAGGAGTTCAGGAATAATGATAGGAGTCTTGCCGAGGGAGAAGAAACAGGCCGGATAAAAATGCTGCTGGATGAAAAGGAAAAACCCATCGGGGTTCAGATCCTCGGTCCCCATGGTGGCGACCTGCTCAGTGAATGGGTTGCCGTCCTGAACGGCAAGGTAAAACTTTCCACCCTTGCCGGGGCAATTCATCCTTATCCGACACTGGCTGAGATAAATAAAAGAGTTGCCGGTTCATTTCTTGCCGGGAAAATATTCTCTGATACCATGAAAAAAGGATTAAAGCTTTTCTTCAATTTCAAGGGACGGGCCTGTGAAGCTTCCGAGTAATTCTTTATTATACTGCATTTAAAGGTTGCCAAAACACCTTGACTTCCAGTATATAAGGCCCTTTTTATTTCTCCATACAGTTCGCTTGGGACATTCAAAAAGGTATTGCCATACCGTTTGGGTGTTATTGCATAAAATCTAAAATCAATGTGATGAGGAATCGTAATGCCAGCTAAAGAAAATTATACATTATACAGCGGTGGTCTCAAGGGCGCTGAAACCGCCTTTGGAGAAGCGGCTGAAAAATGGTCCATCAAAGAGGTCAACTTCTGCTATGCAGGGCAAAAAACCAACAGGCAGAAAAATCTGGTGGTCCTGTCTGATAAGGAATTGAAACGCGGTGACATCAGCATGGAACTGGTTTCGAAATTGATGAGCCGCACATATTATGAAACAGAGAAAATAAGAAAAGTGCTGCAGACCATTTTTCATATGGTGAACAAAGGCCACCAGGTTTTTGTCATCGGTACAATCCTTGAGGATAATACCGTAAAGGGCGGGACAGGCTGGGCTGTGGAACTAGCCAAGCTTTTCAACAGGCCCCTGTCGGTTTATGACCAGGAAAAAGACAATTGGTATAGCTGGAAGCAGGGTGCCTGGGTCCAGGACACCCCTAAAATCGAACATGAAACATTTGTCGGCTCTGGAACCCGCAATCTTTCTGAAAACGGCAGAAAGGCTATAGCTGACCTTTTCAAGGCAGCCTTTGGTTCCATGTAACCTCTTTTGGGGGTATTTTTAAAAAGCCGTGCTCTTAAATGCTCACGGCTTTTTAACTGCATCATTCCTTTAGTTTTTTCAGGAGCCAGGCCATGTTCCTGCCAAGATGTTTCATGGTCTGGATACCCTCATCGTCTTTTTCAACCTCCCCTTTCTGTCTGCCCATCCCCAGGTTCCAGTAGCTGGAACCCGGCACGATCATCTGCCCGATAAAGAAAAAATGATTAATCGAATTGAACACATGGATGGCGCCGGCCCTCCGCACTGCAACCACTGCCGCGCCCACCTTGCGGGCCAGCATATCGCTGTTGGCCCTCGATACCATGCCGGCCCTGTCAATAAGCGCCTTCATCTCGGTAGAAACGTTGGCAAAATAAGTCGGTGAACCGAGAATTATACCATCTGCTGCCAGCATTTTTTCAATACAGTCATTGAGAATATCATCCTTGACAGAACAGCGTTGGTCCTTCTTCTCAAAACATTTCATGCAGGCTATGCAGCCATGGATTCTGCTGCCGGAAAGCTGGACCAGTTCCGTTTGGACCCCTTCTTTTTCAAGTTCCCTGAAAACATAACCGATCAAAATCGCTGTGTTGCCGTCTTTGCGTGCACTGCCGTTAAATGCCACTACTTTCATAATGTTAACCCATTAGTAACTTTATTCTTTCTCTGCTTGTCATTTAAAATGATCTTCTTCTCTGCACCTTTTTCCAACTAATTTATATAGATAACCTGAAAAGCAATTTCAGCTATCTTTTTCCTTCAGCTCACACAATTATGAATAATTTTCATTATTGGGGGACAGTTCCTGCTCACATCGTTACATGTTTTGCCGGTGAATGGCAAAGGGGGCCCATGCTTGACAAACAGGCATCACATCCATGCTGTTAATGTTGATATGCGGCGGCAAACTTGTCACCCAGCAAATAATCTCGGCAATATCCTCGGCTGTAAGTGGTTGCATGCCCTTATACACTTCAGCCGCTCGCGCTGCATCCCCTTTAAATCTGACGAGGGAAAACTCGGTTTCCGCCAGGCCAGGCTCAATGTTGCTTACCCGGATGGGAGTGCCAAGCAGATCTGCACGAAGATTATTTGAGAACTGCTTGACAAATGCCTTTGTCGCACCGTAGACATTACCGCCCGGATAGGGAGTGGAACCTGCCACTGAACCGATATTGACAACATGGCCTCGCCGGCGCCTTACCATACCTGGCAGGATCTGCCTCGTGCAGTAAATAAGTCCCTTGATGTTTGTGTCCACCATATTTTCCCAGTTGTCCAGGTCCGCTTCATGGGCGGGTTCAAGGCCCAGGGCCAACCCGGCGTTATTTATCAGGATGTCCACTTCACGGAAAGACCCAGGAAGGCTTGCAAACGATTCGGCAACCCCATTGCGGTCACGGACATCAAGCTGCAGAAGATGACACTCTGTGTTTCCCAGTTCCTGTTGCAAGGTTTCAAGTTTTTTTAAACGCCTGGCGGCAAGAATCAACCTGGCCTGCTGCCCCGCGTATTTTCGGGCGCATGCCGCGCCAAACCCTGCACTTGCCCCTGTAATAAGTACTGTTTTCTTCATCGCCGGTTCCTGTCTGTAATGAACTATTAATTTAAAATCTACTGACAGGATAACTATGCCAAAATATCCTCGAAAAGAAAAGAATTTCAATTCCTGGCAACGTAGCCAACGGGGTCTGACAATATGGCGTGTCATCCTAGCCCTTGACAAAGCCTGTACACCCATTGTAATCAGTTCCAGTACCGTTTTTTCTGGCTGTAATACATTTCATAATTACAGGAGTCAATTCATGGCTGATGATACACCCCGCGGGGCCATTTTGCAGCGCGACAGAAAAACATATGCCATTGTACCGCGTACACCTGTCGGGCTTGTTTCCCCAGAGGTCCTTGAAGCAATAAGCTCTGTAGTCCGCAAATATAAGATACCCATTTCCAAGATAACTTCAGGTCAGCGGCTGGCCCTTATCGGCCTGCAGCGGGAAGAGGTGGACCAGGTATGGCGTGATCTTCAAATGGAGATTGGCCCGGCTGTTGAGCTCTGTGTTCACTATGTCCAGGCCTGTCCAGGCACCGAGGTCTGTAAATTCGGAGTACGCGATTCACTCGGCCTGGGATTGGAACTGGAAAAACTTTACGTCGGCATGGATCTGCCTGCCAAGGTTAAGATAGGTGTTTCCGGCTGTCCTTTCTGTTGTGCCGAAAGTTATGTACGGGATATTGGTCTGATTGGCAAGAAAAACGGCTGGATTGTAACCTTTGGCGGCAACTCCGGAGGGCGGCCCCGTATCGGGGATGTCATTGCCGAAAATGTAAGTGATATTGAAGCAGTAGCGCTGGTCCAGCGCTGCTTAGAATACTACAGGGACAATGTTGGCAAAAAACTGCGGACAGCGAGATTTGTTGAAAAAACAGGGATCGAAGCTATAAAGCAGGCTGTCCTGGAATAAGCACAAAAGGTAAGGTTAATGATGAAAAAATATTTGCTGGTAATAACCCATACAGATGATGATCAGGACCGTGCCAATGCTGCTGTAGGCATGGCGGCCTCGCTTCTCAGCGAGGGGGCTGACCTTGCCCTCTTTTTTGTTTTTGAAGGTGCCAAAATGGCCCGCAAAGGTGTGGCGGAAACCATTGCAGGAGAACATATGACGCCGGTGCGTGAATTGTTCCCCATCCTGCTGGAGGCAGAGCTCCCCATGTATGTCTGCAGTGCCTGCATCAAGAAATACAATATTCCTGCAGATGAGCTTGTAACAGGGATAAAAATCGCTACCCTGCCCACAGTTACCGCTGAAATGATGGACAGGGAAACCATAATGTTTTAACCGGAGCAATTGCATGGCTTTTTTCAAGAAAAAAACCCTGACAGGCCTTGCCCGCACCTGCGGTTGAGCTGCCAAGATCGGTCCGACGGTCCTGTCGGAGGCTTTACAGGGGCTGAAACAGCCGGATGATCCCAACCTGCTTGTAGGGTTTGAGACCTCAGACGACGCAGCTGTCTACAGGCTCACAGACGAGATCGCCATGATCAACACGGTGGATTTCATTACGCCTCCTGTTGACGATCCATACTGGTTCGGCCAGATTTCAGCGGCAAACTCCATCTCAGATATCTATTCCATGGGCGGCAGGCCCCTCACTGCCCTCAATCTGGTAATGTTCCCCAGCAAGCATCTGGACTTGGGGTTTCTCAAGGAGATTCTAAAAGGCGGGCACGACAAGGTGGTGGAGGCTGGGGCCTGCCTGGTTGGGGGTCATACAGTTGACGATGAAGAGCCCAAATACGGTCTTTGCGTTAACGGTATCGTTCATCCGGATAGAATTATCACCAATGCAGGCGGAAAGCCGGGCGATGCCTTGATCCTGACCAAACCTCTTGGTTCAGGCGTGCTGTTTAACGCAGTACGCTCAGGGAAATTACCGTTCAAAAACCTTGAACGCGATACGTTGCCCTCTCTTGCAGCTTTAAACAACACAGCCATGGAAACGGCCCTGCAGTTCGAGCTGCATGCTGCCACTGACATCACAGGTTTCGGCATCGGGGGGCATACCCTGGAGATGGCTCTTGGCAGCGGCTCTCAGGTTATCCTATACTTTGACAGACTGCCCTTTTACAATGACGCTTTGCACATGTATCAGAAAGGCGAAACCACAGGCAGCAACAAGCCCAATCAGAAACTTGTCGAAAAACAGCTGCATATCAAAAAAAGCCTGACAAAGCATGAGGAACAGCTTCTCTACGACCCCCAGACTTCAGGCGGCCTGCTTCTTGCCTTACCGGGCTCCCTGGCGGATAAACTCATCGCAGCCTTAGCAGCCGCAGGGCTCAAAACCGCCGTCCGGATCGGAGAAGTTGTTGAAGGCCCTTTCGGCATAGTCGTCGTTTGACCTGAAGAAGTCTTAAAAACAATATGTGAAACCTCCAGAGGCAGGCCCGCCTCTTTCCTGCCCGCGTATATTGCCTGGTAAATATTCTTGAAGCCCAGTTTCTTGAGGTTTATTTATTGGCACCCTATCTCCGGCCTCCGAGTTAGAGTACATCACACTCTTTTTTCCCCTTGTTCAAAATATCTGCTCCGGCAGCAAAATTCTTCTAGGGCAGAATTAGGCTCCGGGGATGTAAGCTCCACGTGGATTATGATCTGGCAGGATCTGTTTGGGCTGCCACAACTGTCTGCAGCCCAACCACAGTATTCCATGCCAAAAGCATTCCTGCCACCTGCAGCAGCTAACTCATGATGATCCTCCATATTCAGCTTTTTGAAAACAGTAATGATGCCCCTAGCTATTGACGCTGAAAATTCATATTGATATATTCAATTAAACAGATAGATATTACCGATTACTACAGACTTACATTTAGAAGAAAAATTATGAACGCTGGTTAAGAAGGAAAAACCATGGATATCCATCATCTGAAAATTTTTGTCTCTGTTTATAAGCACAGGAGTTTTACCAGGGCTTCGGAGGAACTGCACATCAGTCAACCGACCATAAGCGAACATATAAAAAACCTGGAAAACTCCCTTGATTGCAAACTTTTTGACAGGTTGGGCCGCTCAATCATGCCCACTGCTGAAGCAGATCTCCTCTATCCGAAAACGCTGCAGATTCTTGACGACCTGGGCAGCATCCAGGAAGAAATCAGTGCTGCCGGCACAGGCGTAAAGGGAAAGCTGATCATTGGGGCAAGCACCATACCAGGGACCTATATTCTGCCCCGCGTAGCCTACTCTTTCAAAAAACTATACCCCAAGGTCGCCTTTGAGATACGTATCGAGGATTCAGCCAAGATAACAGGCATGGTCCTGCAGCATGACCTGCCGTGCGGCATTGTAGGCGCCAAAGAAGTATCTGACAAACTGGTTTACGAACCTCTGTTTGAGGATGAGCTTGTCCTGGTCGCAACAAAAAAGGTACTGGCGCAAAAGACCGTGCCATTGAAAAAACTTGCAAGCATCCCTTTTCTGCAAAGGGAAACCGGCTCAGGTACCCGGCAGACCTTTGAAAATTTTTTGGCGGCGAGCAATATAACGACTAATGACTTCAACATTGTTGCCACCCTTGGTTCAACAGGCGCAGTAAAGCAGGCTGTAAAAGAGGGATTAGGCGCCTCGGTGATTTCACGGATCGCTGTGCTGGAGGAACTTGGTCACAAACAATTGCAGGAAATCACGATCCCGAACCTGAAAATGAAAAGAAAGTTCTACCTGGTCCGCCATAAAAAAAGAACCCTGCCGCCGCAATATACAGCCTTCTGTTCCCACCTGAAAAAAGGTTGAGATTTTCCATGGAAAAACTGGAAATATCGCTGGCTCATTGGATTATAAAATATCGTTGGCTGCTGATGTCTATATGCATAGTCATAACTGCAGTCGCGGGCAGCGGCATGCGGTATCTCACATTTAACAATGACCTGCGGGCTTTTTTCTCAAAAGAAAATCCCCAGCTTCAGGCTTTGGAAGTACTAGAGAACACCTACAATAAAATTGACAATGTCTATTTTGTCGTTGCCCCGAAAAACGGCAATGTCTTTACCAGGGAAACCCTTGCTGCTATTGAAGAACTCACAGAGGCCGCCTGGCAAATTCCCTACTCCAGCCGGGTTGATTCCATCACCAACTTCCAGTATACCCGGGCCGAAGATGATGAATTGATTGTTGAAGATCTTGTTGCTGGTGCCCTGCATATGAGTGCTGCTGAAATCCAGCGTATACATGACATCGCGCTTTCCGAGCCGCGCCTGGTAAACCAGCAGATTTCACCCAATGGTCACGTCACCGGTATCAATGTCAATATCCTGCCGCCTGAAACTTTAAATGATGCAGTTCCCGAGGTTGCTGCCTATGTCAGGAAGATGGCTGCTGGATTCCGGGAAAACTATCCGCAGATTGACCTTTATGTCACCGGTGCCTTAATGTTTGATAACGCATTCAGTGAAGCCACCCGGGATGACATGAAAACCCTTATTCCGCTGATGCTCATTGTTCTTGTTGCCATTATCGGTATTGCACTCCGCTCCTATACCGGCACGATTGCCACACTCATTATCATAATAATGTCCATGGTTACCGGGCTGGGATTGACCGGCTGGTTAGGAATTTCATTAACCACCGGCTCCGGCATAGCTCCGACAATTATTCTTACTCTGGCCGTAGCTGATTCGGTTCATATCATGGCAACCGTTTATCAGCAGATGAGCCTGGGCATCAAAAAACTTGATGCTGTCTCTGAATCGCTGCGGATAAATCTGCAACCTGTTTTTCTGACCAGCATTACCACTGCCATAGGCTTTCTGACCATGAATTATTCCGATGCCCCGCCTTTCAGGGATCTGGGCAATATCGTGGCAATGGGCGTTGTTGCAGCATTCTTTTATTCTATCCTTTTCCTGCCCGCAATTCTGGTTCTTCTTCCCATCAAGACCAGAAACTTAACAGTGGGCCCTAAAGACTTCTGCCATTCCTGCAATATGCTGGCCGATTTTGTGATCAGCAGGCGTGTCCCTTTATTTTGGTCAATGACGGTTATCGTTGCTGTTCTTGTAAGCGGCATGGTCCGCCTGGAACTTAATGATAATTTCTTGCAATATTTCAGCAGAAAATACGAGATCCGCACGGCCACCGACTTTATGCAGGAAAATCTGCGCGGCTGGGATATCATTGAGTACTCCCTTAATTCCGGAGAGGCGGGCGGCATCCACCAGCCTGAATATCTTTCAACAGTTGAAAAGTTTGCCCGGTGGTACCGCAAACAGCCCAACGTGACATTTGTCAGCACTATCACTGACACCATCAAAACCCTGAACCAGAACATGCATGGTGACGATCCGGACTTTTACAGGATTCCCGACTCCCGTGAATTGGCCGCCCAGTATCTCCTGCTCTATGAATTGTCCCTGCCCTTTGGCCTGGATCTTAATAACCGTATAAATGTTGATAAATCAGCAACCCGTTTTATAGTCTTCCTGAAAAATAGTACTGCCCGGGACCAGAGAACAATGGACGCCAGAGCAAGGGAATGGCTTAAAAAAAATGCTCCGCCCTACATGTTTACCTATGGTTCGGGCCTTTCAATAGTATGGGCCCATATATCCAAACGCAACATCGAAAGCATGCTTGGTGCTTCCTTTGGCGCCCTGGTCATTATTTCTGCCATTCTTATCATGGCATTGCGCAGTTTCCGCCTGGGATTCATCAGCCTTATCCCGAACCTTGCCCCCGCCTTTATGGCATTCGGCCTTTGGGGCATGCTTGTCGGCCAGGTTGGCCTGGCGCTTTCTGTCATTGTTTCATTGACACTCGGCATTGTTGTGGATGATACAATTCATTTTCTCACAAAATACCTGCGGGCCCGCCGTGAAAAAAACATGGACCCTGTCCAGGCCGTGCGCTATGCCTTCAATACGGTCGGCACTGCAATGTGGGTTACCTCTGCAGCCCTGGTGGCAGGATTTTCAGTCCTTACGATCTCAGGCTATAATGTTAACGCCCAGATGGGATTACTCTCGGCCATTACCATCAGCCTTGCACTGCTGCTTGATTTCTTCTTACTGCCGCCCCTGTTGCTGATGATGGATCGCCAATCTATAAAATAAGATTCCAATTTGTTCGGGTGAGATAAATGAAAATAAATCTTCTGCAATTTAACAGAGTTGCACTGATCATTATTCTTCTCTTGCTCATTTTCATTCAGTCCGGACAGGGGCAAACAGAGACAGGCGATGAAAAAGGCCTTGCAATTGCCATTGAGGCTGACAGACGGAACTCCGGCTACGGGGACTCGACAGCCGACATGCTGATGATCCTGCGCAATAAACATGGTCAGGAAAGCCGCCGTGAGATGCGCTACCGGGTATTGGAGGTTCAAAATGACGGAGATATGAGTCTCACCATTTTTGACTCCCCGAAAGATGTTAAAGGAACAGCTTTTCTGAATTATACCCACAAGGTTGGTGATGATGACCAGTGGCTTTATCTGCCGGCCTTGAAAAGGGTAAAACGCATAAGCTCCAGCAACAAGTCAGGGTCATTCATGGGCAGCGAATTTGCTTATGAGGACATTGCCAGCCAGGAGATAGAAAAATACACCTACAGATGGTTGCGAGATGAAATGTATAATAACCTGGAATGCTTTGTAGTGGAACGCTACCCTGTTGACAAGAAGAATTCAGGCTACAGCAGGCAGGTTGCCTGGCTCGACAAGGATCAATACAGGACCTGGAAAGTTGAATACTATGACCGTAAAAATGCCCACTTAAAGACCCTCACGATCTCAGGCCATCAGAAATACAATGAAAGATTCTGGCGGCCTGACCTGATGTTTATGGTCAATCACCAGACGGGCAAGAGTACTGAACTTAATTTCTCAAACTACCGTTTCAATGCTGGCCTGAGCCCGGATGACTTTAATAAAAACAGCCTGATGAGAACGAAATGAAAAAGGCAGGGGAAACATTTAATGTCAAATGACGAATGATACACGGTTTAAAAAACTTTGGACTACCCGGTGTGCAAGACTATCCCCTCTGATAGCTGGCCACTGACATCTGAAAGCTGACAGCAGAAAGATCTGATGAGACTTTTATTTTCAATACTCCTGCTATCATTTTACTGCCTCACATGGCCGGCATGCAGCTTTTGCCATGAACTTAACGGCCGTCTTTCTGCTGAAATCCGCCTCTTTGCCAACGAACCTCTCTACCCGGGTCAGGAACGAAACAATGGCTCCTTAGCCCTTGCACCCGAGTACTACCATGAGTGGGAGAGCGGATCGAGTTTCATATTTATTCCTTTTTTGAGGCTTGACAGCGCCGACTCGGAGCGCACCCATTTTGATATCCGTGAATTAAATTTTCTCCTGCTGGGTGATCCATGGGAATTGCGCATCGGGGTAAGTAAGGTTTTCTGGGGTGTAACAGAATTTGTTCATCTTATCGATATAATCAACCAGACTGACCTGGTGGAAGATATCCGCGGGGAAGACAAATTGGGCCAACCCATGGTTCATCTCTCAGCCCCGACAGATTGGGGCGTGCTTGACTTGTTTGTTCTCCCCTATTTCCGTGAGCGCACCTTTCCGGGCACAAAAGGACGCTTACGCACATCGGTTCCGGTCGATACTGACAACCCGGTCTATGAAAGCTCCGCTGAAGAAAACCATGTTGATTTTGCATGCCGCTACAGCCGGTTCTTTGATTTTGGAGATATCGGTATCTATTACTTTAAAGGCACAGGCCGTGATCCCTTATTCATCCCTTCTGTCAACACGGGTGGCCAGCCCTTGCTTCTCCCCTATTACCGGTTGATTGACCAAGTCGGCATTGATTTACAGCTGGTTGCCGGAAGTTGGCTGTGGAAGCTTGAAGCCCTTTACCAGGACAATGATACAGAACATTTCTACGCGGCAACAGGAGGATTTGAATACACTTTTTTCGGTATTGGTAACTCAAAGATGGACCTGGGGCTGATTACTGAATATGCCTATGACGACCGGGATGAAGTAAATACCGCATCCTTTGCCAATGATCTTCTCCTTGGTTTAAGGGTGGGTGTTAATGATACTGCCGGGACTGAGCTCCTGGCAGGCTTGAGTTATGATCTGGACAGCAGGGGGAATGTCCTGCGACTTGAAGCGAGCAGGAGAATAACCGATACTCTGAAGATTTTCCTGGAAGGATGGGCCTTTTTTGCTACCGAGCCGGAAGATATTTCTTTATACAGCATCCGGGATGACGATTTCATACGATTGCAGCTTTTCCATTATTTTTAAAATACTCAGCTGTCAGCTATAAGTTCAGTCCAAAGTTTTAATCCTTATATCATCCGTCATTCTGCATTCGTCACTTACCATTCACTCACAATGCCAGCAGAAAAAGCACACCTGAACCCAGCAGGAATGCATAGGGCAGGCCATAAAGTTTGAGGGAAAAACTCTCACTTCCTATATACCGCTTGATAATCCGATAAGTCGCATAGAGGCTGGCCAACAAGCCGCCTGTAATTATAAGATGCTGCAGGGTCAGGGTCGCCTCCCTGCTTAACAGCCGGTGTCCTGGTTCCAGCGATGCCCCGAAAGCTGACAGTATAAGCGGTATCAGCCGCCAGGCTCCTGCCATGAACATTTCAAAGTAAACAGCCAGAAAACCGCCCAGGACCAGAGGGATAAACCCATAGCCGGTGGCGGAAAAAATATACTTGAAACTTTTTCCTGTAATCCTTGCCTGCTGCCAGGTAAACAAGGAATAAATTCCTATAAATACTGTAATCAGAGCAAACAGCATGAGGCTGCCAACCACATGCGGCGTGCTGTACCTTGCAAACAGCTCCAGGAATTCCTGGTGCCGCAAGAGGGGGAAAAAGATCGCTGACAGGGAAACGATAAGAAAACTGTCAGCGACCCGGGGTGCCTGTATATGCCAGAGTTCAAGCGGGGCAATCCGCAGATTCACCTGGATCGAGTCATGGGGGCAGTTCTTGATGCAATTGCCGCACAAGGTGCAATCCCGGTTATTATCAACCAGAAAAGGGTGACGGAACATGGGGCAGCCCTCATGGATCTCGTCACCCTGGTAGCATAAGCGCGACTGGCAGGTGTTAACACAGAGGTGCCTGTTGGCACGGAGTTCCATGACCGAGGGCATGGCAAATATGGCATTCAAACCACCCAGCGGGCAGATATACCTGCACCAGGCCCGTCTCTTAAAAATTACACTGAACAGAAAAGAGCCGAATATTATCCCCATGATAATCAGTCCCGTCAGCATGGTGTTCCGGTAGGCATCCCAAACCAATTCAATCCAGAAAACGACAATACAGAAAAGCGCCATGATCCAACCGGAATAATCCTTGAGGAACTGGGGCACATTATGACTGGGTTTTACGAGGAGCTGCGCTACATTGCCAGGCAGGGAAAGGGAACAGACGCTGCACCATATTCGGCCGAGAAAAAAGAAGGAGAAGAGCATAAGCGGCCAGCCTATAGACCAGCTTAATACCAGGCCAATATTGCGCTCAGGATCATCTTTGGGGCCGAAAAACAAGGCCAGCAATCCCGCAAAGAATACTATTGAGATCAATATACGGGGGAGAATCGGGAAGAGACGGCTGTTAAATATTTTCCTGACAAAGGGCCAGCGCAGCAGATTATATTCCTGTTTTCCTTCAGGATGCGGGAGCCCTAAAAGAATCTGTTCGGAAAGTATTTCGCCTTTTTCAGCCAGGAGTACAGCCCGTTGGATCACATTGCGCAGCTCGGTCATATTGCCCGGCCAGTCATAGTTCATGAGAACACCCAGGGCCTTTTTCCCGATGCTTAGAACATTGCGACTGTATTCCTGGTTGAAATAATCAAGATAATGCTCGACCAGCCTGGGAATATCACGCTTGTGCTCACGCAGCGGAGGCATGGCCATTATCCTGGCTTTCAATAAATCCTGCCACCCCTCAATGCCCATGCATTGATTGTCTTCAGATTTTCCTGCGCTGCCGCATATGAAGATAAAACGGACACCAAGAGTCAACCTTGTCTTGCCGCCGATCCTATAATAGTATCCTTCTTTAATGGTTTTAAGCAGATTTTTCCTGATGGAGTCCTCAAGAACCTCGGCATGATACAGCACGATTGTGCCACCCCTGAACTGTTCGAGGAGCCCCGCTTCCCGCAGTTGCGAGAATGCAAGGGATCCCGGGTCGTGCCCGAAGAGCTTCGCCTCCAGAAGGGCAGATTCGAACTGGCGTAAGTCAATGACACCGTAAGGGCCCTCACGATGCGCACTGCCGTTGTGGATCTGCCTGGCGGCAGATTTGCGGCCTGTGCCTGATTCCCCTATAATAACCACAGGGGCAAGGTCTGCTCCAAACCTTTTTATACTTACCTGAACATTCCTGAGCGACTTGGGAACCGATTCCTCCAAGCCATCTTCTGCTTCATCTTCTGTATCAAAAAAAGGGTACAGGTCCTTATTGAGAGGCTGCAGAAAAGTCTGCTTGTGATCAAAGATGGTTTCAACATGATCCCGCATGGCGAAACGGAGCCTGCTGACCAGGGCCTTATCCAGTTCGTGGTGAAAACTGGTATTGGCAAGGAGGATTTCATGAAAAAAAATACTTGGAAATCTGCCCAGCAGAACATTAGAGATGGCCCTGACACTCAACGACCTTGATTCGCCTGTCAACAGTGAACTTTCGCCAAAATGCCCACCTTCTCCAATACGGCCGATCATACAGGTGCTGGTATCATCTTTCCTGGCAATGAGCTCAACCTCACCGCTAAGGACCACGTAAAAACTCTCACCTGCAGTGCCTTTTTTGTAAATATACGCACCGGCATCTACCGCGATTACTTCGCAGGCTGCAGCAATATCATCAAGTTCATCAGGAGGCATACCCCTGAATAAGGATGATCTATGCAAAAGTTCTTTCTCAACCATGCCGTCACACACAATAGTACTTTGCGGAAGAAGGTGCATCCTGATTTATAATAAAAATCAACCCTGCATGGCCCCTTTAAGAGTGGTGGATGGCTTTGGTGGGAGGAACCTTACAGGGTTAAACTGTTAACTGCTCTGCAACGCTTTTGCAGACGCTTTCACTGACCTCTTTGCTTCAATCCGGCTTTCAGAGAATCTCAGCAACTGAACAAACACCCGAATCCCGTGCCGGAAAACAGTTGATAAATTAATAATAAGTTTACTATACCCAAAAGTCAAAAGTGCTATTTATTTATGTAGGTTACACCCTACCTGCAAATTAATACGGATAGCATGATCTTTCTTTTCAGTGCTGAAATGTATAATGATGAGCGCATATGGAGAGGGCAAACATCATGTTGCAGGGTAGAGGAAAATAAAAGATTAAAGGGAGGAAAGAATTTTTAGAATTTGTGGCAGCCCTTGCCATTTCAGGTGGAAGGGTTGGTATGCATCAGCCATGAAAATTTTCTGTCAATTTTGCCCTAATTGTCCGCTTCAAGTTGGGCCAGGCCTTTTCGCAGGGCATAAAGCGCTGCCTGGGTGCGATTGGACAACTGCAGTTTATTGAGAATGTTACCCACATGAATACGTACAGTTCCTTCTTTAATCGCAAGGGTCCGCGCGATGTCCTGGTTTGACATACCCAGGGCAACATATTTCAAGACTTCGAGTTCTCTTGTACTCAGCGGATCAACTGCAGGAGGCAAATCGGTGGGTTGGTGTAATTCCTGCAGTACCTTCTGGACAATAACCGGATGCAGAAAGGATTTCCCCCGGCAGACATCTTTAATGGCCTGTGAAAGTTCTTCCGGTGAGGAATCTTTTAATAAATACCCATCAGCACCCGCCTTGAGGGATGGCAGCACATTTTTATCATCGCTGAAACTGGTAAACACCAGGATCCGGGCATTCGGGTTTTTCTGTTTGATCTCTGTAATGGCTGCAATTCCATCTTTACGGGGCATAATCAGGTCCATTATGATGAGATCGGGCTTCAGCTTCTTGGCCATGGCAACAGCTTCTTCACCGTCCGTCGCCTCTCCCACTAATTGCATGTAAGGATCCCCGGCAATAAGAGATTTCAGCCCTATTCTGACAATTGCATGGTCATCGCATATTAATATTTTTATGGTTTTCAGCATGCCACTTCCTCTTTGAGCACCACGCGCTTGCAAAAAATTTTAACGCACGCGGATTATACTTTTAGAATATTCAGAGTAACTATTGTTTCATACGGCGCAGAACTTATAGCATATCGAAACATAAGATCAAAGGAAAACTTCGCTCTTTACGACTGTAATGTTGCGCTGGCGGATTGAGCGACCAGATCTGAACGAGGCAGGTATCGCTGTTTTAATTTCAATAAAAAAGCATTTGAAAAAGAAGATGAGTTTACGGATTACTACGGGAAGGCAGCAAGACTATTAAAGGATTGTTCCGCATAGAGAGTGATCGGTATTCAGCCGGGGTAGGAAATATTCGCCCATCATGACTCTCCTGGGATTTAATTTATCAAGCAATTGATGTACACTCAGGTTGGTGTCCCGGCGATGCAGCCTGGGTACAGACGCGTATCGCAAGAGTTGCTCAAGACTGTACAATTCTCTTGCAATTCAAGATGTCACGCTTCTTTTTGGCCCACAATGCCCTTATTGGAGATAGATCAAGCAGAAAAACCTACCCAAAAAACAAGAAAGGGAAACAGAGTCAATGAGCTTTTTAATTGCCTTTACGCAACTGTAGTTTTTCGGATAAATAATACTTCTTTTCAATCAGCTGTGTATATTCCGGAAAAGTAAGTTCATTATTTTTTTTCAGGTCATGCCAGCTATTTGACAGCTGCCGCAATTCCTGCAATAAGGTGTCAAAAAATTCGCTGTTATCCGCTTTTTGCGAACGGTGGTATATTCTGCCGAGTTCCTGTAACTGTTCCTGATAGATCATTTGTGTAATTCCTCCTACCCATTTCAAAACATGCAACATACATCTGCTTAAGACCAATGCATTACCATGCAAGGAATATTACCTCCAGCGGGAGTCCAGACCGAGGAGGTTTTATAATGGATATTTCAGAATAATCCGCAACACTTTTCCCAATCCTGAACCTATTTATACTATTACAAAAATACTACCACGGGAAGCAATACTGATGTCAAGGAGAAAAATGAATCCTTATTCATTTTTGCACCTGCAGATTTTCCGTAACCGCTTCTATGAAGAATCCCAAAAGAATAAAACATACCTTGGTAAGACTTTTTTTACAAGATATTACATGGCAATTTAATTTCTTATAATATATATAAAATTAGATACTATTATAGCGCTCCCTAAAAAAAATTTGGAAACTCAATTCATTTCTTATTATAGATACTTAGAATAGAGAGCCTGTTTTCAATTTAGATTAATCCTGATTCCTTATCTTCAACATTGGCTTTAGCTTATTATGACAAAATTACAGAACTGCTGGGATTTCATGAAATGCGGTTTTGGTCCCGGTGGCAGCAAAACGTCCCAGAATGGCGTCTGTGCTGCTGCCAGAAAAAACAAGCTCGATGGGGCCCATGGCGGCAAGCATGCAGGCAGGGCCTGTTGGTTTGTTAACAATACCCTTGACTGTGGGGAGGGAGTGCAGGGGGATTTCAGTAAGAAATATCCAATTTGCATGAAATGCAGGTTTTACTGGAAAGTCCGGGAGGAGGAAGGTAAAAACTTTGAAGTCAGCCTGCTTTTAAAGACCTACATCCCGGATGAGTGAATACTCGACAGTTTCACATATGGACACCTCTGGTAAAACTTTTATACCATCCCTTTTAGGGAAAGGCATACATCATAAAAAATTCAGCATGATATCTACAGGTTGGTTCAATGAAAAAAATTCTGCTTCTTTTACTCATCCAGGCAATTCTCCTGACGCCCGACCTCAGAGCTGCTCCTGAAACCGGATGTATCCAAGGCGATTGTCAAAACGGTGCCGGGATCATTACTTTTCAAAATGGCTCAAGGTACGAGGGGGAATTCAAAGATGGACAATATTCAGGCCGCGGAATTTTTTATTTTGCCAACGGCTCAGTTTATGCTGGTGAGTATCAAAACGGCAGATACCATGGCCAGGGCACTTTTACTTATTCAAATGGCTCCAAATACATAGGGGAATTTAAAGATGGCGAATATCATGGCAACGGTTCTTTCACCTTTGCCAACGGCGCCCAATACATCGGCCAATATTATGGAAGCAACATTCAGGGCCAGGGCACGTTCACCTATGCTGACGGCTCAGTATATGCCGGAGAATTCAAGAACGGCTCCAAGGAGGGCCAGGGAATTCTGACCCATACGGATGGTTCACAATATATCGGCGAATTCAAAAACGGCCTATACCACGGCCAGGGTAAATACACCTTTGCCCATGGGGGAAAATACGTGGGCGAATTTAAAGACGGTAATATTCACGGCCAGGGAACGTTCACCTATGCCGACGGTTCCAGGTATGTCGGCAGCTTCAAGAATGGCAAGAGAAACGGTCAGGGAGTTTACACAGACCCCGATGGCACTAGATATTCAGGAGAGTTTAAGGATGACCGGTTTGCCGAACACGGCCTTTTGTTCAACCAGGGCGTCACCTTGAGAGAATACCCTGAAGATAAAGGAGGGTATTGAGAAGCAAAGCCAAATGATTGATGGCTGGCTGCTGTCAGCTGAATACTGAATATTTTTTATTGGTGCCCCCGGCATGATTCGAACATGCGACACCAGGATTAGGAATCCTGTGCTCTATCCCCTGAGCTACGAGGGCATATAATTGCAATTTTTGATCTTTAGAGATTGCTGCTGTTGGGTTTTTTAATTTTTTATCCCCACCAATTGTCCCCACTTTCCCAAAATTAAAATATGTGAAAAAATTCATGGGGACTATCTACAAAAAAAATGGGGATATTTCTACAAATAAAAAGTTCCTCCGGTGGAGAAGCTCAAGGTATCTACCGGACACCTTGACCTTTCAGGAATGGTTTCCAAGATTACCTGGATAGAAATTATTGATACTAACAATAAAACTTTGAATCATTTTCATGCATAGCCCCCGGCCTTTATTTTATAATATTAGGATCAGCAATGAATAATTTCCATGTAAATTTATAACAAGTACATTATTCTCGAACAAACTAAATAAAGATAAGACGAAAAGGAGAACACCATGACAGCAGGACCGATATGCCCTATCTCTAAATTGGAAAAGATACTTTTATCAACAGATGGCACAGAGAACAGCGATGGAGCAATACGTGAGGCCATCAAGTTTGCTGCAAAATGCTCCAGTGAAATATATGTATGCATGTCAATTGTTTCGAATCCTGAGTATGAAACAATCGGATCTAATTATTTTAAAATGGAAGAAGAGGCAGCGATCAAACACCTCGAAGCAATCAAAGCGCAGGCAATAAAAGAGGGGTTAACCTGTGAAACTGTTTTGCGTCAATCACAGTCCCCTGAACAAACCATCGTTGCAGAGGCGCAAGACAAGCAAGTTGATATGATTGTAATCGGCAGACACGGTCATCAGGGAGTTGCAAGGTTGCTTATTGGTGAAGTCGCAGCGAAAATTATAGCTGATGCACACTGCAAGGTCTTGGTTGTACCAAAGGCCGCACACATAGGATACAAGAAGATCTTAGTTGCCACTGATGGTTCCCCCCATGCTATTGCCGCAGTTAATGAGGCCATAGCCATAGCAAAAAAGACTGGAAGTCATCTTATTGCATTATCGTCAATACTGGATGAAAGAGACCAGGAAGAGGCAAATAAACTTGCAAATGCGGTTCTTGAACTGGCACAAACTGAAGGTATTTCAGCAGAAGCCCTGACCCCTAAAGGAAAAGCTTTTAATGTTATTATTGAAACAGCAGGCGGCATGGGTGTAGATCTTATCGTAATGGGAACATATGGGAAAACAGGGGTGAAAAAATTACTTATGGGAAGCTCTACAGAAAAGGTTATTGGTAATGCCGCTTGTGCAGTACTTGTAGTGAAATCGGAATAATGAGAGTTTCACAATATATTAGAAGGCTTGAGACGCGATAGAGAGTGACATTATCAGAGCACATTATATAAAGGCCCTTTCCGCTGACTTGGGAGGGGCCTTTATATTTGGTGTCATTATGTCCGGTGGCTATGTTGATATTTTGGAATGGTTCACAAGTCCAGGTTCATAGAAGGCATTCGCAGTATTGAAATAAAAAAAGGCTGAGCCATTTCTGGCCCAGCCTTTCTCAAATTTATAAGTCAAAAATTGAGTTTTGTACCGCCGGTGTCCTTTATTTCACCGGTGCCATAGGCTTGCCGCAGGTGCATTTGCCCGGATTCTGACTTATGGTGTCGCAGTAGCAAGTTGGGCCACAGGCGCAGGTATACTTACCAGTCGCGGGGAAGGTCTCTTCCTTGCCGTTGACATCAAGCGCTACCGCCCCTTCCTCAACCTTCAACACCTTGGATTTGACTAGGTCCTTGTCGCAGGTACATGTGCCGGGGTTTCTGGAAAGCGTGCGGCAGCTGCAACCCTCACCGCAGCCGCAGGCGTAGACCTCATCGCCGGGATTCAGCATCATAGTGCCGTTATCCAGAGCAGCATATGCGAAAATAGCAAAAAATACCGAGGCAATGATCGCCAGGAGGGAAATACCGATGGTGCTTTTCATACTGTGTTCTCCTTCTTAATATGTGAGTAGTTCGTGCTGCAGGCTGCGTTAACAAACAAGTTTAGCAAAATTATACGCATGACAAAAAAACAACAAGGCCAAGAAATCGCTTTCAGTTGCGGGATCCATTTGTGGCCGCATGGCTTAAGACAAATCCGTGCAAACTATATCATTCAGTGCATATATATCAACTTGAGCAAATTATTTGACTCCAGACATTTCGTCCAGAATTGTCATAACCTGTAGTTGGGCCTCTGCCAGCTTATGGGTATAGTTCATTTCTTCATTCTTTTCCGGTGTCGTACCTTCCATGTGCATTTTGTTCATTTCCCCACCGGACATGATCTCATTAAACAGAGTTCTGGCGTTCTTGAGCATCATCCTGCCATGTTCCACTGAAACCTCGTCGATGCCTTTTGCCATTCCCATCTGGCCCAGCATGAAGGAATTGGAACCTTCCAGTGCCATTTGCAGAGCATGATTGAGCATGATATGCTGATGATGGCCGGTCATTTCGGTTCCTGCTCCCATCTTTGGCATCTTGCCCAGCAGGTCCATGACTATCAACTGTGCCTCAGCCAGCTTGTGCGTATAGGCCATGGCCGGGTCCTTCATCGGGTCTTTGCCCTCATGGTGCATACCCATCATGGTTTCACCAGACATGGTCTCAGTGAACATATCTGTGCCACTTTTAATCATCATGTTTCCATGTTGTACCGCTGATTCATCAACACCCTTAGCCATACCCATGTCCGCCATCATGACAAGATTGTACCCATCCAGGATCATGCTAAGCGAATGGTTCAGCATCATGTGCTGGTGATGGGAACTCATGTCATGCCCTGCTTCCATGTCCATGCCAAAAGTAGTGTCTACAGCCATAAACATCGGCATGATGAACATCAACCCAAAAATCAACATCCTTTTAAAACTCTTTATTGCCTGATACATAGTACTTCCTCCCTTGCATTATGCAGATTTTAATCTTCGTGATTAGCAAAAGACCGGCTACTATATCACACTCAAACTACCATTAAGAATTATTCTCAATAAAAAGAAACTAAGTACTCCACAGGTAAGTGTAAATCCCCTTACTTACAAAAATATTTTAAAGTAGACAATTTATAAGATTTCCAAAGTTTCTGGATATTTCAGAGTCAAGCAGAGATGGATGGAAAGTAACTTTATCGGACAGTTGCTATTTGTGCAGTGTAAAATGATTTTGAGGTTTCAAAATTCAAAATGCCTGAGCCAATACTTCTTGCCACAAGCTTAAGTTTTCAGTCGCGAAAAACAAGCAAATGTTGCCAGATTCAATAGTAACTATGCGCTGGCATAAGTAGATATCTTACTGCGGCTTATTTTTGCTGCAGAACCCAGCCCCAGCCTCCTGAAGTTCCTGGACACCTCGCTAAAGCTTAAGGCCAGGCCTACTACCCGATCCGACTCCACATAACTTAACGTTCCCGTCCGTGGGTCGGGAGCACCTGGAAGAAAAATAGCCACAAGGCCGTCTTCACAGCGTTCAACCTCAAAGCCTACCTGATATTGATCGTCTAAGCGAATCCAAACCGGTTTTAGCATTGCGGTGACTTCTTCTTTGCTCACATTGCTTGTCATCCCTTTGATCCAGGCGTAACCAGGAACAAACTGCAATAGTAAGTCATCAATCCTTTTTTGTAGCGCCCGTCCCCAACCGCTTCCCGCCACTAATCCAGCGATAAAGCAACAACTAATAAGAATGAGTACAGCCAGCAAATCAACTATTGGCATACCCGCAACCGAATCCCAAGGCAAAAACATATGAACCTTTTCAGCCATGGTACGCATAATCATAAACCCTTTGCCCAGCAGAACAACCACCATGACAAAGGGGACTAAAAACAACACCCCACCCAAAACTGTAGTTAATATAAATTTTCGCATCGCTGTACCCTTCTGTTTGTTAAATTTAAACGCCTCATGACGTAAATTAAATTGTTAAAAATAATAATAAACAAGGGCTCAACTCATTATGAGTTGAGCCCTTGTTTATTTTGAATTGTCTTCTGCTTTGATTCTGCATTGACAATAACATAAATTTTGAATAGATGAGTGTGATAAATAATCGCTTTTCAGCTCTTTATGAAAATAAGATTGTCTTTTAATAATTAGCTTGATTCCTGATTAATAATTTGAACTTAAAAATTTCTTACAGTAAATAGTTTTGTCCTTTTGAGGTGTTTACTGATGGAGTGTAGCTTATGTTGGAAGAATTTTTTTGAGGGAATGTTAAGATCTCCACAGCCAATTTTTATTCAGCATAGTAAGGCTAAAGATAATATTATAGCCCAAATTACAGATTTATTATTGGGATAAGTACATAATTCGAAGTTAATTGATATTCTGTATAGATCCAGCAATCTTTTTTTAGAATAGTTTCATAATAAATTTAAAGCATGAATTTGAACAAAAAAAAATTTTTTTTACTCATAGTGCTTCTTCTTTGTTCTTTTTTGCTTTTTCGCTACTGCTCAACTCCGTTGCCTCCGCCAACGACAACCACAACCATCAGCTCGACAACTACGACAACCCTGCCGCCGACAACCACGTCAACTACAACAACTCCGTTGACTCCGCCAACGACAACCACAACCATCAGCTCGACA
>Ga0209742_10000079_pt1 | contig 52946 bp, 36 predicted proteins | sample DeeMarSeWOR38_10_FD_187462 | JGI IMG/M metagenome (GOLD analysis project Ga0209742, IMG submission 187462) | Marine sediment microbial communities from White Oak River estuary, North Carolina - WOR-3-8_10 (SPAdes) (version 2) | ecosystem: Environmental > Aquatic > Marine > Intertidal zone >...
GGGCGAGTTGCTGGCCCGCCAGATTGGCCCCATTTCGGCGGAAGACATCGAAAAATTCATGAAAAGCGTAAACCAGGCAAAGCGCGAGAAATCGGGCGCGAACGGGTAGAATTAGGGTCGTTTGCAACAGGCTGTTTCCGGAGTATGGGTATGAACAAGTTGCTTTATCTATTTATGATTGGTGCGGCACTGCTGGCCGGGCCGGTTGTTCAGGGTGCCACCGAAACCCGTGACCCGGGTGATCATTTTTTCAGCCAGAGCTTTGGTGATTTGCGGGAAGAGCTGGCAACGGCGCGCAAACAGGGAAAGAAAGGCCTGTTTATCATGTTTCACAATACCGAGTGCCCCTGGTGCGAAAAGATGCGGGCCAACGTGCTGAACCAGGTACCGGTTCAGGACTACTTTCGTCAGTATTTTGTCAATTTGCAGATCGACACCGAAGGCAGCGAGATGGTCACGGATTTCGATGGCAAGGAGATGATGGAGAAAGAGTTTGCGCTGAAACACAACCGCGTCCGTGCGACACCGGTATTTGTTTATATTGATACCAAGGGTGAGCAGTTGGTCAAGTACACGGGCGCCACCCGCGACGTGCAGGAATTTATGTGGCTTGGCGAATTTATCATCGGCGAACACTACAAGAGCAAGCGCTTTGCGATCTACAAGCGTGAGCGCCAACAGGCCTCTGGTAGCAAATCCTGACGACCGAATCATTTTCTGACTTATTCAGATCGTTCCAATGCAGATTCGATACCTGACCGGTCTACTGTACGGCATGCTGTGTACCGGGATCGCCCTGGCGGAACCGGTCAGCCCCGAGCCGTTACCAAACCCGTTAACCCTGGACCATGCGCTGGCGCTGGCGGACGACGCCCACCCGGATATAGAGCTGGCGAAAGCACGCTTGAGCCTGAGCCAGGCGCAGGCGAGTGCGGCGGAGGCGCAAACCGGTCTGGAAATTAGCGGCCAGGTCTTGCCGCAATACGTCCAGCGCACTGTGCCAGCGCTTGCGTTTCAGAACTCCGACAACCAGGCCCACTTACTGGTTACCAAGCGCTTGTATGATTTCGGGGCCAGCGCGGCACATCGCGATGCCGCCAGCAGCCTAGTTGCCAGCAGCAGTCTTGATTTTCTTGACGTCAGGCAGAAGCGACGGATCGAGATCATGCGCCATTTCTTCGGCGTGTTGCTTGCCGATCTGCGCTACATGGTCGACAACGAAGCCATGGCCGCTGCCTACGTCAACTATGACCGCATTCGTGAACGTCACCAGCTTGGCCAGATCTCCGCGGTTGATCTCGCCGAAAACGAAACGAATTACCGCGAACTACTGGTTCGTCGTAACAAATCACAAATCGAGCAACGCAGCAGTCGGCAGCGACTGGCCAATGCCCTGAATCGTCCCGGCGAGCTGGCAGACAAGCTCGTGCGTCCACCACTCAATGGCAATGAGCGCGAGATCCCGGAATTCGACGTATTGCTCAAGTCGGTTCAGGAATCGAACCCCGGTATCCAGCGCCTGCGACAGGAGGTTGAGTCGGCGGAAGCGGCGCTGGTAGCGGCACAAAAGAAGAGTGGACCGACGCTGGACGCCGAGTTTCAGACTTCGTATTACGAGAGACCGGCGGCGACGCGCGACAATGTGAGGGCAGCCCTCAATCTGCGCATCCCGATCTACCAGGGCGGTCGTGACGATGCCGACGTGGCAAAGATGCAGGCACTGCTGCATAACAAGCAGGCCGAACTGAAAAAGGCAGAATTCGATTTGCGCCAGAAGTTGCTGGACCTGGTGCAGCAACTGGAACTGCTTAAAGTCGAGCAGCAAACGGCCAGGACCCGGAGCGACTATCGCGACCTGTACCTGGACCGAAGTCGCGCGCTGTACGAGATGGAGGCGCAGATTACCCTGGGCGATGCCATGACCAAGCTGACGGAGGCCCAATGGCGTGCCGCCAAAGTGGAATTTGATCTGGCCGTTGCCTGGGCCCGGCTGGAAGCAATGCGCGGCACCCTGATTGCCGCACCCCAAGAGAACAAGTAAGCGGAGAAACGAACATGCGTACTACTAGGCTGGTGCTATCGGTGATGTTGTTGCTTGTTGCCTCTGCAACGATGGCGGCCGGGTTTGATGGCAGGGTGGAATGGGCGCGACGCGTCGCCATGAGTGTACCGGTCTCCGGCATTGTCGATTCGATCAGCGTGGAAACCGGGCAACCGATCAAGAAAGGCCAGATGTTGTTGCAGCTTGAACAGACACCGTTTGTCACCGAGCTGGTAGAGGCAAAAGCGGCGCGAGACCAGGCGGCAGGTGGTCGTCACGAGGCCCGGCGGGACTACAAGCAAACCAAAGAGCTTTATGATCGCGGCCTGATTTCCAATGTCGAGCTCGAGAATGCCAAACTCAAGGCGAATCGCGCCGACGCGACCTGGAAAGCGGCCGGTGCCCGGGTCGAGCGGGCCGAATACAACCTGGCGCACAGTCGCCTGGTTGCACCATTTGACGGCTGGTTGCTGGGACGCAGCGCCGAGGTCGGGCAGACGATTATTACCACCCAGCAAGCCCAGACCCTGCTGGTCATTGCCGCCGCAAGCGAATACCTTGCGCGCGCCGAAGTACCGGGCAAGAAGTTACGCGACCTGAAAATCGGCAATCGGGCAACAGTTGAGGTAAGCGATAAATCGTTTAACGGGGTGATTACCGTCCTCGGTCTCGAACCGGTTGCCGGCAGAAAGAAAGACGACGCTTACTATGAAGTCGCCATTTTGTTTAATAGTGGCGGCGAGCTATTGCGTGCGGGCCAGCAGGCGGAAGTAAAATTCTAGATCAGCAAAGGTTTGCCCGTTGATTGTCTGTCGTCGATATCAGGTAAGCGGTCGGGTACAAGGCGTATTTTTTCGTGCCTCAACCCGGTCTGTCGCACTGACGATGGGATTGACCGGCTGGGTCAGGAATACTTCCGCAGGTGACGTTGAGCTGGTGGCTTGCGGTGATTCGGCCCAGCTTGAACAACTGGAAGGCTGGTTGCGCCAGGGCCCGCCGAACGCGCGCGTAGCGGATGTGTCCGTTACACCGGTTGCGGTGCAGGTGTTCAACGGATTCGAGATACGTTACCAGGAATAATTCTGCTGATCGTTAGTTGGGGAACCAGCGGTTATCCAGCGCGTGGTATACCTTTCCAGGGTACTTCCATTTTCCCAGGCTGCCGTTGTATCGACCCAGGGCCCGGGTGAGGTTGCCCTGTTCCTTGTCCAGGTAATATTTGAGAATCGTACAGCCGTAGCGCAGGTTGGTTTTCATGCTAAACAGGTTGTCATCGGCTCTTCCAATAATCTTTTTCCAGAATGGCATCACCTGCATCAACCCGCGCGCGCCGACGCTGGAGATCGCAAACTGGTCAAAATTGCTCTCGACCTCGATTACCGCCAGTACCAGTTCGGGCCGGACCCCGGCGCGAGTGGCTTCGTGATGGACGCCTTTCAGTAGTTTGACGCGGAATTCCGGATCGGGGATGCGGTGACGCAGGCGGTGAGACATGTCGGTGAGCCACACGGTGGCCTCGTATTGATCGCCGAAGCTTTCGGCCTCGGATGCCGCCTTTTTTAACAGTGCGGCCAGCTCAACGTCGTACGACGGCCCACTGTCCGCCGCCGGTAACGACCCGGGCAGGATAGTAAGTCCGATAATCAATGTTGCCAGCCATCGTGACATCTCAGGCTTCCTGTTATTGCTTATTCTGATATCAGTTTAATACGTTTTTGCATCAAGGGAACCACTTCGGCGAGGCTGATTTCCTCGGCGTCTGCACCGGCCCGTTGCTTGTACTCGACGATACCCTTGTCCAGTCCCCGTTCACCCAGCACCAGGCGATGGGGAATACCAACCAGATCCATGTCGGCAAACATCACGCCAGGCCGTTCATTGCGATCGTCCAGCAGGACATCAAAGCCGGCGGCTTTCAACGCGTCGTAGAGTTCGTCTACTGCCGCGGCAAGTCGTTCAGACTTGTTGTAACCGATGGGAACCAGCGCAATCTGGAACGGGGCAATGGCATCGGGCCAGATGATGCCGTCATCGTCGTGATGCTGTTCGATGGCGGCAGCCACGACGCGCGAGACGCCGATGCCATAGCAACCCATGGGCATCACCACGCTATTTCCATTTTCGTCGAGCACGGTCGCCTGCATTGCCTCACTGTACTTGGTCCCCAGCTGGAAAATGTGACCAACTTCGATGCCACGTTTCAGCGTGAGGCTGCCGCTACAACCCTGGTCGGGTTCGGAGCGCGGGCAGGGATCGCCATTCACGACGTTTCGCAAGTCTGCCACCTCGGGCTCACCCACATCGCGACCCCAATTCACGTGCAGCAGGTGTTTGCCGTCTTCGTTGGCACCGCAAACAAAATCCGCAAGACGGGCAGCACTCTCGTCGGCGATCACGGGAATGCTCAGACCAACTGGACCGATCGAACCGGGTTCGCAACCCGCTTCGAGCTTGACCTCTTCCGGCGTAACGAACACCAGTGGTTTCGCGACTTGTGGCAGCTTCTCTGCCTTGATCTCGTTGAGCTCGTGATCGCCGCGCAGGACCAGCGCGATGGCGCCACCCACACCTTTTACCAGCAACGTCTTGATGGTCCGGGCCGCATCCACTTTCAGAAACTGGCTGACTTCCTCGATGCTGTGTTTTCCGGGTGTCGCCACTTCTTCCATCGCGGCACCGGGTGCCTCGCGTTTGCCGATCGGCGGCAACGCCGGGGCCAGCTCGACATTGGCGGCGTAATTGCATTGATCGCAGATTGCGATGCTGTCTTCACCCGAATCGGCAAGGACATGAAATTCATGCGAGGCGTTACCGCCAATGCTGCCGGTATCCGCTTCCACCGGCCGATATTCCAGCCCGGCGCGTTCAAAGATGCGCGAGTAGGTGCGGTACATCTGGTCATAGGTTTCCTGTAACGACTGGCCGTCGACATGAAATGAATACGCGTCTTTCATCAGGAACTCGCGTGCCCGCATCACGCCAAAGCGCGGGCGGATTTCGTCACGAAACTTCATTTGAATCTGGTAGAAATTTGCCGGGAGTTGCCGATAGCTACGCACCTCGCGCCGAACCAGGTCGGTAATCACTTCCTCGTGGGTGGGGCCAAAACAGAATTCCCGTGCGTGGCGATCGTTAAGGCGTAGCAACTCCGGTCCGTATTGCTCCCAGCGTCCGGATTCCTGCCACAGCTCCGCCGGCTGCACTGCGGGCATCAACAGTTCCTGCGCGCCGGCCTCGTCCATTTCCTGGCGCACGATGGATTCAACCTTGCGCAGTACCCGCAGGCCAAGCGGCAACCAGTCGTAAACGCCGGCGGCGACCTTGCGAATCATACCGGCACGGAGCATCAGGCGATGGCTTACGATTTCGGCATCGGCCGGAGTCTCCTTGACGGTAGAGAGCAGGTAACGGGAAGTGCGCATGAAAACCTCTTGGTTGTGTTCTTGGCTTAAGATGGATTTTGATTGTGGGTGGGATTATGCAACAAACTGCGAAGGACAGTTAGTCCGTCCGGGTTGGCCGAACTGCATCAAACCAAACGATAACGGCCCCGGTATTGCGCCGGGGCCGTCCTGAGCGCGGGAACGGACTAGGGCCGCCCGCCACCGCCGCCCATGCCGCTGCCACGTGGCATGGGCGCGTCCGGCAGGGTCTTGCCCTGTTCGCGGGCACGCTCCTGCATGAGCTTGTGGTGTTCCTGGCGATAGGCTTCGCGTTCCTGTTCCGTCTCGAAACTGCGCATTTTCTGCTGGTGCTGTTCACGTTCCTGCTGGGTCATCAGCTCGTACCCGTAGACGGTGTCCTGGGCCGATGCCACGGAGAACGGTGTTGCGAGCGCGAACCACAGTGTTGCCGCTACCGGTAAATACAGTCGTTTCAAGATTCACCTCCGGTGAAACATTAATATTACTATCAAGAGTGCCTTGCCTTCCCCGTGGCGAATCGTCAGCCATTCCAGTGTTGCCCGCCTTGACCGGCATCAAGGTACCCCCTGAAAAGACGCGCCATCCTTTTGTCGCGGGAACGGTAATCGAAGTCAATAAGGTGGCGGGACCGTTGCTATAATTATGATTTCACCGGGGCGGCATGGAAGTGGGCAAACACCAGAAAGTGGAATACGAGGGCAGGGTAATTTCCGTTTCTGTCGAGGACGTGGAGCTGCCCAATGGCAGCACGCTGGTCTTTGAGCGTGTGCACCACCCGGGAGGCTCGGTCATCGTTGCCATGGACGATACAGACCGCATTTGCCTGTTAAAACAGTATCGCCATATCGCCAACGGCTGGTTGTGGGAGCTGCCTGCCGGGAAAATCGATCCGGGTGAGTCGCCCGACAGAACGGCCCGGCGCGAGTTGCGGGAAGAGGCCGGTGTCGAGGCTAGCGAGTGGATCGACCTGGGCAAGGCGTATAGTTCGCCCGGAATCTTCGACGAGGTGTTGCATTTTTATTTCGCGAGGGGCCTTCAGCAGCACGCACCAAGTTTTGACGCGCACGAGAATATCGAGATTCACTGGATAACGCTGGATAAGATACCGGCCTTACTGGAAGAAGGTGACATTGTCGACGGCAAGACTATGATTGGGATATGCCGGCTTCGGGACTGGCTTCAGCAAAAAACGCCTTCTTGATGCTGGCGTGCGCCACATCACACGGACAAATTTGAAATGATTGAACACCAGGATTTGCTGGATGCCCTGAATAAGGACATCCCGCTTCGTGAGAAATTGTCTTACATGCATGGTGTCCTCTGCCAGCGCTTTGATGTTATCGATCGTGTTGCCGTCGCGATTTACGACCCGAAGACGGATGTACTGAGCTCTTACCTGGACAGTCGCCAGGATGAGCGCCGTACCGAGCGCTACTACGTTGAACTGGAAAAGGCGACATCGCTGCGGGAGATGTTGAACGACGGCAGGCCAAAGATCATTACGCACCTCGATATTTTTTCCGATGACAATCCGGAACACAATCGCCGCGTGAGCGACAAGGGGTATCGTTCGAGTTACACCATGCCGATGTACCTCAATGGCAATTTTTTTGGTTTCGTTTTTTTTATTTCGGACAAAGAAGATGCCTATACCAGCGAGGTGCTGCATTACCTCGACCTGTTTGGTCACCTGATCTCCCTCATTGTCATCAATGAAGTCAGCTCAATCCATACCCTGCTGGCAGCCATCAAGACCGCGCGCGATGTTACCCATCATCGGGATATCGAGACCGGCGCCCACCTGGATCGCATGGCACTCTATGCGCAACTGATTGCGCGCGACCTGGCGGACGACTATGGCTTTGACGACGAATATATCGAGCATGTATTCCTGTTTGCGCCGTTGCATGACATCGGCAAGATCGGTGTGCCCGACAAGATCCTGCTGAAACCCGGAAAGCTGACCGCTGAAGAATACGATCAGATGAAGCAGCATGTGGAGAAGGGCCGCCAGATCATTGACGAGATGTTGCGTAACTTCGGATTAGAAAGCTTTCAACGCATTGATGTGCTGCGCAACATTGCCCAGTTCCATCACGAGGCGGTTGACGGCAGCGGCTACCCCTATGGCCTGAGCGGTGACGAAATCCCGATCGAGGCCCGTATCGTTTCGGTGGCGGATGTGTTTGATGCGTTGACCAGTCGACGGCCGTACAAGCAGCCGTGGGCGAACGAGGATGCCTTCGCCGCCATGTATCAACTTTCCGGGGTTACCCTCGATCATGCCTGTGTCCAGGCGCTGCACCGGCACCAGGCAGAGGTGGAAAAAATCCAGGCACGCTTCCAGGAAAACCAGTACGGTTAACTAGCCTCGTGGTGCATCCTCTTTCTTGAATTCCCTGCGCCAGCGCTGCAGGGTCGGGTAGGTGCGATAGCCGCCGCTAAGAATATATTCCAGCACGTTATTCAGGCGGAACAGGCGAACCACTGAATCCACGCGAATGATTTCCTTGCCGCGCTCGTCAAAGAAGATGATGGTGGGCGCATAGTAAACATCCAGTTTTCCGGCCCATTCTTTCGCTGTGGTGTGCTTGCCATCCGGGGTCAGTACCGGCGTATCGGACCACATATCGAGTTGCACGATTTCAAGCTTTTTCAGCTTCTCGGATATCTCCGGTTGCAGCAGCGGTCCGGCGTGCAAGACGTCACAGGCGTGACATTTGGGTTGTTCGAATACAACCGCAAGAGGTGCGCTGGCGGCAAATCGGCTGCGGTCCAGCGCGTAGGGTGGATGGCTGAACGCGACGTGTTCGTTCAGTCCCTCGTTGCCGTGAGCAAAGGCCGCCTCGGCGAGTGCCAGGTAATCCCGAAAACTCTCCTTCCGGTAGTGACCGTCGGCGACAAATTCGAGCGCGGCCTGGAACTGGTAGGGCGGGTGATAGCCTGACAGCTTGAGTGCGGTCTTGCCGTCCTTGTCCAGGAACAGGAATGACGGGGTAAAATTGGTCTTGTGTTGCGCCGCGAATTTTTTCTCCGAGTAGATCACCCCGTCAAAATCGGTGACCGGGCGATCGCCGCGTACATCAATAGCAATTACATCGAAATGCTTCCGTGTATATAACTCAATATCCTTTCTCCCCCAGTTGTTTTTCATGTGTGCCTGGCAGTACGCACAGTCCTTCTGTCCAAAGTAGATAATCAGTCCGCGCTTGCCATCGGTGATGGCGTCCCGCACATCGTCATGCAGTTCAAGAAAGCTGAGCTTGAACCACTCCGGGTTGATGATGTACTCCTGCAAAGGTTTGTCATCAAATGCAAACTCGTCATCCGCGCTGAGGGCGTAGCCAGGCGCCAGCGCCAACAGTGTGCACAGCAGGGTAATCGGGCGCAGTATGCGGGGCATAATCAGGATCGTTACCTTTATATTACTTGGGATCTAGTCGACAAATTATATGGCGTTGCAGGCAGATAATACTTGATATGAATCACTGTGCCCCGGTCTTCTTCGGGGCTCTGCCAGCCGGTCGGGTTTCCCGTTTCCCCCCGGGAATATGCTGACAGTAAAGCGCTTCAAACCAGATCGCATTTTGACGCAGATCAGCATGGCACGGCGATACCTGTGATATTTAGAAATGATAGCCACGCCCCACAAGGAGAAACCACATGAGCCCAATCGCGAAAACCCTGATCATGCTGATGTTGCTGGGAGGCTCGTTTGCCCAGACGCCACTGGCGCTGGCGCAGGACGCCGGCGAAACGGTGGTGAAACGCGGTCTGATCAAGGAAGACGTATACGCCGCCGGTGAAAGCGTGATCGTCGATGCCGACGTGATCGGCGACGTGGTGGTTGCCGGTGGCGAGGTCAGTGTTGGCGGTAAGGTATCTGCCGATGTGATCGCGTTGGGCGGTGAGGTGCGTATCACCGGAGAGATCAGTGATGACGTGCGCGCAGCCGGTGGCGATGTCGAGATCAGCGCCAGCGTCGTCGATGACCTGATTGTTGCCGGTGGCCAGGTTACCGTCACCTCGGCGTCGCGGGTGGGTGGGCGCACCTGGCTTGCCGGTGGCGAAATCGACATCGCCGGGCGACTCGGTCGCGAGCTGCGCGCCGCCGGCGGAACGATCTCGCTTTCGGCCGAGGTCAACGGCGACGTGGAACTGGTGGGTGATACGTTACGGGTTGAGCCGGGTGCGGTGATACGCGGTGATCTGGTGTATCGCACCGACGGCGAAATCACCATCGATGAAAATGCCACCATCACCGGTAACGTGATACGCAAACCGCTGCCTTATGACGAAGGCCCGGGCGTGGTCGGTGGCGTGGTCATGTCGGTGCTGTCGATACTGGTGTCGGTGCTGTTGCTGTCATCTTTCTTCCCCGGTTTCGTCGGGTCAGCGGTGGAGACCTTGCGCACGAAAATCGGCCGCAGCCTGTTGACCGGGCTGGTGCTGCTGGTCATGGTACCCATCACCATCTTGCTCCTGTTTGTCACTGCCGTGGGGTGGCTCGCCGGCCTGGTGTTGCTTGCCCTGTATTTTGTCGCGATCGCACTGGCGACCCTGATCGGCATCAGGACCCTGACCGATATCGGCGCGCAACAGTTCAAGCTGGAGCTGGCCGCCTCCTTCTGGCGCCTGGCGGGGGCGGTGGTTGTTACCGCGATCGTGGTTTCGGTCATTGGCCTGATCCCGGTCGTCGGCGGTCTGTTCTGGTTCCTGTTGTTGCTGGGTGGACTGGGAGCCGGTGCCAGCGATCTGTACCGGCGTTATCGCGCGGCATAACCGCGAAAAACAGCGGTTTTTAACCGGTCGGCGGTTGACTCAAGGGGCGATTTCCTCCCTAATTCGCCCCTTGTTTTTAATCAGCGCCCGGCCGAAACGCCATGACACACCAGACCGACGATCTTCGCATACGAGAAATCACCGAAGTGGTGTCACCCGAACAGGTGCACGCCGAGGTACCGGTAAGCGAGACTGCACGCCAGACCATCTTCGAGACACGCGAGGCGATTCACCGCATCCTTCATGGCGAGGACGATCGCCTGCTGGTCGTGATTGGCCCGTGTTCGATCCATGACCCCAAGGCGGCGCTGGAATACGCGTCCCGGCTCAAATCCCTGCGCGATGCGCTGGCGAAAGACCTGCTGATCGTCATGCGCGTCTACTTTGAGAAACCACGTACCACGGTTGGCTGGAAAGGCCTGATCAATGATCCAGACCTGGACGACAGTTGCCACATCAACAAGGGGCTAGGCCTGGCGCGCAAACTGCTGGCCGATATCAACGATCTCGGCGTGCCTGCCGGCACCGAGTTTCTCGACCTCGTGACACCGCAGTATGTCGCTGACCTGGTGAGCTGGGGTGCCATCGGAGCTCGCACCACCGAGAGCCAGGTACACCGCGAGCTGGCCTCCGGTCTCTCGTGCCCGGTCGGTTTCAAGAACGGGACCGACGGAACACTGCGCATTGCTATTGATGCCATTCGCGCCGCCAATGAGCCGCATCGCTTCCTGTCACTGACCAAGGCCGGGCATTCGGCGATTTTTTCCACCACTGGAAACAAGGATTGCCACATTATCCTGCGTGGCGGCCGGAAGCCGAACTATGATGCGCAGAGTGTTGCGACCGCCGCCCGCGAAGAAACTGCCGCCGGGTTGACACCGCGACTGATGATCGATTTCAGCCACGCCAACAGCGAGAAGCAACACGAGCGTCAAGTCGATGTCGGCAAGGACGTCGCTGGCCAGATTGCCGCTGGTAACCAGGACATTATCGGGGTGATGATCGAAAGCCACCTGAAAGCAGGGCGCCAGGATGTGCTGCCGGGTCAACCGCTGGAATATGGCAAGAGTATTACCGATGCCTGCATTAGCTGGGACCAGAGCGAACCGCTGTTGCGAGAACTGGCAGAAGCGGTGGAGGAACGTCGCAATACCAGTGCTGAACAGAAGGACAAGCGCGCGTCCTAGCTGTCCTTGAATACCATCTCGATCTTGAACAGCAGGTACAGGCGCGGTTCAAAGTTATTCTCCACTTCCCAGCGGTACTCCGGCGTCAATTCCACAAACAACCATTTGCGTTTCAACTGACGTCGATAGCGCAGGTGGGCGAAGTAGTCAGAGACGGTGACCGGCGTGTGCGTCCCGATCTGGCCGACCTGGTATTGTATCGCCTCGGTTTTGTTCCAGTGATGGTAGAGGGCCGGTCCGTGACGCCACAGGTTGCTCGTGTCCAACGTGGAGAGATTGAGTTCGACCGCGTAGCGGAAAAGCAGGTTCTCGTCGATCAGTCGATCAAAGTCAATTTCGGTCAAGGCCTCCTGGCGCATTGACGTGTAGCCGGTGAGCGTTTGTGCAACGCGCGTGGATCCGAAACCGTATTTGTAATAACGGCGGGCGCGGGCGCGGACGAACAGGTCGATGGGTGCAGCGAATACGGCGCCACCATCGAAACGGAGATCCCAGTCTCCGACATTCTTGCTCAGGTAGCGTAGGCCGACCCGATAATCGGGTTCCGTCACCGCGGCGAGCGGGTCATCGACGAAGTCGCCGCTGTCCAGATCGCGATCACGATCGGTCTCGATCAGCAGCTTCCAGCGCTCTTCAGTATTGGGAAAAACCAGCTTGGCCTCAACCGTGCTGTTGAACGTCAGTTCGCCGGTATCCTGCCACAGCGTCAGCAAGTTGAGCTGCGCATAATTCCCCTTGGTTTCGTCGTACGCGCGCTTGCCGGCGAAAAAGGCGTCCATGCGGTTGGCGAGTTTGCCCACGGTCGTCCCTACCTTTTTTCGGACGCTTTCCAGTGTGTCGACTTCAGCATCAGGTGTTGTCGCTTGCTCATAATCATCCAGTTTTTGGTCGGGGGCGTTGGCGCAGGCACCCAGCAGGGTGCTGGAAACAATCAATAACAGGAACACTCCGCGCATGAACAGCATCAGTCGGCAGTGAGCAGGATATTCAGCAAGTTGTCCTGGAAATGGATATTGCTGGTCAGGTTGCCATGGGATTCGCAAAACATGATCGAGTATCGCAAGGGCAATGTAATATTCGGATCACGCGTTGCGGTCGGGTCGAGCGACTCCCGGGACAGCAAGGACGGCTTGGTAACGCGCCCGTCCCCGGGTTGCAGCATCAGGCGGGTATAGTCGACGTTATCGCGCGGACGAATGATCCGGTCCGGGAACAGGTGCGTGCTGTATTCATTGCCGGTCTTTTCGACCAGTATCCGGGCCGGCGTCAGTTTGCAGTCCCCTCCGAAAATTATGTAGTCCAGCGGTGTTGCAGGTGCCGGGACCGAGAGTGCCCAGCTTAGTCGTTTACTTCGCTCCAGCTGCGCAACGAAGAAACGTTTCAGCAGCTCGAGCCGCGCCTTGCCCTGCGCGGGATCATCCGCATGTTCAATGACGCGATGACTAACCTGCGGGTCATAAATTCCCCACCGATAGTGCTTCCATGTTTCAACGTCGTACAGACTCGCGCTGACGCGGTTGCCGTCGATATCAATCAACCAGGGAACAAGCGGGTGCGGGAACAGCTGGTACACCGCCGGCAAGGTGGTGAGTACCTCGGTGGGAAGCCCCAGGGATCCAATGCCGAACCCGCTTATATAGGTATGGACCACATTGACCGCGCCGAGATTTGGTGTCCCCATCATTACGACTTTGCGAATTCGCGCGGCACCCTCGTTGCCAATCGCAAACGTATCGCTGTCCAGCACATCTCTGGTGCCGTAGCGTGCGTAGTAGCGCGTGATCAGTCCGCCCATGCTGTGGGCGACGATGTCCACCTTGAGATCCGGTTGGCCGTAGTCAAGCCGGATCTGGGTGATGAGCCGGTCGAGGTGTCGGACCGTGGTAACAATGTCCTGGCGCCAGTCGTAGGTGAAGGTATAGAACCGGCGCTCGTTTGATTGCACCGGCGTGCCCGGGGTGGTGTGTTGATACCCCCCCGGCCGGGAAAGGGTGGTCAGCAGCCCGGCATAAAAATCGATGCCCCCCAACTGATCGAACAGCGCATAGGCCTCGATGCTGGAAGGCAGGTTTTTCAGTGTCACCGGATCGACTGGCAATGCCAGTTCGTAGGTCTCGCGACTGAGTACCTCGGAAAGCCCTGGCGGCCAGAGCTCGACCCTGGTGTCGCGCGTACGCAGACGGGCGCCACCAAAGCCATGGATAACCACCACCGGATGATAGAACGCGCGCCGGGACTCGTGTTCGTAGAGCCGTTTCAGGTCCGGCCGGGTGGTGGCGCAGCCGGCTGCAGACAAAATGACAAGGCAAAGGAGCAGAATCCTGGTGGGTAGGGAATTAACCATCGCAGACTACCGAATGATGACAGTTGTAATAGCGCGTGATCTTCATTGACTGAACATCATACTCCGAGAAGCACGAATTGATCACCCCGACAGGGCTTGATCTGCGTCAATGCGAGAACTTCGGCTCACGCAGAGAATTGTTATCGACAAGAGGATCTTACAGAAGGAGCGTGTCATGGCGGTGGTAACGATCGGGAATTATTATGCCGAGTGGGTGGCGCCGACCAATCGGGATGAGACCGGTTGCGGGCGCCTGATTTTGCGCAGCGCGCATACACTCACCGAGCTTTATTACATCAAGAATTTGCCCCCGGAGGATTTCCGTATCATGTTACACCTGCTGCAAACCGAAAAGCCGGTGTACTGGGATACCCACGGCAATTGCTTGCGCACGGCACATCCGCAGAGTCATGATGCAGAGCCCGTGGGCGAAGAAGAGAGCCACTAGCAGCCTTCCCCAGGAGGCGTGAATTCCAACTGCAACACTGCATTGAAACAGGAGAACAACGATGGCGGCGAAAAAGAAAACCAGCAAGAAAAAAACGGCGAAGGCCGGCAATCCGCACCCGAAAGCGGTTGTCGCAAGCAAGCCAATGAGTGAAACCCATAAACAACTGTTGAATCTGGTCGCCAAGGGCATGCTCGCAGTGGAAGCCGCGACCAAGCAGGCCACCCAGGCGGAAAAGCAAATGGAGCAGGCTTACGCGCGGGCACAGAAAGCAGCAAAACAGGCCAAGTCGACCGCGCAAAAGATGTCGAAGCAGGCGGCACAGCAGGCCAGAAAAACTGCGGAGAACATCTCCAGGTCTGCTGCCGGTACCGTATCTCGCGCGCAATCGATGACCGCCAAAGAGGCGGTGGCCGCGGCCAAGGCACAGGCAAAACACGCGAAGGAAATGTGGAGCAATATGCGTAAGGGCCTGAAAGACGAAGAAAAGGCGCTGAACGATGCGGTCAAGGCGGCAGAGGCCGAGAAAAAGCGCGAGGCGGCCAAGCAAAAGGCGATCAGGGAATTCGTGGCCAAGTGGGAGCGCGAGCATCAGAAGCGTCAGGTCAAGCGCAAGCCCGCCAAAAAGAAGGCGACAAAAAAGAAGACCAGCAAGAAGAAGGCGACTGTCTAGCGGTCAGTAAACGGGGGGCGTGCGAATCAGTTCGTGCGCCGCCCAGTATATCAAACCCAGCGCAATTGCCTGCAACAGATGATAAAGCGCATTGTGGTTGAAGTACTTGCGATGCAGGCTGATTTGTTTTTGTTGTACCCCGGCGGCGATCAGCGATAGCGCCATTCCCCCGGTTCCGATCAGGAGCGTTCCGTTACCCGAACCATATGCGGCCACGCTAAAGGCAACCAGCAGGTATGTCGCTGCGGGTAGGTAGTAAGCCAGCGCCAGCGCGAACGACGGATGGCGTGATACAACCACGAAAACGTAACCCACCAGCGCGATCCCGGCCACGACCCCGGCGTAGACCGATACCGCGGTACCGAAAATAATTTCAGTCGCCAGAATCCACATGGATAGCGACGTAACACCAAGCAGCGCGATCGTGCTGCGCCAGACCAGCTTGTCTAGGGTGGTTTCGTTCCGGGAGAGAAAGCCGTGTGAAATACCGCCAAGCAGCGCGGAAATACCGACAGATAAAAATGCGACAATGAACCATGCCTGCAGTACCGTGTTTGTGGCTGGCCCGGCCATAAGCCAGGCCAGACCGAGACACTCCACGGTAAGCAGAAAATCAGTCAGTGAGACGTCGGGTTCGGCGATCTTCATTGCGAATCAAGCTGCCTCAGGATTATAGTGCGCGGAGCGCCTTGGTTCAGGCGGCCACGGGGCCACCACTATTAACATGAACAAACCCAGCACCGAAATGCAAAAACAGAGTATACGCATCGCCAGCAGCAGTTGTCTGCTGGGGCAGGAGGTGCGTTACGACGGTGCGCACAAGCTCAATGGCTATATGAAGAGGAGCCTGTCGGACTACTTCGAGTTTGTCCCCTATTGCCCGGAGGTGGCGATCGGACTGGGTATCCCGCGCAAACCGATTCGCCTGGTAAAAGGCAATGGCGAGGCGCGCGTAGTCGGTACCGAGAACCCGGACCTGGACGTCACCGATCAGCTGGTGGCCTACGCCGAGAAAGTGGCACCACAGTTGAAGGACATCAGTGGATATATTTTCAAAAAGGGCTCGCCGAGTTGTGGCATGGAACGGGTCAAGGTCTATAGCGATGCCGGGTACCCGGTGGACTCGGCTGCCGGCAAGTATGCCGAGACTATTATGCGACTGTTACCCGAGCTGCCGGTGGAAGAAGAGGGACGCCTGATGGACCCGCGACTGCGCGAGAATTTTGTTGAGCGTGTCTTTATCTACTATCGCTGGCAGCAACTGGTGAGCCAGGGCGTGACCGCCGCCGGATTGGTCGACTTTCATACGCGTCACAAGTTCAACGTGCTGGCGCACGACGAGCCGGCGTACCGGGAACTGGGTCGCATCGTGGCCGACGCCGGCAAGGGGAGTATCGAAGAACGCGTTGGCCCGTATATCACTACACTGATGTCTGCGCTGAAGAAGATTGCAACACCGAAGATGCATGCCAATGTGTTGATGCATATCATGGGGTTCGTCAAACAGCACCTCGGCAGTGACGACAAACAGGAGCTGATCGAACTGATTGATTCCTATCGGCTGGAACAGGTCCCGTTAATCGTTCCGATCACACTGATACGACACTACCTGAGGAAACACCCCGATCCCTATATGGATCAGCAGTACTACCTCAATCCGCACCCGAAAGAATTGATGCTGCGGAATCATATCTAGGCCCTATATTGTAATAGCGCCAGATATTAAGAGGCGGCCAAACTGCGCCGACTCGTGTCGATAGTTATTTGCTATTTTCCAGCACTTTCTTTATGTCGACTTTCTGGGTGCAGACTTCCATGCCCGCCTGCTCGGCCCGAACACTCGGGATGTCGGGGTGGGCCCGCATGACATCGACCACTTCTTTATACTGTTTGTAACCAACTTCATCGGCGAACATGATGCGAACCTGGCCATTCTTCCTGATGTTGTAGGATGCGAGCGCTTCCATATCGTGCTTGAACAGTATGTTGTTCACCGCATTGTCTACCTTGTCCTCAAGAGCACGTTCTTCCGACGATACAACATTCGGATTGCTGCATCCGGCGAGCATGATAATGACTGACGCAATGACGAGGCTGAACTTGTTCATGTTTGCTCCCTGTTGAATGACTGAAGTCCGGGCGACCCGGGTATACGAAGTCTAGGCCATTTGTTGGTAGGCGCAATGTAAAAAATTGAACTGATAGCCGGAAACCGCGAGCTGGAAACGGGCGGAATGTTATTGATCAAGCTGGCGTAACGAGACGACGCGAATGGTGCGCCCCTTGCGCGGGAAATGCCGGCCACGGACTTCCACCGCGAGCAGGCTGCCATCGGGTTTGCTAACCGAGCAAGTGAAGGAATTGCCGCTGGGATTTTGCAGTTCTTTCTCGACCAAGTCGCGCGATTCGGCGGGCACAAAATCCAGGACTCGTCGCCCAAGCGCGTCTTCCATTTCCACGTTGAGCATTTCCAGCAGGGTACGATTGGCATCAAGTATCTGTCCCTGTTCGTGGATAAAAATGCCTTCGAACGGTGCCTCGGCTAATACGTGCACGCGCTCATCACTTTCCTTGGCGACCAGCGTGGCCTGTTCTTTGACGGCCCTGGCCAGCTGCAGGTCCCGGGCGAGTGTTTCCTTGTCGAAGCGCAGCTTGATGGACTCGACCACGGTTTCCTTCATGCGCCACGAGGTAAAGATCATCATCGCCGAAAAGAAAAGGATCAACAGCCCCATCACCGATGCGATGGAGCCACCAAGCAGGAACAATTGCGCGGCGAATACCAGTGTCGCCGGCAGGGCGGTAAGCAGGTAGACCGGCCAAACCGCGGCGAGATAGGGCACAGCACCGCCGGCAATACCTGCGATGACGAAGCCCATGAACGCAATATGCGGAATCGATTCATCTGGAAACAGGAATAGACTGGCCGCACCCCAGAGTGCGCCAAACAAGGTAGCGATACCCAGTATCAAGGCGCGCCATTTACCGATTTCTTCTGCGGGTGGCTGGTGACGTCGAAACTGCCATACCAGCATCACGCGGCCGATAGCCGCGGTAATTAGTACACCCAGCCAGATAACGATGTGCTGATGGTCGACGACTTCCCACAGGATCCCGCCCAGAAGCACGCCGGCAATGACCGTCGACAAGGCTGCCAGGTGATTCTGGCTATAGAGGAGTTCAAGCTGTCTGGCCTCAACCTCGCGTGTTACCGGTGTGCGGTAATCACTGAGGAATGTCTCTCTCTTGTCCGTATTAACAGGAATTTCTGTCATGATGGCTTCCTTTTCCCATGGGTCGGCGTTTGCTTCACTTCCAGGTCGCCGGTTAGACGCCAATCTCGCCGGGGTTATTCCCGCTGACTGCCACAAATCTTCACCAGGTGTTGTGCGGCGTGTTAGGATTTTACGCCATACTATTAAACTTGGCCTCTTGAGGAAAACCATACATGCGCTGTGCAACCGGATTGCGCTTCATGATTTCAGCTGATATCGCCGGGTTAGCCTGTCCCCTGTTGTCACCGGCAGCGGTTCGCTCATGACCAGGCCGCTGGTATCCGAGTTGCTGATTGAAGAGCCGGATTTCCACGAAGTCATCGTTGCGTTCGTCGAAAAATTGCCCGCATTGATCCAGGAGTTGCAGGCGATGCACGAACAGCAAGACTGGAACACGATGAAAGACCGGATCCATGACCTGAAAGGTCTCGGCGGCGGCTACGGTTATCCGCAGGTGTCAGAAGTCGCAAACACGATTGAATCTGGTCTGTTAGGCCAGCAACACGACCGGATTGCGGAGCAGATCGATCAGCTACGCGAGCTACTGGGCCGTATTCAGCTTGGCCTGGAGACGCAAGCGAATTGAATTCGTTAACCTGAAACAAGTGATGCGAGTAAAACCATGAGTTGTTGTTGCCCCCAAGCCAGTAGTGCCAGTCGTTTCTTTTCCTTCTTTGCGCGGAGCTATCGCAAGCGCTACGCGAAAAAGGGTTTCGAGGAATCGCAGAAACAACTGGTAGAAGGGTTGAAGCAGGCAGGCTTTGACGGTAACACCGTGCTCGAGATTGGTAGTGGTGTCGGCTACCTGCATCAGACCCTGTTGCAGCAGGGTGCAACATCAGCAACCGGCATTGATCTCTCGCCAAAGATGATCGCCGAGGCCGTGGCCGGCGCAAAGGAAAAGGGTCTGGATGACCGTACCAGTTATATCCAGGACGACTTCGTCAATATTTCAGAAAGTGTCAATAGTGCGGATGTCACCATCCTCGACAAGGTGGTCTGTTGTTATCCCGATGCCGACGCCCTGGTACACAAATCGCTTGCCCACACCAACCGCGTCTATGCCTTGACCTATCCACGCGATCGCTGGCTCATCCGGCTTGTTTCACGGATCATGGGCGGGATCTTCTGGCTGCTACGGATCGACTTTCGCAACTACGTGCACAGCCCTGTCTTGCTGGAGAGATGGATTACCGATGAAGGATTCAGCAAGCAGTTCGAAAAACAGACCAAAACCTGGCTGACACAGGTTTACGTTCGACCTTGAAAGCTCCCAGGCGGATGGCAACATCGCCGTCCGCCACGCCCGAAAAGGACGGCGCAAATGGCGAAAGGACGCGTCAAACTACTCAAACGGCAGTGTTTTCCCGACAACCAGCGCCATCCCTCATGTGCCGGTAGAGTCTGGCCCATATACTATATTAAGAATGGCACCATGAGATTATCGCCCGGGAGATTGACACTCCGGCCTCAGCGCGCGGCGCGCCGAATTGATTTACAGCATTCAGGTGGGAAAGATATATGACAAACAGGTTTTGGCAGGTATTGATTGCCATGGTCATGGTTAGCACCAGTGTGCATGCCCAGTCACCAGCGGGTATGTCACAGGAGGAACAAGAATTTCGCAGCCTCGACGAGCAAGTGCAGGGTCTAAAGGAAGATGTCATCAAGATCAACCGGGAGATGCTGCTGATTCAGGAAAAGCTGCTGTATCCATCAAGCAGCCAGGTATCGGTCTTTGTCTCACTCGAAGCCAGCTCAAAGTTCAGTCTTGATGCCATTGAACTCACCCTCAACAACAAGCCGGTACAGAAACATCTTTACACCTACCGGGAACTGGAAGCCTTGCGCAAGAAAGGAGTGCAACGACTGCATACCGGTAACCTGGCCACCGGAAAACACCAGCTTGGCGTAACCGTGCGTGGTCTGACTTCCGGTAACAGCGCTTACAGCAAGACTGCATCGTTCCCGTTAGAAAAAAGCGTAGGACCGAAACTGGTTGAGTTGCGCGTGGTGAGCACCAGTGGTGCGCAACCGACCATCACAGTAAAGGAATGGTAGCTCCGAGCGCAACAAACCAGCCCGTTAGCCCGATGGCCTGATGCAAGTTTTGTCTCCTAAAGTGATTAAACCCCGTCAGCGGACCGCGTTGGTTGCGTCCGTGTTGCTGATGCTCGCGTCGGCACTGCCACCGCTTGTCGCTGCTGCGGACAAGAACAAGGCGCGCGATATTCGTGATCTGTATTTTGGCGAGGCCCTGTTTCACGCGGAGCAGAAGGATCACTTCGCCGCGGTCACGCGGCTTGATGCAGAACTGGCGCAGTACTACTCGCTGGACGATCCGCGCAGTGACTCGCTTAGTTACCATCGGGAAGAAGCGGAACTGTTCGTGGCGGATCTCGAGCTGGATTACCGCATGCATCGCAAGGTGGGTCGCGCCATGCAGCGACTACTGGATCAGAGTGTGCACGAGTCTATCCGCGACCGCGCGGCGTACCGGCTGGCGCGCGTCGCCTTTATCAAGTCCTCTTTCGAAAGCGCGCTGGAGAGTCTCGATCATATTAGTGCCAACGCACCGCGCAAACTGCAGCTGCAGGCAGCCCTGTTGCGCGGCCAGTGCCTGATCTCCCTGGGGCGCCACAAGGAGGCGGTGTCTGTGCTGCAACCGGTCGCGGCCGAGCCGACACTTGCGGGATTTGGTCCGTACAACTACGGCATCGCCTTGCTGGAATCGGGCGATACCCTGACCGGCTACCAGCAGCTAAACAAGGTGGGCACCCAGGCCGCCGGTGACAGGATGCAGCAGGCACTGCGCGACAAGGCAAACCTCACCATGGGCTTCACCCTGCTGCAAAACCAGAAGAGCGTCGAGGCGCGACCCTATCTTGAACGTGTCAACCTGCAAGGGCCATTCTCCAACAAGGCGTTGCTATGGGTTGGCTGGAGCGATGCGGCGCAGGGCAGCTACGACCAGGCACTGGTGCCGTGGATGTTGCTACGCAAGCGTGACATCACCGATGTCGCGGTACAGGAAGCAATGCTGGCCGCACCTTACGGCTTCAGCCAGCTCAACGCCTTCGGCCGTTCGGCCGTGCTCTACGGCGAAGCCGTGGAAGTCTTCGATCGTGAAAGCAAGCGCGTCGACGATTCCATTACCAGCATTCGTGAAGGCAAGTTCCTGGATGCAATGCTGCGCGACGAGGCCAGCACCGATACCGAATGGCTGTTTGCCATGCGCAAACTGCCGGACGCGCCCGAGACTCGCTACCTGCGCGACCTGATGGCGGGCCATGTGTTTAACGAATCCTATCGAAATTACCGCGATCTCCGGGACCTCGAAGACAACATCACTTACTGGCAGGCACAGTTTGCCGGTTACCGCGATTTATTGCGGCTTCGCCGAAACTACTACGCACCCTTGTTGCCGGGAGTGAACGGCTCCTACGATCGACTCGATCGTCAGCTGATCAAAATCGGTGCGCGCCGCGACCAGATCGCGGAGCAGCTGAAAACCTTGTTACGCAAGCGCGATCCGATGGCAATGGCGACGGCAAGCGAGAAAACCATGTTGCGCCAGCTGCGCTCGATTCGAGCCCGCATTGACCGCCTGCGTCCGCAGCCGGGGCTGGAAATGCTCAAGCAAAAACATCAGCGGCTCGAAGGGCTGCTCTACTGGCAAGTGAATACCGAGTATGAAACACGCCTGTCACAGGCGCATCAGCACCTGCGGCAACTGGACGAGACCATTGCCGCAACCAAAAAGACGCAGGCTGCACTGGCACGCGGCAAGTCTGAAGCGGCGCTCAGCTACCAGGGCTACGATCGTGCGCTCACCGATCTGAAGCAACGACTGGATTATCTCAAGGTAACGATTGATGGCCTCAAGGCGTACCAGGGCCAGTACATGGAGCGGCGTGCTATCGGCGAATTGCGCCGTCGCAAAGATCGTCTGCGGCGCTACCGCACCAAGGCCCGTTTCGCCATGGCCGAGAGTTATGACAAGGCGCTGCAACGCGAGAAAGAAAAACTGAAGACCGGGGGCAAACCGAAGTGACACGTCATGGTCCCCTCATCCTTATCGTATTGGCTGCGTTGCTGCAGCAGGGTTGTGCCGGTTCCGGCGGTGGTAACTGGGAATCGGGCGGCAGTATCGGCAGCCTCAAGGGAAAAAAGGTTGTCGTCGAGGAAGAGCGTATTGAAGGCGGGCTGGAAAAGGCCATTGCCGGCTACAAGCAATTCCTGGAGCAGACACCGGAAGAAGATATGACACCGGAAGCGCTGCGGCGACTGGCCGATCTCAAGATCCAGTCGGTCGAGGGCGTCTACGACGATAGCTCGAAACTGACGGCACCGGCCAGGGCAGGCAAGACCCCGGTTGCCTCGCCACTGGACAAGAAAAAGCCTGATGACAGCAGGTCAGGCAAACCCGAATCCCTGCAGTCGCTCGAAAAACGCTCGACTGAACCGGTAGGGGAAACCGGGGCCGACAGCCAGCTGGGCGCCATTCCGGCAGGCAATACCATCGAGCAGCAAATGCTCCAGGATGACGCCAACTCCAAGGAAGCGATCGCCATTTACAAAAAACTGCTGAAGAAATTCCCCGATTACGAGCGTAATGACCAGGTGTTGTACCAGTTGGCGCGAGCCTATGGCATTCGCGGCCAAACCGAACAGGCCATGGCGACGCTGGATCGTATTGTTAGGGAATATCCCTATACCCCGTTGATTGATGAAGTCGAGTTTCGCCGTGGCGAGGTCCTGTTCGTGCGCAAACAGTACCGTGCGTCCGAGACGGCCTACGGCAAGGTGATCAAGGTCGGGCGGCGTTCGACCTTTTATGATCAGGCCCTTTACAAACATGGCTGGTCCCTGTTCAAGCAGAGTCGATACGAAGAGGCGCTGGATTCCTTCGTCAAGCTGATCGACTCCAAGGCCGCCGGCGGCCGCGCCGCCGTGGCCAACTTCAGTCCTATCGAGCGCCAGCGGTTCGACGATACCTTGCGTGTCATCAGTTTCAGTTTTTCCTACATGGGTGGCTCCGCGGCCATCGACCAGTATTTCGACAAACGCGGTCGACGGCCCTACGAAGACATGCTATTCGCCGACCTGGGTGAGCACTACCTGACCAAGCGTCGCTATGCCGATGCCGCCGCTACCTATTCGGCGTTTGTTGCGCGCAATCCGCTGCACGAACAGGCGCCGGTGTTCCAGATGCGCGTAATCGAGGTGTACGAGAAGGGCGGTTTCCCGAAACTGGTGATCGAGGGCAAGCGTGAGTTCGCGAGTATCTATTCGCCCGACGGCAATTACTGGAAGAGTCACGACATCAAGCGCTCACCGGAAGTGCTGGCCTTCGTCAAGCAGAACCTGGTCGATCTTGCCAGTCACTACCATGCGCTTTCGCAGAAACGCCGCGACAAGGACGACCAGAAAGAAGCGATCGTCTGGTATCGCAAGTTCCTCGCGACCTTCCCGGAGGATGTCCAGGCACCGAGGATGAATTTCCTGCTGGCGGAATTGCTGTTTGATACCCGCGACTACCCGGCCGCCGCGACCGAGTACGAGAAGACGGCGTACCAGTACCCGCCGCACGAAAAATCGGCCGAGGCCGGGTACGCCGCGGTGCTGGCGCATCGCGAGCACGTCAAACTGGCGAAGAAGGAAGAGAAACCGGCGATTGTTTCCCGCACCATCATCAGCTCGATCCGGTTTGCCGACACCTATCCGAAAGACAAGAACGCCGCGGGGGTACTGAACCAGGCCGCGGTCGATACTTTCCAGCGAAATGAATTTGCCGAATCGCGCAAACTGGCGCAGCGCGTGCTGGAACAGTACCCGGGGGCGGGCGCACAGATCCAGCGATCCACCTGGACGGTTATCGCGCACGCGTCATTTGATCTGGGTGACTACGGCGGTTCGGAGAAGGCATACCAGGAAGCGCTGGGCCGCCTGACCAAATCCTCTGATGACCGCGGTGCCCTGACCGAGCGACTCGCCGCCTCGATCTACAAACAGGCCGAGGCGCGTCAGAAGGCGGGCGACCTGCGCGGCGCCGTGGAAGATTACCTGCGTGTCGGCAAGCTGGCACCCGGCTCGAAGATTCGCATGGCGGCAGACTACGACGCCGGTGCTGCCCTGATCCAGCTCAAGGACTGGGGCCAGGCAACCACCGTGTTCGAGGCCTATCGCAAACGCTTTCCGAAAAATCCGCATGAGTCTGATGTCACCGAGAAGCTGGCGGTCGCCTATGAGGCCAACAACCAGTGGCAACCGGCAGCGGTGGAGTTCAATCGTATTCGGCTCACCACCAAGGATGCCAGTATCCGGCGTGAGGCGACGTATCGTTCCGCCGAGCTCTACGATCGTGGCAACAATGACAAGGCAGCGATCGAGGCGTACCAGTTGTTTATCCGCTCCTATCCCAAGCCGATCGCGCAGTCGGTGGAAGCGCGCGATCGACTGGCGAAGCTTTATCTTAAAACCAACAACCGTGGTCAGTATGAGTCGGTACTGCGGCAGATCGTCCAGATCGACAAGACCGCGGGCAAGGAACGCACCGATCGCATCCGCTACCTGGCCGCGGTGGCAACGCTGGAGTTATCAGAGCCGCTGGTGCGCGAATACAAGAGTATTCGTCTGACCCTGCCGCTGAAAAAGAGTATGGCGCGCAAGAAAAAATCCATGGAGAAGTCACTCGCCGTGTTCACTGCGATGCTCGACTACGGTGTGGCGGACGTGACCGCGGCGGCAACCTTCCGGATTGCTGACACCTACTATGATTTGACGCGTGCTATCCTGAAGTCAGATCGTCCGCGAAACCTGAATAAACTGGAGCTCGAACAGTACGATATCCTGCTGGAAGAACAGGCCTACCCGTTCGAGGAAAAGGCGATCACCCTGCACAAGAAAAATATCGAGTTGCTGCGACGTGGCATCTATAACGAATGGGTCGACAGGAGTATCGAACAGTTGGGCCAGCTGTTGCCGATCCAGTTTGCCAAGCCGGAGGCGGGCGAGGCGTTTGTTACCTCGAGCCGATAATAATGGACATTACCGCGACAAAAGCACAGTTATGAAACGGGAAATTGACTACACTGGATACGGAGTGCGGCTGCCGGCGCTGTTGCTGGCACTATTATTGGCCCTGTCGCTGGGGGCCTGCGGAACGGCGCCTTCCGGGGTTTCCGGGGGTACCGACGAGACGCCACAGGCAGCTTTTGACGAACAGGCCTATGCCGCGGCAGTAGAGCTGTTGAAAAAGAAGAAGTATGAAGAATCAATCAAGGCGTTCGAGGCCGTCGTTCGCAACAATTCCAGCCGGGCGGGGCCATACATCAATATGGGCATCGCCTACCGCGAGCTGGGCAAGTACGAGGAGGCAAAGAAGGTGTTGCTGACCGCTACCCAGGTGAACAAGCGAAGTGCCATTGCCTATAATGAGCTTGGGCTGGTCTATCGCAAGCTGGGTGAGTTTGACAAGGCAAAGGTCGCCTATGAGGAGAGCATCGACAACAGCTCACGCTACGGTCCGGCCTATCGGAATCTTGGCATACTGTGTGATATCTATTTGCAGGACCATCGATGCGCTCTCCGTAATTACGAGCGCTACCAGAGCCTGTCCAATGGCGAAGACAAAACCGTCGGGCTCTGGATCGTGGACCTGAAAAAACGCTCCGGTAAAGCAAAATGAAATTTATCTTGAAAGCACTGGCTGGCATCCTGGTATCCGCGACGCTGATTCTCCCGGCATCGCTGCAGGCGGCCGACAAAAAGGAAAAGGTGGTCGAAATCGGCGGTATGTCGATTATCGGTAACCGCGAGTTGCCGAAGACCTTGTATATCGTGCCGTGGAAAGATTCGGATATCGATTCCGAAACCGATCTATCGCGCGACCTGTTGAACGAGCGTTTGAAGGTTGTCGACCAGGAGGAGTTCGGTCGGCAGCTGAAGTACTATGATTTAAGCAAATAATTGCTGCAGACTACGGCACCAAAGTAATACCGCGACCGGCAGCAGTCGTATAGTTAATCAGGAAGTTTATCCAGAGGAGCACATCATGGAGTTCATCTACACCATATTCCGGTTTTTCCAGACTGGCGGGGCATTCATGTACCCGATTCTCGTGGTGTTGGCATTTGGCGTTGCCATAGCGATCGAGCGCTATATCGCCATTACCAAGGCGCGACGGGAAAGTATTTCGGTCTGGGAAACGGTGCAACCAATGCTCGAACACGGCCGATTCGATGAGGCGCTCGCCTTTACCGAAGAGGCGGAAACCCCGGTGAGCAAGATCCTGAACCTGGGTCTCGCGAGACAAGGCAGTGTCCGGCGGCGCGATGATATCGAAATCGCGATGGAGGAGGGCATGATGGAAATCATCCCGCTTCTGGAGAAACGAACGCATTACCTCGCCCTGTTTGCCAATATCTGCACCCTGCTCGGACTGCTCGGCACGATTATGGGCCTGATCGAGGCGTTTACGGCGGTATCGGCAGCGAACCCGGCGGAAAAGGCCGACCTCCTGTCAGCCAGTATCTCGGTAGCAATGAACACCACCGCCTTCGGCCTGATGGCCGGCATCCCGCTGCTGATCCTGCACGCGGTGATCACCACCAAGACCTCGGAAGTGGTCGATAACCTGGAAATGGCGTCGGTGAAGACCCTCAACCTCATCGGTGAAGTCGGCAAGAAAGGATAACGCATCATGCCAGGACGCAAACATCACGACCGCGACAAAGAGCCACCAGAGCTCAACATCACCTCGTTCATGAACCTGATGGTGGTGCTGGTGCCGTTCCTGCTGATCTCGGCGGTGTTTTCGCAGATTACGATCCTGCAGCTGAACCTGCCTTCCAGCGCTGCCGCGACCAAGAACAACAAGAAGGAAATCCGCATCGAGGTGGTCGTGCGCAAAAACCAGATCGAGCTTGGCGATGGTGTCCGGCTGATCAAACGTATTCGCAATACCGAAGAGGGTTACGATGTTAAAGAACTGTCGAAAATATTGCTCGAAATCAAGAAGAAGAACCCGAACAAGAAAGACGCCACCATCCTGATGGAGCCCGAGATCGAATATGACGCGCTGGTTAAACTGATGGACGCCATTGGTACCGCCGAGGTGGTGCAAGGCCTGTCGGTACAGAAAATCGCACTGTTCCCCGAGATTTCCATTGGCGATGCGCCAACGGGCAAGGGGCGGAAGAGGTAGCGCGGGATGAAGACCACACGTCGCATGAAGCGTATGAGTCGCGGCCGCACGAAGCGGATGCCGGGCTTCAACCTGGTGTCGCTGATGGACATTTTTACTATCCTGGTTTTCTTCCTGCTGGTGAACTCGGCCGATACCCAGGATCTGCCCAGCACCGAGCAGGTCAAGTTGCCCGAATCGATTTCCGAGAAGAAACCGGAAGATACCGCCGTGGTCATGGTGACCGAAACCGAGGTGCTGGTACAGAACAAGGTAGTCGCAGCGCGCGCAGACGTCGAAGCGAGCAAGGCGATCTACGTGCCGGAAATTCGCGACGAGCTGCTGCTGATCGGCCAGCGCGCTGTGGGTATCACCAGTAAAGCGAAGTCTGCCAAGAAAGAAGTCACTATCATGGGTGACCGCGCCATCCCGTTCAAATTGCTCAAGAAAATCATGAGCTCCTGCACCGCCGCCGGTTACGAAACCATTAACCTCGCCGTCATCCAGAAGGCCTCGCAATTCAAGAAAGAATCGTCCTGATCGTGTCGTCCCGCGTAGAAAAAATGCAACAGGCAATCGACGAGGCCCGGGAAAAGGTCTCGCAGGCCGATCGCCGTGCACACGAGCTTGAGGCGGAGCTGAAACGCCATGATGACGACCAGAAGCGTATTAATGCCCTGACCCGACTCGGCGATGCCCTCACCGAGGTACAGAACCTGGGCGGTGCCGATCCATTCTCCGGCGAGAAACTGAAGAAAGACAGTTATGGCACCGCGCTCGAAGCCATCGCCAGTGAGGCCGAGGCATACCATGCAACGGTTGGAAAGCTTAAGGAGCAACTGACCCACGCGCAGGCCGAGGTCGGCAAGGCCACCGCCGAGTTCGACAAGCTGTCGAAGAAGCTCGAAGAAGACGAAAAGAAACGCCGGCGCGAAGCGCTCGAGGCCTATCGCCGCGAGATCAAGGAAAAAGGTTTCCAGGCGCGCGAAGGCGACGTGTTCTATCGCTCAATGGCATTGCCCTGGGGCGGCCAGACCGAAGACGACAAGCGCCTGCGACGAATCTCTGCGATTGTCTTCCTGTTCTCCCTGCTGCTGTCGATCGGCATTGGCATGATCATCATCCCCGAGCCTGAAAAAGAGGAAGTCGAGCTGCCGTCACGCCTGGCGCAACTGATCGTTGAGCGTGAGAAGAAGCAGGAGCCGATGCAGATCCCGCAGGAACAGCGGCTTGAGAAGAAAGACCTGAAGGCGCGCGAGAAGGCCGAGGCGCCGAAGACCGAAGACCAGCGTCGTGCGCGCGAGAAGGCCAAGCAGAGCGGGTTGCTGGCGTTGAGCGATACCTTTGAGAGCCTGAAACAGAACAGCTTTGAAGAAAAGCTTGGCAGCCAGGCGAATATTTCCACAGCGGGTCGGAAGGCATCCAACCTCGAACGTTCGATTGTTGCCTCGCGCGCAGAAACCGGCAGTGGCGGCATCATTACCTCCAACCTCAGTCGTGGTACCGGTGGCACCGCGCTCTCCGGTCGCAGCACCAGTCGCGTCAGCAGTGGTCTCGCCGATTCAGTTGCCGCCAGTGCCGATCGTCGCATCGTCGGTTCCGGCAAGGCGTCACGTACGGATGAAGAAATCCAGATTGTGTTCGATCGCAACAAGAGCGCGTTGTATCGACTTTACAATCGCGAATTGCGCCAGGACCCGACGCTGCAAGGCAAGATCGTGTTGAAGCTCACCATCGCGCCGTCGGGACAGGTCACCATGTGCAAAGTGGAGTCCAGTACGCTCAACGCACCCGAGCTGGAACGCAAGATCGCGCAACGCGTGAAGCTGTTTAACTTCGGCGCCAAGAAGGTGGATGCGGTTACTATCACTTATCCGATCGACTTCCTGCCGGCCTGATCTGGCTGCGAACATCGGCAAAATATCGGTATTTGCCAGTAAAAACCCGCATCTTGTCGCGTGGGAAGTGACGCTGAGTGGTACTATATGCCTGACAAAAGGTAGGTAAAATCCCCCATTTTTCAGTTCGCCGGTCGATTCAGACGGCATATCGGATTGTGTGTATAAACCGCTGATTCAGTACCTATACTTCTTATATATTGATAGAGGGGGTTTTTGGCGCGGCCAGAGAACACGGAAGCCGGTATGAGTCGGCGCTGAACAATACGAAGCATGGCAGTTACGGGAAGTTTACAACAACAGTTACTCGGGACAGGCAGATTCATATCTGCCTGTCTTTTGTTGTGTGCGCCCGTAACAAAACCATCTGGCAGGGAAGACTGATGCAGCGTGTCGCTAGCGCCCTTCGTATCCTGTTGCTGGGTTTTGCAACGCTGACCCTGACAACGCTGTTGCCGGTTAGCAGTGCACGCGCAGACTGTTCAACAAATCCTGCCACACTCAATGTGGTTTCTCACGACCCCAGCAGTTTTTGTGAATTGTGTGCCGAAGGTGTTGTGCGCATTGTCCTCAACAATACCGACAGCCAGGCGCTGACCAACGTATCAGCACAGGAGAACCTCACCGGTTCCGGCCTTGAGTATGTTACCGGCTCAACCCGAATCAGTATTAACGGCGGTGCATTCAACGCCGCACCCGATCCGGCCTACACACTCCCAAGCCAGCTGCTGACGTGGACATTGATTGACAACGCCCCGGTTACACCGATTCCGGACCTGACGTCGACCCATGTCATCGAGTATCGGGTGCGCGCGGTGAGTACCGGTATCGCCGAAGATCTTGTTTCGGCAAGTCGGCAGATCAATGCCAGCGTAACGTTCGACTTTGCCAGTTGTACGCCGCCACCGTTCCCGGCCCCGCCCCCCTGGCCAACAACCACCGATTCCACCGGCGTCGAAACACTGGCCTTGAACGAACCGCTACCTGCCATTACCAAGGGCGGTCGCAACATTGATGCCGGGCAGGGCGGCTATACCCCGGATGTCTACGGCAACGAGGAAGACGATGTCATCTGGCAATTGAACATTGCCAACGGTGGTGCCGCCGCCATGCAGGACATGAAGTTCAACGATTTGATGGCGGGCACCAACATGTCGGTTCGTTATGCCTGTCCGACCGAAGGCGCAGCGGTCGCCATTGCCAATAACGATGGCGTCGATCCCAGCCCGGGAACGTCCGGCTGTCGGGACAGCGGCGATGGTATCAGTAACAACATCACCGATTTCATCGTCAGCGACCCCTTCGGCGAGCCCGGTTCGCCAGCGGATATCGCGCCGACCAGCGCGATACAGGTTTATCTCGTCGGAAAGATCAACAGCGCCTGTAGTCTCGAAACCAATACCGCCGGCAGTCTTGCCTGGGGTTGTGCAGTCAACGCACCCGCCGGTGGCATTACTGCGATCTCGTCGGGCGCGACACCGCCGGATGCCACGGCCACCCTCAGTAATTTTGTGAACAACGGCCAGTTACAGGTCACCCAGGCGGTTACCGGCCTCAACCCCGGTGAGGATGTCGGTGCCCGAGGCCTTGTTACCGTTACCGTCACGAACAATACCGGCGGCACGGTCCATAACATCACGTTTAGAAATACCTTGCCGGCCAATTACCGGGTGGATCCCAGCTTTGTCCCGACCATCAACCCGACCTATGCCTACGGTGCTTACAACGGTGCGGTCGATCTCGTGAACTGGACCAACCCGGCCGGGGGCAGTGCCGCGGCGTCCCTGGGTAGTGAAGCAAACTTCTTGCTCAACACCGCACCCGAGTTTGAGCTGAAGAGCAGCACCGTCAATACCGTCAGGCCCGCTCCGCTGGTAGAGCAGGATGACCTGTTGCGCCACGGTGATTCCGTTACGATCACTTTCCGCATCGTGCTGACCAACAGCACTTACTACGATCAGGCGGCAGACCTGGATGTCACGCCGGAAACCAATCCGCTCGATCCCGCGGCCATGGGGAACCTGACCAATACGGTGGAACTGGACTATGAAAAATTCTGTTCCGGTGCATCGCCAACGATTACCGTCACTGACAATGCGATTTCCGTTGACCCGGAAGACATCGACATCAGCCTGTCTGCACCGCTGTACATCATTACCAACGATCCGGCGTATCCGACACCGTTAACGGTGCGGCTCACCAATAACGGCGGCCACACCGCGACCGACTACACCGTGTATGTCACCTTCGGCGAGGCAATGTCGATTGACAACGGCAGTCTGCCAACCGGTTGTGTTGCCCGGCCCGCCTATCCTCCTACGCCCCGGCCGGTGTGGCCATTGCCTGCCCCGGCGCCGCCACCGCCACCCGCGATACCACTCTCGGCCTCGGTCTATGAATGCTCCGATGCCCTGGGGATGAATGCGATTGGGCCAAACGGTGCCTTCGTGGAACTGACATTCCTGGCCACGAAGAACGTGACGGCAACCGACGACGACCTGATATTCCGTGCAGACGTAATCGGCGAGATTACCCTGGCCAATGGCAATGCGCTGACATACCCGACTGCCCCGGATCCTATCGGCAGCCTGGCCAACAACTACAGTCTCGATGCCGTTCGTTCACGCGTGCTCGGCTTTAACCTCACTAAGACACAGCTGGGCAACTGCACCGAGGACAATCCGCCGCCGGTTTCAAACGACAGCCTGATTATCGGTGAAGAGTGTACCTACCAGATCGAGTCAGGCGGCTGGTTCGGTTTCCAGACGCCGGGCTTCAATTTCATTGCCGTCGAGAACGTGGTGGTGACAGATCAATTACCGGATGGTCAGGGTTTCCTCTCGGAAGATACTAGCGGCAGTTCCAGCGGCAATCCCCTGGGTGTCACCTTACCGCCGACGGTAAGCATCAATGTGCCACCGGCGATAGGCGGGGGCCCGGCGCCCGGTGCGCTCGACGAGGGCAACCTGAGCTGGCTGTTTAATACCTCGGGTGACGAAATCCGGGTCAAGGACGAGTTTTTCCGCGCCACGGTTCGGACACGGTTACTGAACGATCCGATCGATGTCCGGGCAGTACCCAATCGCCATGCCCTGCCGAGTACCAACATCGCCGTAACGCGATTCGACGCTGTTTTTGATACGACAACCATAACTGTCGATGAGAACTCGCTGGTACCGGGTTACCCCGTAGAAGCGGTGCGCCGTGTCGACAAGGTCGTGACCGAGCCGAATATCCTGCTACAGAAACGGGTGTGTAATGAAACCCTGGACGGTGTCGGTACGACATGCGGCGACTGGCAAGCAACCCGGAACGACGGTGACACCAACGACTCCTACATTTACCGCATTCGCATAACCAACCAGGCCAGCAGTGGCGGCGTTACACGTGCACCGGCATACAACATCGTGTCCACCGACACACTGGACGCCAGTGACCTGATGCGGGTAGTGCCCTTCGATAGCGACGGCCTGGACAATGATGGCGACGGATTTATCGACGGCGCTGATCCGGATGGCGAAGGCACTATTTTCGATCCGGACGGAGTCGGCGGCAGTACGCCCGCGGTCATCACGTTCTCGCACACGCACAGCGCGGCGCTGCGGAAGATCAATCCTGGTAACGCCAATCGAGTCTGGTTCTATTACCGCGTCGACCCCGACGATGCCATTGCGCCGCTGCAGACGCTGACCAACACGGTCAGCATGACGTACGACACCCTGGAAGACGATTCCGGGAACCAGACCGCACCGCTAGGCAACAATAGCGAGCGCGGAGGCGCCCGTGTTTACACTACGAACCCGGCGTCGGCCGCTATCCAGATCATTCCGCTTGATTCCCAGCCGAAAGAAGTCATCGCGCGTTCTAACTCCACGGCAACCCCGCCGACGCCGATTGTGACTATTGGTGAAGAAGTGGAATATCGCCTGACCGCAGAGCTGCCGGTGGCAAACCTGCGCGACTTTACGATTCAGGATGTGCTTCCGATCGGGATGCGTTGTATAGAAGGCCAGTTGGTAGATCTTGGCGCGCTACCGTATAGCGCCGCCGGTTTTAACCCGGGCAATCTCCCTTCAGGCCCGGTTCCCGGGGTCTGTTCCAACAACGGTACCAACGATGTCATTACCTGGAGCTTCGGCGACCAGGAGCTGACCGCGGGGGCAGGTACCCGCTTCAGTTTCCCGGTAACCTTCATTGCACGCCTGGAAAACACTCTGGGCACCAACAGTGGCGATAACCTCATCAACGGCGATGGCCCTGGTGGCACCACCGCGACCGCAACCTATCGCGACCAGTTCAACGTGGTCCAGACCGTGAACATTGGTGCCGTCACCGTCGGTGTCCGTGAGCCGCAGATTGTTCTGACCAAAACATTCTCGGCGGCCAGTACCGATGCCGGTGACGTACTGACCATTACGGTTACGGCGACCAATACCGGCAACGCAACGGCCTATAACCTGCGGGTGCTCGATGATCTGGTCGGTACCAAGATGACGTATGTGAATGTCGGTGCGGATCCGCCGAGCATTGTCGACACCTCACTGGGTGTCAATCGCCCGATCTTCAGATGGAATACCGGCGACGCCGAGTACGCTATCGCACCCGGCGCCACTATTGATTTCAATTTCACGGTCAGTGTCGATGTCGATGTCGAGCCGGAAGAAATCCTGAGCAATACCCTGCAAGGCAGTTGGCAATCCCTGCCGCTTACGTCCACATCGTTAAATAGCAGTAACACTATCGGTGCGGACGGTGCGCCTGACGGTATGCGTAACGGCTCACTGCCGATTGTGACGGGCGACGTCAACGATTACGAGACCGAGGTCACGACAACGATTCCGGTGCTGCCGGCGAGCATCGGCAAGGCCAGTGTCACCAACACCTACCTTGGCGGTCCCGATGTGCGTATCGGTGACATTGTTGAGTACCGACTCCGCCTCACACTGCCCGAAGGCACGACAAACAATATTGTCCTGACCGACGTCTTGCCTGCCGGGCTGCAGTTCGAAGGTGTCGTCAGCGTCAATGGTGATACGACCGCACCCTTCACTTCGCCGGGAACGCCGTTTAGTTATGCCGCTATCAATGCGCCGGTCGTCGGGCCACCGGGTACCGTGACCTGGACCCTGGGTACGATTGTCAATGCAGGCGACAATCTTCCCAACAACGACTTCGACATCGTCTACCGCGCGCGGGTGCTGAACCTGGTACACCCGCAGGTGAATACCATTCCGCTGATCAACACCGTCGATTTTGACTACGAGGTGGGTACCCCGTTGGCACCTGCGCCGACGCAAACAACAAGCGAAACTGTCAACCTGCTGCAGCCGATTCTGATCGTCGCCAAGTCAGCTGTACCAGCCAATGGTGACAATGAAATCATCGCCGACGAGGTCGTCACCTACACCGTCGATATCCAAAATACCACGGGTGCCGCGCCGGCCTACGACACCGTGCTGCGCGACGTCATTCCCGTAGGCCAGAGAAACGGCGGGCTCACTATCACCGTCGACAGCATCTCGCTTGTGGTGGCCGGCACAACACTACCGATACTGAATCCTGTCTATGATGCCGGCACGGGCGTCGCGGTCTGGGATTTTGATACCGGTGGCGCCGATACCTACACTATCCCGGCGGGCGACACCCTGCGCGTGGTCTACCGTGTACAGGCCGATAGCGATATCTCGCCAGCGCTGATCATGACCAACCAGGCGCAGGTGCAGAACTACTACTCGTTTGACGATGAAGCGGTGCCGACTGCGGGCAGCATTACCGGCGTGCGTGAGATCTACGGACCGAGTAACGTTGATTCGGTCACCCTGACCACGCAAGGCCCGAACCCGCTAAGCAAGACCAACCCGGGGCCGACCGCGACCATCGGCGAGACCGTCACCTACACCATTACCGTGCCCAACGCAGCGATCCCGGTGGCGCTGCATGACGTCGTGATCGTCGATGACCTGACGGCGTCGGGTGCGGATCTCGAGTTTGTCAGCGTTACCAAGTTATCCGGCTTGCCATCATGGACCCCGGTCAATACCGGTACCGCCACCAATCTCGTGATCCAGGACACCGGCGGCGGCATCGAGATCCCGGCCAATACCCAGATCCAGCTGGAGGTCACCGTGCGGGTGATGAACACCGCCGGCAACGACATAACAACACTGTTCAGCAACACCGCCGGTTATCGCTTCAACCAGGTCGATGGTGATATCGGCACACAATTGAACGGCGGCTCGGCCACGACGCCGAACATGCAGATTGTCGAGCCGAACCTGATCATGGACAAAATCGGCCCGGGATCGGTGCAGTTTGGCCAGGCATCAACCTTCACGCTCAACGTCACCAACAACGGTACCAGTCGTGCGTGGGACGTGACGGTCATCGACGTGCTGCCCAATGCCGCCAACGCCGGTATGTGTGATACCGCGCCGACCAACATCACCGCGCGGATAGTCGACTCAGGCGGCACGCCGGGACCGCTGCTGACCGTGGGCAACGACTACACCGCCAGCTTCGATCAACCCAGCTGTACGTTGACCTACACCATGGCAACGGCCGCGGCCTCCGTCGGTGTCAACGAGCGCCTGGAATTGACTTACGATGCGATGCCGGACAACGATAATGTTGAGTTGGCACCGCTGACCAATGTCGCTGCCGCGACCCAGTGGTTCAGTCTCGATACCGCCGGCGCCGGTGCGACAGGTCAGACGCGCACTTACGATCGAACGATTACTGCTGCCGATCCCGGTACCCCGGCAGACATGACCGATCACGAGGATGCGCTCACCATCGACAGCGAAGTGCCGGTCCTCGATTTCAGAAAATCGGTCATTGATCCTGGAACCGGTGCTGTCATCACGCCGTCTACCGCAACGCCTGGCGATACGCTGCGTTATCGGATCACGGTACAGAATCTCAGCGACATCGTGTTGCCAGGTTTCTCGTTGACCGATGAAGTGGATCGCCTCAGTGGAAGCACCGCATTGTTCGCGCCGGGAACCCTGACCAACGTGACCGTGGTAGGCGGTACCGGTACCAACGACACCGGCGGCACCAACGCCAACGGGGGTACCCTGGGCACGGGCATCCTGGATGTCCAGGACATTGGTCTCGAAGCCAACGGCGGCAACGATACCCTGACGATCACCTTCGACGTCACGCTGCAGTCGGTCATCACCAACGGCACAGTGGTGCTGAACCAGGCACAGATCTTCATCCCGGACTACGTCACCCTCAACAGCGACGACCCGAGTGTGGGTCCGCCAAATGATCCGGTCGACCTGACCGATGACGAGCCCACGCAAACGCTGATTGGCTCGGCGCCGAACATGCAGGTGCAGAAGGTGTCGCAGGATCTCACCGGCGACCCGGCGATTCTCGATCCGGGTGACATCCTGCGTTACACCATCACGGTCAAGAACATCGGCACCGAGAACCTGAGCGGCGCCAGCTTGCGTGACCAGATACCGGCCAACACCACCTACGTGCCGAACAGTACGACGCTGAACGGCACCACGGTGACCGATCCGGCGGGCGTCAGCGCGCTGGAAGCGGGCATGCCGATCAACGCGCCGGAAGACACCACGCCGGGGGCAATGCGTGCCGACATCGACGTTGCCGCCAACAACGTCGCCACGATTACGTTCGATGTCAGGGTCAACGCCGGGGCATTGCCGGGTACTACGGTATCCAACCAGGGCTTCGTCAATGGCACCGGCATCGGCAGTGGCGCTATCCCCGAACAACCGTCCGACGATCCGTCGACCGCGCTTGCCGATGACCCGACCGTCGATGTCGTTGGTAACGTGCCGTTAATCGATGCACAGAAGACCGTGCAGATCCTGAATGACGTGGTGAATCCGGGCGTCCTCGATACCGGTGAATCCATTCGTTACACCTTCACCATTACCAACAGCGGTGCGGTCGGCGCGACCAACGTGGTCCTCACCGACGCAGTGCCGGCGGGCACCAGTTACAACGCCGGCACCACCACGTTGAACGCGGTCGCGGTTCCCGATGGCGGCACGTCACCGCTGATCGGCGGGCTTGCGATCGGCAACCTGGCCGTGGGCGCTACCGCCACGGTTACCATTGAGTTTACGGTCACCGCTCTCGCACCGGCGATCATCACCAACCAGGGCACGGTCACCAGTACCGAGCAGGCGCCGGAGCTCACCGACAGCGATGGCGACAGCAGCAACGGTAACCAGCCCACGCAGATCGTGGTCGGCTCCGCTCAAACCCTGGCCATCACCAAGTCGGTCATCGTTGTCGGCGGCGGTACGGTGCAGCCGGGCAGTGAGCTCGAATACACGGTACAGGTCACCAACATCGGTGCGGTCGATGCGACCAACGTCATTATTAGCGATAACCTCGACAACCCGGTGGCAGGGCAGGTGACCTACGTACCGGGTTCGGCCACGCTCAATGCCGCGGCAGCAGGTATTACTGAGCCAGCCGGTGTTCCGCAAATCCTGACCGCGAATTACGGGGCAATCTATGGCGACCTGGCACCGGCGGCGACCGCGACCCTGCGCTTCCGCGTTATCGTTGGCGCGCTGCCCGTCGGTACCACGATTACCAACATCGCCCAGGTGGATTGGGATGCCGCGAGCAGCAATACCGCGCAGGTCTCGGTTGATGTCGGCGGTACCCCGGGCTTTGCCAACCTCAACGGCAACGTCTGGCACGATGCCAATTTTGATAACGCCATTGGCGGCGCGGAACTGCGGCTGCAGAACTGGACCGTCGAGTTCTACCGCAACAGCGCCCTGGTCGGCAGCGTGGTTACCGATGCCACCGGCGCCTACCAGATGATCGGCCTTCCGCCGAACGATGTTAGTGGCGATAACTACGAGCTGCGCTTTGTTGCACCGGGCGCGGTCGCGACCACCGCGAGCCTCGGCCAGACCGACTCGGTGTTCACCGATGGTCCGCAGAACATCACGAGCATTGTCGTCGGCAGTGGCAGCAATACCCAGAACCTGAACCTGCCGATCGATCCGAGTGGTGTGGTCTACGACTCGGTGTCGCGCGTACCGGTCGCGGGCGCCACGCTGACCATGGTGAACAGCCTCGGTGCGCCGGTGGATAACGCCTGTTTCAACGACCCCGTGCAACAGGGCCAGGTCACGCTCGGCACGGGTTACTACAAGTTTGATCTCGACTTCAGTTTGCCGGGTTGTACCGCGGTGGCCGGCGCCAACTACACCATCCAGGTGGCACCGCCGGCGAGCGGTTACAACGCTGCACCGTCGTTGGTGATTCCGCCGTCGGCAATCACCTACGTGATCCCGTCGTGTAGCCCGTCAGATGCAATCCCGGCGACCACCAACTGCGAGGCCCAGCCGTCCGAGTTTGCACCGGCAATCGCCGCGCCGACTGATCACTACCTGACGGTGCAGGCGGATAACCCGGCACCGGGCGACAGCCAGTTGTTCAACAACCACATCGCGCTCGATCCGATCATTGCCGGCACCGGCGTGTCGCTGACCAAGACCTCACCGATGGTCAACGTCACCCGTGGTTCACTGGTGCCGTACACCATTACCGCGACCAATAACCTGGGTGGTGCGCTCAACAACAACGACATCGTCGATACCATACCGCCGGGCTTCAAGTATGTTGCCGGTTCCGCATCGATCAACGGCATCAAGGTCGAGCCGACCATCACCGGCCGCGAGCTGCGTTGGCCGGGCATCAACCTGCCGGTCGGCACCCCGGTGGTATTGAAGACCTTGCTCATCGTCGGTAGTGGCGTCGGCGAGGGCAAGTACGTCAACCAGGTCTATGTCTTCAACAACATCCTCGGCGTCAATGCCTCCGGCATCGCCGAGGCCACGGTGCGCGTCACCGCCGACCCGACCTTCGATTGCAGTGATGTCATCGGCAAGGTCTTCGATGACAAGAACGGCAACGGTTACCAGGATCCGGGCGAGCCGGGCCTGCCGGGTGCGCGCGTGGTTACAACCAAAGGCTTACTCATCGATGCCGACAAGCACGGTCGTTACCACATTACCTGTGCGGCGGTGCCGAACGTGGATCGCGGTAGTAACTTCATCCTGAAGCTCGATACGCGCACGCTGCCGACCGGTTATCGCGTCACCAGCGAAAACCCGCGCGTGATTCGCCTGACCCGCGGCAAGATGGGCAAGATCAATTTCGGTGCGACGATTCACCGCATCGTTCGCCTTGATTTGAGCGACGCCGCGTTCGAGCCGGTGAAACCGAGCCTGCGTCCGGAGTGGCGCGAGTCACTGAAAGAAGTGGTCGACCAGCTCAAGGCCGGCCCGTCGATCCTGCGCCTGTCGTACCTCGGCGATGCCGAGACCAACGCCATGGCGAAGGCGCGCATCGAAACGGTCCGCGGCATCGTGCTCGAGCAGTGGCAGCAGCTTGGCCTCGAGCACAAGCTCACGGTCGAGACCGAACTCTTCTGGCGTCGCGGCAGCCCGGGCGATGGCGGTCGCGCACCGGCGCGCGACGGTATGTCGTTCTCGCACCTCGATGACAACGTCGTGGTCAGTGACATCGGCGAGAACACCGAGTACCTGTTGCCCGATGCCAACTTCACCGTCTGGTCCTCGGGCAAGGGCGAGTTCGAGCTGCGTGATGACGACAGCGTGCACTTCCAGCGTCGCGTGATCGAAGACATCACGGTCAATAACGTACCGGATCGCATCAACCCGATGTCGACCGTATCGGGTGAGCCCGATATCGCGGCGACCTCGGTCTCACGCCTCAAGGTGTTGCTGGGTGAGCTCAGCGAAGGCAAGCGCCTGCGCCTGCACTTTACCGGCTACACCGATGACCAGCCGCTCGGCGAGAGCGCGCAACAGCAGTACGGCGATCGTGAATCGATGTCGCGCGCGCAGGCGAAGATCGCCGCCGACTACTTCGTCAAGGAGCTGGGCCTCAAGACCGAGCAGGTCACTTATGATGGCAAGGGCAGTGCCGAGCCGCTGCAGAGCAACGACACCACCGAAGGCCAGCTCGCCAACCGCCGGGTCGAGGCCAAAGTCTGGGTCGAAGACGTGACCGAACGCACGGTCGAGGAACCGGAAGTGGTGCCGCAGACCGGCGTTAAACGCGTGCGCGTCTGTCGCCGCGAGCCGGCCTGTATCGTCGTGCGCAAGACCAAAGATGCGCGCCGCATGGTCGTCAATCGCCCGGTGGATCCGATCCGCTTCAGTGACAACACGATCAAGCTCGCCACCGCCGACATCGAGCAACTGCGCACCGTGGTCAATCGCTATCGCGACAAGCCGAACTGGCAGCTGCGCTTTACCGGTCACGTCGACAGCATGCCCATCAGTCGCGACGCGCAGGCACGCTTCGGTGACAAGCTGGGGCTGTCACGAGCACACGCCCGCGTCGTCGCGCGGCAGGTACAACAGGCGCTGGCTCTCGAGGACCACCAGGTAATATTCGAAGGTGCCGGCGACAGCGCGCCATTGGCCGACAATGCATTGCCATCCGGCCGCGCACGCAACCGTCGGGTCGAGGTCGCGCTCTGGTTCGATGCACCGGAAGATGTGCTGTCGGTAAGCGAGCCGCAGGTCTGCCCGACCGATGCCGACGGCCGTGATCATATTGCCGAGCGTTACCTGCCGGGCGGCCAGGACCCGATCGGCCCGGTCAGCTATCGCAGCGGCAAGCCGGTGATCAATGATCAGTACCTGGTACAACTGAAGGGCCTGCTCGAGCGCCTGCAGGACAAGCCTAACCTGCGCATCGTCTTTGCCGGTTACACCGAGAGCACGTTGCTCAACCGTCGTGCGGCCCAGGCCTATGGCGACAACTGGGGCCTGGCCGAGGCGCGCGCTGCCAGGGTACGCGATGAGATCAAGGCGGCACTGAACCTGCCGGCGGAGATGCTGAGCGTGGAAGGCAAGGGTTTCGATGAGTCGGGCGTGATCGACCAGGGCAGGGTGCTGCAGTCGCCGGAAGGCTATGTTGATCTCGAGATCTGGTTCGACGTGCCGGTACCGCTCGACGAGAACATCATCGCCGAACTGATCCGGATCCAGCGCAACACCGACCCGGTCAATCCGTTCTCGCTGGCACCAATGCGTGTCACCGTTGACGGCAAGCGCCTCGATGCCTCGTTGCCGCACGGCGCCGACGTGCAGCGTTGTACCGACGTGGCGCTGGAGAAGACCAACATCCAGTTGCGTTACGACGGTCACCAGATCGATCCGCGCCTGACCGTGCTGGCAACACCGTCCACGATCATGCACGAGGACAACCCGGAGACCGCACAGCAGGAGAACCTGGTCGCGTTCCAGGGCTATACCAATTACCCGGCGATGATCGACAAGGCCGAGATCCGCCTGTTCCGTTCGGCCGAGTCGCTCGAGGGCACGCCGCACGCGGTGATCCCGCTCGACCAAAACTTGCGCGGCGAGTGGGCGGCGAAGTGGAGCAGCGAGGCCGAGTACAAGTACCTGTTGCGCGTCTACGACAGCCAGGGCCGCTTCGACGAGACCCGGTCGCTGCCGCTGCACGTGGTGAACAAGGCCGAGCTGCTGGCGAAGGCAAACGAAAGCGCTGCCAGCGTCAGCAAGGAAGTCTACGGTGAGAGCATGCTCGTGCGCCGCGGCATCCCGATGACCGGCGGCACCGTTACCGTCAATGCCGAGTCGGTGCCGAAGGGTCACCAGGTCTGGGTGATGAACAAGCCGGTACCGGTCGACAGTAGCGGCAAGCTGGTGTCGCAGCAGATCATTCCGAAGGGCCTGCACACGGTGGAAGTGGCGGTGCTCGATACTGAAGGCAACGGCCAGGCCTACCTGCGCGATCTCGGCATGACCCATGGCAACTGGTTCTATACCGGTATTGCCGATGTCACCATGGGCATGGACCAGACCAGTGGCCCGGCGAGCCTCGTCACCGGTGACGACACGCATTACAACAGCGGCGCCTACACCGACGGTCGCTTTGCCTTCTATGCCAAGGGCTCCACCCGCAAGGGTCTCGAGATCACCGCGCACGCCGATACCGGGGAAGACGACCTCGGCAGCCTGTTCAGCAGCATCATGGACAAGCGCCCGCAGGCCCTGTTCCGCCGACTGGACCAGGACTACGAGGGTTACGTCTACCCGACCTTCGGTGATGGCAGCAAGACCACCGAAGATGCGCCGACCCAGGGCAAGATGTACTTCAAGGCACGCAAGGACAATAACTTCGGCCTGTGGGGTAACTTCAAGGCGCACTGGCTGGATACCGATCTTGCCCGCGTCGACCGTGGTCTCTACGGCGCCTACGGCCACTACGAGAGCAGCAAAACCACGAGCTTCGGCGAGACGCGTACGCGTACCGATACCTTCGTCGCCGAGCCCGGCACCGTGCGCGGTCGCGAAGAATTCCGCGGCACCGGTGGTTCGCTCTACTTCCTGCGCCACCAGGATACTACCCAGGGCTCCGAGAGTGTCTGGGTCGAGGTGCGTGATCAGGATTCCGGGCTGGTGCTGAAGACCAACAAACTGGTGCCGGGCACCGATTACACCATCGATGCCATCCAGGGCCGCGTGCAACTGTCGGCACCGTTGCCGTCGACGGCCGATGCCAGCCAGCTGGTGCAGGCCGGTAGCTTGAGTGGCCACCCGGTTTACCTGGTAGTGAACTATGAGTACGCACCGGGTCTGGATGAGCTCGACTCCACCACCATCGGTCTGCGCGGTTCGCACTGGGTGAATGACAGCGTCAAGCTTGGCTTCACCTATCACAATGAAGACCAGCAGAACGCGCCGCAGAACTTAACCGGTGTCGATCTCACCTGGCGCAAGACCGCGGCCACCTATCTCAAGCTCGAGACCGCCACCACCGAGGGCCTGGGCCAGGGCGAGTACAGCTCGCAGGATGGCGGCTATACCTTCGGCCAGGAGGCCCCGTCGACCGGGCCGGTGAAGGGCAGTGCCCAGCGCGTTGAACTGGTCGGCCAGATGCAGGACTTCATTGCCAACAGCCGCGGCCGCTTTACCGCCTACTTCCAGAACCGCGAGGCCGGCTTCTCGGCACCGGGCCAGGTCACGGCGAAAGACACACTGCAGTTTGGCGGCAGCTACAACATGAAGCTCGACAAGTTCAGCGACTTCAACGTCAAGCTCGACTCGAAATCGGAAGAGCTGGGTCTCAGCACCCAGGCTTTGAGTGCCGACTACGGCATGATCATGGGCGGCGACTGGAAGATGACCGCCGGTATCCGCCACGACTCGCGCGACGACAGCTCGGCGGTGGTACCGACCACGCAAACCGAGGGCGAACGCACCGACGCCGCCGTGCGCATGACCTACGACAAGGACGAGGACTGGAAGGCCTACTACTTTGCCCAGGCCACGGTGCAGCGGTCCGGCACGCGCAACGCCAACAACCGTCTCGGTGGCGGTGGCGAATACCAGGTGAATGACAAGCTGAAACTGATCGGCGAACTCTCGACCGGCGACCTGGGTCTCGGCGCCAAGTTCGGTGCCGACTACAAGCTGAACGACAACAGCAACCTGTACTCGACCTATGCGCTGGATAACGAGCGCGATGTCAGCGGCCTGCAGGCGACCAAGGGCAACTTCGTTACCGGCTTCCGCGCCAAGACCTCGGAGAGCATGAGTGTCTACGGTGAAGAACGTTACACCCACGGCAACGTGCCCACCGGCCTGACCCATGCCTACGGTGTCGAGCTCGCACCCGAGAACGACTGGCGCTATGGCGTGGCGTTCGAGCTCGGCAACCTGCGCGACCCGAACACCGCGGCAGTGATGGACCGCACGGCCTTGAGCCTGACCGCAGCACACACCAACGACGCCTGGCGCTACACCGGCGGGTTCGAATACCGCGTGGACGATCAGTCGACCAGCTCGCGCACCACGTACTTGCTGAAGAATCGCCTGATGTACCAGACCGATCCGAACTGGAGCCTGTTCGGCAAGTTCAACTATTCCGACAGCACCAGCACCCAGGGTGAGTTCTATGACGGCCAGTTCATCGAGGCGGTGTTCGGCTATGCCTTCCGCCCGGTGGATAACGATCGCTGGAACACGGTGACCAAGTACACCTACTTCCATAACCTGCCGGGGGTCGACCAGCTCTCGGGCAGCGGTACCTCGGCCGACTACATCCAGCGCAGTCATGTGCTCGCGCTCGATACCAGCTATGACCTGAACAAGCGCTGGACCGTTGGCGGCAAGCTCGCCTACCGCATGGGCGAATTGAGCATGGATCGCGCCAATCCGGAGTTCTTCAGTAGCCGCGGCAGCCTCTATGCCCTGCGCGCGGACTGGCACGTGGTTCACGACTGGGATATCACCGTCGAGGGCCGGGTGCGCAACGAGATCGATGCCGGTGATTCCCGCACCGGCATGCTCATCGGTGCCTACCATCACCTGGGCAACAACATGAAGATCGGTGGCGGCTACAACTTCGCGGACTTCTCGGATGACCTGACCAACATGGACTACACCACCCAGGGCCTGTTCATCAACGTCATTGGCAAGTTCTAGTGGATGACTTCCAGTATATTAATGGAAGCTAATATATTGCCAGGCGCGAATCCGGGGCGCCTATATATGGTGAAACCGCGGCGAATCGGCGCCGCCGGTGGGCACAAATGCGGGGAGGCGATACCCGAAATTTGACCTATACTGTGTGGAACTAGAACAATTCATCAGCGTCTGGGCGCGTCCAAATTCGGGGGATTCGGTCAGGCGTAATGTATTTTTGATTACTGAAGGGGGCAGGGAAGGGTGATCTATTTATCTCCATGGATGGGTATGGGTGCCAAACAGGCGCTTGCGTGCTGGTGGGTAATACTGGCGACCTGGGCAGTGCTCCTGCCGACAGCGGCGGTCGGCGCCATGCAGGCCGAGAAATTCAGCGATCCCAACCTGACGGCCAAGGTACCGCAATCGTGGGTCGAACAACCCGTTAAGCACGAAGACCGTTACGCAGACGCGGACCTGGTGCTGGCGCTGGGGCAACAGACTTACCCGGTGTTTCGCGAATTCATTGAGGACTACGCGAAACAGAATCATCTCAATATCGTAATTCAGCCCGGTACCTGCGGCATTTCCGCCGGCAAGCTGCTGCGCAAGTCCGTCGACCTCGCCGCCTTTTGTTGTCCACCAGCACGTACCGACCGTTTCCCTGGCACCCGGTTCCATTCTCTGGGTATCGCGCCCATTGCCCTGATTGTCCATCCGGACAATCCGGTGAATTCGGTCACGCTGGAAGAGGCCCGCCAAATATATCAGGGCAGTGCCCCCACGTGGTCCGACGTGAAACCCCGGGTGCCTTCCATCCTGGAGCGGCCGATTCAGCCTGTAGGCCGACTGCATTGTAAAATTCGGCCAGGACACTGGCGTGCCTTGTTGCCCACGGAAGAGAAGTTCAGCGCCAAGCTTTACGAGGTAGGCGTGATCCCGGACATGATTTCGCAAGTAGCGCGCAATCCCGCTGCTATCGGCTGGGAAACGCCGTTAATGGTTCGGCACTATTCGGCCAAGGGAAAGGTCAAGATGCTGAACATCGACAACATGGATCCTACCGACACCCGGCACGCGTTAGCGGGCGACTGGCCGTTCTATCGTACCTACCACCTGGTTACCTGGGCGCACGACAGCAAGACCAATCGCGAGGCGACAAAGCTCGTTGCCTATTTGCGCAACAAGATCGAGGCGATCCACCAGGAGATTGGCTTTGTCCCGCCGTCGAAGCTGAAGCAGGCGGGCTGGCGTTTTCTCGGTGACGAACTCGTGGCCGAGCCTGGCCCGCGCTAGCTGTGCTCCGCGGTCCGATGTTCGTCAGGAAAATGTCGCTGACCTGGAAGATGCTGCTGCTGACGGCGGTAGTGAGCCTGGTCATCTGGGCGGTAACGGATGCGATCCAAACCCGGTCACTCAAAACCATATTCCAACAGGAGCTATCCGAGCGCTTCAGCCTGCAGGCCGAAGAGCAACGGGTGCGATTCGACCGCTACGTGAAAGGCCACCACAAGGTGGTCCGGCTTTTCGCCGGCAGCGATGCGCTGCAGCGCTATATCGCCAAACCCGGCTGGGACCGGCGCAGGGAAATCAAGGTGCACCGCAACCCGCCGCCATGGTTGCCACGCCTGTCGGTCATGCGCAATTTTGTTCAGCCGCGTTGCGTGCTATTGCTCGATGCCAACGGCCGGGTGCGTGAGGTCTATTCCACCAATTCCAGGAAAGAGCCCAAAGAACTGTTGAATCCCAGCGAAATGCTGCTGACGCTCACGCGCAACCAGGGATTCCTCACCAGTCTCGACAGCAATCCCTACCTGATCGCCTCGCACTACGTCGAGGGAGCCAACGGCAAGACCCGGGCCATCCTTATGTTGGCCTCGCCGCTGGACGAACAGTTTCTGAGTGCATCACAAGGCGCATCAATATCCTATACCGGCGTCATCGCGCTGCTGGGCGAGACCGATCCCGTGATCATGGCCAGCAGCAACCAGGCATTGATTCCACCCGGTACGCACCTGGACAACCTGAAAGAGGATTACCTCGTCGTTGGCCAGGGTTTCTTCGACTACGGTGCTACCGACATTGTTATCAAGCTGGTGTCGTTTATTTCCACTGAAAAGGTTATGCAATTGACGCATGAAGTGCTGGACACCGAGCGTCGTCTGCGCAGCATCTCGGTACTGGTCTTCATTTCTGCCTTTGTGTTACTAATGTACCTGGTCACACGCCGCATCCAGCGCCTGTCTACGCGCGTGGTGGATTTCTCCCAGACCATGGAGTTGCAGCAACCACCGGTGTCGTCCGGTGACCAGATCGCCGAGCTCGAGGAGCGGTTCCAGAAACTGGCCAACGCCGTGCGCTCGGAAACGGCGCAGCTGGAACACCAGGCACTGCACGACCCATTGACCGATCTACCCAACCGCAAGCTGCTGCATAATCGTCTGCAGCACGAAATCTTGCGCGGTCAACGCAACAGCGAGCGGATGGTTCTGATCATGAGCGATCTCGACCGCTTTAAGGAAATCAACGATACCCTCGGTCACCACGTGGGCGACCTGATCCTGCAGCAGGCGGCTCAACGGCTGTTCAGTGTGTTTCGTAAAACCGATACCGTCGCCCGTCTTGGTGGTGATGAGTTTGGCGTGCTGCTACCAGACACCAGCGCTGAGCAGGCCAAGGCCCTGGCCGAGAAGGTGATGCAGGAATTCCAGCAACCCTTCATCGCCGAGGGCCAGAAGCTCAGCGTCGGCATCAGCCAGGGGCTCGCCGAATTCCCGTCGCACGGCGACGACGTCAACATCCTGATCCAGCGAGCCGACATCGCTATGTACCAGGCCAAGCGCATGGGTGGCGGCTACGCCGTTTACAACCCGCGCGAGGACGTACACAGCGTCCGGCGGCTGGCGTTAATGACCGACCTGCGCAATGCCATCAACAACCACGAACTCAAGCTGCACTACCAGCCGAAAGCGAGTCTGGCCAGCGGCCGGCTGGTGGGAGTCGAGGCCCTGCTGCGCTGGGACCACCCGGAACGTGGGCCGATTCCGCCCGAGGATTTTATCCCGCTGGCGGAACAGACCGGCCTGCTAAAACCGCTTACGGCGTGGGTGCTGGAAACTGCGTTCCGCCAATGTGTGGCATGGAGCGAGGGTGGCCTGATGCTGCCGACGGCGGTCAATATCTCGGTGCAAAACCTCTATGACTCGATGATCCAGAACACCATCGCCCGCCTGGTCAACCAGCACCGGGTCTCGACCGACTGCCTGGTGCTGGAGATCACCGAGAGCGACATCATGATCGACCCGATTCGCGCACGCGAGACCCTGGTGCGCCTGAGCGAGATGGGTGTCCACCTGTCCGTGGACGATTTTGGTACTGGCTATTCGTCGTTGAGTTACCTCAAGCAGTTACCGGCAGAGGAAATCAAGATTGACCGCTCGTTCGTGATGGAAATGTGCGAGGATGACAACGATGCAGTAATCGTGCGCGCGACGATCGACATGGCCCACAGCCTCGGCCTGACGGTCGTGGCCGAGGGCGTGGAAAACGAGGCTATCTGGAAAAAACTGGCGCTCATGGGCTGCGACGTCGCGCAGGGCTATTTCATCAGTGAACCAGTCTCGGCCGAGGAACTCACAGCCTGGGTGGAGACCGAAGCCTGGCCGCCACAGAAGTTAAGCAAGGGACTGCGGCTGGTGTAACCCGGGCGTGCCCGGCGTGCCTGTCAGATTCAATAACAAACACGTACCAACACGAGCGATCGGCAAGTCAGAATGGGCAAGGATAGCCCTGCTTTTAGGGCAATTGTTGAGCAATGATGATCGCACAATCGCCGCCACTCATAGTGAAAGCGCGGGAAATCAAACAAATCCAGCTGTAGATGTTGTCGGCACAAGCGGCCCTAGGCCGTTTTTAGCTAACCGGTCGATTCGCAGCACGTGTTTGTTGAAAGGGTAGGGTGTTTCCTGGAGAGCCGGGGGGAACCCCCGGTATCCAGAGATGGTAGGTCTTAGTGGAATGCCCTGTGCGGGCTCCCGTTTCTTCTAGTCGATGGGCCTACTTCTGTAATACGGTCCGTGATGAATCGATTGTTGATTCCCTGTCTTCCGCTTCCGGGTCTTGGTCCCTGCTGCCGTACCAAGCCATTGCACCGAAAACCAGTGCCACAAGGATCGAAATAATAAACCAGAATAAAAGTAAGTACATAATATGTCTTCCCGCTTGGTCATTGATCTCAGGTTCTTTTTATCGAACCGCGCTCTGACCCCCATTTCTAGTAAGACATCCAGTGTTTGATTTTGTTATTCCCTGGAAATGGCACTACTTGAAACGCCACTTTAATTACATAATAAGGTGTTGGCGATAACTCTTAAAGCAGTTTCTCACGAACTCCCTGTAAAACTACTATAAATGACTATTAATGATTTCAGCCAGTAAAAAGTGCTAAAAGCTAAAGTTTTACCGATAAGAGGTATAAAAGGCATTTAAAACAAGGAAATAGCGCAACCGGCGTGCGGCTGATCCGGCATCGAATCAGGCGCTACAGATAGCGCCGTAGCAGCCCCAATATCTGATTTTGCGGTGGGGCGCCATTCAGGCGGCAGGGAAAGGTCTTTCTCAGAATATCGCGATGGTGATGCACTCAACCCGGTAGCGGGTGTTCGGGAAAACGGCCCACCGCGTTGTTGTTGAGCGTCCCGGTAGCACCTGTGTCGGGGTTTTGCGGCGGGCTCCCCGGTCGGATTCGTGGCCGCGTTTCAGACTTGCGGGGTTCGACAATGAACAGGCCGCTACCGGGAAAACTCGGTTCGGCTCTCTCTACCAGCCCCATTCCGGGCAATTGTCCGGCCCCGTACCAATGAGCTTGGGGCGAGGAGCTATATCATGCTGCCGGATGCAGGCCCCGGGCGTTCCTTAGGCGGATTTCGCGTCCATTTTTTTGTAAAAGTCGAGATACCAGTCAACGAAGCGGCTAACCCCATCTTCCACGGACGTCTCCGGTTTGTAACCCATGTCGTTGACCAGGTCCTCGACATTCGCGTAGGTATCGGGCACGTCACCGGGTTGAAGCGGCAGCAGGTTCTGTTCAGCCTTCTTGCCCAGGCACGTCTCCAGCACCTCGATATAATGCATCAGTTCCACCGGGCTGTTGTTGCCGATGTTGTACAGGCGGTAGGGGGACAGGCTGGTGGCGGAATCCGGATCGTCGCCGGACCAGTCCGGATTGGAGGCTGGCACCTTGTCCAGCGTCCGGATAACGCCCTCAACAATATCATCGATATAGGTAAAATCTCTCCGATGTTTACCGTAGTTGAAGACATCGATGGGTTTACCCGCCAGGATATTCTTGGTGAACAGGAACAGCGCCATGTCCGGGCGTCCCCAGGGACCGTAGACCGTGAAGAATCGCAACCCGGTGGTGGGCAAGGCAAACAGGTGGCTGTAGGTATGGGCCATCAGCTCGTTGGCCTTCTTCGACGCGGCATACAGGCTCACCGGGTGATCGACATTCTGGTGCACCGAGAACGGCATGTTGGTGTTAGCCCCGTATACCGAGCTGCTTGAGGCGTAGACCAGGTGTTCGACCCCGTTGTGTCGACAGCCTTCCAGGATATTCACGAACCCGACGATATTGGTATCGACGTAGGCGTGCGGATTCTCAAGCGAATAGCGTACCCCCGCCTGCGCGGCCAGGTTCACTACCCGTTGCGGCTGATGCGTGGCAAAGACCGCTGCCATTTTCTCGCGATCTTCCAGGTCGGCCTTCACTTCTGTGTAGGCATCGTATTGCTTGTTCCGATCCAAGCGCGCCAGTTTCAGGTTGACGTCGTAGTAGTCGTTGAGATTGTCGACACCGATGACTTCATCACCGCGTTCGAGCAGGCGCAGTGCAAGGGCAGAGCCAATGAATCCGGCAGATCCGGTTATGAGTACTTTCACGTTAGTTTCCTGGAGTTTGTTATAAAATTATGCCCGATGGCTACAATCGGCCATCGACCTCATTTTTGGGCAGCGCGTATTTCACATCAAATAATACACTATTGTCGTGACCCAGCTTGCGAATTCCGGCAACCCCCATGCCCTTGAACTGGTCGTGTCCCACGGCCAGGATGATGGCGTCGTACTTGTTCGTCATCGGTTCCTGGATGGGCAGGATGTCATATTCCTCGCGTGCCTCCATGGGGTCTACCCAGGGGTCATACACGTCGACATTGGCATGATAGCTCTGGAACTCCTTGATTAGATCGATCACCCGGGTATTTCTGAGATCCGGGCAGTTCTCCTTGAACGCCAGTCCCATCACCAGGATATTGGAGCCGACAACGTGGATCCGGCGTTGGGTCATCAGCTTGATTACCCGCTCGGCAACGTAGGCCCCCATGCTGTCATTGATACGGCGACCAGCCAGGATGATCTCGGGGTTGTAACCGATCTCCTGCGCCTTGTAGGTGAGATAATAGGGATCAACACTGATGCAGTGGCCACCCACGAGGCCGGGACGGAAGGGCAGGAAATTCCACTTGGTGCCGGCGGCCTGCAACACCTCTTCCGTATCGATACCCATTTTGTTGAAAATCAACGAGAGTTCATTGATGAGCGCGATGTTCAGGTCTCGCTGCGTATTCTCGATCACCTTCGCCGCCTCGGCCACCCGGATGCTGGAAGCACAAAATGTCCCCGCCGTGATGATGCTGGCATAGACATCATCAACAAACTTGGCCACCTCGGGCGTTGAACCTGAGGTCACTTTCGAGATCGTGGTCACACGATGTGCCTTGTCACCAGGGTTGATGCGTTCCGGGCTATAACCGGCAAAGAAGTCCTGGTTGTAGGTCAGCCCGGAAACCGATTCAATAATCGGGATACAAACTTCCTCGGTTGCACCCGGATACACGGTCGATTCGAACACCACAATATCGTTATTCTTGATCACTTGACCGACAATTCGGCTTGCCGACTCAAGCGGTTTAAGATCCGGGTTTTTGTGCCGGTCGATTGGTGTTGGTACGGTGACAACATAGAAATTTACATCGCGCAGACCGTCGGCATTGTCGGTATAGGAAAGTTTTTCCGCGGTTGCCAACTCGTCGGCATCAACTTCAAGTGTCGCATCCCGACCCGATCGAAGCTCATTAATACGATGTGAATTGATATCGAACCCGACGGTGGTATAGTGTTTGCCAAACTCCACCGCAAGTGGAAGGCCGACGTAGCCAAGGCCGATAACACCGATCTGAATTTTATCTAGCGAGTGCATTTACATCCCCTGTAGCCATTTCCAATCGTGTACGCAGAAAAACGAAATGAGGCTTCTCATCCACGATTTCGTAGGTCGGCGATCTTCGATAATATATTTTTTACTCGAAAGAGCCTGAGTGCGTGCTAGCGCGTATTCGCGCCATCCCCGATTATTCTTATATAGTAATAGTGCAGTCGATAGTTTACTTCACCATGACGGTCAAATCGAGAGGAGGCGCCCCTATCTGTGAACTATTTACATTCCAGGTTTGGAAAAATGCCACCGATATCGCTGACGGGGGTTGGGCAGGACTCCATCAATCGCCGGGGGCAGGCAGGACCAGCGAAACAATAAGGAATTGCTAATACAAGGTAGCCAAAAAGGAGCATCAGACTTTGCGCAATGTCTGTGTGCGTTCTTCGAGCCTAAATGACCTCCGAGACACCGAAAAATCAACTCCTCTGCTACTATCACGTGAGTACTCGATAGATTATCAATTTGCGCAGTTCAATTCGCGTCGAAACCACGGTAGGACTCCCTCGGCATCATGCGTTGCAATCAGCAATTAGTCTATAATATTCAATCAGTTAGACCGGTACCCGGTTGGACAAGGTATTTGGCCGTAGCCAGACGTGCAGGCCACAGGTGCGGGGCAGTAGGTCCAGATCCATTCACCAAAAAATTGTTACCAGGACTATAAGGTCGCCCGTGCGAGTAAAAGTACGCCTCAAGCACAGGGTGCTATCCCTCCTGCCGATAAGCGCACGCAAACATGCTGCGGTCTGGATCGGCAAGCAACGTTGGCTTCCTGACAGTGTAGCCATACGAATGATCAGCGATATCAAGCACAGTGATCCCAAGGGATTTCACAAATTCCTCTGGTCACATCATATCGGCGGTTATGCGAAGTGGTATGACTCGGCAGAGCTGTTTAATGAAGTGAAAATGAACGGTTCGGTGAAGACGCGCG
>Ga0209742_10000080_pt1 | contig 52181 bp, 45 predicted proteins | sample DeeMarSeWOR38_10_FD_187462 | JGI IMG/M metagenome (GOLD analysis project Ga0209742, IMG submission 187462) | Marine sediment microbial communities from White Oak River estuary, North Carolina - WOR-3-8_10 (SPAdes) (version 2) | ecosystem: Environmental > Aquatic > Marine > Intertidal zone >...
GGGAAGAATCACCGCATGAGGTTCCCTTATTTCGGATTCGGTTATGCATGGGTAGATAAAGCAAAATTATCGATATCACTCAATTAGAAAATCCTTTTGATATTAAGAATTTACCAAAACCTTCCTTCACGATCCGATTAGCATCTGATGCGATTTTCACTAATTTCGCAAAACCTCCGGGATAAATCACTCTAGAACAACAAGTTGGGACAGGTTCAGCCGCAATGGAGCTGTTAGTTTATCGCGGTAATATTTCTATTACGGCTATAATATAATATGGTTTGCTGGAAAATAATAAAATCCAATGATCACCATAATAAGGAGAGTATGAATGGGCAAAGAAACAAGGCTCTTTAAAAGCGAAGAACGCATGAAGCGAACCGAAGTGAGTGAATTCCTCACTCAGCTGGCCGATAAAATCTCAGCTGGGCAGGTTGTGTTACGTCAGGGAGGAGAAGAGATCACCCTTCAACTACCCCAAAATCTGGTGCTAGAAATTCAAGTCGAGGACGAGGACAAAAAGAGCAAGGGCGTACAGCACAGCCTGGAAATTGAAATCAAATGGTTTGACGATGACACCAAAGGTGGCCCATTGGAGTTAGGATAGCATAATAATTAAGATCTAACTCATCGATTCCCCAGGATTTTTTCCTTGATTGATTTTTACTGGAAGAGGAGGTGAATTACATTCCTCCAGTTTATCAAGAATCGATAGATGGAAGAAAAAACGCTTTCCACTTCAGCTGCCCAAAGATTCTACGATCGCGTTGGCAGCCGCTACGACTGGTTTGAGTTCTATGAAGGGCGCGCAAAAGAACGGGCTCATCAAGCCCTCGCTCTTACTCCCGGTCAAAGACTGCTTGTGGTGGGTGTCGGCACTGGAAAAGAGCTCGCCCAAATGATGCAGGCGATCTCTCCTGGCGGCAGCGCAATTGGACTGGATATTTCCAGGGTCATGCTCAATTTAACCCGCCAGCGCGGATTTGTTCCGGTCACTCAGGCAGATGCCAGGTTATTACCTTTTGCTTCGCACAGTTTCGACCGGCTGTACGCGGCGTATGTGTTAGACTTGCTGCCATCTGCTGACCTGCTCAACACGATTGCCGAATTTCGACGAGTTTTAAAGAAGAGCGGTTTATTGGTGCTGCTTGCGCTCACCGAGGGTGTGGATCCAGCCAGTCGGGCACTTGTCTCTGCATGGAAAGGCTTGTTTGCTCTCAGCCCCACAGCATGCGGAGGTTGCCGTCCTCTTCAATTGCATGATCTCACCAGACAGGCTGGTTTTAAACATGTCGAGCGGGATGTCATCGTCCAGGTTGGTGTTCCGAGTGAGATCATCCTCGCTGGGAACACGTGAAGATCGCATATGGTCAAAAAAATTTCGGAACCCAAACCACCGCGTGGGATCACTCGCGCATTCTACCGGGTACCGATCTGGTTATTCAAAATCAATCTTGGCGGGCTGTTGGGCAAACGTTTTCTCCTGCTTACGCATACTGGCAGAAAGAGCGGCCTGCAACGCCAGACCGTGGTGGAGGTCGTCAAACACGAGCCTGAGGATAACAGATTCTATATCGCCTCCGGTTGGGGTGAAAACAGTGATTGGGTAAGGAATATAACTGCCAATCCGCAGGTCAAGGTTCAGGTGGGGGGTCAACGCTGGGATATGATCGCTGAACGCTTGACACCAGACCAAAGTGAAGACATCATTATTGACTATGCCCAGCGCCATCCATCAGCAATGATGAGCCTGGCGCGCATGATGGGCTATGAACTGGATGGAACCGAGGGAGATTTCCGTGAGCTGGGTCGCCTGCTGCCAATATTCGCGCTGAAATCCAAAATGTAAGGAAACCATTAATGAATTCAGCCCTTTATTTTACATTTCCCCTGAGCGTCATCATCATTTTCGGCCTGGCGGTTGGATTGGGAATATTCCTGACCCGAAAATACAACCTCCGCTGGCGTTTATACTGGATCGGTGCTGCTCTGTTTGTTGTTGCTCAAATCTTGCACATCCCGTTCAACATAATCCTCAACCAGCTCTTCCGCAATGATGTACTGCTGCTCCCACCCGAGCAGTACCAACTCATTTTCTCTGCCGTTATAGCCGGTTTAAGCGCGGCATTATTTGAAGAAATTATTCGCTACGCGGGACTCCGCTGGTGGGCAAAAGATGCCCGCCGCTGGTCGCAAGGTTTGTTATTTGGCTCAGGTTGGGGGGGTATCGAAGCAATGTTGGTTGGAGTTATCATCCTCCTAAATTTCCTTATCTTTGCAGCCTTACGAACTCAAGATCTTTCCGGATTGATCCCACCCGAACAATTGTCACCCATTCAGGAAGCATCAACATTATATTGGTCCATCCCCTGGTATGATTCTATGCTCGGTGCTCTTGAGCGGATCTTAGTAATCCCAATTCAAATTGCGCTAACTATCCTCGTACTACAGGTATTTGTTCGCCGACAGAGCCGCTGGCTGTGGTTCGCCGTCGCCCTGCATTGGCTACTCGATTTTGTCGCTGTGTACGCTGTCAATACCTGGGGGCCATATGTGACCGAAGCGTTGGTTGCGATAATAACTGTGGCAAGCATAGTTATCATTTACGTTTTAAGGCAGGACGAGCCTCCTGAACCAGAAAAATCAGAATCTCAATCGAAACTTCCACAAATTGAATTATCTCCTCTTGAAGCAGATTCCGAAAACGTTGAAAAGACTCGCTACACGGATTAATCCATGATCAAAACTGAGAACCTTACCAAAAAATTCGAACAGATCACCGCAGTGGAGAACCTGAGTCTTGAGATCCCGGAGGGGGAAGTGTTCGGCTTCCTCGGTCCCAATGGGGCCGGAAAAACCACGACGGTGAGGATGTTGACCAGCCTGATAAGCCCGACCCAGGGCAGCGCGTCAGTCAATGGTTTTACCATCGGACAACAGGATATCGATATCCGGCGCAGCGTCGGCCTGCTGACTGAAACACCCGGTATGTACGACAACTTGAGCGCAGAACGCAACCTCGATATTTACGCCAGGCTTTATGAAGTCCAAGATCCGGCTGGACAAGTGGAGAAATACCTGCGATTCCTGGGGTTGTGGGAAAGACGAGGTGACCCTGCCGCCACGTTCTCCAAAGGGATGAAGCAGAAGCTGGCCATTGCCCGGGCTCTGCTCCACGAACCTCGAACAGTGTTCCTGGATGAACCTACAGCTGGGCTCGATCCAGAGGCTGCCCGTTTAGTGCGTGATTTCATCCTTGAGATCAAAGAACAAGGACGCACGATCTTTATCTGCACCCATAATCTCGATGAGGCAGATCGCCTGTGCGACCGGATCGGTGTATTCAAGACCCAATTACTGGTCGTTGACTCCCCGGCGCAGTTAAGGGCGCAGGTATTCGGACGTAAGGTGGTTTTCCACCTGCTCAATGCGGATGAAGCTTTGGCCGATAAGTTAGGAAGTCAACCTTACGTTACAGAGGCGCGATTAATCGACAACAAGATAGTCGTCACCGTTGATGATCCGGAGACTCATAACCCCGATCTAATCCGCTTGCTGGTGGCTGAGGGAGCGCAGGTGCAGTTCGTCGGTGAACTTCGTCGCTCACTTGAAGATGTATATTTGCAGTTGGTGAAGAACGCATAGATACCTCACCACGATCGAGAGGCAGCCATGAAGAAAATCCAAACCATCATTAGAAAAGAGTGGTCCGAGGTATTTAAGAACCGCCTGGTTCTGTTCACTGTGGCATTTTTACCACTCATTTTGACTGCTATTCCTTTGGGGATAATTTATGCAACCACCACCAGTGCGGACTTTGCAAGTGGGGCAGGCGATTTGCCCGAACAATTCAACGCCATGTGCCCGCCAGAAATCGCTGGGGGAGAATGCTTCCAGGTCTTTATGGTCAGCCAATTCATGATCATGTTCATGATCATCCCGCTCGCTATCCCTGCTTCCATTTCTTCGTATTCAATTGTCGGAGAAAAAATCAATCGCAGCTTGGAACCTCTGCTGGCCACTCCCATTACAACCGCTGAACTGCTGGTCGGAAAAAGCCTGGCCGCAATTATCCCTGCATTGATCGCCACCTGGGCTGGATTCACGATATTCATTGTTGGAGCCTGGATAATGCTCTCCGGCAGCGGCATCATCTCCAGCTTCCTGGATGGACGTTGGCTGGTGGCGATATTTGTCATTGGACCGTTGATGGCGCTCAGTGCGGTAGCTTTCAGTGTGATCATCTCCTCTCGGGTGAACGATCCCCGCGTGGCAGAACAGGTTTCGATGATCATTATCTTGCCCGTCCTGGCAGTCTTTTTCGGCCAGCTGGGCGGGATCATCGTGCTCAACATCGGCTTCATGATCGCCAGCGCCTTCGTCCTAGCCATTGTCGATGGACTGTTGGTCTATTTGGCGGTGCGGTTGTTCCAACGCGAATCCATCCTCACCCGCTGGAAATAAGCAATCCATCATATTACTCATTGGAGGTCGTGTCATTCTCTGAGGAGCGAAGCCCTGTCCTGGTCGAACAGACCAGGGGACGAAGAATCTCCTAGGCGTGGATATAATTTAGCTGATGATGCTGAGATTCTTCGCCCGTACCTCGCTCAGCCCAGCAAAAGAAGGCTGGAGTAAACAATGACAATATTCAGATTAGTGGAAGCTCTTAAAAAGTAATGAAACGATTAACATTCTTGGTTGTAATGAATGCATTATTTTCATATTTCTTCTTTGATGCAGCTCCTCGACCTGTATACCAGGAAGATACACTAGAAATCCGATTGAGGAGGATCTGGGGAGTCTCATATGGCATGGGCAGAATCCAGGGTACGATCACGATCAGCGCCAGCGGGCCTGAGGATCTATCCCAGGTTGTCTTTTATATCGATGATCAGGTTTTGGGTGAAGTGAACCAAGCGCCCTTTAGCTTGCAGTTCGTCACCGACGATTACCCACATGGGGCACACACTTTTTCTGCCAGCGGATTTACCAGCACCGGAACAACCCTCCAATCCAATGAAATCCGCGCGGAGTTTATCAGTGCTCAAGAAGGCTTCCGGTTCGTGGGGAGCATAGTCATTCCGATTGTTGTTGTCGTTTTAGCGTCGATCCTCGTAGCAACAGTGGTGCCGTTCATCTTCAGCCGGGGGAAAAAGGAGCAATTAGCCCCTGGCGCAAAGCGCCAATATGGTTATTTTGGAGGAGCAATCTGTCCGAAGTGCGACCGGTCATTCAGCCGCCATATTTACGGGTTGAACTTAGGTCCACGAAAACTCGATCGCTGCCCTTACTGCGGAAATTGGAGCCTGGTCGGACGAGCGAGCAGGGAAGAGCTGGAAGCCGCTGAAGCCGCTGAAATTGAAGATGCTCAGAAAGGTGCCCTCCAACCACAATTTTCCGAAGAAAAACTTAAGCGCGATCTTGATGAATCACGTTTTGAAAATCTTTAAATTAATATCTCAATATCCTACCTACCTATCTATCATATATACAACATTTGATCCAAAGATCCGGGAAGAATAGATCCTTTATAATGTTGCTCGTGAAATCAAGCCTCCGAGTTTCGTCCCCTGACCTCAATTCAGGACTTTTGTATATGAGATCAGTGACAGTTAGCACTACCCGGTGATGTATTTATACTGATAATAAAGGTAGAAAATATCAAACAGTGTCCAGGGATTTAAAAAGGGACTGGAGGTCAGTGAATGCCCGTCAAGGGATGGATTGAAGTTGATGATCGATACTGCAAGGGGTGTGATTTGTGCGTTAACGCCTGCCCACAAGATGTGATCAGCCTGGATATGGACAGGTTGACACCCAAAGGATACCATCCGGCATATTTGATCTCAGAAGGCTGCACAGGGTGCGCCATTTGCGCCATTGTCTGTCCTGAAGCCGCTCTGACTGTCTACCGAGAAGTACCTGTCAAGCGCAGAAAGACACCCGCTTAGGATTACACCATGACGAAAGAATTGCTAAAAGGAAATGAGGCCATCGCTGAAGCGGCGGTCCGTGCCGGATTGGAAGCGTATTTCGGCTACCCAATCACCCCGCAAACTGAACTGCTGGAATGGCTTTCGAAACGTATGCCAGATTTAGGGCGCACCTTCCTGCAGGCAGAAAGTGAGCTGGCTGCGATCAACATGGTATACGGCGCGGCCTGCACCGGCGCGCGAGTGATGACATCTTCATCCAGTCCGGGCGTCAGCCTGATGATGGAGGGCATCTCATATATCGCTGGTACTGAAGTGCCGGTTGTACTGGTTGACGTGATGCGAGGCGGTCCTGGATTGGGAAATATCGCTCCCTCCCAGGGCGATTACAACCAGATCGTGCATGGAGGCGGGCACGGCGATTTCCGACCGATCGTCCTTGCTCCTGCCAGCATCCAGGAATCGATTGATCTCACTGTAGAAGCATTCGATCTGGCCGACAAATATAGGGCTGTGGTCGTCGTCTTGGTAGATGGCAGCATCGGCCAGATGATGGAACCGGCAGAGCTACCACCGATGCAGCCCCTCGAAAGACGGGACCCTGAATGGGCTGTCAACGGTGCACTCGGTCGAGATAGGCGCATCCTCAGCTCGATCTATATCGATCCTGAGGAGGAAGAGGATATCAATGTACGCCTGTTGAAACGCTGGAACGAAATTGAAGCCAATGAACTGCGCTACAGAGAATACTTCATGGAGAACGCCGAGCTGGTTGTAATTGGTTTCGGTACCGCCGGGCGGGTTGCATTATCGGCAGTACGAGCCGCGCGAGAAGAAGGTATTCCTGTCGGCTTACTGCGTCCCATCACTGTCAGCCCTTTCCCCTACGCGAGGATAAAAGAACTTACCAACCTGGCTTGCGGTATGCTCGTCGTGGAAATGAATTCCGGACAGATGCTTCATGATGTACTCACTGCAGTCGGGAGTAAAATCCCAGTCGAGTTTTACGGGCGGATGGGCGGCGTTGTCCCGTTCCCAGATGAGATCCTGGATGAAATCAAACGCTTATGTTATGAACCGGTTGCGCCCAGTGAGAATCCGAGAACATCCTGGATCGATCGGCTGGAACACGCTAAGAATTAGAGGAGTCATAAAGTATGGGGTCGAATCCAACTGTCGAAATGGTGTACAAACGACCAGACACCTTTACTGAAGTTTCTACACATTATTGCCCCGGATGCACTCACGGTGTGGCACATCGCCTGGTAGCGGAAGTATTGGAAGAAATGAAGCTTCAGGATGTGACCATCGGGGTGGCTTCTGTCGGTTGTTCGGTCTTTGCGTATAACTATTTCGATTGTGATTTCGTGGAAGCTGCTCATGGCCGCGCACCAGCGATGGCAACCGGTATCAAACGCGTGCTTCCTGATCGAGTTGTTTTCACCTACCAGGGAGATGGCGATCTGGCCTCGATCGGTATGGCTGAGATCGTTCATGCAGCTGCGCGTGGAGAAAATATTTCGGTCATATTTATCAACAATGCAAACTATGGTATGACCGGCGGCCAGATGGCTCCAACCACTCTACCAGGACAAAAAACCACTTCCTCTCCAGGTGGGCGAGACATCGAACAGACAGGATTTCCGATCCGCACTGCCGAGATGCTGGCCACGTTGGAAGGTGCCGGGTATATCGTCCGGCGCAGCCTGCATGACCCGAAGAACATCCGCAAAGCGAAGAAATCAATTCGCCTGGCTTTCGAAACTCAAGTGCGCGGGTTGGGTTTTTCAATGGTTGAATTGCTTTCCACCTGCCCCACAAACTGGGGTATTAATCCGCTCGAATCTTTACACTGGATCGAGGAACGTATGATCCCATATTTTCCAATTGAAGATTTCAAGGTATCTGCAAGCGTCAGCCAAATTCGCGTGTAACTGGGAAAAGGAACTTTATGCAAAACGAAATTGTGATCGCTGGATTCGGAGGTCAGGGAGTGCTCTTTGCCGGGCAAGTGTTAGCCTACGCAGCGATGGATTCCGACAAAGAGGTAACCTGGATCCCATCCTACGGACCAGAAATGCGCGGCGGTACAGCCAATTGTACGGTGATCATTGCTGACGAGGAGATAGGCTCACCGCTGGTTCGCAACCCGCAGGCGGTGATAGCAATGAATCTGCCATCACTGGATAAATATGAACCCTTAATCGTTGAAGACGGTACGCTGATCGTCAATAAATCCCTGGTAAACCGATCTATTGCACGGAAAGACTTGCAGTCCGTTCTTATCCCAGCAAACGAGATGGCCGAATCACTTGGTGATAAACGCTTGACTAACATCGTTATGGTCGGTGCACTTCTGGCTCAACAGCCCGTATTACCGATCGATGCCGTAGAAAATGCCTTAAGAGACCACCTGCCGGAAAGACACAAGAAATTACTGCCCCTCAATTACCAGGCACTTCGGGCCGGTGAAGAATTTGTGAAAAAGGAGCTGATGGGAGAGAATATCTAGATCATTATCCCTTGCTTTCAGCGACATTGACGCCTTTTCAAAGTATCGCGCTCATAAAGCTAACTTTACCGCACAACATTAAGGCAATCATCACCTTCAAGCAGATATGGAAGCAGTGTACAAAGAGTAGAATAAAGAACTTCTTATCTCACCCAGCCTCTTTTATGTGCGATTCATCAAGTTGATGCGTCGCACAATTTTTTTCTGATAGGAGAGCATTTCTTAACATTTTCAGCGCAACCCGAAAGTCAATTCTTGTGGTGGAAATGACCAACAAGGCTACTGAAATTTCTATCGGATCTGAAAAATATTGGAAATTTATACAAAAATATGGTGCAATCATTTATATTCGATTACAATATGTTTAATTTCCATTTACTCGTTGATTACGAGTTATTCGTTTAAGGCAATCGTAAAGGCGACCTATGGAAGTGGAAGAACAGGAAGTTTTTTATATTTGTCCGATTTGTTTCCGGGTGTGCGAGACCGAAGAAGAGTGTCACGAACACTTGATGGTGTTGTGTGATACCGGTCATCCAGGCGATGAGCGCCGCAAACCAGTATCGGATCGATTTGGAAATCTGGTCTCGCGCGCGCCACGCTGGTATTTGGAAGCTCTTAGCAAGGAAAGGAAAAAATCTTAGCAAGATCTAACCAGAGAACAATAAACCCCTCTCATTAACCCATCCAATCGGTAAAAAGCTGGAGATTCCAGCTTTTTTTTATTTTCCTTTCCAGATTTATCACCTCGAACAATGAACCTCCATATAAAAATCCCCCTTCTCTGATCTAAAGAAGGGGGATTGAGTTTCTTGATTTCGTCTTAGTTATCAGTCATGATGGGGACACCTTTATATTTAAGGGCAGCATGTGCAGCTGAGAGGCGAGCAATTGGGACTCGGAAAGGAGAGCAGCTGACATAATCCTGACCAATGGAGTAACAGAACTCGATTGACTCAGGATCACCTCCGTGCTCGCCACAGATGCCGACCTCGAGGTCGGCACGATTCTTACGACCTTCCCACACGCACATCTGCATCAGCCGCCCTACACCATCCCGGTCGATAGTTTGGAAAGGATTCTTGGGCAGAATACCATCTTCAACATACTTGAGAAGGAAGTTGCGTTCGGCATCATCCCGGCTATAACCATATGTCATCTGGGTCAAGTCATTGGTTCCAAACGAGAAAAATTCGGCAACATCTGCGATCTCACCTGCGGTGACTGCCGCGCGGGGGATTTCGATCATAGTACCAAATTTATATGGGAATTCGACTTTTTTATCTCCCATCACTTCTTTGGCGATCTCTTCCAGGCGGGGTTGAATTACATTGAGCTCATTGACCGTGCCGGTGAGTGGAATCATGACTTCAGGCTTAGCATGCACACCTTTCAGAGTGACATTTGCGGCTGCTTCAAAGATCGCTCGCACCTGCATTTCCACGATCTCTGGCATGACAATGCTCAAGCGTATGCCGCGCAATCCCATCATCGGATTACTTTCATGGAGTCCTCGAACATGATCTAACAGATCCTCTTTCTCCGCCAAGCCATCCGTTTCTCCCTTGACGCGCATTGTGACTACTTCTTCCAGCAGTTCTTCCTCGGAAGGTAGGAACTCGTGCAGAGGTGGGTCAATCAATCTGATGATGACTGGATAGCCGTCCATCGCTTCAAACAAGCCCTCAAAATCAGAGCGTTGGAAGGGGAGCAACTCATCCAGGGCAGATTTCCTTTCAGCAGAGGTATCAGCCAGAATCATGCGTTGCACAGTTGGCAAGCGCTCCTGCTCGAAGAACATGTGCTCAGTACGGCACAGACCGATCCCGACGGCACCATACGAACGCGCCCGGCGCGCATCCGCCGGGTAATCAGCATTTGCCCAGACCTGCAATCCGGTGGTCGGCCAGCCTTCGGGCGCTGTTCGGATGCCCGATGTGGCGCTGATCTCATCCGCCCAGGATAACAAAGTCAACAAATCAGTTTGTTCTTCTAGAGTTGGTGCTATAGTCGGAATTTGACCCAGAAAAACTTCTCCAGTGGTGCCATCTACGGAGATCCATTCTCCATCTTGGACCACTTTTCCATCAACTGACATCTGCCGTTTTTCCAGATCGATGCGTATCATGGCCGCTCCAACCACGCAGGGAACACCAAATTGTCTTGCAACGACAGCCGCATGGGAGGTCGCGCCACCCTCACTGGTCAAGATGCCTTTAGCAGCCAGCATTCCATGCACATCATCAGGCTTGGTAAATGGCCGCACCATAATCACATCCTGGCCCTCTTCTTTGGCCATCCGTTCCGCTGTATCCGCATCGAAATAAACCTGCCCAACAGCGGCTCCGGGTGAGGCATTGACTCCCGAGGCATAAAGCTTGCCTGCCTTACGGGCATCCTCAATGGCATCTAAATCAAATTGAGGATGCAAAAGGGTGTCGACGTCATCGGGTTGGACACGAATGATCGCCTCTTCTTTCGAGATCAAGCCTTCATTTGCCATATCCACCGCGATCTTCACAGCGGCTTTTGCAGTTCGTTTACCAGTCCTTGTTTGCAACATCCAGAGTTTGTTCTGTTCAATCGTGAACTCCACATCTTGCATATCCGTGTAGTAGCGCTCCAATTTGTCGCATATATCTGTGAACTCCTTGTAAACTGCCGGCATATCCTGTTCCAGCTTCGCGATCTTTTCCGTGTTGCGAATTCCAGCAACCACATCCTCACCCTGGGCGTTCAACAAGTAATCACCATACAAGATATCCTCACCTGTGGCAGGATCACGAGTGAAAGCCACGCCTGTGCCTGAATCCCACCCCATATTCCCGAATACCATGGTCTGGATATTGACTCCAGTGCCCAAGTCATGAGCAATACCGGCAGCGTTGCGGTAGTCCACCGCGCGCTTTCCAAACCAGGATTTGAAGACAGCCTCAGTTGCCAAACGAAGCTGTTCATAAGGATCTTGTGGAAAATCAAAGCCCATATGTTCGCGAACAACCGCCTTAAACTTTTCCACCAGGTTTTTCCAATCTTCAGCGGTCAGTTCTGTATCCGACTTGATCCCTTTCTTTTCCTTGTACTCATCCATCGGATCTTCAAAAGCCTCATCAGGAATCCCGAGCACGACTTCACCGAACATCTCAACCAGACGACGGTAAGCATCGTATACAAAGCGTTCATCCCCGGTCAGTTCAGCTATCCCTTTTGCAGTCTCATCATTGAGACCGATATTAAGCACAGTGTCCATCATGCCTGGCATGGAGAATTTAGCGCCCGAACGGCAGGAAACCAAGAGCGGATTACTCACCTCACCGAATTTCTTGCCTGTTGCTTCTTCAACATGTCTCATCGCGGCTAATTCTTGCTCCCACATCCCAGGGGGCAATTTTTCATCCGCTTCCAGGTAAGCGTTGCAGGCCTCGGTCGTTACACTGAATCCGGGGGGGACAGGAACTCCAGCCCGGGTCATATCCGCTAATCCGGCTCCTTTCCCGCCCAACAGCGCTCTAACGTCCTCCCATTCGCCTCCTACATTTTTTTCAGCAGCCTCTACTTCGCTGAATAAGTAAACCCATTTCTTTGCGGTCATATTGACCTCCTTTTCGTTATAGAAAATAATGATTCCACAGATTGTAATAAAATTTTTAAGGAGTTACTAATTTATCCCTCAAAACAGGTATTCGATCAATCCAGACACCAATTCTGCATGCATAGACCGAAAAACTATCCAAGGATGCGGGGTATAGTTTACCACTCGCTTTGCTAAACTACAAAATGAGTTTTCTCCGTTTAATGAGTGACGATCAACACAAATGTTCAATTAATTAAAATTCGTACACAAGAAGTGTGAATCACGGTAAGTGAATCACTTCGGATGAGAAAATTAATTTGCATAGCGCCATCTCTTAAACTTGCAACATTGATAAGATAAATTTATGGACAGTACTACACCGATCATGCTACAATCGGGTCGATCCGACAAAGGCAAACCCGTTGAAAATCGGGGACGCAAAGCTATGGGTCTAAGGCCATCCCAGTTGATGGCTATGATAGCCAGGCCGCCGAAATCGTCGACAACAAATATGTCTGCGTATCACTGGCCTGGGCAATCCAGACCTTTTTATTTAAGGAGCACACAAAACTGCCCAGGAGAGTCAAAATGAACAGCCAAACTTTATTCAAGCAATTGAAACGAATGACTGTGCTGACCATCGTCTTTGCCATGCTGGCTTCAACTACTCTAGCCGCATCACCACCAAAGACTCAGTTTGGTTCATTCATCGTCCAGGGTGCTGACCTGGAGACCGTTTTCCAATTGGTGGAAGCAAATGGCGGAGAGGTCACCTCCCGTCTGGATCTGATCAACGGAGTCGGTGCATTGCTACCAGTTAAATCCGTGGCGCATTTGCTCACCGATCCACAAGTGACTTCGGTAACCCTAAACGCTGAGGTGAAACTGGCCGATCAACAGCGAGGCGAGCATAATCAAACACCAGCAACAGATTATCCAGATGTGGTCGGTGCCGATGTGACCTGGGAACAAGGTTCGACAGGAGACGGAGTAACAGTAGCGGTGATAGACACCGGTTTTTACCTCCATCCTGGTCTAACAAGAAACACAAAGGGAAACCCACACAATTACTTAATCGGTTGGGCAGACTTCGTGGATCAAAGTCGTTCACCAATCGATCCGAACGGGCATGGCACCCACATCGCCGGTATCATCGCAAACAGCCAAAACGGATCGGATGGTGAATGGAATGGTGTCGCACCTGACATCCAGCTCGTTGGAGTTCGGGTACTCGATAGCGAGGGAAAAGGCACCTACGAGAATGTGATCCAGGGCATTCAGTGGGTCATTGAAAACAATGAAGATCTCAATGTAAAAGTGATCAACCTTTCTCTGGTTTCGACTGTTCAATCTCCTTACTGGGCGGATCCTCTCAACCAGGCTGTCATGCAAGCCTGGGCTAATGGTATCACCGTCGTAGTAGCGGCTGGCAATGGTGGTCCTGGCGCGATGACAATTGGTGTTCCAGGGAATAACCCATATGTGATTACCGTGGGTGCATTCACGGACAACTTCACGCCAAATGACTGGAGCGATGATTATCTGACACCCTTCTCGGCTGCAGGTCCTACTTTGGATGGCTTTGTAAAGCCAGATGTTCTGGCACCAGGGGCTCACATGGTCTCAACTATCTCACCAAGCGGCTATCTGGGACGCAGTCATCCGGAAAACCGTTTACCAAAGATTTATTACTGGATGGCCGGCACTTCACAATCTGCGGCGGTCGTATCGGGTCTCTCCGCACTGATCCTAGCAAATAATCCAGATCTGACACCGGATGAGGTCAAATATCGCATCATGATGACCGCCTTCCCATGGGTCGACTTGCAAACGGAACCTATGGAAACTGTGGAAGCGCTGTACAGTATGTGGCAGCAAGGTGCTGGACGTGTTAATGCCCCGGATGCGGTTTTTGCCGAGATTGATGGCTCTGCAAATTACAACATGGATATTGAGGCTGACCTGGCAGGCACACAGCATTACCAAGGCTTCTCGTACTACGATGAAGAAAGTGGAGAATTTCGCCTGCATGGTGAGTTCTACGAAGATTGGACCGGTGGTTATGGAGCATGGGCGGGTGATTACGAACCATATACCGGGGGCTATGGGGCTTGGGCGGGTGGATACGGCGCCTGGGCTGGCGGTTACGGCGCTTGGGCTGGCGGTTACGGCGCTTGGGCTGGTGGATATGGGGCCTGGGCAGGCGGTTACGGCGCCTGGGCCGGCGGTTACGGGGCTTGGGCTGGAGGAAACGAGACTTGGGCCGGTGGTTACGGCGCTTGGGCGGGTGGTTACGGCGCCTGGGCGGGCGGATATGGCGCCTGGGCAGGTTCTTACGGTGACGCTGAATTCGCTGAAAGATTCGTCAACTGGCAAGCAGGTTATGGCGCCTGGGCTGGGTCGTATCCATGGGTTGGTAACTGGATCGAATTTGACGGATAAATACTATCCTGCCTGCTATCCCCTCAAGGGATGAGGCAGTTGCCCAATAAGAAGACAGGGCTTGTGAAATTCACAAGCCCTGGTTTTATTTTAATTGATGTTGATCAAACAAAAACAGGAGTCAAATTTCGAGATTTGGTTGTCTCAAGCGGCGATCTGAGACATTGCGAAATCTAATTGGAGCAGCTCTTTATCAGCCCCCACCTCATCGAAAATCATTCTTGCTTCCAAGAAGAAGTGTTGGGCTTCAGTATATTTGGTCCGTGTAAGAGCGAGGAGCCCTAACTCATAAGCCGTGCGAGCCGATTCCAACTTTTCATAGGCCGCGCTGAAGATCTTTGCACTTTCTAGTAAAAGCTTCTCTGCACGAGTATACTCTCCTTGGTGGCGGGCAATCGTTCCTTGTAATCTAAGCACACGCCCGAGTTGCACTGAGCCGTCTGATAAATCGCCATTATCATCCGCTAATTCATGGTGTGCTTTCTCACTCCAACGGATCGATCCTTCAAGATCTCCCCAGGCAAGATGGTTCTCAGCCAGATAGCACATCGTGTCAATCAAATTATCCTGTGCACCCAAATCTTCAAAGATTTGCATGCTCTCATCCAACATCTCGATTGAGCGTTCATACTGCCCACGCGCAGTATTCAAGCGTCCCAAATACATATCCGCTAAACCAAGATAAAAACGGTGACCGATTTGTTTAGCTACTGCCTGTGCCTTTTCCAAATGTGCTTCCGCCGACTCGTAATCACCGCGATCGAATTTCACCAGACCTAAGTTGATATTTGCGAGGGAAATACCTTCTGTATCACCGATTTTTTCAAGCAACTCAATGCTCTGAATGAAATTCGTCTCCGCTTCACGCAGATCACCAGACATCAACCCAAGCAACCCTAAATTGTTATACAGGCGTGCTTCTCCTGATAAATCCCCGAGAGTTTTTCGCAGCTCTAGACTCCTGCGAACATGCATAGTAGCCTGACCGTATTCACGAATCTGATATGCCACCGCTCCCAGTCGATTATGGATTGAAGCAACTACACTAAACTGATCTGAATCCACCACCAGATTCAACGCAGATTGAAGTACATCCTGTGCTTGATCGTAATTTCCGCGCAAGAAAAAAATCCAGCCGGTATCGTTCAGAATCTGTGCTTTGGGTACTGGAGTGAAATTTTGAGCAGCATTCAGAACCTCATCCGCGCATGCCAGCTGGTCCAAAGCCAAATCAAAATCTCCTTGGCGCTCGAAAGTGACCGCGATTTTCCGGTGGAGAGCGCTCTGATCATAATTATCTTCAAAGGAGAGAGCTTGCTTGTACACCTCTAACGCCTCTTGGAAGCACCACCTAGCTTGTTCGTACTCACCAATAAATACAAGAACATCACCGAGCCCTATCCACAATTCTGTTGCCTGCTCTGTTGAGTGAGGCACAAGTGGTAATAATTCTTTAGCCTCTTCGAATTGTTTCCTAGCTTGTGAGTTCGCGTAATCCCGAGCTGATTTGTTTCCTGCAAGGATGAGATAATGTAAAGCTTTATCCAGGTAATCACTGCGCAGATAATGCCCAGCAAGCACTTCGATCTGATTTTCCAATCTCTCTGCATGCACCTGCTCTAAGGTTACAGCGACAATTCCATGCAAGCGTTTTTTATCCTTCCGAAGCAGTGTGCCATAGACCGCATCAGAAGTTAGAACATGCCTGAAAAGGTATTCATCTTCTCCAAGTTCGGGTGCAGGAGAAATAAACGCTTTTTCCACCAATGAAGCCAACACACGAGTAAGGTGATTGTCTTCACCGAAATCTATGATATCTTTCAACAATGAAGCGTTAAATTGTTTGCCAATAACCGATGCCGATTGTAGAACTCCCCGCTGAAATGGATCTAATCGATCGAAACGGGTAAGAATTAGATCCTGTAGATTATTTGGGACATCAAGTTCTTCATCTTCACCTGGAGCTAAAACCCATTGTTCATATTCCTGAAAAAGAACCCCATCATCAATCAACATGCGTAGGATCTCTTCGACATAGAATGGGATACCCGCAGCTTTTTTAAGTATCTGTAGCTGAAATTCTTGAGGAATTTTCTGCTGTCCAAGCAATCCAGTGAGCAAAAGTTCACTTTGTGCTGAAGAAAGTGTCTGCAATTGAATGAATTTAAAGCGATCCTTAAGTCGTTGCTGGCCTAAATTGATTATCTGATCAAAATTACTATCCCACAAAGGCCGGGTAATAGCCAATACCATGATCGGCGAGTTGTCGATCGAGTCCAGTAAGAAAGCTAACAATTCTAGGGATAATTCATCCGCCCAGTGTAAATCTTCCAATATCAAGACAATAGGTTGCTTACTCGCTTCAACAAGAAACAAATTCCGCACCGCAATGAAGGTTTGCTGGTGAAGCTGTTCACTATCTAAATTTTCCAGTCGATGAGCATCCCTTTGCGAAGATAGTTGCATCGAAAACAAATGTTTAAGGAAAGGCAGCATATCCTCAGCATCTGATCCGTGATTTTGAGTTACAGTGGATATCAGGCGATTCTCCAGTTCATCAATTGGAGTCGTAGGAGTGATCCCAAGGAAATCACGAATCAGCTCGAGGAAAATCCAATAAGAAACAGATTTCCGATAAGTTAGACTCTGACCTTCATACACCTTTATCTTATGTTGATCTATTTTGGATTTAAACTCTGCGGTTAATCGGCTTTTCCCGAACCCGGCATCTCCACACAGAACTGCGAACTGGCCACCTTCCAATTTCTCCAAACCATCCAAGGAAGACATCAGAGTCTTTAATTCTGAGTCTCGGCCGATCATTGGTGATTGAAAGCCCTGGAGGCCACGGACTAACCCGGGTTGAGATTTAACCCCCTGCAAACGATATCCTTGTTTAGATTCGGAATAACCTTTTAGGTTCAGGTCCGGCAATGGCTGATACTTAAAGAAAGCCCGTGTCGCTTGATAAACGCTTTCACTAACAACAATTGATTCCGGAGAAGCAGATTCCTGGAGCCTTCTGGCTAGATTTACTGTATCTCCGATCGCAGTGTAATCTACCAACAGATCTGCACCGACACTTCCTACAATCACCGATCCTCGGTTGAGGCCGATACGCATTTTCAAGCAAGCTCCATATTGAGCTTCAAGTTGTTGGTTCAGCTGATTTAAGCCAGCTTGCATATCAACAGCCGAGCGGACAGCTCGTTCCGCTGGATTTTCGTACGCGATTGGAGCACCAAATAACGCCATCAAGCCATCGCCAGTGATCTTGTCAACCATTCCTTCATACTGATACACTTTTTCAGATAATAGATGGATGAAGCGCTGGATGACATCATACAACTCTTCTTCATCAAATTTTTCTGCTAAACCTGTAAAATCGCAGAGATCAGCAAATAGCACGGTAACGTTCCGCCGTTGACCGGCTGACTCCAATCCAGCCTGGCGGAAGCGCTCCTTTAAATCCGCGCCAACAAGCACACCAACATCATCTAAATAGACAGATTGGGCTTCCACAAGTTCAATCTTTTTTGGCCCACTTTCCACCAGCTTTGAACCGCAATTCCCACAGAATCGCATTCCAGCCGGATTATGAAAATGGCATTCGGTGCAGGTTTGAGACATTCTGATAACTACAAATCCCTATCCAACAAGATTCACTTCCCACCCATAACATCCCAAAAATTATCCCTGGAATATCCAGATAGAAGCTTTTGATACTCAGGTTAAATGGTTAATCCAAAACCATCTATAATATAATTGAAACACTTGAAAACAATATACCATGGGATATCTTTGGTTTACCTTTCAAAAGCGTTACGAGAAGAATAATTGAATCGGAATTCCTGTTGACATGAATAAACTTACTCGTTATAATAATGCAGCCCCGGCAAAAATCGCTGGGGCAATATCTTGTGCCCCCAACTTCCCCTCATTTCTGCGATGGAGTGAAAAATGCACGCGGTTCATGTGGTGAAGTGAAGGTTGGAGGATTACGAATGAAGTACGCAATAATTGAAGATGGCGGCAAACAATATCAAGCCATCGAAGGTAACACCATCGAAGTTGACCTATATCAAGCAGAAATCGGTGAAAAGATCGATCTGGACCGGGTGCTATTGATCACTGATGGAGAAAACACATCGATCGGGACTCCATATATCGAAGGGGCTAAAGTTGAGGCCTCTGTCGAAGCTCAGATCAAAGGTCCAAAAATAGTTGTGTTTAAATACAAACCAAGAGAAAGATACCGGGTCAAGACGGGCCATCGACAAAAATATACACGTCTGCGAATTAGTTCGATTATTGAATAATCCGGAGGAAAAAATGGCTCATAAGAAAGGCGGCGGCTCAAGCCGCAATGGTCGCGATAGTAAATCAAAAAGGTTAGGCGTCAAGGTATATGATGGAGAACATGTACTCTCAGGATATATCCTTGTTCGTCAACGCGGTACCAGGATAAAGCCAGGGCGAAATGTTGGTCTTGGAAGAGATCACACACTGTTTGCTACATCAGAAGGCACTGTTGTTTACGAGAACATCCGCGATGGTCGCAAACGCGTAAGTGTATTAGCAGAAGCTTGATCTCAATCAGAATTCGACAGATTTATCGCTTAGCGGTGTTTTTAGTATCGCGTGAAGGAATAAAAAGCCAATGAAAGAAGAAATTCATCCAACTTATTATCCCGATGCACTTGTAATATGTGCATGTGGGAATACCTGGACAACCGGTTCAACAGTGAAGGAAATTCACACTGATGTTTGTTCGAATTGCCATCCTTTTTTTACTGGTGAGCAGCGCATCGTCGACACAGAGGGACAGGTAGATCGATTCTACAAGAAACTCCAAGCTCGACAGGATTATATTGATGAGCTCGAAGCGCGTGAAGCAGCAAAGGTCTCTCCAGAACGACCAATCACTGAACTCGAGCTGGGGACTCGGGCTACAGATTCGCTTGCTAAAGCGGAGATCACTAAAGTTGGTCAGGTCCTTGAGATGCTCGAAACTGGCGAGGCCTCATTATTGGCAATAGAGGGTTTCGGTCGCAAATCTCTTGCTGATCTCAAGAAACGCATGCGCCAAATGGGTTACGAATTACCGGAAGCTGCTCAGGAAATTAAGGTATAAAAACCACAATTAGCAGATCGAAAACAGGCAGATGTGCGCATATATCTGCCTGTTTTTTCGTCACTGACAATTTATCCTCACCGATAACCCATCGAAACGTGTATGGTAGAATCATGAGAACTCTGAATAACTTACATTCTATTGAGCTGTTTTATAATCTGCATTCTTGATACTCCACATCCAAATCATAAAACTGTTGACCACATCAATTTAACCTGCTAACGAAATTTGATCGATCCTAGAATTCCTGTAGTAAATCAATTTAAATAAAGGAGGGTTCATGAGACATCATACTGGCGTAGTTGAAGTGATCGTCGGATCTATGTTCAGTGGAAAAACCGATGAGCTGATCCGCCGTCTTCGCAGGGCTTCGATCGCTCGTCAAAAGGTTCAAGTGTTTAAGCCTGCTATCGACACTCGCTTTGCAGATACAAAGGTAACCTCTCACGCTGGCTCCGATTATGATGCACAGCCAATCAGCTCCGCTAATCAAATCCTCGAACATTTGGATGAGGATACAACCGTTGTTGCTATTGATGAAGCCCAGTTTTTAGATGCAGAAATCATCCGGATTATCCATCAGATGGCTGATAAAGACTTGAGAGTAATCGTTGCCGGATTGGACACCGATTTCCGGGGAGAACCATTTGGATCGATGCCAGCATTAATGGCTCAGGCTGAACGAGTAGATAAAGTGCATGCCATCTGTATGGTGTGTGGCGAAGAAGCTTCACGTACGCAGCGGTTGTTAGATGGTAAACCTGCCCACTACAATGACCCAGTCGTAGTCATTGGCGCATCTGAACTTTATGAAGCACGCTGCCGGAAACATCACCAGGTACCAAGAGATTGATCATGCAGGATTATCACAATTTCCTCGAGGAAATCCTTATCCCCACAGATGAACTACAGAAGCGGATCGCCGAGATCGGTGAGGAGATCAATAAAGATTATGTTGACAAGAATCTTCATCTTATTTGCATTCTAAGGGGCGGGGTCCTCTTCCTGGCAGATTTAATGCGCCACATCACGCTGCCGCACACGATCGATTTCATGGCAGTATCTTCCTATGGGACTGGTGCTCGCCAGTCAACCGGTCAGGTGCGTATTACTCTTGATTTAAAAGAGGATATCCACGATAGAGATGTGCTCCTGGTGGAGGACATTGTTGACAGTGGATTCACCATTGCGTCCGTCTTAGAGCTGCTAGCCACCCGTCATCCCCGTAGTTTAAAAGTCTGCACTCTCTTAGATAAAGCAGAAAGACGAGAGATCGACGTACCCATCCACTACAGTGGATTCGTTATTCCCAATAAATTTGTATTTGGTTATGGTTTAGACCTGGACGAATATTACCGAAATCTCCCATTCATTGGTACTGTCAACCCTCAAATGTATCAGCCTCCTGATTGATCAATGGCTGAACCTGATCCTATTGATCGCTCATTTTATGCTGGAAGATGGATTGCTACCATAAGAGGACAAATTATTGGTCATGGTGGCACTCCCGAACAAGCCATTAGAGCAGCGAAAGCCTCTAGATTCAAAGAAACTCCCCAAGTTTTATACGTGCCGACAACATCCCTAATTATCAATCACCCGATTTTGAGAAAAATAAATTCGATATTGCCTCATGAACTCCCGGTATTTGTAGTCGGCGGTGCAGTGCGCAACAGCTTCTTGGATCTTCCAATCCATGAATTGGATTTTGCCATGCCAAGTGATGCAATCAAGACTGCCCGTAAGGTTGCCGATGAATTAGGCGGGGCATTTTACATCCTCGACGAGGATAGAGACTATGGAAGGGTGATTCTCTACCAAGCTGATGGAGAACGTCTGATTTTAGATTTCGCAGCCTTTCTAGGTCCAAATCTTGACAGCGACCTTAAGGGACGCGACTTCACAATCAATGCCATGGCAGTTGATGTGCGCCGCCCTGGTGAATTGTTAGATCCATTGGGCGGCAGCCCAGATTTATTCTCCAAAAAACTGCGAGCGTGTACTCCAGAGGCATTTATTGCCGATCCAATCCGTATCCTGAGGGGAGTCCGATTCGCAATATTATTAAAATTAAGTATCGATCCGGATACACTAAAACAAATGCGGGCCGCTGTTCATCTTCTTCCGAACATATCTGCAGAAAGAATACGTGATGAAATATTTAAACTGCTGGACTGCCGACGCCCTGCGACATCGATCCGTGCCCTGGAGAAGCTCGGTGCAATTCCTTATACTTTACCTGAGCTGGCTGACTTAAAGGATTTGTCACAACCGCCACCCCATGTTAACGATGCCTGGGAGCACTCACTTAAGGTTTCAAATCAACTTAGGGATATTTTTTCAGCTCTGCAGTCCAAATACGATCCAGATAGTTCAGCGAATTTATCCTTCGGGCTGATCTCGCTCCGTTTAGGACGATTTCGGGAGCATCTTAACGATCATTGGAACGAAGTACTCAACCCAGATCGTCCATTAAAATCCTTACTGACCCTCGCCGCTTTGTATCACGACGTTGGGAAACCAAAAACCGAGCAAATTGATCAAAAAGGGAGGATACGATTCATTGAGCATGAAAAAATCGGATCTGAAATCATAGCATTACGCGCAAGGGCTTTACAACTCAGCAATCCTGAGATCGAACGCTTAAGCCGAATTGTTCTTAACCATATGCGTCCGATTTGGCTGACGCAAACCGCTAAAATGCCATCGCGACGAGCTACCTTCAGATTCTTTCGGGCAACCGGAAAAGCTGGAGTCGATGTCTGTATGCTGTCTCTTGCAGACACCTTGGCCACATTCGGACCGACATTGCCTCCCGATATGTGGTCCCATCAAATCGAGGTTGTCAGGAGTCTTCTAGAAGCGTGGTGGGAAAATAAGGAAGAGATGATCTACCCGCAGGCATTAGTTAATGGAAACGATCTGATGACGGAACTCGGATTAAGCCCTGGACCTACTATAGGTCAAATCTTGGATAAAATTCTGGAGGCGCAAGCCAGCGGAGAAATCATCAATCGGAGGCAAGCTCTCGAATTGGCTTCTGAATTATTGAATGAATCAGGATTAACCAGGGAGAGTAATTGAATATCGATTTCCCAACAATAATAGAATTCAGTTGATGTAGCATCTGTGACAGTTGCTACTGGAAGAATGCTTATCCTCCAATTTCTGTATCAAAAGTGTCTTTTCTTTTGGAATAAATCACGAATTTAAGATGCACCTGCTGATTTCGGTGAATCCAAAACAGAGTTTTATGTTTTATATCCACATTAATCAATTAATCGTGATCGTTAGATCACCATTAAGGGTAGATGGTGTTGAGATAAGGTTGATAGAAACAACGACAACCCAATCCATGGGAACAACCTTTGACTGGGAGTGAGGGAACTTCATCTTTCTCGTATGTGCCTTCGAGCTCTTGACATGCCGGACAGGAATCATTCGCCACGAGAACCCGCACAGAACTCACGCGAGGATTAGCTAAAAAATTTTTGCGCGCAATTTCGGTTGTTGAATATTCTGATAAATCGGCATCACAATTGACACAATTGGACGCCTCATCTGGGGATTGAGCGTTACATTGAGAACAGGTTTGCATAGACCGCCTCCTCGATATCAGATATTATAATCTTAATCCAGGTCGACGGCTGCTCCTATCGAGTTGTTGAGGGTGGTGATCGCATCTTGCTCAGCACGAGATCGGCGGATCAAATTCTTTAGATGGGCGATCAATACCCCACTTGGGACAGGTTTAATCAGATAATCATCAGCCCCTTCATCCAGTGCCCGTGCAACAGCATCCGGGTTATTAACTGCCGATAATACCAAAATTGGGATCTTACTAAAAGTACGTATATCCCTGCAAACCTGCCATCCATTTGTTTCCGGCATAAAAAGGTTTAACACAATGACATCTGGATTTAATCTGCGAACGTCTGCTATACCCGCTTTGACTTCATGAGCCGTGAATACCTCAAACGCTTTGGGTTCCAGGATAGCTTTAAGTATCTCGCTCATCGCGACATCGTTGTCAATTACCAAGACGCTGGATACCACTATTGTCCTCCTAAATCCATTTGTGAACCAATCTGAAAATTATCGATTTCTTCCTATAACACAGATCTCTTACCTGGAAAATCTGCTTGCCTGTGCCCTCGTACCTAACATCCAATGGCTACGATTATGCATCAAAACCTATCCATTTCACCTTACAAACACTTTACAAGTCATTGGTTTAAATCTTGCAACGTTAAGCAATTGAGGATATTATTAGTCAGGTTAAGGTGTGGAAAAATCACTCAACAGCCCGGCGAAAATTGACGACCAAATGAATGGTGAAATAGCGTGTCCTCGCTGTCAAAATCTTGTAACTCCCCAATTACGTCATTGTAATTATTGTGGGGTAGATTTAGGATTGGCTGCCGCCCTGACAGAGAGCACAATCCCCATTGGGCAGCCACCAATTTTTCGGATAGCTCCAGAGACTCTTGTCCCCAGATTGGGAGAGCTGTTGCTTGAAAGAGGTTTACTCCAGCCACATGATTTGCAAATCGCTTTGAAATTTCAACAAGAAAAAATTTCAAGTGGAGTTCCATGTCTCATAGGCCAAGCCTTGGTAGAATTAGGGTTTATCGATCAATATTCCATTGATGAGGTTGTCACGATCCAAATTTTTCAATTACAACAAAATTTGGAACAAAATAATCGTGATTTAGAACTTCGTGTCGAAGAACGTACAGTAGAATTACAACGCGCATTAGCGAAGTTAACCGAACTCAATCAACTCAAGATGAACTTTATTTCGAACATTTCGCATGAACTTCGAACACCTCTAACCCATATCAAGGGATATCTCGATATTCTTTCCGATCTCAGCCTTGGTCCTCTGACAGCATTACAAATGGATGCAATCGATGTTATCCAAAGGTCCGAAGAACGCTTGGAACAATTAATTGATGATTTGATCCAATTCTCTCTTGCTGTCCGAGGTGAACTCAGCCTGAGATTACTTCCTTTAGATATCCCTCATCTACTAGAAGCTGTGATCAATAAGATCCAAAAGAAAGCCAATGCGAAAAATCATACTCTGGACGTCGATTCACCAGATAATCTACCAAAGGTATTATGTGACCAAGAAAAGATTAACTGGGTGCTTGTTCAACTTATGGATAATGCAATCAAATTTACGCCAGATGGAGGTGAGATCAGGCTCGGAATTGAGCATTTTGGCGAGGAGGTTGAACTGTCGATTTCTGATACTGGAATTGGTATAGCTGACGATGTTATCCCAGAAATTTTCGAACCGTTCCACCAATTAGACGGCTCGGTAACACGGCGATATTCGGGCACAGGTCTAGGACTCGCAATGGTACAGCGCATTTTAGATGCCCATGGATCATCAATTTCGGTTGATTCAAAACCAGGTGTCGGTACATCAATCAAATTTTCTCTCCCAATCGCAGATGGCAATGGATAATATCTATAACCCTGAAACCCTCAATATTCAAGAGCTAGATGCGATATACGCGATCAGCCGGGTTGTCACCCGCGCCTCGGAGCTGGATGCAAGCCTCGATGAGATCATCGGGATCGCCAGAACAGTCTTCATTTTTGACAATATCGTGCTTTACGTTCATCAGAAAGAAGACAGCATTGAACCTTCCTATGCACGCGCGATCGGTCGGGGAAGAAATTCTGAATCGGACCTGGCCTGGGGAGAGCCCATCGCTAACGATGTGCTTGAATCAGGCAAGATTGTCGTCCGAAATGAGATCACTGGTGACGTTTCGCAAGACCGGATGAATGCACGTTATTTCCTAGGTTTGCCGTTGATCTCAGGGGATCACGACATCGGGGCATTGGTATTCGTTCGTTATGGAGGCCCTGAGTTCACTCCAGAACATACTCACCTTGCTGAGTATATTGCAGGTCACATCGCCCAACTCCATGAACACGGTATTCTGATCACTCGTCTCTCACGTCTAGAAGCAGAAAGGCAGCTTGAACGATTGCAGGATGATTTTGTGGCAACAGTATCACATGAGCTTCGTACACCATTGGGATTTATCAAAGGTTATGCTACTACCCTGCTGCGTGATGATGCTGCATGGGATGAGGCTTCTCGACGAGAATTTCTAACCATAATCGATGAGGAAACCGATCGATTGAAGGAATTGATCGACAACTTGCTCGATTCATCTCGCCTTCAATCTGGTAGATTGCGAATGGATATTCAACCTTTGCGATTGGATACAATGTTAAAGGACTTGCCCTTGCGGGCGAAGTCTTTCAACAAAAATTTAATCATCGATGTAAATTTAAAAGAGGATCATATAAATGTTAATGCCGATCCAACCAGGTTATCTCAGGTCTTTGATAACTTGCTAAGTAATGCAGTCAAATACGCCCCTGGAGCGAAAGTAATCATTTCATTAGACAAACAGGATAATTTTGCCCACATAGCCTTTAGCGATAATGGCGCTGGGATACCACCCGAAAATCTTCCGAACATCTTTACTCGCTTTTACCGCGTACCCAATCAAAACAAAGCTGTTCGGGGTACCGGTTTAGGCTTATTTATCTGTCGTATGATCATAAACGCCCACGATGGAGAGATTTCCGCCGAATCTACTCTCGGTGAAGGAACAACATTCCATATACTCCTCCCGCTGATGAACCTAAAGTCTGGTGAGGAAAATGAACTAATCGTAACCTAAGGAGGTAATCATATGGTTACAAGAATACTGGTTGTAGATGATGAACCCCGCTATGTACGTCTTATGGAGGCCAATCTGATTTCAGAAGGCTATCAAGTATTAAAGGCATATGATGGGCAAGGAGCTGTCGAAATGGTCGCAGAGGACCAGCCCGACTTAGTATTGCTTGATGTCATGATGCCAGGTTTGAATGGTTTCGGTGCATGTGAACGTATCCGGGAATTCTCCTCCGTTCCCATCATCATGGTTACGGCAAAAGGCGAGGAACAAGATAGAGTTCACGGTCTGGATGTCGGCGCTGATGACTATATCGTCAAGCCATTCTCTGCCACTGAACTCTTAGCTCGCGTGCGTGCAGTTCTGCGCCGTGCTCAGGTTTCCGGAAGCACATTTCAACAATCTGTTTTCAATCACGGGAACTTACAGATCGATCTTGCGCGCGCTGAGGTGTTCAAGGATGAAAAGATGGTCTTCCTCTCAGCAACTGAATATCGCCTATTGTTGCAATTTGTTCACAACCTGGGAAGTATTTTGACCTCCGAGGATTTGTTGGTAAATGTATGGGGCCCTGAATACAGAGAGGATAAAGAAATCCTTTGGGTGAGCATATCTCGTTTACGACAAAAACTTGAAGATGATCCTCGCAACCCCCAGCATATTGTCACCCGATCAGGGATGGGGTACACTATGCCTCCGAGTTAGGTATCTTCATCATTTGAAGCGTCACAGAGATAATCAAACAGCGGAGTAATTATGGATAATCGCCCAATTGCTGTAGCAATTCGTTCGAAAAAACTAGGCGTGCTCATACAAAGCGCTCGTCTTGCCTCCGAAAAGACTATTGAGGATTGTGCAGGAGCAACCAGCATAACTCCCCAACAATTGGAAGATTATGAAGAGGGAAATTCCTCCCCGTCCCTTCCTGAGTTAGAGGCACTTGCCTTTTACTTAAAGATACCCATAGACTATTTTTGGGGTCGCGAAATTATCACCCCCTCTCAAGATGAACCAAAAGTTTTCGAAAAAGATCGGCTGATGCGATTACGCAACCGGGTCATTGGCGCCAGCTTACGGCAGGCACGTCTCCAGGAAGGTCTGACTTCATTGGAATTGGCTTCCAAAGCAGGCCTCAGCGAAGAAGAATTGAACACATACGAACTCGGTGAACAACCAATCCCACTACCCGAACTTGAATTTTTGGCTAATACATTGAACCGAACCATAAAAGATTTCCAGGATAATCGCGGTCCCATTGGTACCTGGATAAAGCAACAGCGTACTATGCAGCATTTCGCTGACCTTTCCCCAGAGCTGCAAGACTTTATTAGCAAACCAATTAATCGACCATATTTGGAGATAGCACAACGACTAAGTGAAATGTCCGTTGAAAAACTGCGTGCAGTCGCTGAAGGATTATTGGAGATCACACTCTAATAAAACCGGGGAAGTTATTAATGGGTGAAGCAATTACTGCCGGTGAACTAACAAAGGAAGCAAACAAAGCATATCATCAGGAAGATTTTCTCGCTGCAGCGAAAGCATATCAAGCTGCTTCTTTAAGTTACTTACAGGATAATGATCCTCAATCAGCTGCAGAAATGTCAAACAACGCCAGCGTTGCATATTTACGAGCCGAGAAACCCGATTCTGCATTGCAGAATGCCCTTCAGACAGATGAAGTTTTCGCTGAGGCCGGTGACTTTCGACGTCAAGCAATTGCTTTGGCAAATCAGGCTGCCGCGTATGAGGCGCTGGGGAAGTTGACAGAAGCTGAAAAGGCATATCAATCATCATCTGAATTACTAAAACAACTTGGTGATCAGGAGCTCCGCCCCACTGTATTGAAATCATTGTCAGCCGTTCAGCTGCGGTTGGGGAATCAGATGGAAGCGATAGTAACGATGAAATCCGGTTTGGACCAAGTTAATAATCCCGGAATAATCCGGAGATTAATGAACAAATTCCTAAAGATTCCATTCAACTATTTCAATCGGTTAAGCTGATCAGTATCGATAAAAGATATGGTTACTAAACTGAAGCACTCTATTCGTAAGGCGAATATACGAGATCAACAACAATTAGCGAATTTAATCCATTTCGAAACTCTGGTTCACCGACATCTAGATTGGCGACCTCCACTCGAATGGATTGGCTATGATCCTTATCTGGTGCTTGAGGAAGATAGACGCATTATTGCCACACTGGCCTGCCCGCCAGATCCACCAACTGTAGCCTGGCTTCGTTTATTTGCGGTTACAAACAAAGTCGATCTTGCAGAAGCTTGGTCGCTGCTATGGATGCAATCTTTGGAGATGCTCAGGGAAATACCTGACATCCGTTTCGCTGCGATCCCTCTTCAATCCTGGTTTCAACGATTGCTTCAAATCAGTGGTTTTAAATCGATCACCAATGTGGTTATGTTGGTTTGGGATAGCGGTTCCATTCCACCTTCTATTTCGATCCCAGGCATATCCATTCGTCCCATGAATATGGATGATCTATCGATTGTGGAGTCGCTTGACGAATCCGCGTTTGGTCCGCTGTGGCATAATTCAAAAGCATCACTGGAGTATGCATACCGTCAAGCAGCATTTGCCACAATAGCCGAAAATGAAGGAAAGATCGTCGCCTACCAGATCAGTACATCTATGCAATTGGGTGGACACCTTGCTCGCTTAGCCACTCACCCAGATTTCCAACACAGGGGTATTGGGTCCCTTCTTCTGAGGGATTTGTTAATGCAATTCAAAAAAAGAGGCGCTCTCCGGATCACAGTGAATACTCAGGAAGACAATTACGCTTCAATAGCTCTTTACGAACGCGCTGGATTCACACGAACTGGCGAAACCTACCCAGTTTTTCAATATATTCCAGAATAATCAACCACAATTAGATACTTCAATCCAATTCATTCACTTAGTGTACTCAAACGGGAAGATGAATTCGTGATTCTATGCAGGTTTTAATGCCCGAGAATCTTGAAAAGGCGAAAACACTCACACTCACTAAAAGAGTAAAAGGTATTTAGTGTCGTGAGCGAAGTAATTGATTTCAGTTTAATCCGATATGGGAAAAATCTTCCTCAAAACACCTGCCAAGAAGACAGATACACAAAGTATAAAATTAATCCGATTTCATTTATCCCTAGACAAAGTCTTATGAACATGGCAAAATCTCACCTCACATGATCAATGAAGGAGCATAAATGAGCAAGAAACGTACATCAAGTGGAAAAGGTAATAACCCAAAACGTCAAGCAATTCGCGAAAAAAGGAGGGCACAACAAAGAAGACAAAGAATATTATTAATATTCGGTATTGTTATCGCTGCTTTGGTCATCGCTGCTGTGCTGATCGTACCTTCTCTTCTACCAGTGGGAGAAATCCAAACCGTTGATCCCCATCCCCGACCAATGGAAGATGGTAGAGCGATGGGTGATCCCAATGCCCCAGTAACCATTGAGGTATACGAAGACTTCCAATGTCCAGCTTGTAGGGATTTCTCAGAAAATATTGAACCTCAAATTGTTGATGCGTATATCTCTACAGGAGACGTCCATTACGTCTTTCGACATTACCCTTTCCTTGATTCCAATGCAGCTCGAAAAGAATCTCACCAGGCAGCCAACGCCAGCATGTGTGCTGGTGAACAAAATCAGTTCTGGCATTATCACGACACCCTGTTTGCAAATTGGAATGGAGAGAATCAAGGCGCTTTCAACAATAATCGCCTTGAGGCATTTGCAGAAGCGGTGGGTCTAGAAATGACAGATTTTAATACCTGTTTCAGTCAAAATAGGTATCAGGATGATATCGATGCTGATAAAGCTTCTGGTACTGCCTCTGGTGTAACTGGCACCCCATCAGTCTTCGTCAATGGGCGTCAAATCTCTCCCGGCTTTGTCCCCTCTTTTGCGCAAATTGCCGAAGCTGTCGATGCAGAACTAGCCAATTCCAGCAACTAAACCCTCTATAAGAAAAAAACAATCCGGGCTTTCATATCTCCATATCGAGATAATATGATAAAGCCCGGTTTTTTTTATTTAGCAAGATATTTGGGAAATTCAGTCCTCTGTTTTGGCCAGGGTTTGTGTTAAAGAGTCAGATAGCTGGTTTTCGCGTAGTTCTAGTACAAAACACAGGGATGATAATCGATTCAAGTAGCGCAGCAGATTTTCGTTTTCGATCACACCCGCAAGGTGTAAGTCCGCCACACGACGCTCCGCACGCCTGACAACCGCCCTTGACAATGCAAACGAAGCCCCTCCCAGCGAATCTCCGGGAACAATAAATTCATTCGGCATCGTAATCGAGCTCCCAATTGTATCCGTCATCTCTTCCAACCAACGGATTTTACCTTCGTCGATCAGCCGAAATTTGGCAGCATTTTCCGGAGTCGCAGATACCTCAGCCATGAGGTGATATAGATCTCGCTGAACGTTTAATAAAAGATCATTGGTGCTATTGGTTTGGCTTTGTGCGCGCGCGATCCCAAGCACAGCAGAAGCTTCGTCAATTGCACCTACTGCCTCCATGACCGGGTGATTTTTTGGTATCCGTCCTTCACCTAATCGACCAGAATAGCCATCATCACCACTTTTTGTGTAGAATTTTGGCATACAATTATTATAACTGACTAAGCGACCTACTCCAAATAGGACTGTTGTTGTATACTTATTCAGCTTTGAAAGGAGCATAATATGCAAATCCGATGTACGAATTGCCACAAACCTTTTGCGATAAGTAAGGATACAGTTTCTGCAGCGTTAGATGCCATACATACCGAGGGACTTAACCATTACAACGCACATTGCCCACATTGTCGGCGTGCAAATCGACTTTCACCCCAGGAACTTCGTAGGGCCGCACCAGACTGGCAGCCAGGTCAAACTTCTCAAGAACCCGCAGCGGAATAAATAGAAATCTCAGAAGTATTCAATGCCTCCCTTAGACCGATTCTCATCTCCCCAGGAAGTGAAGCTGGCTTTAGGAAAACAGCAGTATATTGCCAGCGATGAAATCTCCACTATTTTGTACTTGAGCCAGCAGCTTGGAAAACCTCTGCTCACAGAAGGACCTGCAGGGGTGGGTAAAACCGAATTAGCCAAGGCTGTCGCAGGAGCAACTGGGCGTGAACTCATCCGTTTGCAGTGCTACGAGGGTTTAGACGAGACGAAGTCGCTCTATGAGTGGGAGTATGCCAAACAGCTCTTATACACTCAACTCTTACGAGATAAACTCAATGATTCGTTAAGAGATGCTCAAGATTTAAGCGAGGCTGCAGATCGACTTGCGGATGAAGAAGATGTTTTTTTTTCGATGCGCTTTCTCCTGCAACGCCCGCTACTCAAAGCAATCCTCAGCGAACAGCCATCTGTATTACTTATTGACGAGATCGACCGCGCAGATGCAGAATTTGAAGCCTTCTTGCTAGAGGTCTTAAGTGATTTCCAGGTAAGTGTACCCGAGCTTGGAACCCTATCCGCCGTCCACCGCCCATTGGTCGTATTAACCAGCAACAACACCAGGGAATTGAGCGAAGCGCTTAAAAGACGCTGTCTTTACCTGTTCATAAATTTTCCTACATTAGAACAAGAGTTGGAGATTGTTAAATTAAAGAATCCCGATCTATCACCGAATCTTGCTCATCAAGCGGTCGAACTGGTTCAGAACCTGCGCAAGATGGATATGCGCAAATCACCGAGTATCAGCGAAACTCTTGATTGGGCAAAAACACTTGTAGCTCTCAACGTCAAAAATATCGATACTGCAACCTTAGAAACCACCCTCAGTGTTTTACTCAAGCATGAGAGCGATTTACAACGTGCGAATAATATTATCCATCAATCAAACGTTGATCGATTTAACCAGGATAGTGATCCAAGAATTCGCAGATGGCAGAAATAGTATCTTGCAGACTCAAATATCTTAATACGTCACACTGAAGGTAATTGCTAAATATAAATTTACCCTTGACCTCTCAACGAAACATCACAATCTTAATATTTAACCTCATTTCAGACATTATTGAGCGATGCTAAATGCAAGACAGAATTCTTAAATTCATTTCCGCTCTCCGGTCTGGGGGTGTTCGCATAAGTCTGGCAGAGAGTTCAGATGCGGTCTTAGCGGTTGAAGAGTTAGGTGTCAAAGACCGGAATTCTTTTCGTGTTTCCCTGCGCGCAACTCTGATCAAAGATGCCGAGCATATCGATATCTTTGAGGAGTTATTCCCATACTTCTTTGATTCACCAAACATACCGCCATTATTAAACCTAACTGGCGATTTAACGCCAGATGAAGCGGATTTGCTCGCAGAAGCATTACAAAATCTTAAACAGGAATTACGCGAATTTGTTGACAGGTTGCTCAAAGGTGAACTTCTCAGCCAACAGGAGCTCGATCAGTTGGGGAAAATAACCGGATTAAATAATGCTGCTGATTTGCGCTATCGGGAATGGATGGCTCAACGTATGGAGAGAGCTATACTTTTCAGACAGATCAAAAAAGCGATCCGCGAATTAATGGATCAGTTAGCTGAATTGGGCATGGACCGCGAAAAAGTTGACCAGATTAACAGAATGATAAAACAGAATCAGGCAGCTCTTCAAGACCAGCTCCGACAATACGCTGGCAATCGCATCGCTGAAAACATGAGCGAGCATTCAATTGATGATGGACACCAGGATTTACTCAACCAACCCATCAGCTCATTGTCAGAAAAGGAGCTTGACTATCTACGCTCAGAAATTCAGCGCCTGGCCACTGCATTACGCACGCGCGTTTCTTTACGCCAAAAGAGAAGCAAGAATGGACAATTGGATGCAAAGGCAACCATTCGCGCCAATTTAAAGCACGGTAATGTGCCCATCGAAATCAGACATAAAGATAAACATAAAAAACCGAAAATCGTTGTAATTTGCGATGTGAGCACCTCCATGCGACCTTATTCCGAGTTCATGTTAAGTCTGCTGCATGCCATGCAAGATCAGATCAAGAAAACGCATGCATTTGCTTTCATCGACCATATCGAATATATTTCGACGGATATTCAAGGTAAGAATGCCCACGAAGCAGTCAGCTTTGTATTGGAAAAGATGCCAGCGGGTCATTACAACACAGATCTGGGAAACAGCCTGCAGAATTTCGCGGATCACTTCATGGACAAAATTGACAGTCGCTCGACATTTATCGTGGTTGGTGATGGGCGAAATAATTACAATGACCCCAGCATCAGAATTTTCCGTGAGTTAGCCAGACGCTCCCACAGGACGATCTGGCTCAATCCTGAAGCACAGGCCTTGTGGGGATCCGGAGACAGTGACATGCCCCAGTATGCTCCATATTGTGATTCGATATTGCAAATCAGAACTTTGTCAGAGTTGAGCGCTGCTGTCGATCGCCTGTTGAGTATGTGATGAATAATTTCATTTTTGTCCCCCTTGAGTACCAGGAACTCGACGAGGAGGAGATGCTTGCCAGATCCAGCGAATTCCTCGAAAGGATGGAACAACGCAGATCTGTACGACAGTTCTCCTCTCGTTCCGTGCCGTGGGAGATCATAGAAAACTGTCTGCGCGCAGCCGCCACCGCTCCGAGTGGAGCAAATATGCAGCCCTGGCATTATGTTGTCGTGAGTGATTCCGAATTAAAACTCCGCATCCGAATGGCTGCTGAAGAGGAGGAAAGAGAATTTTATGCAAATCGCGCTCCGCAGGAATGGCTCGATGCCTTAGCGCCGCTTGGAACCGATGCAGATAAACCTTTTCTGGAATCCGCACCATATCTAATTGTTATTTTCGCTAAGAGTTATACAATCAGTCCTCAGGGGAAAAAAGTAAAGAATTACTACGTCTCTGAATCAGTTGGGATAGCCACTGGCATCTTAATCACCGCTCTCCACCAATCCGGTTTAGCGACCCTTACACACACTCCCAGTCCAATGCGATTCTTGAACCAAATCTTAAACCGGCCACAAAACGAACACCCTTTCCTGATTCTGGTGGTCGGTTACCCGGCTGAGGATGCTGAAGTACCAAAGATCAACAAGAAACCATTCAATGAGATTAACACATTAATCTGATCATCGCCTTTCTAATCCCCTTAACCATCCCGAATACCTCGATCATATAAGAAGTTTATCTCTTTAATTCGTTCCTGCAGTGATTCACTCAAAGCATTTGCAGGCATTCGCCAGATCCAATTGCCACTTGCATTACCTGGGTAATTCATGCGCGCCTCATTACCTAGACTAAGAAAATCTTGCAAAGGAGCAAGGGCAAATATGGAAACTGAACCCCAGGCTGCTCTGATAAAATCCCAGGAAACATCATTTCCATCGGTGTTGAGATATCGACGGTAAAAACTCTTATCATTTTCTGGGACTCTCTCGTACCAACCTCTAGATGTGTCGTTATCATGGGTGCCAGTATAAATTACGCTGTCCAGCTCATGATTGTGTGGCAAAAAGGGGTCCTTTGGATCGCCGTTGAAAGCAAACTGAATAATTCGCATTCCTGGAAGATTAAAACGTCGCCTCATTTCTGTCACATCTGGCGTGATCACGCCCAGGTCTTCAGCAATAATGGGCAGGTGACCAAGAGATTTTTCAACTTCAGCGAAGAAATCCTGCCCCGGTCCAGCAACCCAACGGCCATCGACAGCTGTCTTATTTCCAAAAGGTACTTCCCAATAACCAGCAAACCCACGGAAATGATCAAGTCGGACGATGTCAACAAATTCCAATACCGCCGATAATCGTTTTAACCACCAGCCATACCCATCTGCTTGGTGTATATCCCAACGATACAAGGGATTCCCCCACAACTGCCCAGTTTTAGAGAAATAATCTGGTGGGACACCAGCAACAACTGTTGGATCCCCTTTTTCATCCAGGTAAAAAAGTTCCGGATGCGCCCAGACATCTGAACTATCATGGGCCACAAAGATAGGAATATCTCCGATTATGAGAATTTCCTCGTTATTGGCATGCTGGCGAAGGGACTCCCATTGCCGATAAAAAATAAACTGGCGGAACTCCTGGCGAAGAATAGCGATGGAATGAGAATCACGTGCCTGGTCGATGGAACTTGGGTCGCGATTCAATAATGGAGATGGCCAATTCACCCACGAACCACCTCCATAGGCCTCCTTTAATGCCATAAAAAGGGCAAAATCAGGCAGCCAAAATGAGTGCTTCACCTGGAATTCTTCAAAATCCAAGTGGAGACTTCTCGAATTCGAATGTTGAAATTGGATAAAGGCTCGATCGAGCAATCCTGTTTTCCAAGAGATTACGGCTCCAAAATCAACTTTTTCCGAGGGAAACTCTGGCAGATCTACAAGGTCATTGGAATGAATTAAACCTTCTTCAAGCAAGGATTCGGGACTGATAAGATATGGATTACCGGCAAAAGCAGAAAAACTCTGATAAGGTGAATCTCCATATCCTGTTGGCCCCAATGGCAAAACCTGCCACAAACCACACCCGGCTTTGCTAAGAAAATCGATCCACTTATGTGCCTGGGGACCGATATCGCCGATCCCAAAATCTCCTGGAAAGCTGGTTGGATGTAAGAGAATCCCACAAGATCTTTCAAACCTCATACGCAAGTCTCTTGGTTTGAATATAATCGTCGCTACCGATCACGTTTGATGTCAGATCAGCTGGAATCACATCGGTTGCGATGACTGCTCCGGGCTCGACCAGCAGATTAGGTGGCAGATGGCTGTTCTTGCCAACCATTGAGATACCCGCCTCACTTGAAGGATCCAGGCTGCCCAAACTCGCACCTTCACCGATTGATACCCTTTTATCAATAATGGTTCTGCCAACAGTTGCCCCGGGATGAATCACCGCATCAGTGAGGATTACCGATTCGCGAATCACTGCCCCAGGCATGACTCTCACCCCTGGAGATAAGACAGAACGATCTACAACCGCGCCAGAGGAGATCACACAGCCATCAGAGATCATGCTATCATGCACTTCAGCGCTGGAAGCGATGAACACAGGCGGACGTTCTTCTGTGCGGGTGTGGAAAATCCAGGACCGATCGTTCAGATCGATCGGCGCTGGTTGTGCCAATAAATCCATATGTGCTTTCCAGTATGAATCTACCGTTCCAACATCAACCCAGTATCCGGAGTAGGGGAAGGCATGCACCCGCGCATCTTCGGCAACCAAGCGTGGAATGATATCCCTACCGAAATCATGGCTACTTTCCGTCCTTTGGCGATCTTCCCAGAGTATCTTATCCAACATATTGATGTTGAAAAGGTACACACCCATATTCACAAGGTTTGATTTAGGGCGCTCAGGTTTTTCCTCAAATGAAGTGACCCGATAGCTATCGTCCACATCCAATATACCAAAGCGAGATGCTTCCTCGATCGGCACTCGTATCGTACAAATTGTGACATCTGCTTGATGATCCACATGAAAAGTGATCACTGCATCATAGTCCATGACGTAGATATGATCGCCAGATAAGACCAGGATAAAATCTGGGTTAGAGCTTTTGATAAATCTAAAATTTTGTTGCACTGCGTCTGCTGTACCCAGGTACCAGTCCGATGAACCACGCGCCTTATAAGGCGAATAAATGCGAACCCCACCTGTAAAATCTCGATTCAAATCCCATGGACCCCCAGCGCCAATATGATCGATCAGTGAATGTGGGCGATATTGGGCCAAGATCATCACATCGAAAATGCCGGAATTAACACAATTCGAAAGAGTGAAATCAATGATCCGATATTTACCTGCAAAAGGGACCGCAGGTTTGGTTCGTTTTGCGGTTAACGTACCTAATCGTGAACCTTCTCCACCAGCCATGATTACTGCGCGAGTTTTCATCTTGTTTTCTTCCTCTCCTATGTCAGTCGGAACAGGATTATTTTACACGAAAATAGAAGTTGGTATTCTAGGACAAATACTCCAATTAGAACACTGAAGGTTTAATGCAGTGAATAAATCTGCAAGCTAGAAAATAAAAATTTCATAACGGATAAAGTGAGTGATATAATCCATTTTCGATGATAATACACAACATTAATTGATCCACAAGAGGATTAGCACAGGAACGTCTCACTTATCGAATTGCCTCCTTTCCACCATGACAAACAAAGCATTCAGCATTCACGGACATTTCTACCAACCTCCCCGCGAGGATCCGCTAACAAGTCATATCCCAAAAGAACCTGGAGCATCCCCTTACGATAACTGGAATGAACGGATTTACCAAGAGTGTTACCGGCCTAACATTGAATTAAATAACTTCGAACGGATCAGTTTCAACGTTGGGCCGACTCTCTTCTCCTGGATAGGTTCTTTTCACCAGAATTCTTACCAACAGATCCTCGCTCAAGATCGGATTAACTTAAACAAACATGGCGTGGGAAATGCTATCGCCCAAGCATACAACCATACCATATTACCATTATCATCCCCATCAGAAAAAGCTATTCAAATCCATTGGGGGGTTATCGATTTCACCCACCGCTTCGAGCGTCCCCCTCAAGGTATGTGGCTGCCAGAGACTGCAGTTGATTATGAAACACTGGCGATCATGGCTCACCAGGGAATAGAGTTCACAATTTTAGCCCCTTGGCAGGCTGATGCTGAAGAACTGGATCCCACCGAGCCTTACCGGGTTCTGCTGCCAGGAGGAGACAGTATTACCGTTTTCTTCTACGAAAGAGAGCTTAGTGCAAAAATAAGTTTCGATCAGGAAACCTCTGCAAGCGCGGAAATGTTCGCAAAAAGGGATCTATTACCTTCCTATGTAACTAATAATGGGAAAAGTGTTGAAGATCAATTTTATTTAATAGCTTCAGATGGTGAACTATATGGTCATCACCAGCCAAACCGGGAACAATTTCTCTTCGACCTACTTAATGGAGCCGGGGCAGCATCTGGTCTCACACCATCAATCCCAGCGCTTTGGTTGAAATTACACCCCCCAAGAAAGACAGTACGAATTCGTGAAGGCACATCATGGTCTTGCCATCATGGTGTAACACGTTGGAAAGGCAAGTGTGCCTGCACAACAACTGATGGTCGCTGGAAATCGAATCTTCGCTCTGCGCTAGACCGGCTGGCAACCACCTTAGATGGATTGTACTTCGAGACAGTCTATCCATTAATTCCTAAACCGCGCCTGCTCCTCCAAAGGTATATCCATGTCATTTTAGGTGAAATGCAAGTAGAGCAACTGATCGCAGAAATAACAAGCCGACCTTTAACAAATGAACAGCAATCGCGCATTTCCCTGTTGCTTGAATCCCAACGTGAACGCCAGCGCATGTTCACATCATGCGGTTGGTTTTTTGATGATTTTGATCGGATAGAGCCCAGAAATGTCATTTTGTATGCTGCTCAAGCAGTCCATCTGGCGCACCTTGCCACAGGGATAGACCTCTCGAATCGAACTGCAATTGATCTGAAACAAGTCGTGAGCCCTCGAACGGGATTGAGCGCTGACAAAGTGTTTAACCAACACCTGGAGCGTACCAAATTATTCAAGGGCAAACATTCACGACTTGATTAATTACACGTACAATTGCATTGTTTGTAGATTTTATTCCCCTCTAAACTTTTGCCGCTTCCAATAATTTCTCAACCTGGTAATCTGATTTTGATTGTGCTTTATCAAGCTGCTGGATGATCCGATATTGTTCCGCTATACGATCATCTATTTGAGACTGATCCAGATCAGGATCGGATTGTAAATTAATTACTGCGATCGTCACTAACCATCCTAATAATTGCTCGAAAGCTTCTTTATTGAACCACAGCACATTCTGGTAACGATTGACTTGCAGGAAATGCCGGACATCTTCATCTTGAAGTAATGATCGCAGAAGAGTGTACGCTGACTGGTTTTTTGGGTGAATCGATTCGAACCACTGCTGTTGACGAATAAGGATTTTAATCATCACAATTGAATTCAAAGCTTCAGTTTCAGAGGTTCCGAGTTCTTGCAGTGATCGAGTGAAAATACGACCCAATAACCACTCATCGATCCAGCTCCTGCTTCTTTCAATTGCCTCCTCCTCACCCATTATGCGCCCTAAATTATGCGTATATGCCCACCCTAGTAAAACATACCAATTGGTGTGATTCAAATCCTCTAATCCCAGATCAAATTGGATTAATTTAGCAGCCGCCTTGACATATCGTCGGGAATGTTTGATCGAGGATTTATACCAGTCCGGTAACTCCAGGATCGCCTGTACTTTGCGGCTTGTCTCTGCGGTAACGTTGGCGAGCGCTTCCTTATCACGTCCAGCCTTCGCCAAATTATCGATCTCTGACAGTAAGTGGATTTCTTTTTGTTCAATTTCACCGAGAATTTCAGTGCCTTCTTTCGCCATATTTTTTTGGCGGTAGGTGAGAGTTCGCTTGAGCATATCCGCAGAAGTTAATTCTTGAAAGGAAAAATGGATCGGTTGCAGAATGATCTCTTTGAGGGTTTCCTCGATGCTAGGCACTCCACGGCCATCCAGGTAATCAGCCAATTGAGCATATTGCCCCCATTGATTATCAACTACCTGCCGGAAATCCATAAACACATGATATTTATAAGCGGACAACTCTAAGTACAATCCTTGATCATGGATTTGCTGATTGTTGCGAATATATTCTTGACCAGTCACTTGATCACGGAATATGGTGAAATGATCTGCACCTGGATCAAGAGCCAACCCTTGACCAAGTTGTTTTATCATCAGCTGGCGCTGATCTCCCAGACCGGTCTTTAGGGAAACAGCAGTTGAGGATTTAATCCAACCCCTGGTCTCTGCGAAGCGGTTATGGTAAACAACCAGAGCTCTCTCATCCCCATTTCGATTTGAGTAAGCGAATACATCTTCATTAACATGACCTTCTGGACTGAAGAAATCATAAAGGTTAAACGCGCCAACTTCTGCAAACAAATACCGTTTCCTCAATAAAGGGAATATTTCGCGCGCATGGCGATCGATCAGATATTGATCGGGTTCCTCCTCCCAATATGCCCGCTGGAATTCCATGCCGTACTTTTCTGTATAACCTTCGATCTGACCATGACCGAACATCGGTAATCCAGGCATAGTGGCCATCATGGTGCAAATGCCGAAATATTTGTCCCCCTTTCCAAACTGATCTACCGCTGTACGCTCGTCCGGATTATTCATGAAATTCACATAACGTTTCAAAATCTCCGGGTCGAATTCCAGGGTGTTCTTAATCACCAAACGATACTCTTGATTTTTCTCATCGCGCAGCATATTCATGAAGGCACTGTTATAAACCCGGTGCATGCCTAAAGTGCGCACAAAATATCCCTCCATCAACCAGAAGGCTTCGGCCAGCAATAAGGTATCCGGCACTTCCTGAGCCACGCGATCGACAACCTCGCGCCAGAACTCCACTGGGAATGCGGCTTCGAATTCGTCCCTGGTGATTCCATATTCAGCTCGCGAAGGTATCGCACCCCCAGTTCCTGGTTCGGGAAACCACAAACGCTGGTAGTGTTTCTTGGCCAAGGTCATTGCGGCATCAAAGCGGATGATAGGAAATTTTCGGGCCACGTTCAGAATCGTTTGAATGACCGCTTCACGCACCTCAGCGGAAAGATAATTCAACTGGGCTGTGTCATTCCAGGGCATACTGGTACCATCATTCCCGTGATAAATGAATTTGGTATCACCTGTCCAATGATCTACTCGCTTGAAAACCACTGCAGCATCTGTGCTATCGTAATAATGATCTTCAATATATATACCAACCCGATCATCCCACGATAGATCCTCACCTGTGAAAGAGTACGCCGGGAATGGGGAATGATCGAGGGAGATGAACCAGTCTGGACGTTCGGTAACCCATTTCGAGTCGATACCCATATGATTAGGTACCATATCGGAAGCCAAACGGATACCACGCTGCCAGGCGCGTGAAAATAGGTCATGGTAGGCGTCCTCGCCACCCAGCTGAGCAGCAATTTGATAATCGAAAAGCGAATATGCTGAAGCGACTGCTTCAGGATTACCGCGCAATTGTTTGATCCGCTTGGAAGCTGCACTTCTCTCCCACAGCCCGATCAACCACAATCCTTTAAAACCCCATTCAGCCAGGAAATCAAGCTCTTCATCTGGGATCTGGTCCAAACGATGGATGGGTGCCCGGTACTTCCTCGATAGTTGGTCCAGCCAAACAAAGATGTTCTTGGCAATTAATACCAGGGATGGCATCCAATCGCTGTCTGGGCTGAAGCGCTCAATTTCCAAATCTAATCCTGAAAAATCATAGACCCGGGCTGGACCTGATCCCAGAAAAACCTCTTTCTCCTCTTCTGAAACCAGATCGAGACCACGTAACAGCCTGAAAATATAATCTCCTAACAGGTAACTCCAATTGCGGCGGATATAGTCCAATTGGCCAGTAAGAGAATGGGGTTCAGCTATTGCTGGGCTGCGCAGCATATCCACCAAATTCATATTCCCTGGCCCAAACTTTGGCTGCGTTTCGAAAAAATCTTTCAGGCTTGCGATCATCTCCCGGTATGCAGTATCCTTCTCTAAAACTGTGTCATCAAACAATTCAAGGTACGGCGAGAAAGCTGGATTCATGTTCGCCAGCCAGAGCATCAAAATCTCCTCGATTAATATCTGCCGGTTAGGAACCCCTGTTGTTTCGCCAAGCAAATAATTATCGATCTCGATTTCACGCCGGTAGACCGACAGGGGTGGATATAAGTCAGCAAATGTTGACAAGGCCTGATCTAAATCAACTTTCCCAAATCGCTCCACCAGCCAGCTTTCCGCCTCCTGCATCACTTTGGGATTGATCTGCTGGCGGTATAAACTCACCACGAAATGCAGAATCTCATCAATCAACCCCATCGCGTTGATCTGCCCGGCCCTGACAGCCTGTTCTGGGAAGCGGACCAGATCACGCTTCTGGTTCATCTTTTGGGCAAAAATGCGGGCTGCATAGAAATTCGCAAAGATCACATTGCCGTTTAAAGAAAAAAGTGATTGGTCGAACTGGTAATAATCACGTGCCTGGCGAGAGACGTGGAATTCCATTTGAGTTATTGGCTGTTTCATTATTTTTTGCTCCAGGTTCAGTTGGGAGAAGTCTGCACTATTATATCGCAACCAATTCAGAAGCATAAAAAACCCTGGTAAGATAACGATACGAGATTTCGTCATAGATTTTATCGACATCTTAAAACAGGAGGGCTCAACTCCATGACCGTTTCCCCTTTAAAACCTGAAGAACTCTACAAACACACCGATCCGGATCATTTCAAGTTCGAGGTCACCAGCGAGGTTGAAGAATTATCCGAGATCATTGGGCAACCGCGCGCCATTGAATCTGTTCGATTTGGAACTGGAATGCAGAGGGAAGGTTATAACATCTTCGCCTTAGGACCCCCAGGAACAGGTAAACGCACCCTGGTTACAAAATTCTTCAAAGAGAAGGCAACGGAGGAGCCCGCTCCAGACGATTGGTGTTATGTGCACAACTTCGAACAAGACCATCGACCCAAATCCATCCGTTTGCCTACTGGGAAAGGAATTGAATTCCAGAAAGATATGGAACGGTTTATTGAAGAATTGCGCAATTCCCTGAGCGCAGCATTTGAAAGCGATGAATATCGAACCCGGCGGCGGATGGTCGAAAGCGAATTCCAGGATCGCCAGGAAGCAGCTTTTGAAGCGCTTCAAGAAAAAGCCAGTAAGGATAAATTCACCCTGCTGCGCACACCCGCTGGATTGGTATTTGCTCCTGTAAAGAATGGAGAGGTGATGCCACCGGATGATTTCAATGAATTACCGGAGGAGGTTCGCCAGGAAATGGAGAAAAGCGTACAGGTTCTACAGAAGGAGCTGCAAGCACTCTTGCAGAATATTCCAGTCTGGCAGCGCGAACTCCGCCAAAGTATCCGCGATCTCAATCACGAAATCACACAAGTAGCAGTGGAAAGCATCTTGAACGAATTGAAAGAGAAGTATGCCACCTTCACTCAGATAATTGAGCATCTGGTAGCGATTCAAAAGGATGTGATCGAAAATGCCAGCCGCTTTCTCGAAAGCGATGAGACCTCCGATGAAAGTTCCGTAGAAGCTTCGTTCCGCTCATTGATGACCCGAGGGCTTTCAGGCCAAGCCTTGATGCGGCGTTACCAGGTTAACTTGCTCGTTGACAACGGAAATTCGGAGGGTTCTCCTGTAATTCATGAAGATAATCCCACCTACCAGAACCTGATCGGACGTGTCGAACAAATGGCACAATTGGGCGCTTTGGTGACTAACTTCACTTTGATAAAACCAGGTGCGCTTCACCGCGCGAATGGTGGCTATTTGATCTTGGATGCTCGTAAGGTACTGCTGCAACCTTACGCCTGGGAAGCATTAAAACGCGCCCTAGAAACTGAACAGGTGCGCATCGAATCCCCGGGAGAAATGCTTGGATTGTTGAGCACGGTATCACTCGAGCCAGAACCAATCGAATTAGATGTTAAGGTTGCCATGATTGGGGACCGTATGTTGTATTATCTGCTCGCACAATCCGATCCAGCATTCAGCGAGCACTTCAAAGTTCAAGCCGATTTCACAGAAGAGATCCCGCGCACTCCTGAAAACCAGGAGCTGTATGCACGCATGATCGCAACTTTAGTTCATAAGGATGAGCTGCGAGCATTTGACCGTCAGGCGGTAGCCCGGGTCATTGAACACTGTGCTCGTGTGGTGGGCGACTCTGAACGTTTAACCGTTCAGGTAAACAATATCGTTGACCTACTCAACGAGGCAGATTATTGGGCCAGCCGGCAAGGAAATCATGTCGTCCACGCCGCGGATGTCCAACAGGCGATCGATGCCCGCATCTACCGCGCAGATCGGGTTAGAGAACGGTACCAGGAAAATATATTACGCGATACGATCATGATCTCGACTGAAGGGACTCGAATCGGACAGATCAACGGTCTCTCGGTCATCGGATTGGGTGATTTCTCGTTTGGATTTCCAAGCCGAATCACCGCAAGTGTTCACAGGGGTAAAGGAAATGTCGTTGATATCGAGCGCGAGGTCGAGCTAAGTGGTCCAATTCACTCGAAAGGGGTTTTGATCTTGAGCGGTTTTCTCGGCCAGCGTTATGCATCAGAAGACCCATTATCTCTATCAGCCAGCCTCGTCTTCGAACAATCATACAGCGGTGTAGAAGGTGACAGCGCTTCCTCCGCCGAATTATACGCTTTATTATCAGCGATCGCAGAGGTACCGATCAAACAATCCTTTGCTGTCACGGGCTCAGTCAACCAGCATGGTCAGGTACAGGCAATTGGTGGTGTAAATGAAAAAATCGAGGGATATTTCGATATTTGCCAGCAGCGCGGATTGACTGGAGAGCAAGGAGTCCTGATCCCCTCTGCAAACGTAAAACACCTCATGCTGAGAAAAGATATTCGCGAGGCGGTTGAAGCGGGAATATTCAACATCTACCCGATCGAAGAAATTGACCAGGGCATAGAACTGCTTACAGGTGTCCCCGCTGGTCAGCCCGATCAAGAAGGAAAATATGCTCAGGATACGATCAATGGGAAGGTCCAAACTCGTCTCGAAAAATTGGCTAGAAAAGCTGATAAAAATGGTAATGATGAGCAGGAGAAATCAGGATGAGCCCGGAAGATAGATTGAAAGAGATTCGCCGCATTTTGGTCGCTCTTGACGCATCTCCCGCCAGCATGGCTGCATTAGATTTGGCAGCTGAACTGGCTGTACGCTACCAGGCGGAGCTGATGGGCGTATACGTTGAGGATATCAACCTGCTGCGTTCCGCCGACATCCCTCTTGTTAAAGAGATCGGATATTATTCGGGTACTTCTCGCAAAATCGACAGCCCGCACATCGAACGACAGCTGCGCGCGCAAGCCCATCGAATAGAGCGAATTCTGGCTTCCATAGCACAGAAGGCAAACCTGCGCTGGTCATTCCGCAGCACCCGCGGGGTGATCCATGGTGAATTGATCACTGCTGCTGAAGAAACTGATTTGATAATTCTTGGTAAGTCTGGCTGGTCGCGCAGGCGCCAGATGGGTTCCACCGCCCGGGAAGTCGCCATTCAATCTCCCATCCAATCCTTGATCCTTCTGCACAAGGTGCGTCCTGGCACCCCCGTCATGGTGGCATTTGATGGTTCACCTGCCAGCATAAGAGCAATGGAGGCTGCGCGCTTGATCAGGGATCCAGAAATTCCACTCTACGTATTACTGCTTGCGGAAACCAAAGAAGGTGCAAACCGATTAAAGGCAGAAGTAGAAAATTTATTAGCGGATGAAACACACCCCATAGAATTCCGCTGGGCTGCCAATATCAAGGGAAACCGCGTGTCTCAAATGGCCATGATCTCAGGATGTGACGTGGTCGTCCTGCCTGCTGTGAGCGATTCGTTTGACCCAGATGCACTCTTGAGCATGCTCGACGAAGCAGATTGTGCAGTTCTGCTCGTGCGGTAAGTTTTGGGAATCGGTTTTAGGTTTCGGAATAACAAATCACATTCACATAGGAGACTTGGGTGAAATATTCCACTTTAATTTCCGTCGAACAGCTTGCCTCCCATATCAACGATCCAGATTGGACCGTCATTGATTGCCGTTTCTCTCTTGAAGAACCTGGCTTAGGCCGCAAGAATTACCTGCAAGCGCACATCCCTGGTGCAGTTTACGCTCACCTGGATGAGGATCTCTGTTCACCCATCATCAAGGGCGTGACAGGAAGACATCCGCTGCCTACAGTCGAGAATATAGTTGAACGATTAAGCAATTGGGGGATCGACGATTTTGTGCAGGTCGTGGTTTATGATGATGCTGGCGGCGCAATGGCAGCTTCCCGCTTATGGTGGTTATTACAGTGGCTTGGGCACGAGGCGGTGGCAGTCCTCAACGGTGGCTGGTCACTTTGGCTTAAAGGGAACTATTCTGTAACCAGCGGAGCTGAGAAACGGGTTGCTCGTCAGTTTACGCCCAAAGTGCAACCCATGCGATTGATCGAGACAAGTGAAATCCGCGACCGTTTACATGATCCAGCCTTGAAAATAATTGACTCCCGCGCGGAAGAACGGTATCGTGGTGAAATTGAACCCATAGATCCTATCGCCGGGCATATTCCTGGGGCTCTTCTCTCACCCCATCCCAATGTGCTGGATAGTGGAGGGAATTTCCTCCCCGCCGATGAGTTGAGGCATCATTTTGAATCTTTGCTGGGTGATGTGCCAGCTGAAGAGGCTTCTTTCTATTGTGGTTCTGGAGTCACTGCGGTGCAGAATGTGCTCGCCTTGAAATATGCTGGGATGGGAAATGCGCGATTGTATGCTGGCTCCTGGAGCGAATGGATCACTGATACAGGTAGGCCGATCTCAACAGGGGATTCTCCTTAGTTCTCCTGACAATTCTCAATGATAAGAAAATCCCTTCTGACAAAACAAAGAAGGGATTTTTCAAGATCAACCGCTTCGATCGGATAGTTATTTCGAATTAGCGCGCCCAGAGGCTTATTTGTCGTTATTGGGGTTTGAGGAAGGCTCGAGGACAGTCTGCCGGAGGAATGAGTGAAAGGCACTCTGTCGTCGCTTGACCACAACTACTGTAACCTTAGCCTGTTTAGCCACTTCTTCGGCAATATTTCCGAAGAGCAGATTTCTGAACAAGGGCTCGTCAGTTGCGCCGATGACGATCAAGTCGCATTCACAACTATCGGCGTTTTCTAAGATCAATTCCAGCACATTGGTTCCTTCCACGATATTACGGGAAACATTCTCGTAATCGATCCCCTCCAGTGTGTAATCGAAGATTTGATTGGATCGAATTCGACCTCGACTTCCTGATCCGGGGGCGACGATATGCATCAGGTTCACTTTGGCTGGACCTTCATCAGCCAACATGGCCATATTGATCGCGGTGCGCACAGCCCTACGGCTGTTCACTCCCCCGGAAACCGGCACAAAAATTGATTTGAGCGGTCGCTGTTCCCGATAACGTACTACGGCAATGTCACATGGCGGATCATCCACAATCGGATCGATCACGGAACCATATAATCGACCAGCAGTATTCGTATACCCTGGCCAGCCCAGCACGATCAAATCTGAAGCGTTTTCTTCCGCGGTTTTCCGCACCGCATCTGCGACCTGCCTTCCGAGACGAATCATGGTGTGCACGGGTACATCCAGCTTTTTCGCTTCTTCAATTACTGTTTCCAGATAGGGACGACCTCCTTTAAGCATTGTGCGCCCTTCACCCAAAGTCAGCTGGTAGGGAACGCGCACAACGTTTAATGCGAATACTTCGCCCTGGTTTGAACGAGCCAGAATGCTGCCAATTTGCCCTAATATGCGTGCCTGCTCTCGAGTTGCCACCGGGATCAACACTGAATAATCCCGGCTGACAAGCACCTCTTCCATCAGGATCTCTTTTGGCTTTTCCATCTCTTCGATCCTGGAGAAGTAAGTGTAATATGCCAGCAACCCAACGACAATCCATCCTATGGCAACATACCAGGCAAGCGGGCTAAAGGTGAATAGATATATCGCCAGCAAGGCGTTCAACACGATCCCCAGTATAGGGAACAAAGGAAATAGTGGCACACGAAAACCACGTTCCATATCGGGTAATTTCAGCCTTAAACGCATCACAACTACGTTGACCTGCAGGAACAATAAAAGAAATAGAATGCCTGCCGCGGCCGCCACATCCTCGATCGGAAGGAACCAAGCGATGATCAGCATAAATGCGCCAGAGAATATCACCGCCCAAAATGGGGTCAAACGCTTTGGGTGGACCTTGGAAAGTATTGCAGGTAGGTTATGATCGCGTCCCATGGCAAATGAGACTCGCGAAGATGAATACGTGGTCGCATTTAAAGCCGACATGGTTGAAACCAGACCGCTGAACAACAGCACGATCGCCCCTATACCGCCCGGGAAGGTCTGCTGGGCTGTTTCCACGACCGCCACTTCCTTCTGTAACCCGAGATAATCCCATACTTTCATCCCCACCGGCGGATCTGTCGCCCCGATGACGACGATCGAGACCAGCAGGTAGATAGTGACCGCCACTGCGATGGCGATAAATATCGCCAAGGGGATGTTGCGCTTGGGATTGATCACCTCTTCGCCGGATTGAACGATGATCTCATACCCTTCGAAGGCGACGAAGGTTACACCCATCGCTGCAAATACCGCTAAAAAACCATTAGGGAAAAAATCTGAGGTGAAACTACCCTGCCAGCCATCCGACCGCAGCATCACCACCAAACCAAATAATACAAACAGCCCTAATATGGCGATCTTCGCCAAAGTGACGATATTCCCCACAGAACCTGTTTCTGATGCACCAAGGGTATTGATGAAGGTAAAAACAACAATCACCAGAGTCATAAATACTAGCGTCATCTGCTCAAGGGTTAAGCCGAAAGTCGATAAATCAGCGATCAGCCATAATTCGCTGGCAAATCTACCAAATCCCAATGCATATAACGCTCCTGCTGAAGTGGCTGCCGACCAGCTCATCCAACCTGAAAGATAACCTTGTGCGCCGCCCAAACCCTCTTTCACCCAGCGATAGCTGCCTCCAGCTTCAGGATATGCTGAACCCAATTCAGCATATGACATGGCTGTAAACGAAGTTATGATCCCGTTGAGCACAAAGGCCAAGATCAGTGCCGGCCCGGCGACACCAGCTGCGATTCCGGTTAACACGAAGATGCCGGCACCGATCATCCCTCCGATGCCGATCATCGTGATCGTGAACAAATTTAAATTCCTGCTGAGCGTTACCCCAGTGCTGATACCTGACTCGAACCCTTTGTTTGCTTCGGCCATGCGTAATCCCTTCACTCTGATATAAATCACTGAATTTTACCCCACAAATCGGATAAAACAGCAATGAACAAGGAATACTATCGATCAAGGTTTTTTTTGATCAATGTCCCCCACATCGACAAGAAAATGGGGGACATTTTTGCTTTGCGAGATTTCTTGAGCTTATTTTATGGCTTGACCAATGTCAGATCACCCCAGGTTGTTGGATCAGTCAGTGTGCGGATCGGAACGTACGAAACCATGCTCTGCTGGACGTTATTGTTGGAATTGTCGTTGTCGGAGATCGAGAAGACGAAGCCAAAATGCTGACCTGTTTTGGGGGTCACATCAAATACTGACCAGGGAATGGCAGCTTCCACGATATAGCCATCTTCCTTCGGTCGGGAGGAAATTTTGACTGCCTCGCGTTTTCCCTCGATCGACTTCGGGAACCACAGGTAAGCTTCTAGATTTTCATTGGGGGATGGCGATCCAGGAGAGATGCCGAGCTGGAAATCATCTGCGTTCAAGGCACCCAGGTAGAAATCATTGGAAACATCAGTATCTATCAAGATGTCAAGACTATCCCCTTTAAATAAGTCTGCGCCTTTCGCATTTTGAACATATTTATCATCGATCACCCTGATCCCCAAGTAGAGATTATTGTCATTCCAACCGATCATCGCCCTGCCAGAAAGATCTTCCGGGCCCGCATGATTGCTCTTGCCAAAGACAACATTCTCAACCAGGTAGCGATCAAGATTCCAATCACCCAGGTTGCCGTTGATGTCCGGCGGAGTTGAAAGATAATAGCCGCTCATGCTGAATTTCGGTCTTTTGTCCGGTCCCACGTAGGAAGTCGTCGGTGTCGGCGTCCGGGTCGGGATCGGTGTTGGAGGAGGAGAAGTGGCAGTGTCCGTCGGCAGCGGAGTGGGTGGTAATGGAGATTCGGTTGGTGTTGGGCTCTCCACCGGCGGGGGAAGAGTGAAGGTCGGGAATCCAATTGGTGGGGTTGGCTGGGTAGGATTGAACACCGCGGTCATGGTCAAATCGGGGGTTGGAAAGACGATCGGCGTAGGCGCTGAAACAAATGGAAAATTGCAGGCTAGTGCGGACAAGATCAACAAGCCGGTGATCAATAGTGGAATTCGGAATGGATTTTTCATGCTGCCCTCTTGATTAACATGGTAGTGCCCAAAGAATAAAATACTGCTATCTGTCTAGGATATAAATTCTATCAAATCCTTGAATTTCTCCTCTAATATTAACGCTCGAAAGCTGAAAATCGTTCCAAACAAGAAAATTGACGGTCATTCAATGAAGTATACGTCTTAAATGTTATCGGAGTCACGAAGTTCATCTCTTTCCAACGAGCATGGCGAGGACCTGCCCCCGAATAGGGAGTAATACCTGAAAGGATTACTTGCAAGATACCTGATTTTAATTACTGAGTTCTTCCCCCAAGAATTTTTTTACAGTTTCCCCTTGACAAGTGTGAATTATTAATGCTATATTATTTTGTAAGTCCTTTCATGAAATAAATTTCATTTCTAACCCAGATAATTTCCGGGAAAACGATTGTGGGCGATCCAACCGTTTATGATGTGGCGAGTAAGGCCGGGGTGAGCATCGCTACTGTTTCGCGCGTCATGAATTCACCAGAAAAGGTCAAGGTAGATACTCGCCAAAAAGTACTCAATGCGATAGAAGAGCTTCAATACGTTCCCAAAGCGGAAGCTCTTGCCAGGGCACGCAAAATGGTAGGGCGTATTGGGGTGTTGACGCCCTTCTTTACCCATTCATCCTTCATCCAGCGTATGCGGGGGATCGCCGAGGCTTTAAGAAACATCCCATTGGAACTGGTCATCTATCCAGTCGACTCCAACCAGCGTCTGGAAGAATACCTGGCTCAGCTACCCATAACAAGACGGCTGGATGGATTAATCATCATCTCTCTTCCGATAAAAGATCAGGATGCCCAAAGGTTATTATCTGCAAAACTTGAAACTGTGTTAATCGAATTTGAGCATCCTTTGCTGAGTTCGATTCAAATAGATGATTATAATGGAGGTGAACTAGCTGCTAAATATTTAATCGAAAAAGGTCATCGAAGGTGTGCTTTCTTCGGCTCTGGAGAATTACCAGAGTATGCGATTCACCCGGAAGATCGACGATTATCAGGATATCGTCAGATATTCGCATCCCAAAGGATCGACCTGCGCCCAGAACTGATCCGCTTTCCCGCAATGAGTTATTCAGATATTCGCAAATCATTCCAACACTTGATGCAACTGCCTGAACCCCCCACTGCGATCTTCGCCGCAACCGATGATCTCGCCATCCGCATCCTGAGAGCCGCGCATGAATCCGGAGTCACGGTTCCCCAGGACCTGGCTGTTATTGGCTTTGATGACATCGATATGGCTGAGCAGATTGGCTTGACCACCATTAGTCAATCGCTTCATGAATCCGGCCGCTTGGCGGTCGAATTGCTGTTAGCGCGCTTGAACGATCCTACGCGATCCGTGCACAGCAATAAATTAATCCTCAAGGTGATAGAGAGAGAGACGGCTTAATTTGCCAACGATGTTGATTCGCTTTACAAAAAGAAAATTAATTATATAATTTTTGAAAGGAGGTGAAGTATAAATAAAGGGAAAAACAATTAAATTTCTGTGGTTCATATTCAATAACTTTATATAAATTAAGGAGAAGAATAAATGTCTAAGAAAAGTAAGCTTTGGACTTTGTTGGGCGTGATGGTGATGTTTGCCATGATCCTCAGCGCCTGTGCACCAGCAGCGACCGAGACTCCTACCGAAGCGCCCCCCCCTGAAGTTGAAGAAACTGAAGAGCCAGAAGCCCCACCAGAGGAAATGCCAGAAGTTGACTTCGCCGTGATCCCTGGTGGCTTCCTGGAGCGGGCTTTAGCTGGTGAATTTGCCGGCACAACGGTTACAGTAGATGGACCATTCGTTGATCCGGACACAATCTTCATGGACCAGTCCATGGAAGCCTTTGA
>Ga0209742_10000081_pt1 | contig 52145 bp, 52 predicted proteins | sample DeeMarSeWOR38_10_FD_187462 | JGI IMG/M metagenome (GOLD analysis project Ga0209742, IMG submission 187462) | Marine sediment microbial communities from White Oak River estuary, North Carolina - WOR-3-8_10 (SPAdes) (version 2) | ecosystem: Environmental > Aquatic > Marine > Intertidal zone >...
GCAAACAACCTTCTTTTGACAATCCTGCAAATTTTATTTATAGCAAATAAGAGTGAAAGGAGGCCCACATGCCGGATCAGGATAAAAAGAATGCGATTCAGCGGGAACCTGCAAGACCGGTCGGTAATGTCATCAGCACACAAGAGCCGAAGCTCACCGGCAAGCAAATTATTAGGGAAGCCTCTAAATATGTAAAAGAGCATATCAGCCGCCAGCCACCGCTGCAGCGTTTTTTTAGCTTTATGCCCACCATGCTGACGCGGGTTTCACCATTTCATTTTAAAGGACGGCATAAGTCGAACGAATGGCCGCTGGTCCGGCTGGATTCCGGTGACAGCAATTCCTGGGGAAGCATGCAGGTTGTGGGTGAGCTGCTGATCATTTTTGACGAAACCATCTTGTTCTGTCTGCTGGCGCTGATGACAAAGTATGAAAAAGACGCTTTTGAGACCTCCCAGACCGAGCTGGCCCGGATTGCCGGCATCGATCCAACACCGAAAAACGCCGCTGAAATCTGGAAGAGTATTCAACGGCTGGCCGGCACCCGGATTGACCTGCAGCTTTCCAGAGGGACGGGAAAAAAAAGAAAACCCTTAAAGGAATTGACCGGCTCGATCCTGAGCTATGCAGATAAAGATCAGGGCAGCGGCAAAATCCGGATTGTCGTTAACCCGTATTTCCTGGAAATGTATGCAGAAAGTTTTGTTACCAACATTGATATGGTTTTTAGAAACCGTTTAGAATCGGATATCAGCAAAGCATTCTATCGTTTCTATCAAGGTCTATACGGAACCGAATCGCAAACCGAAATCCTCCGGTTGGCCCGGGCCGTAAACCTGAACATCGACGAAGATATGAAACGATTGAGATCAAAGGTGCGAACCGGGTTAAAAGAACTGCAGGAAAAAGGTTATCTGCAGGCCTATGAGTTCGGCGGGGATGCGCATGTGAGAGTGTGGAAGACCACAGATACGGCCGTCAAATTTGAGAGTCAGATTCTGGGCAAAGCCGATATTGAATATTTCATCGATTGACACGCTGCGGCGATGTCGAGCAACCCAAATATAGGCACAAAATTTGAAACGACCACGAAGATCACGAAGGATATGGGATCAGGAAATTTAAAGATAAAGCAATCATCTCCGTGCATCTTCGTGTTCTTGGTGGTAAACGGAACTGAAGAAGGGCCGCAAGCAATAGATCAAATCGTCAAGTACCCGCAATTTTAACCTGCCGATTATTGTTGGCCGTCGGCGACTCTTTAAGATTGCGCAGCTTTTGCTTTGACGACCTGAAAGCTGTTCAGAACGCGCCTGAAGGCACCGATGTCCCTTTGAAAATAAATCTGATCCGCCGCACTGAACCGCAGGTTAAAGAAGGTATCCTCTTTTATGAAGCCATAATAAAGCGTCTTATTCGCCCGGCCTTCCGAATCATTGTATGTATATAGGATTTCAAACCCTTCATACCCTTGGATGGTCGCCGGGGTGTTGGCCAGAACCCTTAAATTCACCAGATTCTGATCGGATACCAGCTCATCAATGATAATCTGGGCCGCCTCTTCCGGCAACATGCCCTTTTGTATTTTCTTTTTGGTAAAGCGGAAAGATTTGTCGATAGGGCGGTTTTGAACCACAATAAGTTGCAGCCATGAACTTTCTTTGGTAAGCAACAGGAATCGATTGTCGTCAATTTTATGCCAGCCTTCGGGAATGTCAATCATAAAACTGTAAGTGGCCGGCTTCGCAAGTCCGCCGGTATGTGCGCAGGCCAAAACGCCTGCTAAGATAAATATAACCGGGATGGTCCAGTAAAACTTTTTCATTATCCTTCCTCGCTGAGGGTGCATTGTTTTAAGTATCCCTGAATATAGGCTTTATCCGTTGCGTCGGGCGAGAGCTGCAAACACGACTCAAAATATTTTCTGGCGAGCGCGTGATGCCCCTGTTTGTAATGGATTAACCCGATGGCTTTGTGCGCGGCGGCATAGTTTGGGTCCAGGGTGATGGCACGATCGTAGTTTTTGAGCGCATTGTGGATGTCGCTGGCCCGCCCCTCTTGTCTGAAGATTTCTCCGCGTAAAAAATAGGCCCGGCTGTCAGCCGGATGACTCTGCAGAAATTTGTCAATACCGCGCCTGGCGGCCTGAAATCTCCCCAATCGGATATCCATTGCGGCATTATCCAAGAATAGCTGGGCCAGATTTGCCAGGAACATTTCGCGATTTTTGATTGCCGACCCTGTATTTGAGTATACAGGATCCGGCAGATTTTGCAAATGTTCAACTCGCTGCCTGACCGTGAGATGGCTTCCGAAAGAGAAAGGCCCCTCGAGTCCTTCCTGTTCAATTTCAGCGATCATATGATCAAAAAGCAAAAGGGCCTTCTTGGGGTTATAGCCCGCCGCAATCATCAATTCAATGCCCAGCCGATCCGCTTCAGCTTCCAGTTCACGCGCATATCCACTGATGGCGTCCATTGTCCCGGCGACACCCAGATTACGGGCCAAATCCTGCAACCCCCTGGTTTTCAGCAGTGTCTGTTGAACGGCCGTCAAAACCGCCGGCTGCTCCCTGTGCTTTCGAAAGGCCCGCAGCGCGTGTCGCCGAATGCAATGGATCATCTCATGTGCCAGCACAGCCGCCAGCTGATCTTCATTGTCCATTTGCGCCAGCAATCCGGTATGGATATAAATCGTTCCATTGGGGTAGGCGAAGGCATTCAGATAGGCATTTTGGATGACTTTTACGCGGATTGCCAGATCCTGCGGTGCGGATTGAGGCCGCAGTCTGGCAGCCACTTTATTTAAGTAGCTGTCAAGTTCTGGATCGGAGTAAAGGCAGCCACTGCGTTCAAGGGCGAGCTGCTCCTGTTCTGATTTTTGCCATAACATTTTTTCATCGGCATTTGTCAGCAATGGATCAGATGCCAGCGAGAGCTCGGGTTTTGAATAGGTTGAGCAAGCCGCAGCCAGCCAGATGAAAATCAGAAAGAACAGGTTAAACAAAACCTTGCTGCGCAAAGTGCCCTTTTTTGCCTTGTCGATGAGGGTTGCGGTCCGCATAACCAGGAAACAAATCCTATTTTTTCTTTTAAATTCAAGACGTTTAAAAGATTTTATAGCGCTCCGGCACCCGGAAAATGATTTTAGCGACCTAATAAGAGCAAAAGCCGTGCCTGCCGTCTTCGCCAACGGGCTTCGAAGCGGCGAGCCTATCCCCGGCTCCTTAGCGAAAGAAAGCACGGCTGCCGGTGCGGTCCTGACTTCAAAAAATTCGGCCAGGATATGAATATTGATCGGCAAAAAGTGCCGCATACTTTAGGGTGTTCTTTGCGCAGAAATGAAGCGCTGCCGGCAGACCGCCTCCGGCAATAGGGGTGCCGAAGATAAGGGCCAATGAGGAGGGCAACGTCATGCATACCAAGTGGGAGTTTTTACACAATATTTCTACTTTTCTACACTTAAAGAAAAAAACTGCATTTTTTTTACTTCTTTTTATTTTTTTGTTGTCTTTTGATGAATTATGCTTAATATAATCGTTAACAACGACTTTATTGGTTTGCTGAGCACTGGGGGGCAGATTTAAAAAAGGAGGAAAGAAAATGAAAAAACTGGTTTTTTTACTATTGGTTATGTTTTTGCTCGCAGGGTGCAGTTCTACACACGATTCCATATACAAAGACTGGGATCACATTAAGTTTAGCTGGTGGGGATATAAGAATCCGACCGCTGAGGTTGCAAAAAAATCAGATGACCGCGGATGGTGGGGGGAAGAAATCCCTTACATTCCTGCTGAATAACAGAAGCGTTGGATTAAACGCAGCTAAGCTGGAAAAAAGACTTTTCTCTTTCTGCTGAAACCTGCCGGCCAGTCTTAAAAAAAGCGTGGCATATCCTTTTGAGCGGGCATGCGGTTTTTTTCGGGCGCAGTAGGAATACCGGCGCCTGATGATCATCAGATTATTTTTAAAAGGGCAGTTCATGGTAAATGGCAAATGACCAGACCAGGGGATTGCCCTTTTTTTTATCATATTTTTTAACCATTTGTTGGGGTCTAATCCCTTGACGCCCAATAGGCATTCGAATATACTTTTTGACAAGCGATGCGGTTTGGCCATATAAATACCAGAGAAGTAGGATAGGGCGTTCAACCCTCTTTCAGCGCGTCGAGGAATATACGATGAGTTTTTTGCGGAATTGGCCCGGAATTTTCTCGATTTTCTTTGCCCTGACAATTGCTTCGGCCTGCATTCCCAACAAGCAAATGACCGTGGGATCCGCTGCAACCCTTCTCGAAAATGTCGCTAACTCTGCCAACAAGCAATCCGATTTAAGGGTTATCCGCGAAGGTATGCCCGCCTATCTCATGTTGATTGACGGCATGGTCGAAGCCGTGCCGGACAATGAACGCCTGCTGATCACCGCCGCCCAGGCTTACGCTTCATTCGCCTCGGCATTTGTCGAAGATACGGACACAGCATACGCCGTTGTACTCTATGAAAGGGCTAAAATATATGCCCTGCGATCGCTGGCATTGCGGGGTCTGAAAGATCCGGTTTCACAGCCAATTGATGCTTTTGAGGAATCCGTGAACCGGCTGGGAAAGGATGATGTTCCCTATATGTTCTGGACGGCAGCGTGCTGGGGAAGCTGGATCCGGCTCAATTTGGGATCGATGGCCGCAGTGGCTGAATTGCCATGGATCGAGGCGTTAATGAAACGGGTGCTGGTGCTGGACGAGCAATTCTACTACGGCGGCCCCCATTTGTTTATGGGCATATGGCTTGCCTCCAGGCCCAAGATTGCCGGAGGTGATTTAAGCCGGGCGCAGCACCACTTTAAAAAAGCCCTGGAATTCAGCCAGAACAAATTTTTGATGACCCAGGTTTATTATGCCAGCCATTACGCTCGAAAAGCTTTTGACAAGGAATTATTCGTAAGCACCCTTCAGAGTGTATTGGAAACCCCGGCCGATAAGATCCCGCAGCTAACATTGCTAAACACCGTGGCACATAAAAAAGCAAAAGAAATGCTTGAACAGGTAGATGCGTATTTTTAGGAGGCCTTTTATGACCCGATCCGCAGTGATGAAAATTGCCGGACTCGGCTTTGTCGCTTTGAGCCTGATGATGCCGCCGACGGATAGTGTGGCAAAGACGCTCGAGATTAAAATCGCCACCCTGGCCCCGGACGGAAGTCCGTGGATTAAAACCTTTCAGACCATCGATGCAGAGGTGCGGGAAAAAACCGACAACCAGATCGGCATTAAGGTTTATCCCGGTGGAGTGCTGGGCGATGAAAAAGATATGCTAAGAAAGATGCATATCGGACAGATTCACGGTGCCGCCCTGACCTCTGCGGGGTTATCCGCTATCTACGGCGAGTTGGATGTTTTCCAGATCCCTTTTCTATTTGAGTCACATCACGAAGTCGATTACGTAATAGATGAAATGGACGCCTTTTTTCAAAAAGGATTTGAAGAAAACGGTTATATTCTTTTAGGCTGGTCCGAGGGTGGATTTGTGCGCCTGATGTCAACCGCGCCGGTGGCTACCATGGATGATCTCAGAAAGCTCAAAGTCTGGACCTGGGAAGATTCGCCGATGACCAAGGTGATATTTGACCAGGCCAATGTATCGGCCATACCGCTTTCGGTGCCAGACGTTTTGGTCGGACTGCAAACCGGGCTGGTGGATGTGGTTTACGCTCCGCCGAGCGGCGCCATTCTCCTGCAATGGTTTACCAAAACCAAATACATCACCGATGTCAAACTGATCTACCTGGTCGGAGGCCTGGTCATGCAGAAAAAAATGTTTAACAAACTATCCCCTGAGCACCAAAAAATTCTCCTGGAAACCTGCCGGCACCGGATGAATGAGCTGAAAACAATCATTCGCAAAGAAAACCAGGAGGCCCTTCAGGTAATGATCAAACACGGCGCAAAAATCATTACCCCCACCGCGCCACAGATCGCCGAGTTTAAGGAAGTATCCGATCAGGCCATGCTGCGTCTGGAAGGCAAAAGCTTTTCTAAAAAGGTCCGCGATGAAGTCGTCGCCAAAATACTGACTTATCGAAAGAAGAACGCTCAATGAGCAAATGGCAGAAATGGGATGAAAACCTCGGCCGCATTGAGAAATTTCTTGTGGCCGCCATGCTGAGCGCGATGATTTTGTTGGCATTTTTACAGATTCTGCTGCGAAATGCTTTTAGCACCGGTGTTTCCTGGGCAGATCCGCTGGTACGCTATCTGGTTTTGTGGGTAGGGTTTATCGGGGCCAGTTTGGCGGGCAAAGAAGGAAAACATATCACCATTGAAGTGTTTTCAAGATGGTTTGATGGACGCGGCCGCCGGTATCTCAAGGCAATTTCCAGGCTGATATCGGCCTTGATCTGCGGGTTGATGACCTTTGCCGGCTGGACCTTTGTGCAAAACGAGGCCCAGATGGGCAACACCACTTTTCTGGAAATCCCGGTCTGGATCCCGCAGGTCATTATTCCTGTCAGTTTTGCGCTGATGACGCTGCGTTTTGGATTCAGCGCTTTTGCAGCACTTGCGATGATGGATTATCCCGATAATTATAGCGAACACGGAAAGCATTCATGATTCTTCTGGCTGTTCTTGCGGCCGTTTTTTTTATGCTGATCGGTGTGCCCGTTTTTGTCGTTATCTGCGGACTGGCCGTCTACCTGTTTTTTATCAGCGGAATTGATCTGTCGGCCATTATCATCGAAATGCATCGCATGGCCACCACCCCGGTGCTGGTGGCCATCCCGCTGTTCACCTTTGCGGGCTATCTCCTTTCAGAAAGCGGCGCTCCCAAGAGACTGATTCGGCTTTCAAATGCCGTTCTGGGCTGGTTGCCGGGAGGGCTTGCGGTCATCGCCCTGATTTCCTGCGCGGTTTTTACCGCCCTTACCGGCGCCACCGGTTTGACCATCATTGCCCTGGGTGGAATCCTGCTGCCGGCCATGACCCGCGGCAAATATCCAGAAATCTTCTCGCTGGGCCTGTTAACCACCTCCGGCACCCTGGGACTACTTTTTCCTCCCAGCCTGCCCCTGATTATCTACGCCATTGTGGCCAAAGTCAGAATCGATCATCTTTTCATTGCCGGCATCATCCCTGGAATTTTGCTGGTTGTGCTGCTGTCGGTTTTCAGCATCAGCCGGGCCGTCCAAAAAAATATGCCCAAAACCCGATTTCAGATATCCGAGGTTGCGGGTGCGGTCAGAGAAGGGCTGTGGGAACTTCCCCTGCCGCTGGTGGTTCTGGGCGGAATTTACAGCGGGAAATTTGCCGTCAGTGAAGCCGCAGCAATAACGGCCGTGTATGTGCTCATTGTGGAAGTGATTGTCTATCGAGATATCGGCTGGAAAGACCTGCCTGAAATCATGAAAAAAAGCATGGTGCTGGTCGGAGCCGTGCTGATTATCCTGGGTGCTGCCATGGGTCTGACCAACTATCTGATCGATGCCGAAATTCCGATTCAAATGCTGGAATTTTTCAAGCGCCATATCGAGAGCCGAATCCTGTTTTTGATCGTATTAAATCTTTTTCTCCTGGCGGTCGGCTGCACCATGGGAATTTTTTCGGCACTGGTTGTGGTGGTTCCTTTGCTTTCACCGATAGCCCAGGCCTACGGGATTGATCCCATTCACCTGGGGATCATCTTTTTGGCCAATCTGGAAATCGGAGCTTCCATCCCGCCCCTGGGTATTAACCTGTTTATTGCCAGCATCCGATTTGAACGTCCGGTGCTTAGGCTTTATTTAGCCTCATTGCCTTTTATCGCCATCTTGCTGGCCGCCCTGGTCTTGATCACCTACATCCCCTGGTTGAGCCTGGTATTGCTCAAATAACTCCGATAAATCAACTCTAGATTGACAGAACACAGATTTTAGTTAATATCAAGTTGTTATGGAAGAAGCGCCCCCTGAGGAACATGAGGAAATTGAAGAACAGCCGCGGGTCAGCACCTACTGGTGGATCCGGCAGATTGTGTTGATCGCCATTGCCGGGTTTTATCTGGCGTTTGGTATTCAACTGCTAATTTCCGCCTACGCTCTAAATGATCCGACCTCTTTCATCTTTACCTTTTACGCCTCCAATTTTATCATCCTGTTTAGCGGCGCCCTGCTGGTGGGCTTTATTTATCGCCTGGCGTCGACCTATCGCCGAACCCGAAACAATCTCACATCATCTCAAACCTAATTGTCGAAATTTTCATTTTAAGATGAGACGGTCGATATAAACGGTTTAATCCGTTATTCAGCCCGGCTGCTGAAAACCTTCAACGATTTCGAGCGGCAAAGCAAACAGAATTCCTTTGCCGGGCTCACAGAGGTCGCCGCATAGGGATTTGATGATGTCGATCGCCCGATCAAGGGTATCCTTGTCTTTTATGACGGTCAGTATGATTTTGTTGGATGATTCAAGGTCGGTAATGACCTTGTTGATATGGTCCGACGACATCAAAGATACTTTGGCCTGCATTAAAACTCTTCCCATACCGGTGCAGTTGATAGCCGTCGAGCCGGTAATGCCTATCCTGGCAAAGCCCGCCACAATATCTGACAGTGGCTGATTTTTTTTCAAAATCGTAACCAGCAAATGCATATGACACCTCCGTTTAGGGTTTGCATCAATTTAATCCGGCCTTTTGCAGCGCCCAAATGATCTGCTCCAGTGGGGCCGAATCCTGGTAAGGCTGTGTTGCCGCATACTTTTCAAGATTAAAATCAGGCTTGATCCGGCGAACCTCAGCGGCTGCTTTTTGAGCAGTTGCCTGCCGACCCAGTGCTGCACCAGCACCGGCCAGAATGAGTAACGCGCCCAGGTTGTTTGGATCGGATTTAACCACTTCTGCGGCGGTAGCGATCGCTTCGTCATACAGCCCGCTGCCGAAATAAGCAGCGGCAAGGGTTACCTGAAAGAACGGCGGGTAAAGCGGTGCCAGCCGAATGGCAAATTTGGCCATCTCGATGGCTTCTGCCGCCCGGCCCAGGTAGATTAAAATGTTGGCCTTGGCCACATAGGAAAGATCGCAGCTGGGTCGGGCGATGACAGCCTTTTCAGCTGCGGCCAGCGCCAGATCGTGCTTTCGATGATAAAGCTCAATTTCCGCCATCACCAGGTGCGACAGCCCCGTGAAATCATCCCGGTCCCTCGCCCGGCGGGCCAGTTCGCCCGCCCGCTGCAGCGAGAAAACCTCGTTTTCGCTCAACCCCTGAGCGACAGCCCACCAATGGGCCCAAGCCGCCATGGCATACCCGAAAGAAGCTTCCGGCTCTAATTGGATGGTTTCTTCAAACAGCCGCTGGGCTTCGCGAATATCTTCTCGGGTGGACCCAAAAAGAGCTTGCCAGCCCCGGTAATAGGATTCAAGCGCCTGTGGACTCCGAAGGGTTTCGCGAATGCAGCGGCTGACTTCGCCGGTCACCAGCTGAACATCCATGGCCGTAACGATCCTTTCGGTAATTTCATCTTGTACTGCGAAAATATCGTCAATCTGGCGATCATAACGCTCGGACCATATCTGACGCCCGCTGGCGGTTTCGATGAGCCGGGCGGTAATTCTGACGCGATCACCGGCTTTGCGGACCCCGCCGTCCAGAACATGACTGACACCGAGTCTGGTGCAGAGCTCATCAATGCTTGGCATCTGGAATTTGTAGCTAAACATCGAGACTTCACTGATTAGGAAAAGCCCGGGAATCCTGACCAGGGCGGTCATGATATCCATCGTCAGCCCATCACTGAAATAGTCCTGTTGCGGATCGGCACTGAGATTTACAAATGGCAAGACCGCAAGGGAAGGCTTATCTGGAAGGGGCATTGTTTTCTGCGGCCGCGGGGGGGGCGCAGCAACCGGTGCCGCTGTCTCACCCGCCTGCGCAAACACCCGATAGGCGCGTATCGGATCGGGAATATTTTTCAGCGCCTGACGGCCCATGTCAACAAATTCAAGCCCGCTTTTATTGCGAACCTGCGTGTAAACAACTTCCGAAATACAAATACCGCCGGGTTCGGCAAGGCTCTCCAGACGCGCGGCGATATTGACCCCGTCACCATAAATGACATCTCCTTGTAGCAGAACATCTCCAAGACTGATACCCATGCGAAGATACATTTGCCGATTTTCAGCAAGATCAGCATTCAGCCGGCCCAAGGCCTGCTGAATTTTCATGGCAGCATTCAGCGCATCAAACGCACTGTGAAACTCAACCAGCATGTTGTCGCCGACAAAATCAACCACCCGGCCCTCAGCATCGTTTACAATCGCAGAAATTTTGTCCCGCCAGGCGGATAGCGTGCGGACGGTGGCGACTTCATCTTCGGCCATCAGACGGCTGTAAGCAACCACATCGGCGCTCAAAATCGCTACCAGCCTGTGTTTGAGTTCATCTTCACTCATTGGAAGAGTTCCTGTGCCAAGAGAATTCCGCTAAAATCAGATGCGTACTGACAGACCTTCGAAGATAATATATTGCAATCGCAGGCATTTTGTTAGTGTAATTTTTAACTCCATTATACCCATGTATATCATTCTGCATATGACTGTAAAAGAGCTTTAAGAAATTTCCAGAGCTTTGCAACAGATGGAATATAAAGTCGTTCATCCGGAGAATGAGCGTTTTCAATCGTCGGTCCAATTGCGATCATATCCAGACGTGGGTTTTGGACCGCGACAACATTGCACTCCAGACCGCCGTGAACAACCTGAACCTGAGGTTCTTTCCCAAACGTTGATTGGTATACCTTTTTACTTCGCTTCAAAAGTGCTGATTTTTCATTGGGCTTCCAGGCAGGCCACTGATTGACAACTTTGGCTTTTGCTCTGACCTGGCTTGATGCTGCCTGTATTTTTGAATGCAGCGTCTCTATCTTTTCCATTGCGGCACTGCGTTCAAGACTCACAACGACAAATGTGTTTTTATTAAAATATGCCAGTCCAATATTATTTGACATTTCAACGGTTTCATCAAATTCAGCAGACATATTGGCCACGCCGTTTGGCAGGGTGTTTAAAAGTTTAATGATATTCTCGGTATCTTCACGCGTAATTGCCGATTTGGATTTCTTGCTGTTTGCAGAAGGCGATAATTCAATTGCCAGATTTTCACCGGCAGATGTCAGCTCATTTTGAATCGTTTGCCTCAAATTTACCAGATGCTGTTGAAAATTTTCGAACTGCGCCGGTTCGAACGCCAGAAGAGCTTCAGCTTCCCTTGGAACGGCGTTGGCTTTTGTGCCGCCTTTCACTGAAATGATCCTGAATTGGCCCGCCTGATATAGCCCATCCAGCACACTTGCCAGTATTTTAATTGCATTGCCCCGGTTCTTGTGAATATCAAGTCCGGAATGCCCACCCTGTAGTCCTGCAACATACAATTTGTAAGGTTCAGATCTCTTTGGCAAATTCTTAGCAGTGGTTGGCAAAGTGATTAAAGAAACCGTGCCTCCCGCTGAACCAATGGTCAGGACTCCTTCACCTTCCGAATCAACGTTGATAAAAATTTTGCCTTTAAAAAAATTCGATTTTAATGCGGCTGCACCTTTTAGCCCGATTTCTTCTTCCACCGTAAAAAGCATTTCTAACGGTGGATGGGCGATGGTTTTATCTTCTACAAGGGTCATGCAGAGTGCGATTCCAAGGCCGTTATCCGCTCCCAGGGTGGTCTGATCCGCCCGCAGCCATTCTTCTTCACGAATTATTTTGATGGAATCTTTGTCGAAGTTATGTCTGGATTCCGGTGCTTTTTCACAGACCATATCCAGATGCCCCTGTAGCACGACTATCGGCGCATTTTCATAACCTTCGCCGGCCGGCACTTCTATCACAAGATTTCCTTTACTATCGCTTTTCGTTTTCAAACCTTTGTCTTTGGCCCACTTTTTTAGCCAACTGCTGAGGGCCTTCTCGCGGGTTGAGCAACGCGGGATGTCGCTTATCTGCTCAAAAATCTTCAATATTTTACGAGTATTTTCTCCTTGAATACCTTCAATGTTCGAGGCCAGAAGCAAAGGATTTGAAATCAAGAAAGCTAGCAGTCCCCAAACAAACCCTATGGGGTAAATAGGTGGTTTGCCAAATATGCTTCTCACTGAGACCTCCTTTTTCTATCGACAGTTCTTTTGTCACCATATGCTTCAAAAATTATGCGGTTGGGTTAAAAGACTGACCCTGTATCGCGGATTTACTCTGGCGATACGCCAAAGCCCAGATGGTGGGCAGCTTTCATTCTAAGAATTCTTGCTGCTAATTTTTTAGAAAGAAGCACCGGCACATCCGGCTGTCTGGCAAATTTAAATTTAACAAAATCACCGAAGAAACGCCTGCTTCCGGCTTCGGTTGAGATCTCCGCCCAGGAAATAAACAGCGGCGGGTGACCCACCCGAAAAATGGGTAGTACGGCCAAATAAAGTCCATATGGGTTAGCACCGACTATCAGGCAATTATTGTAATTGGTCCAGTATCGCATGCCGGCGCTTTTAAACCAGAGTTTTTTGCCATCAAAAGGAGCCGCCGCCCTGTAGTCCAGGCTTAATCTTCTCCATCCACCGGCGGTTGAAATCAGTTGACAGACACAGATCCACAAAACGATAAATAAGAATATGTAAGCGGGTATTGAAAACGCTTCAAGTTGATTCGTTAACATCCATATGGCCTCTTGCCTTTAGCTGCAAATTGATTATGCCAAGGTACAGGGTTGCGAAAGTACAATTAAATTAGGGAGCCAGACAGCCATCTAGTTTTTTCTTATTCGAATACTCTGAATCCCGGAGCTCATTATCCATTTTCTCAATAAGGGGTTGAAAATGACAGAGGATTTTAAATTTTTAAGAAATATATTTTTTCGCAATTTTGCAGTTTTTTCATGATAGCGCTTTTCGAAGCCGTCGGGTGAGCTGTGCAACGCATCTGCCAGCATCAATGCACTTCTAAATGCGTAACTGATTCCTTCGGCTGAGCTGGGGCTGATCCAGCCCGCCGCTTCGCCCAGCAGGGCAGTACCCTTTCCGCCGGTATACAGCTGATTTTGCTTTAGCGGCCTCAGAATCAATGTGCCTTCTCTGAATATGGTCTTACCAAACGGCAGACCGTAACTGGAAAGGGTTGCTTTGAGCCGCGCAAATTTCTCAGCAGCCTGTTTTTTGTAAGGCAGGGCCGCTCCGATCAGCAGATAGTTTCCCTTTGGAATGGTCCAGCAATAATAATCGGTGATGTTGCGATCAAAAATCGAAGTAAAATAAGGAAAATCATTTTTACGCTCGGCCCATTCCTGAATGGCGACATATTTTTGAGGCAACGGGTGCCGGGCAGCGGCCTGGCTGCGAACCTTGGATTGGGCCCCGTCTGCGCCGATCAGAATTTTGGCTTTCTCAGCAAATGTTTTTTTACGATGGACGAGGGAGAGTTTGAAACCGTTGTTTTGCGCGGCATAGGATTGAAGCCGGCAGCCGGTTCGGATGTCCACATTTGCCGGTATCAGCGAAAGCAGCCAGGAATCAAATTTTTTGCGATTCATGTTGATGTAGTGACGCTGATAATACCTCTCCAGTCTTTGCGGGATATCGATCGATTTGACGACGAAAAGCTGAGGGTCCTCTAAAACGCTGCGAGGCAGGCCCAGGCCCAGTTTCGACAGCATCATCTGTGCATCCGGGGCCAGCAGCCCGCCGCAGCATTTTATCGCAGAAAAATTTTCAGAGCGATCGGGCAGTCGCCGCTTTTCAATTAATAAGACTTTGTAACGGTCTGCGATGAGCCGGGCAAGGGTGGCTCCGGCAGGACCGGCCCCGATGATGGCCACATCATACATAACCGCTATTTCACCTGCTGATTTTTAGGCAGTTTCATTTCACACTCACTTGCCGGTGCGACTTGACGTGCAGCCAGATGTCCATTCCGATTTTTAAAAAAATGAGGACACACAGCAGAGCCACCGGTGAGCCCAGCATCATAATGAGCATACCACCGGCAAGGATGGCCACGTGCATCAAAACGATTCGTTTATAAGGGCGCATCATGATGTCGTTGAGTTTAAGCGAAAGGTATTCCTGCCCGAATAAAAAGTTTTTCACAAAAGATATGCCGTGGCTGACGGCCAGGCCCAGAACCGGCCACTCCAGCCCCGGCGGCCGGCTTTGCCACAGTTGCATGACAACCGAATAGAGCAGTTGCAGAAATATCAGAGGGCCCAGCCAGGGTTCCCCCGGACCAAAGTCGTCCAAACCGGATCCGATCTTAAAAAAGGTCAGCAAAAAAAAACCGTGTACGGCACAAAAGCCGCCAAAGTGAACGCAGAAAAACGGAATCATGAATAATTTTTGTAACTGCTTGCCAGATGATTCAACTTTAACCAGCATCATTTTGAGGATGTTGCTGAATCCGATGAGCAAATTCTCGATCCAGTAAAGAAGGACAATGGCGGCCGCATCCCAGCCCAGAAAAACAACGCCGAACAGAGGCACCAGATTGGCAACCGTCAGGGCCTGAATGGAAAGGGACGGTTTTGGCAGAACTTTATGAGAGGCAAACAGCTTCATGCGAAAGCACTCGTTGAGTCAACGATCACCCGCACAGCGAGTGGCTTGGATTTTGCCGCCAAAGGAGGCAAAAGACATGGGCCCGCAGTGCCCCGATCGTTGAAAACAACGCGATTTGGAAAACCCAATCGACGCCGGATATTCGCCTTTCCGATCAACCACGAAATGACAACAGTATCGGGATCATTATCGCGGCAACTATGCCCAAAACGGCGACAGCGATTGACACCAGCGCCAGGCTCCCGACAAATTTCCAGAAGGACTTCTGGTAGGCAATGGCCTTGCCAAGCTCGAGCGCATCGCCGGCATCTAGAAAAGCGGTTATGGCCGAAGAGTATTTGGATAGCCATATCGACGGAACGAGATAAAAAACACTTGCCACGATATAAAAAATCCCCATAAAGGCCAGCGGCGGCGCTTTTTCAGACATCGGAATAAACCCTTTGCCGACGATCATGGCAATTCCAGCCAGTATGAACAGTGCCGTGCCGATAAATCCCAGAACCGACAGCAGGCGGGTCCAGGGTCTAGTGGCCCGCAGGGATTTCTTGATATAGTTATGAATGGCTTTGCTCTTGTCTACCGAGCCGTCCGGACCCGGGTCATAGGCGTCCATACCGGCGGTCAATATTTCCATATATCCTCCCTAATCTAAATGGCTACAAATATTTTCGCACATCGTGCCTGAAAAAGCAAAAATGTGCTGATTGGCTCATGGGGAACAACGTCAGTCAGGCGAAAATTTATCAGCTGACCACAGGAGGGTCGATTTCAGCTTTGGCTTTTTCTTTGTGCAGACAATAAAATCGGAACACAACAATCAGGCTCAGCCACCCCAGTATGGAAAAAAGTGAATCGAACAGTGTTGAGGAATAGAGATTATAAAGCCCGACCTGATTCAGCGCCAGTTGAATGAATAATAAAAAGAACACCAGCAAAATCCCGACCGTAATCAGAGCGCTGGCAAGCGGCCAGGCAAATTCCTTGGTGACCCGGGCGCTTTTCTTCAAGGCATCGACGGGTTTCAGATCGTCTAAAACAATAAAGAAGCAGTAAAACGACAACCGTACGGCAATGATGATGCCGGGAACAATAAAAACCAGCAGGCCCAGCAGGGTAAAGAAAATGTAAATGACAGAACCGACAACCAGATTGAAGAAATGTTTGCGGCTATCGGCAAAACATTTTTTTAGATCGATCTCGCTTCCCCCAATGATCGTTGCATACAAGGAAATCTGGGCACCGGTTGAGAGGGGATAGATAATAAAGGTGGCCATAAAAAGGATGAGTCCCACGTGATTGGAAAATTCAGATGAGGTATTGCTGAAATAATGGATATTTTGAATCAGAATATAGGGAAACTCGATGGCCAGCGTCAGAATTGAAATCGGCCATAGATTTTTTTTAAAAAATTGGAAAATATCTTTAAACAGCTCCAGCAAAATAGGCCTGCCTTCCGGTTATAAAGAATAACGAATCAAGGCGGTGCTCCGAAACACAATATAATTTGTGCATCCGATCGATGAGGTATCGCCTGAGCCTTAAATAGGACAATTGTGCAATTTTGGATCTAAATACCGCCTTTGTAAAAGCAGGTCAAGCGCGCCTGAGAAATGACGGCACTGGCCGCCGACCGCACCTTTTTACCTGACCACCCGCCAGATACCCAGCCGCATCAAACAAAGGCATCGGCGAACGGTTAAACGGTTATATCCATCAAGTGCACCGCCGTGCCGAAAAAACGAAATGATCGATTGATGCCTTGATCTGATGCGTGCGGTCTGTTATTTGACGGGTCTGGCTTGATTTTGCAACGATAACTGGCGCATCCGGCAATTAAAATAACATGACTTTTTTGGAATCCATACCGGCCATCGTCAAGATGATCATGGTCTTTTTTGTGGTGCTCGTCTGCATCCAGAAAAAACTATCGCTGGGCAATGCCTTTCTGCTGGGGACCCTGTTTTTAAGCATTTTATTCGGCCTGACACCCCTGGCAACCGTAATGTCCATTTTCAGATCCATTACCGATCCTAAAACCCTGGCCATTGCCGCTGTCGTTTGCCTCATCCTGGTGCTTAGCAGCAGCATGGAGCTGGCAGGACAGATGCAGCGCATGCTGAAAAATTTTCAGGGCCTGGTGGCGAGCCCGCGGCTGAATCTGGTCATTTTCCCCGCACTGATCGGACTGTTACCCATGCCGGGGGGAGCCGTATTTTCGGCACCCATGGTCAAAGAACTGGGAACGCACTCAAAACTTTCCGAAACCCAGTTGAGTTTTGTCAATTACTGGTTTCGCCATATCTGGGAACACTGGTGGCCCCTTTACCCGGGGATTTTGTTGACCACCGTGATAACGGAAATCGGCCTTCTGACCCTAATTGTGATCATGTGCCCGTTTACGGTCGTCGCCGTCTGGCTGGGTTATCGCGCCTTGAAGGGTTCTTACCACCTTCCGACAGACAATAGAAGTCGTTTCAAAACCTCAGATCAGGTTCAAAGGCAAGGCGCAGGCCGATCGGGAAAGCGCAGCATACGTAAGTATGTGAGCATCTACCGGAGGTCTGTGATGCACCTCAGTGTAACAGAATGGATGCGAATCCAGCTTCGCCGGGCAACGCAGCCATTGGATCTTAGATGGGGTTTTGAAACCACTTCTGGCAGAAATCCGCGCCGCCCGCCGCCGTGGCCCTTTATCAAAGAACTGTTGCCCATCCTGGTGGTGATATTTGCGGGACTGGGGATGGGGGTTGCTTTTTCAAAATTATTCCCAGCGTTTCCGATCTCAAAAGAAACCGGTCTGATTCTGGCCCTCTGCCTGGCAATTGCGTGGGTGTGGTGCCAAAACGCAACCGGCAAAAAGCAGATCCTGTCGACGCTGACCCGGCCTCAGCTGCTCAAAATGATCTACATGATCGCCGGCATCTTAATTTTTAAAGGCATTCTCACCGACAGCCACGCAGCGGCGGCCATCAGTCAGGAGTTGATACGGATGCAGATTCCCCTTGTGCTGATTGCCGTGATGCTGCCCTTTCTGGTAGGAATGTCGGGTGGAATCGTCATTGCTTTTGTGGGAAGCGCGCTTCCGATCCTGGTGCCCCTGATCCAGTCGTCAGGCGAAGCCCAGTACCTGCCGGCCTACGTCATGCTGATCCTGGTCAGCGGCTTTACCGGAGTGATGCTTTCACCCATGCACCTGTGCCTCCAATTGTCCAACGCGTACTTCGGTGTCGGCCTGGGATCGGTCTTTCGGCTGCTCTGGGTGCCCTGCGTTTCCCTCATCGCCGCGGGCATGGCCTATTTTTGGATTTTGCATTGGCTGTGGCCATGGATCTAGACCCTGGCATGGTTAGAGGCATCTTAAAAATGTCTGTTGGCCCCATATCTTTGTTGGTGCCTCGTTTTAAATGCCCGATCCGCCTCAGGCGGACCTGCGGTTTACGACCCACAAAAGGGATTTGACCAGGCGGGAAGTCCCGCTTTGCGGGAAAACTGAGCCCCGCCGCGCCTGTCTCGGCGAAGCCATGCCTTTCGCGTGGCGAAGACGGAATCTTGAACCAAAATCCTATTTTTAAGGTGGCTTCTAGTAGGCCTGATCGAGATGGAGAATATCAATTGTCTGGGTTGTGGCGCCTTGACCAAACGTCGCATAGTATACGGCGATCTCTCTGCCCGAGGGACTCCAGGCGTAATCTGAAGTCAAAACGCGGCCGCGGCCGGCGAATCGGGTATTGTAATCGGTAAGCTGAAAAATATTCCCGGTATCCGATTGTCGGGCCCATAGTTCCAGCCGCAGCGTCCGGGCCGTATCCGGCGGATTCTTCCAATCGAAGCCCCGGCTGGAATTGAAGGTCAAAAGAGCGCCATTTGGCGATGGTTCTCCGTGCTCTTCCCAGGTTTCGGGTGAACGCGTGATGTTACGGCGCTGGGTTCCATCTGAGCGGGCACGGTAGACATCATCGACCATCGGACGGCCATTTCGCGTGTGGGAAAACCAGATGACGTCTTCAATAAGCGCATGCGATTCAAAAAACCCTCCCTCTGCGCGAAAAAGATCAACACGCTTCACCAGCTTTGATTTTCCCGCGGGACCGCGTCTGAAGCCGGCAATCGCGAGGTGCCATCCGTCCCATGGATTTTCACTCCCCGGGGTTTTATGAAAAAGTCGCTGGCGGATTTTTTTGCCGGTCGGTTCGCGCACGCTCCAGAAAAGGCGATCACCGGTGTTTGAAAAATGGGGATGCAGTGAAGCGCCCAAATATTCTGCTTCGACAAGCAGTTGCGCCCATGAGCCATCTGCGGCCACGAGCCACAGATCGTTGTGAATTCCCCAGGACACAAACTCAAAACGCGACTTTCCATAGAATTTCCCCTGAACCTGGATCACTAAAAATTCACCGCCGGGGTGCCAAGCGGGCTGCCCTCGAATTCCTTTCGGCAGGCCCGGTGTGTCGCAGGTTACACACCGTTCACCGCTGCCGTCTGGACGAATGACATATACCTCACTGGTATGATCACCGGTCATGCGGTCGAAGGCGATCATATTTGTTGCCGGGCACCAATCGACACGGCCGCCCTTTTCGGTCAGGGTTCGACTGGAAACCACAATACCGGAAAACCCTTTACCGGTATTGCCGTCGGCCGCCGCCCGCTGCCGGGGCGGACACCCGATTGCCATGGCGCACAACAGACCCAGCATCAGTAGCGTCCAGGGCTTCATCGTCAGCGAATCCTTTCTATTTTTTCAGGAAAAGGTAGGCTGCAATACCGACAAGTACCAGCGCAAAGATTTTCTTGAATTGCGCGGTGGAAACATGCTCCACCAGCCGGGCACCGACCTGGGCACCGAGGATGCCTCCGACGCCCAGCAGCAGACCGATTTTATAATCAACATTGGCCAGCTTTTGGTGGGCGACCAGGGCCGAAATCGAGATGACAAGAATTGCCAGAAATGAAGTTCCGACAGCTTTCTGGGCGGGCAATCCCAGAAATAAAAGCATGGGAACCATCAGAAAACCGCCGCCCAGTCCTGTAAAAGCGGCACCGATCCCCACCAGAACCCCCCCCACCGCCATGGCCACGATATTCATGCTCATGAAATTGCTTCCTCCTCAAACGTATTTTTAATTCTCGCCGTATCACCTAGAAGTGGATTCATTATATCGTCTATTCAGTATGGCATAAACCTGTCCACAAAGAAATATCGACGACGAAGTTTTTGAAACCGGCAGACATTCAAGGCTTTCCAGACCGACGCTGGTGATCGTTATCGGATCGGCAGATCAATCAATTTGATAAGGCCGCTGCCTCGTTTGGGAGTATCCGGCCGGTGGGTGATGACCAGGCCGATGATTTGATTGCCGCTCGGGTGCCACGCCGGCTGTCCGATGTGTTTATTCGGCAGGAGGGGGTGATTTGGCGTCAGACATTTCTGTCCGCTTCCGTCGGGGTTCATCACCCACAGATCAAAATAACCGTCTTTGCCGAGGCGGTCAAAAGCGATTTGATTGGTTCTTTTACTCCAGGCCAGGTGACCGCCATCTTCGGTGATAATTTGAAGCCCGGCAATGCCGTTTCCCGGCAGCGCCAATACTTCGGGTGGATGCTCTTCGACCGGACCCGCACAGGCGCTCAACAAAATAAACAACCCACAGCCGATCATGTTTTGAAGCCATTCATTTATCATTCCTGCTCCGTCTCCTTTTTGCCCGATCCCCGGCAAACATAAAATCGAGGCCCCCGGCGCGTGTATCAGTCTGCCTTTCAATCAAAATAAATAACAGCATTACCGGATCCAGATCAAGAGACCTGATGATAAACGGCGTTCTGTCTGGGTTGCAATATTTAATTGTTGCTATAAATGCAAAAAGCCTTTATTAAGGGGCACCCGTATGCCGGACAACCCTTTGCAGGTACCGACTAAGCATTCAAATAATTGTAAAATCGTCGGCAATGACGGCCAGAAGCTCATCAGCTAAAAGGAGAAAAAAATCATGACGCAAAGCCGCATGGCGGATAAGTTTAAAAAAGCTGCCGGTGTGATCTGTAAACAGGGACTGGTACAATTTCAGGTCAGTCAAACGGCAATCGACATCATCGTTACCACCGTAGGGGAAAACGAGGAAGAACTCGATCTGATATATGCATTCCGCCAGCAGCCCTCGCAAACAATGGAACAACTCGTGGCCTCCAGCGGATTTCCGGAGGAAAAAATCGATCCGCTGGCAACCAGCCTTGCTCGCAAAGGGCTGCTTTTCAATCAACCGAATTCCGCCGGTGTGATGGTCTATCGAATCCTGCCGCTTATGCTGGTCGGTCTGATGGAATACAAATTCATGGTGGAGGTCACCGGCAGCCCGGAGGAAAAGCGCCTCGCCGGGTTGTTCGAAAAACTGCTGGCAGAGCTTAGGGCTCAGATTCAGGACAATTACGATGCGCTATCACCCCTGTTTAGCAGCGCCCCGGCAGTAGACCGTACCGTGCCCACCCGAATATCGGAAGATGGCCGGCCGATTAAGATCATCCCGGTTGGAAAGGCCGTGGCGGTTGGCGAAGAATTTGTTGTTCCCAGTCAGACCGTCGAAGAAATTATTGACAAGTTTGACGACATTGCTGTTGGGTATTGCTTTTGCCGTCAACGGCGAAGCCTGCTGGGTGACCCCTGCAGTACCGAAGCGCCGACGCTAAACTGCTTTACCTTCGGTAAATCTGCACGTCATACCACCGCTCAGGGATTTGCCAAAAAAGTCTCCAAGCAAGAGGCTCTGGAGATTATGCGGGCCGCCGAAGAAGCCGGCCTGGTTCACAAGGCGTTTCACCCGGGTTCCCGGGAATCCAGCCCGGAAACCAGCATCTGCAATTGCTGTAAAGATTGTTGCGATACCTTTGGGCTCTGGCGCAGCGGCACCCTGCCGTTGATCAATTCGACCTTCTATCTTTCAGAGATCGATCCAGACGCCTGCACCGGCTGCGGCATCTGCGTGGAGCGCTGCCCGACAGACGCCATTTCTCTCAACGAAGCGGGGTGGGCTCAGCGCGATGAAAGCGCCTGTCTGGGATGCGGGGTCTGCTCCCGGTTTTGCCCGGATGAGGCCATCGCGCTCAAGGAGGGGTTGCGCAGGGTATTTATACTGCCGCCGCGTTTGCGCAAAGCTTGAGAAGTGGTTTCAACGCCCCATCTTCCCGCTCAATGAAGCTGGGTTTCGCATCTATTTAAAGGATGATTGAAGGGGTTCAAAAGGCTCCAATGGCTGCGTTGTCCCACGCCCTGCCCTCAAACCTGATCCGAAGCTTTGAAACCACTTCTAGTTGGAAAAGGAGATGTTGTGGGAGCTCATTCCCTCGGCCAATTTTTTAACTTCTTCTCCCAGAAGTTTCGCTCCTCTTCTCTCCAGTTCGTACCGTGAAATCGTTTGTCATAAAAACCCGCCAGCCTATCGAAAAACTTGACCCAGGGGCTCTTGTTTTTATCAAGGGCCTCAAGAACATCCGCTACAAAAAGATGGATCTCATGCATTTTATCTTTCGGCGCATAATAGCACGCACCCTCTTGTGCGGATTTCTTGAGATTCTCTTCGGACAAACCATGGGCGGTTAACATCAACGCCGGTGTTCCGCGTTTGTTGGCAATCTTAAGAAGCTCGAATCCATCGACGCCCATGATGTCCAAAATGGCGATATCGTAGCTCTCGGCTTCAAGCCGCTTTTTGCCTTCTTCAAAAGAGCCCGCCGTGTCTATCTTGCACATATCCAACAGATCAACTAGCGATGCCAGAACGTCCGGTTCGTCATCAACAACAAGAATTTTTTTTCCTTTTAACAGTTTGTTCGGATCCATATGGCTTTCTCCTCTTTCTCTGAAAAATCATCGGCTGCAGATCAAAGCCGGAAGGCAGCACCCGTGGATCGAAAAGGTACTCGGGCAAGCAGCCATTTCTGCGGTCATTCAATCCACGGCTGTAATCGTTTATCCTCCCTCTCTAACAGCCCTTAATATAATACGGTTATTTCATATTAACAATGAATGCGGGTGCGCTTTTCAAAGAAATTCCGCTACCCATAGGGCAGGGGCACCGCTTTCATTTCCCGGTCAAAACCTCATCCTAAAGTTATTTTGGATCCCACACTATTGAGAACAAATGATGATGGAAATTCCCGGGAAAGCCGCTCCATGGCCTTACGGCCGGTACAGTGCATCGGAATAACCACCGCCGGGGCGAATGCTTTCAGCTGGTCGATGGTTTTCTCTAATATCTTTTCATAAAAGGCCCCCGAGAGATGAAAGCCCCCCAATACCGCATATACCTTCTCAATCCCGGTAAGTTTTTTCGCATAAAGAACCGTATTAATGATTCCCGCGTGGCTGCAGCCCGAAATAACCACCAAGCCCTTGTCCTTTAAATTCATGATCAGTGCTTGATCATCCTTAATGGGGTCCGGCTGCAGCTTTCCATCTTTTTCAAGCAGGGCATTGGGCATTCCTTTTTCAAACGCCGTTGTGCGTTCGACTTCACCGGTCACCAGGATCGCTCCGTCCAGGATCGGCGTCGGGGTTTTGCTCTCATAAATTTTAACATTTCTCTGGTCAAAATCCTTGCGCACAAGGGTTCTCGGAAATCTTTTTTTAGACCCATCCTTTTCTTCAAGAAACCGGGGGTATAAAAAAGCGCCCGGGTGAACCACCACAGGGATTGGATTGGATATCTTTTCCAGGATGGCATGCAAAGCGCCGGTATGATCCATGTGGGCGTGGCTCAAAACGATGGCCTCCATTTCATTCGGGTCTACGGCAAGCATATCCATATTGTGCAGAACGCCGATGTTGTTATAACCGGTATCAAACATGACGGTGTGCTTCTCGGTACCGTGCTGCACTTTGACCCTCAGGCAAAGACCGTGCTCGGCCAGCAGGGTATCCGTTGGAATTTCTTCCCCGACCGCCTTGGGGGGTCGGGTAACCACCGCTGTATCTTCGAGCAGGACGTCCACAAAGTTATCCATCAGGGTTAACACTTCCACCCGATCGACGGCTTTCAAAGGAACCGGTAAAGGGTTCATTTCAACTCCCTTCTCCCAAAGCGGGTCAAAATTTGGATGGTGCCGGCATCGGGTTCTTCTGACTTGAACGGCGTCAGTGAATGCAGGCGGTGCCTCAATCCCGCGGGGCTCCCAGTACCGCTTTTGAAAGAATGCCGACGCTGGCAAATTTATTGAACATCCCCGTGGCGATGAATATGAGCGAAAGCACGAAATAAAACATGAACCCCGCAAATACACCCAGTCCGTACGGCCCGATCCAATCCTGCTGGTTGCCGAATAAACCTATGACTGTGGCGCCCCCCACCGCACCGGTGGCGGTACTTAACATTTCAATTCCGAACTCTTTGGTATGGCGAACCGCGTATTAGAGCAAATAGCCGAAAACAAAACCGACACCCCAGAACACCGAGTCAGTCATTTTTTCTCATCCTTTTGGACTTCGTGAAAGGGCTTTGGGCGACAGCCCCTCAAGACATAGCCGCTTAGCTGGATTTTTCGGCGACAACCAGTACGTTGTTCAGGGTCCCGAAGGAATTGGAGACGGACGGCTCGGTTTTTGAAGCTTCCCGCCACTTGCCGTCCACCATAAACTTGAACTCATATCGACCGGATGAAAGAATCAGGGTCGATTTCCAGATTCCGTTTTTGTCCCGTTTCATGGGAGTGGCGGCGGCATCCCAGTTGTTAAAATCCCCCAGCAATGAGACCGCTTTTGCGTGGGCGGCTTTGAGTGAAAAGGTGACTCTCTGGCGATAAATTTTTCTTTTTGGTGTTTCCCCGGACATGCTGATCGCTTTCATTAAAACCGGCAAATAAAATTCTGCCGCTTATTTAAAAACCCTTCTTTGTGGCCGTTTAGGTGTTTGTGCGGATAGTCCCCCCGCTGTCGAAACCTATAAAAAAGTCAGTTTAAAATCAAGTGGTTTGAATCGTGAGGACCGGGGCAGTGAGCCTGCTGTTTTTCTGCCCTGATTTTAAGATGGAAAAGACGATCGGAATTTGATAACCATACCGAACAATCCTTTGATTGCAAGTCACCGGTACAATTTTGAATATTCCCATCCAACGAACAGGAGGAAACCATGGCCTTGATTCAAACCGTCAGTCCCGCAAATGCGAAAGGTGAAGCCAAAAAAATTTATGACATCATGCAAAAAAATATCGGAATGGTTCCCGCCCCTCTGGAACTGGCCAGCGCCAGCCCCTGGATGATGAACATGACCTGGCAGTCCATTCAGTATTACACCCAGCATCCGAACCTGGGGTTTGCGCTGCTTTGCACCATTCGCTATCTTGTGGCCCAGCAATACGACTATGTATTCTGCATCAATTTCAACAAAAATTTTTTAAAGATGCAGGGCCTGACCGAAGACGATATTCAAAAAATAGAAGAAGATCCGCTTCAGGCGCCTCTGGAAGATAATGAGCGGGAGATGGTGGCGTTCGTCATGAAGGCCGTCAAAACACCGGATGCGGTGGTCAGGGAAGATGTAGATCGGCTCCATGATCTGGGCTGGAAAGACAGTGATATTATGGATGCTTTGGTACATGCCACCAACATGGTGGGTTCCAGCATCCTGATGAAGACCTTCAAGATGGATCAAACCTGCTAGGTGATGATCAAAAGCGCAATAACCGTTACCCGCATCGCCCTGAAGGTAAACGCTGATGCGTTTGTCGGCTTCAAAGCCGATGGCGCTCAACAATTCATCGGGGGCGGGCACATACGTGTTTTTAGGGTCGGCCAAAAATTCTTGCAACGCAGCCAGCGCATTGTTGGCTTCCGCTTCCACCAGGACACAGGCGGCTTTGTTGCGGAATTGAATAAAATTGGGAATGGCAACAGCGGCGGTTTTAAGCCTGTTCCGGATGCCATGGATCGTCAGCTTTTCTCCGGATCCGGCTGCTTCCACCGGTATGGCAACTCCTGAATGGTTCCGGGTTCAGTCATGGTCTGCAGAGCCGCCAGCGCATCCAGGATGATTCGCCGCTGGCGTCTGACATTGCCCGGTTCACCGAACATGCTGCCGCGCGCGAACTTGACCAGCAGGGCCCGGGGCGGCTTGATATGCGCCATTCGGTCGGCGGCATTGCCCATGGAAATGGTCCAGATACCGGCTTCCTCTGCCATGCGCTGAATCAGACCCACGGTCTGATGGCATTTCGGTCAGACCGGCACCAGGAACAGGACGTCCACCCCTGCGGCTTTGACCTGCGAAATCCATTTGGGTAAGGTTTCGCTGACAAGCGACACGACATCGTTGACATAGCTGAAGCTATATTGTGTGTCGGCCAGGCGGCCGATGATGCCTTCCTTTTCCAGCTCGATGAAGCGCTGGATGGGAAAGATAATGTTCACGTCCTGTTCGGCCAGGCTGTGATCGTAATGGGCATGGGCAATACCGATATCCTGCTGCCGGACGCTTTTGGGGATTTCACGATAGGACGTGTCGCCGTGGATCGACTCGGTGTCAAACGGCGGCTGGCTGTTCTTGAGATAAAGACCGCCGCTGGTAACCAGGGCGAAGGTTTGATCTGACGGTTGACCGCCGTAAGCCTTCCACGGAATATCATCGGGAACAACAAACGGATAACGCTTTACTATCTCCTTCATGTTGCCGGCCCGATAATCCGGCAGACTTTCCTCCACCCATTTTTGGTAGGCGGGTTTAAAGGCTTCAAGATCGATCGGCATGGGGTTTCCTTTCTTTAATTATCGCTGGCGTTACCCTCAAGATCCTTGATAAATAAGCATACATCCATTCATTATTTTATGTTTTTTCACCATGCAATAAAAAAAAATGCATTTTCGCATGATCGTCCCTTTCACCCCCCATGAGCTGCCTGCCCGGCGAAGCCCGCCCGCCTCCACATCAACGCTTCGGTTCGTCAGGCCGGAGCGAAGACGGGCCTGCCAAGCCATATTCCGCTGAAAGCGTGAGGCGGCTGGTCCTCTTCCGTCATCTACCATCCTCGCGGGGTCATGAAGTGTCCGTTTCCGTCATGAGCTGTCGGGGTATTCATAATCGGCACGCAGCAGGCGAAAATCGCCGATTATTTTGCGCTGGATCGGGGCCAGAAAAGCCGGGTGCAGCCGGTAAAACCAAGTGAAAAATCGGGCGCTGAAGGGAAATACGATCACGGCTTTGTTTTTGCAAACCCCTTTCAGGATAATTTGAGCCGCCCGATTGGGCTCCACCATCTTTGGTATTTTCTCATAGATTTTTTGTTTATCCACCTTTAGAAACGGCATCGCATCGAAAATTCCGGTGCGCACAAACCCCGGACAGACGACGCTCACCCTGACACCCAGGGCAGCGGCCTCGAGCCGCAGCGCTTTTGAAAATCCGACCACGCCAAATTTGGTCGCACTATAGGGCACCTGAACGGGCATGGGAATCAGGCCTGCCGTGGAAGCCGTATTGACAATGTGGCCGAAGCCCTGCTTGACCATAATCTTGTAGGCGCAAATGCTGCCGTATATCACGCCGTAAAGGTTGGTGTCCAGGATGGATCGGAAGTGCTCAAGGCTCATGTCCCGCACTTCTGCTCCCACGGAAATCCCGGCATTGTTGAACATGTAGTCCAAGCGCCCGTATTCAGCGGCAGTCCGATCGATCAGCACTTTCACGGCTTCGGCATCGGTGACATCCAGCGCCGCGGCCCGGGCGTGACCGCCCTTGCGGTTGAGCTCCGTTGCGACCTGTTCAGCGCCTTCAATATTGATGTCTGCCGCAATAATCACTGCTTCCGTGCAGGCAAGCTCCTCACACAGGGCCCGGCCGATGCCTGAAGCCCCTCCGGTTATGATGGCAACTTTGGGTTTTGAATTATGCATTTAAGATTCTCCGTTTGGGGTCACATCTCAGGCGTTCAACAGTTAGGCTTAAGAGAATATTTAAAACTGCCTGGCAGTTTCAGTTCGATTTAAGGGGGGATAATGGGCGGCGAAATATATAATATTATATCATATGATCAGCGGATTGCAAAAAAATGGACATCCACCAACGATTTAAGCAATATGCCATTTAACTACAGGCATCTCAAATATGTATTTCACCCGCCTGAGGCGGGCAGGCTCAATAAATGTTTTACCCCGCCGATAATTACGGGGTTCTTGAGCGCAAGCGACTATTGTTGAGATGGTTTGAAATTAGAATCTTAATTCTGAAGTCCGGGGGAGATGGCCAGGTGAGACTTTTCTTTCTGATAATGGTAGGATTTTACCAGCGCTTTCACGAATCTAAGGTTTTCGGCTTCGCTTCCGAGAAAATGGATTCCAATGCTGAACTGGCCGGATTCGTTTCTTTTGCAATATACCACCTTGCCTTTAACCTCTATCGGGTTGCGATTCAAATCAAAGAACATTAAAGATAATTTTTTTGCTTTGATTTCCAGGAAGACTTCGATTTGAAGTCCGCTCTGGCTCACATTGCGAACAACAGCGACATTTTGATGGATCATTTCGCCAGCTGCATCCAGACTCAAATAGGAGATCGGGTCGAATATTTGAACTCTTGGATACTTTCTTCTGTCTTTGTTTCCCATAATTTGTTTATCGGCTTTAAAGCAAAACTCTTTAAGTAAAAAGTGCGGAAAAGGAGGCGGTTTGAAGCGCTCCGATGAGATGAGCCTGGACCCGGTAGGCCGGTTTGCCGGGATAAACATTTAATTGAGCCGGTTTCGGATTTACTTGCGAGTCTTGATTTTAAAAACGCTTAACACATACCTATTGGCCAATAATTTTTTACTGCCGAATATGTATAACCCGCTTACCATAATGAGCACGATGCCGATTATGGATTGCGATCCAAGTATATCTTCCCAGAAAATATAACCCAGCACCGCACTCAAAGGAACGGCGGTGTATTCAAAAGGAGCTATGGCCGAGGCCGGCGCCAGGCGATAGGCCTGGGAAAGAAAATAAAAACCCAGGGCGGCAAGGAGGCCCACCAGAATCAGTAAAAACAGATCACCCTGGGTCGGAAGTTTCCATCCACGGAATAGAAAGGCAGCAGAGGGATGCGATTGTTGGGCGACGGTGCTGTCATTCAACGCCACGCCGACCATCGTTGAAAAAAGAATATACGTGATGGTCGGGTAAAAAGCCAGCGCCACACCGCTTTCGGTTTGTCCCAGCTTTCGGGTAAGGATGGATCCGGTCGCGTACAGGAGGGCGGAAAGCAGCGCTAGGAAGGCCGCCGGATTTATCATTTTGCTGCCGGGCTTCAGAAGAACAATTACACCCAAAAAACCCACAAAAACCGCCAGCCAGCCTCCCCATTTAACCTTCTCACCCAACACGGAAACCGATAAAATGGTGATAAAAAGCGGTGCTGAAAAAAATAAGCTGACGGTTTCGGCCAGCGGAAGCGCAGCCAGAGCCAGATAATACGTCATAAATGAGATAAACATCAAAGAGGCCCGGATGATCTGCAGCCTAAAATGGGTAGTGCGCAACAAATGCAAACCGCCTTCCAGGCGGGAAATCACCAAAAGCAGAATGACCGCGAAAATACTCCTGATAAAGAGGATTTCATGAACCGGATAATTGCCGCTGATCCATTTGATGATAACGTCGTGAAGGGAATAAACACAGATAGCGGCAATCAAAAAACCGACAGCTCTAAGGGGGGGGTTATGTTTTTCAGCAACGGTGGACATAAGTGATTACAGGCTCCAAGCACCTCACACGCCATCAATAATATGCGCCTAAAACTTATCTGCTAAGCGGCCTTCACCGCCTTGATCGCCGAGCGGTCCCGGCGCAAGGCGATGAATCCTGCCGAAAGATTTGGAAAAGCACTGGCCAGGGACATCCAAAGTGATGCGGCATAGGGGATGGCCTGAACCAAAAGAACGACGACCCACAGGTACAGGTCAAAAATCGCCACGTTCGGCAGCAGTGCAACGCAGATCGCCGCCAGGAGCAGAGCCGTCAATATCAATATTTCTTCGCGAGCCGCAGCCAGCGCTTTCACTATCGGATTCGAGTCGACCAATTTCGGCGTACGAAAGAACGGTTTGTTCTTGGTGACGAACCCCAGCAGAACCGCTCTGGCAATAACATGCGAAAGGGATTGCCCGGAAATCGCAGCGGCGATGGTCTGGGCAAGGGTGGCCCGCACCTGAGTGCAGTAAAGATAGAGTAATTTTCCGATCTTGAACGCAAACAGCGCCAGCGGAAAGGCGGAAAACATGATCTGAGGAGGATCGATCTTTCCGGGGGCGATGAGCATGGTAAGGGACCAGATAAGCGCTGCAATGGTGAAAAGCAGGTTGGTGCCGTCTGCAATCCAGGGCAGCCAGCCGGCGAAAAAGTGGTAACGCTGACCATGCGTCAAGCGGTTGTGTTTGTGCGCCAGCAGCTCACCGCCATGGCGCCGCAGGATCTGAATTGCGCCGTATGCCCAGCGAAAACGTTGTTTTTTGTAATCATCGTATGTGTCCGGCATCAGGCCCTTGCCGTAACTTGTCGAAACATAGACGGCTTCATAGCCCCGGGCAAAGATCCGCAGCCCCAGCTCGGCGTCCTCGGTGATGCACCACTCGCCCCATCCGCCGACATCTTCCAGTACCGCACGGCGAATCATGGTCATCGTGCCGTGCTGGATAATGGCGTTGCGCTCGTTGCGGGTGATCATCCCGATGAAGAAAAAACCCCGGTATTCCTCATAACACATCGCCTTAAAGGCATTGATCGCGTCGTCGCGATAGTCCTGCGGCGCCTGAACAATAGCAACTCTGGGGTTCATGAACTGCGGTGCCAAGTCCTTGAGCCAGGCGGCGTCGACGACATAATCACTGTCGATCACGGCAATGATTTCCGCCCGGGGCGAGGTGTGCACCAGCGCAAAATTTAACGCCCCCGCCTTGAAACCGGCCAGTTCTTCGACATGCAGGAACCGGAAGCGCTCCCCCAAAAACCGGCAATGCGCTTCAACCGGCTGCCATGTCTCAGAATTCCGGGTATTGTTGTCAATCACCACTACCTCGTAATCCGGGTAATCCAGCCGCGCCAGAGCGTTAAGCGTTTCGATCACCATTTGAGGTGGCTCATTGTAAGTCGGAACGTGAATGGAGACGGTCGGCGGAGGGTTGGGGCTCTGAACCGGTATAAAGGGCCGGCGTCGGGCCGTAGTCCAGCGCGCCTCGGCCCACTCATGGGCCTCGATCAGGATCACCAGAATCACGCCGGCCATGCCCAGCAGCATCAAAACGCCGACCGTTATCGCTTGCGCGGTTAAATATTGGCTGAGATAGTCGTCCGCAATCCAGACCGCCACCGAGGCTACTGAAAAGGCAAGCACGGCTAAAAAACTGCGGCCGCGACTGCCCAGGGTACGACTGTCGATCAGCAACACCGCCATGGTGATGAAGGCAATTAGGACCGAAAGCCCCGCCAGAATCCGCCACTCCGGTATCGCCACAATCGGTTCGGTGAAGGGAAATTTTGGCTGCCGATCGAAATCATAGACACCCCAGTAAGCACCAACCGCCCCCTCGGTGTGCCGTTTCCAGGGTTGATCGAAGGCCTCCATAACATAATAGGTGTATTTTTCCTGGCTTGCCCGCTCCAGAAACCGTCTCAAGAAAGAGGCCTGATTCGCCATTGAGGCCTCCGCCCCTTTGCGGGTGCGGCCGTTACTCGGCCAGCCGACTTCTGCGATCACGATTGGTTTTTCCGGAAACCGGATCTTCAGCTCATTGATGCGATCCACAATGTAGGTGACCGCCAGATCGACGTGAATGCCTTCCCAGTATGGCAGCATGTGCACCGCCAGGAAATCGACATGATCGGCAAGCTGCGGGTTCTTCAGCCAGATGTGCCAGGGTTCAGCTGTGCTCACCGGCACTTTGAGCGCTTTGCGAGCCCGGTCCAGGTACCCGGACAACTCATGGACAGAGATTTCTCCGCGCAGGATGGCTTCGTTGCCGACGATGACTCTGACTACGTTGGCGTGGGAACGCGCAACTTTGACGATCGTCTGAAGATACTGTTCATTTTTTTCACTGTTCGCATCAACCCACATGCCCAGCGTCACATTGATGCGGTGTTTGCGCGCCAGTTGCGGTATTTTTTCCAGCACGTCTTCCACCGAGTAAGTGCGGATCGCGTGAGTTTTGCCGGCCAGCAGGGCCAGGTCGGCGTCGATTTCCGCCTCCGTCGGATAAACCTTGGCCAACGGGCTCTGCCCGGCGCGCATCGGTGAAAAAGAAAAGCCCTGGACCCGGCTCGGCCAGGCAGGTTCCTGCTCCGGGCGGTTGGCAAAAGACCAGAGGCTGACGGCTATGGTGGCAAACGCTACAAGAATAATAAAGTTGGACTTGTTCATTTTTACAAAACCTAAAAGGTATCCTTTCCAGAGAAGCAGGGGAATATAATCCCTGGTTTAAAAATTTGCAAATGAGATTTTGTTAAGAATTTTGAAGGAATTGCCGATATTAAGGTTACCTTTCGCCGGCAGGTCAGAAATCTTTAGTAACTGCGCAAAGATCTAAAAAAATGAAAGTACCTGAATTTATAAAAAAATCTTCGTTGCATCAGTTCAAAATCGATCGAAATACCATTGAGCACATTATCGATGGATCCATAGTGATCAATTCGATTGATTTGATGCTCGACATTTTGAAAAAATTTCCGGCGGAGCCGGATCTGGTGAGAATATATGCGGACTTGCTTTTAAGAAATAAAATGCTTGAGGCGGCAGCCAAAGCCTATAACCGTGCCGCCATACTTTTTTTGAACGCGGGCAAGATGCTGCCGGCGATCGTCGCAAAAATATCTCAATGGCACATTGAGATGCCCTCCGATCAACACGTAAAATCCTTTTTATCCGAGCTCGAAAGCAACCGAAGCAAGGAACTGCCGATCGGCCATTTCTTTTCCAAATTATCCATACACGAACTAAAGGCACTTTGCTCCCTTTTTGAAAATATCCGACTGCCTGCCGGGCACGTCGTTAAGGAGATCGGAGATACCGAAGACCACCTTTTTTTTATTGTATCGGGCCGGTTGAAAGATTCTATCTACCTGACGCTGCAAAATCAAAGGAAGGTGTTCAGAAAGCCTACCTTGACGCTTTCTGAAAATGATTTCTTCGGAGATATCTATCCATTTAATAAAGAGCAGCGGTCTCAATCCTATATCGAGACGCTCGAACCTGTAGAGCTGGTCAAAATCCCTAAAGAAAAACTGATGCGGATCTGCCGCAAATACCCGAATATTGAACTGGGGATTATCTCCTTACTCAGTATCCGATCGATATCTGAAAAAGAAGCGTCAGCCGATGAAATTCGAAAGGAAACCCGCCACAAATTCACTTTGAGGCTGGAGCTTGAAATCTATCCGGAGCATGCACCCGACCAGGCCATTTACTTTGAAGGTGATTCCGAGGATATCTCCATCGGCGGCATGAGCATTAATATTGATCCAACCCAGATCCGGGAGCCCCTGACGGTTTCCGGTCTTGACAGAACCATCTCCAATTCAAGAATAAACGTCAGTGTGATCACCCAGACGCTGTTGCTGAAAATCTCGGGCAAGATCGCCTGGCGGCGCGAGGTGGTTCATAATGGAACCAAAACCCTGGCGGTGGGGATGCAGTTCGATGAGATGTCCCCCAAAATCCGCGGCCTGCTCTTTGCGCTTTTTAACAGTCTGGACTGACGGCAGCCTGAAATTCTATTTGACCCTTCCCATGATCATGGTGCATAAAAATCGATAATAACGTCTGGATCTACTAGTCCATCTGACCTGAAATCCGTTTTTGATCAGTTTAATTGCAGCCGGTCTTACATTTCAGCGTTCATTCCGATTCCCCCTTCTATATTTTGTTAAAATTGACTTCGAATCGTCCCGTTTGCATCTAATGGCAATTCCTGCGGATCGTTTGGTTTCCGAAAATATTAAGTTAAAAATACGGGTTTTAAACCGGAGGCATGTCTTGATGGAAGGCCTTGCAGATTAAACCTATTGGCGAAGGGTCGAAACAGTTGCGCTCAATCACCGACCTCCCTGTCATATCTATTGATGCCTGCCGATCGCAACAGCGTTTCAGCTTTTGCTTTGGCCGGCAGCAGATCCTTTTCTTTTTAGTTGACCTTGTCGATATCTGTGCTGTATAAAATTTTTTGTGGGGAGCACGATCTTTCAGCCAAGCTGGCCTGAAACTTGTTTTAATCCGTTTACACGTGCCGGTCTTTATTCCCGACCTCATATTCCTCAGCAATCAAAGGTTCTTGCAGAAGTCCGCATCGAATTGTTCCGGCAGCCGTTTTGTTTTCTTCGACACGCAGCGGCACTCGATATTTTGGCTTATAATTATAGGGCTCGTTCTTAGACTTAAGGAATTAGCCTCAAAGATCCCTTTAGGAAATGGCCGCCATGAAAAAAAATTTTATCAACGACCGAGGCGGCACCCGTTCAGGGAATGAACGCCGGAAGAACAATTCAATTTATTTAAAATTGGACCGCAGAATTGGCCGGGATCGCCGCTCGGGCAACGACCGCAGGCAGGGCCCAATTCACCATCCCGGCATAGAACGCAGAGATATCTACAGAGGAAAACTTAATAAAATTTGAAGCCTAAAGGAGGAACCGATGCCAACCGAGGACAAATGTTGTACGATCGTGCCCTACTTCAAGGTTCAGGAAGGCAAACTCGGGGCTTTTAAAAAAATGTGCGCGCAGCTTGTTGCAAAAACCCGCACGGAGCCCAAATGCCTCTATTACGGCTTCAGTTTTGACGGCGACCGGGCCCATTGCCGCGAAGGCTATGAAGATGCCGATGGTGTTCTGGCCCATCTGAAAAATGTCGGCCCCCTGCTGCAAGAAACCCAGAAGATTAGCGAAATCACACGTTTCGAAATTCACGGCCCTGAAGAAGAATTGGCAAAACTGCGTGCGCCCCTGGCTGAAATGCAGCCCCGGTTCTTTAGCCTTGAGTATGGTTTTCGCCGATAGAGGAGGGTTCGTATCGCGCTTTAAGAGATGGATTCGTTCATACTCACTTCATAACCGGTTGTTCTGACTGCAACCACCTTTGGAGCAGCGCAATAGCAATTCAATTTTATAATTTTCTTGTTATCAAATTGAAGCGTGATTATATTATTAAAAATGGGGACAACCACCGCATCCGACAATCTAGCACCAGCAGCGGCAAACCGAATTTCACCTGGATAACGGCCTGGCTTTTTTGTATTGCGACCGCTCACCGCTCCGCACCATACCGAATCATTGCTTTCCTTTGTTGAATTGTCCGGCAGCGTAACCCGACTTTCTCTTTCGCATCTCAGAACCTGTAAAAGGATTGCAGGCCTGCGAAAATCCTTTTCCCCCATCAGGCATTCAACATTAAAAGAAAGGAGGTTACCATGGACAAACCTACCGTTAATTATGAAACCCTGATTCGTATCACCCGGGCGATCTCGGTGATCCGCGATCCGGAAGAAATGGTCCTGATCACGGTGGAGGGTGTCACCCATGCCCTGAACGTAAAGGGGTGTACGCTGTTTCTATTTAGCCCCAGGACCCACGAGCTCAAACTTGCCGGCAGTTATGGTCTGAGCGATGATTATCTGGGCAAAGGCCCTATCAGCGCGCTGCGTTCGATAGCCGCATCCCTTCAAGATGCCCAACCGGTAGCCATATTCGATATTACCGATGATCCCCGGATTCAATACCCGGACGCGGCCGTAAAAGAGGGGATCGCTTCAATCCTTTCGGTGCCGATCATTATTGGAGAAAAACTGATCGGGTGCCTGCGGGTTTACACCGCCAAACCCTGGGAATTCACTTTAAACGACGTCAATTTCGTCCAGGCCGTGGCTCAGATCGTTGGCATGGGCCTGGAAATGTGCCGGGTCAACAAGGGGCTGAAAGACAGCATTGACATTTTAAAGACCATGCGGGATCCCCGAACCTTGAAATCCAAGAGACGAACACCGTATGAGGGCGTGCCCAAAAGTTTCGGCAACGTGGAGACGCCACAGCCCGAAGCATGAATGTGCAAAAAAAATCACGGGCCTGTTAAATTTTGTATAATTTTAAGTCGTTAAAAAGGAGCTGATTTTATACAAAACAGTGAAAATTCAGTGCGTTAATGGTTTGGCATATTAATTGTATAGTTAACCGATATCACCAAATTGGAAGCCATCTAAAAAATGTACAGCAACCCCATGCTTAACAGCCAAACCCGGCATCTAGAAAGAAGAAAAGATGCCCGCAAAAAAGTCAACGCAGTCCATCTGGTGGTTGCGGATTGCCGGACCATGGAAGGTGGTTTCCAGGCGCCCATCAACAACATCAGTAGCGGCGGCGTTTTTATTGACACCAGACAAAGGCTTTTTGCCGGGCAGGAAATCGCTTTGAAATTTGATTTTCCCGAGGCCGGCAGTACCATTATGGCAAACGGGGAAATTGTCCGAACCTCATTTGAGGGCGCCGGCATAAGATTCAAGATGTTTTTTAAAAAATAATAAAATGAATTGAATGTTTGCTTAACGCAAAGGAAGGCAGTCATGATATTATGACTGCCTTTTTATTTGACCCTTTGCGCACTAATGGTGTATAACTTTCGGCAGCGGAATGTCGATTTCCCGCGACTCCTGATCTGACTTGCAGCATGGACCGGTTACAACAGCCCAGGTCTCACTTCTCATTTGAACCACTCTGAAAACGCCTAACCTCGAATTCTTGCGCAGCAAAAGCGCCTTGACAAAAGGGGAGGACCCCATGATTCAATGAGGTTTTTTGCGCAACGTCACAGATATCCTCAGGCCAGCTCTTGCCGGGTACGGCCATCTGAGGGATGGCATCAACACAGGGGTGCAAAGGGGAGGCGCCTCAATATGCCGAAAGAAATTCTAATCGTTGACGATGAACCGGGGGTCGTGGTGGCGATCCAGTTTCTGATGGAGCAGCAGGGTTACAGTGTCCTGATCGCACAGAGAGGCGAAGATGCCCTGGACCTGGTTTATAAATACAAACCAGATCTGATCATACTGGACATCATGCTTCCCGGGATTAGCGGTTGGGAGGTCTGTGAAATTATTCGCTTAAATCCAGCTTATCGAAATGTCAAAATTATTTTCTTAACGGCCCGGGGCGCCGAGGCTGAAATCGCCAGAGGCCTGTCCCTGGGAGCAGATGCCTATATCACCAAGCCTTTTAGCAATGATCGGCTTGTTGCCCGGGTCAATGCCCTATTGGAAAGCGCCTTTGAAGAGACCGGAAAATAATTTCCGAAAAACTTTCGTGCCTTCGGATGCGTTGCAGATGAATCGCCAATCTTTATGAAAATTATGAAAGGGGGAAACATGAAAAAGCAACTCATCAACTACGAAACGCTTCTCAAGGTAACCAAGGCCATGTCGATGTCTACGAAGCCCGAAGAGGTGGTCCAGTTAACCGTCGATAGCGTAAAGGCATCACTGGAGATAAAGGGTTGTGCGCTGTTTCTGATAGATCCCAAAAAAAATGTTTTGGAAGTCGCCGCGTCCTGCGGGCTGAGCAGCGAATATTTGAGGAAAGGACCCTTGAGCTCGATACGATCCATCGGTCAGTCCCTGACGGAAGGGCCGGTCGCTATTTATGATGTTGCCGATGATCCCAGAATCCAATACCCGCAAGCTGCAAAAAAAGAGGGCATTGCATCTATTTTAGCCGTACCCATTTACAGTCGCGGAAACGTTATCGGTTCTATGCGCGTATATTCTGCAGAGCCATGGGAGTTCACTCTGGAAGACGTAAATTTTGTTCAGGCCTTGGCTCAAATCGCCGGCGTTCTAATCGATATGTGCCGGCTCTACCAGGGGCAAAAAGAATTTAACGCTGTTTTAATGGAAATACATGAAGCAAGGGCAATGTGAATTCCATCAGGTATAAGCAAAACCGGCCGCTGCAAAAAGGAACGCCTCGGCCCGGATTCCTTTCGCCTGATACATTTTTTTTAACAGCCAAAGATAGGCCCAGTCATAAAATATGGAAACCATCAATGCTGACAGCTGGGAATCAGCGGTTGTTTCCCCGCAAACAGTAACGGGCAAAATCAAGCCCGGCATGAGCATATTTTTAGGAACAGCCGGGGCCGAACCCAGAACGATGGTTCGGCACCTGATGACCGCTAATGCCAAAAATTTAGAGGATCTCGAGCTGATCCAGCTGGTTAGCCTGGGAGATGCCGTTTCGCTGCAAACGCTGCAGTCACAGAAGTTCCGTTTAACAACCTTTTTTTCAGGTTGGGTTGCCAACGAAGCCATAGAAGAGGGCCGGGTGGACCTAATCCCCAGTCGGTTCGTCAAGATTCCCCAATTAATCGAATCCCGCCTGTCGCCGGTGGATGTTGCTGTCGTTCAGATTACGCCTCCCAATGAGGCCGGATATTGCAGCCTGGGCATTGCAGTTGACGTGGCCCGCGAAGTGCTGGAACAGGCCGCTATCCATGTGGGGGAAATCAATACACTCGTCCCCTGTACCTTTGGCGATACATTCGTTCACATAAGCGAGTTCGACTTTTTGGTCCGGTCAACAGACCCACCGATATATTTCGACCGCTGGAAAACGAATGAAATCTGGGATCAGGTGGCTTTAAATGTCGCCTCCCTAATTGAGGATGAAAGCTGCCTGGCATTTTCAATCGGTCCCCTGTACGAGTCGCTGGCGAAACAATTGCGGAACAAGCGCAACCTGGGAATACATTCTCCCTTTTTTACCGACCCGTTGATGGACCTGATGCAAAGCGGGGCGGTCACCAATCGACGTAAAGATTCCTATCGCGGCAAGTCCTTGACTTCCTACGCGCTGGGCACGCCCAAACTCATGCGGTGGCTGGACAAAAACCCCCTGGTCGAATTCCAGCGAATCGATAAAGTGTTTAACCCGTCGATCATCGGCCGCAACCCGAAATTTGTCACCGTTGTGGCGGCCAGAAAAGTGGATTTATACGGACGCATCGGACTTTACACGGGTAAAGGCAATGTGGCGTCTGGACCGGCCGAGGTGATGGATTTTTTAAGCGGCGCGGAGCTGTCTGTAGGCGGGCGCTCGATCTTCGCCCTGACCAGCCGGGATCCAAAAGGGATGCCGAACATTCTGCCGTCGATTGCCGATCTGCCCAATCAGTTTAGCGCATTCGAATCTGTGGGCGCGATCGTTACGGAATACGGCGTTGCCTTTTTGCAGGGGCGCACGATCAGAGAGCGGGCGCAGGCCCTGATTGATATTGCCCATCCGGATGACCGGGCAAATCTTGTCCAAAGAGCAAAAGAGTATAAGATCCTATACCCGGACCAGATCTTTCTGGCAGAAAGCGCTCGCCTTTATCCGGCAGACATTAGTGGCAGCATGACGGTCAGGGATGAACTTCAAGTGCGGTTCAGAGCCATCAGACCCTCCGATGAAGAAGGTATGCGCCACCTGTTTTACCGGTTTTCGGAAAAAACCGTCTACTACCGGTATTTTCAAACCGTCCGAAGCATGCCGCATGCTAAAATACAGGAATACGTCAATGTGGATTGGAATCAGGTCATGTCCATCGTCGGACTTGTGGGTGAGGAGGGAAAAGGCCGCATCATCGCCGAGGCACGCTATATCAAAATTCCAGGAAGTCCATTTGCCGAGGTGGTCTTTGTGGTGGATGAAGAATATCAGCGCCTGGGAATTGGCACGTACCTGTATCGCATGCTGATCCGTCAGGCCAGGGAGCGCGGTGTCGGGGGATTTGTGGCAGAAGTTTTATATTCCAATATCGGCGGCATTATAAAGGTTTTTAAGAAAGGAGATTTGCCGGTAAAAGCACATCTGGAAGGCGGTATCTATCACCTGGAAATCCCTTTTAACCCTACCGCTAAATATTAATATAACACCAGAATGTCATGTTTTTAGACCGCTATCATTCCGCTTTTTTTAGCCTTCCGCCCTCTGGTCGACCCAACGCAAGCCTGACGCGGATCATTTCCCCGATCACATGCGGAACAACCAACACCGTTAATTCAGCTTGACTTATCGGCCATTTTGCTGGTATTGAACCCCTGTTTAAAATAAAATCATTAATAATAACCAATAGATTCCGGATTTTTTTAATGGATAAATTGGCAATGATTCAAATGCATTAAAAGCCCCGTGCTCCTGAGGAAAGCGGGGTTTTATTTTTGGTGAAAGCCGACTCATAAATTTCGGGTAACAAAAGGAGGTGTGAGGATGAAGAAATTGAAGAAAACGATCCCGACCCTGATTTTATGTCTGGCCCTGGGCGCCTGGCTGGCGGGCTGTGCCGGCAAGGGGGCACCGGAAAAGACCAACTGTGATGCCCGCATCAAATGGGATGTGACCGATGAGGTCAAACTCACCCAGTTTGACTGCGCGCTGGGCAAACACGACGGTCAGCCCTCGCTGATTTTTACCGTCGGCCTTGAAAACCCCACGGATAAACCGCTGCGCTATCGGTTAAATATCTGGTTGGATGATATGGACAAGGCCATGGGACATTATGTCCCGCGCACGGGCAAACCGCCGGTGGTAGAGCCCGGCAAGAGCACCACCGTGAAAATTCCCTTTATGAAAACCGACAAGCTATCCAAGGATATTCTGGTTGTCGTCACAACCATGCACATGGAATAGGCAAAGGCGACACATTGAAACGGAGAATAAATGCTTACCAGATCGTTAAGGAGGGTGTTTAAGATGAAAAAGCTGAGCATGAACTGTGTCCTTTGGGGCATCTTTGTATTGTGCATGATTTTAATCATCAGCGGTCCGGCCCTGGCCCGCACCGAATTTGTCTCCATCGGAACCGGAGGAACCGGGGGAATCTACTACCCCTATGGCGGCGGGGTGGCTGAGATATGGAACAAATACGTCAAAGGGGTCAGAGCCGTCGCTGAAGTCACCGGTGCCAGCGTGGAAAACGTCAAACTGGCCCACAAGGGTGAAACCGTCATTGGAGAGGTCATGGGGGATGTGGCCGTCGCCGGCTTTCAGGGGCTGTCTAAATTTGAAGGTAAAAAGCACGATATTTTATCGATGGCCATCATGTACCCCAATCTGCTGCAGGTGGTGACCCTCAAAAAATACGGGATTACCAATATCGAACAGATCAAGGGCAAAAATATCAGCTCCGGCAGCCCGGGCAGCGGCACCAATTTTATGGCCGAAGCCGTGTTCAAGGCGTTAGAAATCCCATTGGATTCCTACAAAGACAGCCGCCTGTCTTTTACTGAAAGCGCCAATGCTTTGAGAGACGGCACCATCGAAGTGGGGGTGTGGTCGGTGGGGCCGGGAACCAGCTCCATTCTGGATCTGGCGACCACCCATGATATTCATATCATCAATTTTACCCCGGAACAGCAAAAGAAAATTATGGCCACCAATGCCGAGTATTCCGCAGTAGATCTGGCCGGCGGTGTGTACCGCGGCGTGGACGCAGCCGTTCCCACCATCGGGGTGTGGAACGTGATGATCTGCCAGGGGTCTTTGAATGCGGACCTGGTCTATCAGTTGGTTAAATCCCTTTACGAACACCAGGACTATCTGATCAAGATTCATCCGTCAGCCTCGTACACGACGCCTGAAAATGCGGTGAAGTACTCTCCCATCCCGCTGCATCCGGGCACGATCAAGTATCTGAAAGAAAAGGGCGTGGCCGTACCGGCCAATCTGATGCCGTAAATGAACTGCTTGACCGGCAAGCGCCGGCTGCTGGTGGTGGCTGCAGCCGGCCTGGTTGCTGCTTTATTGGGAGTGGGTTGGCGTTTGCCCGGCGGCCTGGAATTAACCGCCACACCGCTCAAAGGCGGGCCGCCGCTGCTGGCGTTGCCCCTCAAATCGGGTGAACGCTTTACCATTAAATATTATCATTCGGTGGAAAACGCCCCGATCTGGGAAGAACACAGTGTGGATGGCGAAGGGCGCATTTTCATCGAAGAAGAGCGTTATGCGAAATTCGGCGCCGGCATGGGCCGCATGCCCGGCGTGGGCCGCATGGTCCGGCGGGGGGATTATGAGGTTATCGAAGACATGCACATGCCCACCGGTGATTTTGTGCTCCGGGTGGGCAGCCCCGGCGTGGATCATACGATCATCTGGCGCGGCCGCAGCAAAAACCTGTCGGCAGTGGCAGCGCATGTGGCGGTGCAGTTTTCCGCCCGACCGGTGAGTCTTTTGTACAGCCTGTGGCGGCGCATCGTCCCGCATCCGGCCACGCCGGGGTAGTCAATTGATGCCTGCAAGGGTTGGATTTCAATAAAAATTTAAAATTTTGCCCCTTTGTCCCATTAGATTCATCGCATGCCGCGCGAAACAGCGAATACAGACCTCAGCGGCATTAAACCGCAGAATACCGAACAAGCAATAACGAATGTCGAAGTGCTCAAATACAAGAATACTTCTCACTTCTAAATTCCTTGTTCGATATTCAAAGCGCAGATACAAAGCTTCACTTGGAGTTGATAATGGCCGAGCCTGAACCCACAAAAGCCAAAACGCCAACCGCCTGGATGATTGCCAGAAGCCTGACGATCATCGGCGTGGCTCTCAGCCTGTTTCAGCTGTATACGGCCGGTATTGTGGCAATGACGGCCATGCGCCACCGATCCGTTTTTTTAACCTGCATTCTGGTGATGACCTTCTTGACCAAGCCCTTATACAAAGGGGCCCGCAAGGACAAACTCAACGCCGCCATGGTCGTGGATCTGATTTTAATCGGCATATCGATTTTTGTCGGGCTTTATATTTTCATCGATCTGCAGGGGATCTTCGAACGCCAGGGGGATTGGAGCCCCTGGGATTTTCGGGTAGGGGTTGTGCTGGTGCTGCTGGTACTGGAGGTCACCCGACGAGTAATCGGCCTGAATCTGACAATCATTGCCGTATTGTTTCTGCTATTCGGATATTTCGGGCCCTATGCACCCGAATTGATTGTCCATAAAGGATACAGCGTCGAGCGTATTGCTACCACCCTGTCCTTGACCACTGAGGGCATTTTCGGCCTGCCGCTGGGAGTGGCATCCACATTCGTTTTCATTTTTATCCTTTTCGGCGCCTTTCTGGATAAAACCGGGGCGGGTAACTTTTTTATCAATCTGTCCTACTCCATTACCGGGCGTTTTTCCGGGGGACCCGCCAAAACCGCTGTGGTGGCCAGCGGGTTTATGGGCTCGGTGGCCGGCAGTGCCGTTGCCAACGTGGTGGCCACCGGATCATTTACGATTCCGATGATGAAAAAGATCGGCTACCGCAAGCATGTCGCAGCTGCGGTCGAGGCAGCAGCCTCGACCGGGGGGCAGCTGATGCCGCCGATTATGGGCGCCGGCGCCTTTCTGATGGCCGAATTTACCCAGACGCCCTACCTGGAGATCGTCAAGATCGCTTTCATACCGGCAGTGCTTTATTTTTTCTCGGTTATTCTGTTTGTGCATTTCGAGGCCCAGAAAGAAGGCATCTGGGGCCTTCCCAAGGAGCAATTGCCCAGCATGGGCCAGACGCTCAAAGAAGGTATTCACTTTATTATTCCGGTGGCCATCCTCATTGCTGTGCTGGTGATGAACTACAGCCCGATGATGGCCGGGTTCATCGCTATTTTAGCCGTCTATGTTACCGCGTTGCTGCGCAAACGCTCCCGAATTTCTTTCGGCACCCTGATTAAAACCCTGGAACAGGGGGCGCGCAATGCGATCGTGGTGGCCGTAGCCTGCGCAGCCGCCGGCATCATCGTCGGAATTGTCAACCTGACCGGCACCGGGCTGCGCTTTTCTTCCCTGGTGGTATCGTTATCCCGGGGAATTCCGCTGGTTGCCCTGATCCTGGTCGCGCTGACCTCGCTGCTGCTGGGCATGGGGTTGCCGGTAACCGCCTCTTACATCGTATTAATCATTCTGGCCGGCCCCGGACTCATGGATCTGGGGATACCACTGCTCACCGCCCACATGATCGTGTTCTGGTACAGCCAGGACGCCAATGTCACCCCCCCGGTGGCGCTAGAATCCTTTGCCGCTTCCGGAATTGCCGGATCCAGCCCGATGAAAACCGCGTTTACCTCATGGAAACTGGCCAAAGGTCTGTATATCATTCCCATCATTATGGCTTACCATCCACTGCTGCTAAACGGGCCCACGCCCGAAATCATTAAAACGGTCATCCTGTCGATATTGTCGATTATCGCCTTTGTGGTTTGCATGGAACGCTATTTTCTGACGCACCTGACCTGGCCGGAAACGATCCTGCAGGGCGCCGCAGCCCTTTTGCTCATCTGGGCCAATCCGATCTACAATTATATCGGCATCGCTCTGTTCCTTGTGCTGGCAGTTTATCAGATCTTTCGAAGGAAAAAACATCCTGCACCCCGTCCTCTGCCTTTAGAGCCTGAAGAAGATTCCGATTAATGCGCAAAGCCATCTGAAAAATAGGATTTTGGTTCAAGATTCCGTCTTCGCCAAGCGAAAGGCATGGCTTCGCCGAGACAGGCGCGGCGGGACCGAGTTTAACCGCTATGCGGAACGCCCCGCCTGGTCAGATCCCTTTTGGGGGTCGTGAGCCGCTGGTATAATTGTGTACGGTTTTTTCGATTAATTTGACGCCCTGTTCACAAAATCAGACACTTTCCTGACACCCTGAATTCAGCGCCGGCTGGCTTTAATTATAACATGCTGAAAACATATATCTTACCTTTAAGAGTCCATTTCTGGAATGCTTCTTGCTTAATTAGAACCATTGCCCGAAAATTTTTAAATGAAACGATGCACAAGGAGATATGATGAAGAAAACCATGACTTTCGTGTTTGCCGCCATGATGCTTCTGTACGCACCCGGCTGCCTGGCCGCGGACTCCGTTGCGGAACCCATAGAAGTCGTCACACCCGGCCACAAGGCCAAACTGACACATCAAGAAATCAGTGAAAATATCCTGCTGGTATCGGTTAAAGATGCCCAGAACAATCCGATTAAAGGGTTGAAGCTCGAAGACTTTGTGGTCAAAAGTGGAAAAAGAAAAGGCCGAATCCAGTCCATCGAAGCCCTGGAGACCAGTGAATCGGTGCCACTCAGTATCGTGCTGGTAGTGGACAATTCATTTTCAATGAAAGAGCGCAAGGCCATCGAGCCCCTGCTGGCTGCGCTGGATGAATTTTTTAACAGCCTGCGCCCGATCGATAATATCTCTATCGTCGTTTTCAGCAAAAAAGGCGGAATGGACCTTAAAACCTACCGCTTGGATACCAAAGTCGCCAGCTCAAAATCGATATCGGAGCTCAAGCAGTTTTTAAATATGGCCTTTGACGAAGGACTGACCGACATGACTTATCTTTATGAATCCATGGTAGCCGGTCTCAGCCTCATCCGTGAAATGCCGCCCGAAAACAACAAATTTCTGGTGATTTTTTCCGATGGCGAGGATTTGAACAGTGATTTTAAAAGTGATGTGGTTGAGTCCGAAGCCCGCGGAATCCGAAACCTGGAAGTCTTTGCAGTGGATTATATGCCCGGCAGAACAATGGATCCGTTTCTAAAATCCTTTGCCGAATCCCATAATGGACAGGTTTGGAAAGCACATTCCTCGTCGGAGCTGCTGCCCATTTTTAAATCTTTTTCGACCACCCTGCTCTATCGTTATGTGGTCAATTACCGGTGGTTTGAGCCGCCCAGCGGCACATTAATCCTTGAGCCGGCCGCGTTGAGTTTTGACATGCTGACCCTGCTGGACGGCACGCCGGTAACAGGCCAGGTGTTTTTTGAAACCGGCCGGAGCGAAATTCCCGATCACTATGTTCTCCTGAAAGACCGGGCGCACACCGCCGCATTTAACGAAAACGTGCTGACCGACGCGCTGGACCGATACAAAAATGTGCTGAACATCGTGGGCCGCCAATTAACCGAGGTCCCGGAAGCACATGTCCGTATCGTCGGCTGCAACTCGGATGCCGGCGTCGAAAAGGGCAATCTTGATCTTTCCAGGGCCCGGGCCGCGTCCGTAAAAAATTATTTGTCATCGATCTGGGGCGTTGACGAAACCCGCATGAACGTCGAAGCCCGTAATTTACCGGACCGGCCGGCACCGGCCGAAATGCCGGGAAGCCGTCCGGAAAATCAGCGGGTTGAGATCATTTACGATTCCAGCGACATGCAGGCATTCGCCGCCAACCCGTTTATCGCCGAAAGCAGCAACCTGGCGGCAATTAAGATTATCCCACAGATCATCGCCGAATACGGAGTTGCCGACTGGGAGCTGCACCTGCAGGGAAACAATCAGACGATCACGCGCGTAAAGGGCGCCAAAATGCTCGAGCCCATGCTGGCGCTTTCACTGGATGACATCGGCCGTGATAAACTGGCGGCCTGCACCAGCCTGCAGGCGCGCATCAGCGTCACCGACACCAATCAGGACACCTACGAGACGGCAACGGCCATGTACCCGGTCACGGTGTCCAGAAAACAATTGGTCCATGAACTGGTGGGTCCGCCCAAGGGAACCCTTTCCATTCAGCCCGAACAGCTTACCGTCGAAGAAGTGACTACCATCGACAGCTCGCCCCTGTTAAACTATGTTTTTTTCGAAACAGGTCAAAGTGAGATTCCCTCCCGCTATGCCAGCTTTTCCAGCCAGGCCGATACCCGATCCTTCAGCGAAAGTAAATTAACCGGCACGATGGAAAAATATGCGCAGACCCTCAACATCATCGGCCGACGCCTGCGCGATAACCCCGAGGTGCAGATTAAAATTGTCGGCTGCAACGCCAACCGCGGAGAAGAGCACAACCGAAAAGATCTTTCCCGCAGCCGCGCCGAATCGGTCAAAGCCTATTTAAAATACATCTGGGGCATCGACACGTCCAGAATGGAGCTGGAAGTTCGCAATCAACCTGCGGTGGCCAGTGCCAGCAGCGTTGCTGAAGGCCGCGCGGAAAATCAGCGGGTCGAAATCTATTCTGAATCTCCGGCTGTTCTTGACACCGTCACGAGCACATACGTCACCGAAATCTGCAACACCGAAGAAGTTAAGGTTATGCCGCAAATCCAGACCGGTTATGAAGTGGCGCGCTGGACCGTTGCGCTGCTGGGTGATGGAACGCTCATCGATTCGACTGCGGGACAGGGTGATTTGATGCCGGCGTATCCGTTTAACCTGAAAAAGGTCGGTCTGGCTAAAATCGGCGGATATGAAAATATTGGTGCCAATATTGAAGTCGAAGACAGAAAAGGCCGGACCTACGAGACCTATGCCAGCACCCGTGTGCGCTTTATCAAACGCGAAGAGCGCGTCGCTAAAAAAGAGGGCTATAAGGTCATGGAAAAATATGCGCTGATTCTATTTGACTTTGACCGCGCCGATATCAAAGACCGCAATCAGGCCGTAATGGATCGGATTATTGCCCGCATCAAAGAGGTTCCCACCGCCAGGGTCAGTATCGTCGGCCATACCGATAGCATCGGTAAAGAAGCATATAACATCGACCTTTCCAGGCGGCGCGCCAAAGCCGCATTTGAAATGATTGTTGCCGGCGGCGGTTTTAACAGCGGCAACATCTCCTACGACGGTGCCGGGCCCCATAACCCGCTGTTTGACAATCAGCTGCCGGAGGGGCGAGCGCTAAACCGCACGGTAACGGTGACGCTGGAATACGAGCAGCAGGAGTAAGACCGGTTTCCATGCGTGAGGCGAAGTCAAATACAAAATGACCGGGCGGAGAAACCCCCGCCCGGTCATCATAACCGCCTTCGTTTAATCCGATATAGCCAATCTTTATTTCACATCCTTAATCCAGGATGCATTATTAAACCAGTAATCGCTCCGCTTTTTTAGCTGGCCGCTGGCATCAAGTATATTCAAGAAGTTGTTCAGCCAGTTGATCAATAATGTGTCTTCTTTGACGGCGATCCCCAGGGGCTCGAAGGTTAAGCGCGATTGCCCGGCAACCAGCCCTTTTTCCTGATGACGGAATGCCGTATAGGCACAGAATGGATAGTCGGCGATCAGCACATCGATTTTATCCTCAAACAACAGGCCCAGGGCTTCATCGTAAGATTTGGTGGTCACCAGCGTGGCCCGGGGAGTCGTCCTTTCAACAAACTCCTGGCTGGTTGAATCTTTGAGGGTGGCCAGCTTAAATTTCGGGTCGTTCAGACCTTCAGCGGCCTGCAGGGTGGCAATCGTCTGTGTTTTGGTCAGCATTCCCTTTCCGGAGATGTAATAGGGGCCGATAAAGGCCACTTTTAGATTGCGCTCCGGTGTCATGGTCATGCTGGACAAAATCAGGTCCACTTTATCGGCATAAAGGGCCGGAAGCAGTTCCGGAAACGGCATGGTTTCAAAGCGCACTTTTACACCCATCTCGGCTGCGATTTTTTTGGCGATATCGGCATCCAGGCCGATGATTTGGCCATCTTTGGCCGTGGCATTCAGGGGCGGCTGCGTGCCGGTCGTACCGACGACCAGTTCACCATTTTTCAAGATCCGGTTCAATGTATTTCCTGCCGGCGCGCTGGTAACAAATACAAGTGCCAGTGCCGCAACAAGTGCAGCAACGAATATGGCTCTTCTCATGGATATTTTCCTCCCTTTAAGGTTTAATGTGAATCGGTCATGTACCTGAAATGCAATGAAAGTGCAACAACTAATCTTCAAAATGAAACCGACCCAGATAGTCTTCAAGGTCGCGTTCAGCCGCCTTTGAAATTTCGGGGCAGTCCGCCGCGGTTTTCACACCCTCCGCCAGACGGGCGGCAAAGACCAGGCAGGTGGAATCATTGCATTTTCGACAGTTGGTTCTGGGAAGCCGCTTGAGGATCTCAAGGATTCCGGGCCTCGGCATTCCTTCAAAACGAGGCACAATTTCGCCGCGCCTTTCCCAGGCCGCATTGATTTCAGCGATCAGCCATTTCAATATTTTTTGGGCTTCTTCTTCATCCCTGAGGGCGTTTATGGCAATTTCGCGCGGATGAAGGGTAATCAGACGGCCGCGGGATTTGAGGATCAAAGCCGGCGGATCTTTTAAATAGTCAAATCCGCCCAGAAGGGAATTCAGGTAAGGCAATACCGCGGAGATGTCCTGATCCAGGCGCGCAATGCAGTGCAACGACTCGAATTGTGGATTCATCTCCGGCCTTAAAATTTCGGCTTTATATCCTTTAAGCAGCATTGCCGATCCCCCATCAGCCGATCGTTTATTAATAAAATAATCTGCACCACTTAGATAGCAGAGGGGCGCCGGCAGGTCAAATATTCCTCGAACCCGCAGGCCGTCCGTCATCTTAAAATCCTTGACCATGGCAAAGATGTTGTGATATTAAGTATTTAGTAAAAATGCGGACCCACTCAAGGGATTGTCATGAACCCAAAGAATACAGCCCTGTTTTTCAGATAGAAAGACGGGGTTCTGTGTTTAGAGGCGCTTATGAAGCCGCTTGCCCTGGAAACCGTGTTCAAGCTTCTGGGAACCCAGAACATTCCCGGTTCACAGAAAGAATTAAAAATTCTGTGTATCCGCATATCGGAACTGGTCGAATTGAACGGCCAGGAGTGGATCCGTAAAAACCGCCAAACGCTGATCGACGAATGGTATTATATCCTGCGTCAGGGAATCATTCCTTAATTAAGCAATCAGGGAGATGACAGATGGTTAGACAAATTCTCTTTATCGGTTTGTGTTGCATGTCAATTGAAACCGCAGGTTTCGCCGGAAACACTTTTGAAACCGATGTGGTTAAAACCGCTGACGGTGATCTGGAAATTACATTTATTGGTCACGGCACGCTGATGTTTACCTTTGGCGGTAAAATTATCCATGTCGATCCGTTTTCGCGACTGGCGGATTATTCAAAACTGCCGCAGGCCGACATGATTTTTTTAACACACGAGCACGGTGACCACCTGGACCTGAAAGCGTTGGAAAACCTGCGAACGGAAAAGACGAAGATCATTTTGACCGCAAACTGTGCGCAGCGGGTTAAAGGCGGGATCGTTATGCAAAACGGTGATGTGAAGACGGTTGATGGGTTAAAAATCGAGGCTGTCGCAGCCTACAATCTGGTGCATATGGGCAGCGAGGAGGTTCCTTACCACCCGAAAGGCAACGGAAACGGATATGTGATCACCTTCGGCGACAAGAAAATTTATGTGGCCGGCGATACCGAAAACATACCTGAAATGAAGCAACTTAGAGATATCGACTACGCGTTTTTACCGATGAACCTGCCCTATACCATGACGCCTGAAATGGTGGCCGACGCCGCCAAGGCGTTTAAGCCCGGAGTGCTGTATCCGTATCATTACGGCAAAACAGACCCGACAAAGTTGCTTGAGCTAATGAAGGATACGCCGGAGGTCGAAATCCGCATCCGCAAAATGGAATAACAAAGTGGTTGAAGATCGGAAAACCATCCTTGATTTTCAGCGGGAAATAGCTATTTTCAACAATGCGCACCATCACCTGAATGCGGTATAAAGGCGGTCACGTGAACCACATCTAGCACCTATTCAAAAGGAGTACGGATATGAGCAAACTGTTCGAGCCCGGTGAAATTAACGGTATGAAGCTGGAAAACCGATTTGTGCGTTCGGCGACCTGGGAAGGCATGGCAGCCGATGACGGATCGTGCACCCCGAAACTCATCAGCCTGATGGCCGATCTTGCCAGAGGCGGCGTGGGGTTGATCATCAGCAGCCATGCCTATGTGCAAAAAGTCGGGCAGGCCGGCGCCCGACAGATAGGCATCCATAACGACGATATGATCCCCGGACTTAAAAAGATGACCGCCGCGGTGCACGAGCAGCGCGGCAAAATCGTCTGCCAGCTGGCCCATGCCGGTTTTTTTGGCAATGCCAAATTGTCCGGACAAACCCCTATCGCCCCATCCAGCGTAGAGGGCATCGCCGAAGGCCCCCGCAGGGAGATGAATCAAGAGGATATTGACGGAGTGATTGATGCGTTTTCCGCCGCCGCCGGCAGGGCCAAAAGCGCCGGTTTTGACGGCGTACAAATCCACGGTGCTCACGGTTATTTACTGTGTGAATTTATCTCCCCAATGTTCAATTTTCGCAGCGATGAATACGGCGGTACAATCGAGAACCGCGCCCGGCTGCCGCTGGAGGTATTCAAGGCGATTCGCAAAGCCGTCGGCAACGATTACCCGGTCTTAATTAAACTCAGCTGCAAGGAGTTTACCGACAATGGATTGATGCCGCAAGAATTCGTTCAGGTCGGTAAAATCCTGGCAGATGCCGGCATCGATGCCATTGAGGTCAGCGGCGGGTTGCCCATCAGCCCCAAGACCCGCCCCAGCCAGCTGGGCATAAACAGAGAAGAAAAAGAAGCCTATTTTCAGGAAGAAGCCGCGGCGCTTAAGAAACAGGTGGATGTCCCCATTATTCTGGTGGGCGGAAACCGCTCCTTTCACGTCGCCGAACGCATCGTGGAAGAAGGAATGGCCGACTACATTTCCATGGCCCGGCCGCTGATCCGCGAGCCCCATTTAATCAACCGCTGGAAAGCCGGTGACCTGACCCCCTCGGCCTGTGTTTCAGATAACATGTGCTTCCAACCGGCAATCGAAGGCAAGGGAATCTACTGCGTCACCGAAAAAAGAGAAAAAGAAAAGTAATGCCGAGCATCTCGCCGTGGCGAGACTTGAGGAGCACTCCGCAAAATTCTTGCGCTCCGTTTCAGGAGCGCTTCGCTTTAAAAAAACCGATATAGAAAAAATCATCCGCAGACTTGTCCGCCAATCTTTGCGGAGGATTACGGTGATGAAACAGATTAAATTAATACCCTAAAACCATCAATAGGTTCGTTTATAATTTTTAGAGATAACCATCTGTGTGAATTCGTGTAATCTATCGTTCCTCTCATTGCGCCGCATCAGCAATTCCGGGTGGTTTTTGACCTATCCTTGATTTTGGGTTAAACTTAAATTTTATGATTCAATGGATATTCAACTAACCGAGTTCCGGCTAACAAGACTGGCACTTTTAAAATGCTCCTTTTGGACTGGCGCAAAAAATTCTGGACCATCGCTCTCTGCATTTTGACGGGCCTCATCCTTGTGCTGGGTGATGGGTCTGCGGCCGAGGCCGAACAGACCCCGGAAGAAAAGGCCCGGCAGCGAATGCTGGACCAGGAAGCCGCCAATGCGCTCTGGCGATTTCAGTACGCATTGCAGAAAGAAGGATTTTACAGCGGGCGGGTGCGGCTCAATGTCTGGCGAGCGGCGGCCATCGACGCCGGCAAATTCGACCCTCAAAAATACGAAGAATTTAAAGTGCAACTCTACGAAAAATCCATAAGTGATTCTTTGAAATGCATCGAATATTATCTCGAACAGGGAAGCCACCATGATGCCAATATGTGCCTGCAAGCCTGGAAGATGCACGCCAAAGAAATAGACCGCTTCGATGAGTCCACCTACCAGGAGCTCGTTGAGCGGATCAAGAGTTTGAAAGAAAAACCGGCCGAATAGCCTTGACTTGACAATGCCGCCGGCTATTTAGTATCTAAAATCACTTAATTCATTTCTGCGCAGGGTAATCTTTGGTCTGAAGATTACCGAAAGACATACCCCCCTAAA
>Ga0209742_10000082_pt1 | contig 51370 bp, 34 predicted proteins | sample DeeMarSeWOR38_10_FD_187462 | JGI IMG/M metagenome (GOLD analysis project Ga0209742, IMG submission 187462) | Marine sediment microbial communities from White Oak River estuary, North Carolina - WOR-3-8_10 (SPAdes) (version 2) | ecosystem: Environmental > Aquatic > Marine > Intertidal zone >...
CCCCGCCAATGGCAAAACCCGTTGTCTCACGGACAAATTCAGGATCGGCCATTTTTATGGATTCAGCCAGATTTTGTGCGAGGGTCTTTTCGTTGACACGATTGGCGCCGCTGGCAATGACCAGAACGGGCTGGTGGGACTGTGTTCCCTTAAAAACAAGCGATTTTGCGATTTGTCCCACTTCGCAGCCGACGGCCCGGGCGGCATCTTTGGCACTGCGGGTGGTCTCCTGCATCTGGACCACTTCACAGCTCAGGCCATGGTGCTGCAAAGCGTCCTGAACGCGTTGGGCGCTGGGTTTCAATTTTGCACTCATCTTTCCTCCAGATTTATCTTGACTAAATAATAAATAATAATTATAAGTTCATATTATAAATAAATAATATTCAGGACACCGTCGCTATGGGGATCCAGGAAAGAAAAGAGAGAGAAAAGGAAAGACGGCGGCAGCAGATCATGGTTGCCGCCAAAAGGGTGTTTTCCGATAAAGGCTTTAATAAAGCCACCATGGAGGACATTGCCCAGGAAGCCGAGCTGAGTCCGGGGACCCTTTATCTTTATTTCAAGAATAAAGAAGAACTCTATGCCTCCCTCTCTCTGCGAATACTGCAATACCTTTTAATTCGAGTTGAACACGTCAATGAGGAAAAAGACGCCGGGCCCAAGGAAAAGTTAAAATCCCTGGTGGATGCGATGTACGATGTTTACGAGTTTGATCCGCTCATTATCATTAATATGTTTCATCTCCAATCCAGTGAAACCCTGAAGAATTTATCGCCGCAACTGATGGAAGAAATTAAAGTGCTGTCACGCAAATCCCTTGGCTCCATTGCCCAGATTTTCAAAGAAGGCGTGGAAAAGGGGATTTTTATCGACCAGCATCCCGTGGCTCTGGCGGACACTTTTTGGGCGCTGTTTTCCGGGGTTGTTTTGTGGCTCACCAGCAAAAAGATTATCGATGAGAGAAAAGACTATCTCAAACAAACCCTGGATGTCGCCTTTGAAATATTCCAGCGCGGATTAAATAAATAATTTTGTAATCTCATCTACCTCAAAAGCAGGCCAGGGCGCCTGCTTTTTTCTCTTGTAGGCCTTGATCCCCTGACCCCTGTCCATGACTTCACCGATCGGGGTGATTGGCACACCGGCGGCAGCAATTTCTTCCCTCAGTTTTTGGCAACTCTTCCGGCGGCAGCATATCAATAGGCTGCCGGAGCCGATCAGCCCCAAGGGGTTGATGCCCAATAAGCTGCATATTTTTTCGGTTTCCGGATATACCGGAATACGATCGGTATCAACCCTTATGGAATGGCCCCCCGCGATGCTCAACTCCTCGAGAGCGCTGACCAGCCCGCCCTCGGTTATATCATGCATGGCACTGGTGCCTGCGGCGGCAGCGGCGATTTTTGCTTCGGTTATAATGCTGATGTTATCCAGAAATTGGCGGCAGCGATCGATCTCGCTGGCAGCCATGCCCAGCTTTTTAAGGCGACCGCCAAATTCTCTGGCAATAATGGCCGTGCCTTCGACTGCCACCCCTTTGGTCAACAGGACCCGGTCTCCTTTTTCCATCCGGCGCTTGTCAATCATGTTGCGCCTGGCAACCGTGCCGGCCATCATTCCCGCAACAATGGGCCGGTTAACGGCATCTGTGATTTCCGTGTGCCCGCCGCATAACGTAATTCCCGACTGCCGACAAAAGCTTTTGAGTTCTTCGAAGACATAGTGAATTTGCGACGCTGTTGTGCCGCAGGGGAAAAACAAGGTGGCTAAAAACCAGCGGGGGATCGCACCGGATGTTGCAATGTCATTGGCATTTACAATTACGGCATATTGTCCGATAGAATCGGTGGCAAAGGTAATCGGGTCGGACTTAAGGATCAGGACTTCCTGCGATTCGATATCGACAGCGGCGATATCTTCTCCCACGCCGGGATTGATTAGAACGGAAGCGTCGTCGAAGATAAACTGATCCAAAAAATCCTTCAACAACCGGTTGGGCAGTTTGCCGGATGGAAGCGGTATCCCCATACGAGCTACGTCTTTTATTTCTGCAATATTTCCAATTTCAAAGTCGCCGGCAGAGGCGGCCGGGTCAGAATCCTGTGCCATGCGAATCCATACGGTTATGGCTCCGGCCCGCTGCGCAGCCTGTATCTCGGAAGTGTGCGGTGATATGAACATGACCCTTTCAACCGCAACTTTCATCTTTTGTGCTGCCCTGCGAATCAGACCCGCAACCGCCTGGTGCGGGATTATTTCATGCCGGCTGACAATGACATCCAGTTCGTCTTCCCTGATTGATCCACCATTGCACAAATTCTGCCGGATGGCGTCTGCGTCGCCGCGACTGATAATCCCCAACCGCACCCCTTTTGAAACCAGGTATCGGCTGGCTTCCAGCAAGGCCGGCGTCGGTTCCAGGCGAAATAGGGCAGCTTGGATATGAAGGGGCCGAATTTTCATTGTGGGTGTTTCCATGACAGAAAGCCTATAAAAAGTCAAATGCGACATTCTACATTATTTCTGAATCGCAGCGGTAGCGGCAGCGGGGTTGATATCCGGTCGCTTGTACTGACAATTTCGGGTTTGCGAATGGTTGTCAGGGCTTGAGTGATATTGTGAAGGCGGAGATTTACATCAAACGGTGGCAGGTTCAACTGGCGTCGCTGTTGAGTTCGTATGTTATTTTGCCAGTTTAAAATCGACCGGTTTTTTTAAAATCGGCCGAACGGTCAGTCGTCCGACAATTTCGGTTTGCTCGGGGTCATCGACTCCCCACCAGTTATTTGCGGCTTTAATGCCGTCCGCTGAGTTGACGACTTTAATCGCCCAGTTGCCGTTATTCATGATATTGTTCTGCTCAATTTTGGCTTTAGAATTCTCTAAAATGAAACCGCCGGAGCCGTTTTCCGTGATGACCGAGTCCTTTACCCGAATCTGCGCTTTGCGAGCGGCAATGCCGATTTTGCCAGATGTCCGAACCAGACTGTTATCAATTTCGGTCTTACCTTCCTCGACCACGATGCCCCAGACATTATCTTGAATGATGCAATGTTGCAGGCTCACCGTTGAGGCCGACGCCCGGATGCCAAATTCGGCGTTGGAAATTTGGCAGTGCTGCAAGAGGTTTGCCGCCTGGCTTTTGTCGAAAAAGATTCCCTTCCAGTTTTGCGATCCTAAACTGTCGAAATGCACGGGCTCATCTTCTGTGCCGTTAATCTGGAGTTCGCCTTGAACAATCAACCCCAGCTTGCGGAACCAGACAAAGGTGCCGGGTTCTACGGTAAGCTTGACTCCGGGCAAAACCACCAGTGCGCCCTCAACCAGATAAGGGCTTTGGGCGGCATTCAAAACCGTGTTTTTGGATATTTTTGCAGGCAGCAATGTGGGTTCACCGATTTTAACGGGCCCCAAGGTATCCACCCACTGGCTTCCGGCTCCGGTATCGGAACGCAGATATCCGAAGACGCGTCCCTGGGCCAGGCGGTCTTTCGGCCGGATGCGATACGCACCGATATAGACGCCGGGTTCTTTTTCCTTTAGCGGAAGATTTTCTACGACGGGGGGGATGCTCCAGCTGGCGGTTTGATATTTCTCGCCGATCATGGCCACTTTTACTAAATCGCCGGGCCGCAAAAGTTTGCCCCCCGCATTATGGACCAATGCGAGAATGCGCGGCGGGGGCTCGGTCACCGCCTCGGGGTTCGGGATCGTTGCAATCATTTGCATGCAGAGTTCGGCGGCGGACTGAAGGTAGGACGCCTTATGATGGCTGATGGCGGTCTTCACAATAGTCGCTGCCAGTCCGGTGAGGCTCAACGGCACATCTCCTTCCTGAATGCGAACATGGTGCTCAAGCTCCCAGATGACCTGCTCATTGTCGCAGCGCACCATTCTCGCTTTGAGTCCGGCCGCGTTATCGGAATATACCAGTGCATAGGTTTTGCCTAAATTGAGAACTTCGCCGTAAATGACGGCGTCAACGCCCAGCAGTTGTCCCAAACGCGCTGCCGTAATCGCTTCACCCGCCAGGACGGATTGATAAAGCTCGTTTCTTTTCAGGTTGTCGTCGATGACAAAGGGCTCCAGGTCAAGGTAGTTTAAAGAACTAAAGAAGTTGTAAAACATTTTGCGGACGACACTAGCGGCCTCGGGGTTGGAGGTCCTGTTGACAAAGGGCACAATGGCCACTCGGTGCGGAAGATGCGCTTCCTCGAGCACGGCCGGCTCCGGCGGTGGAAGCAGCATATTTTTAAGGGCGCAGGAATTTACACCCAGCATCAAACAGGCAATTGTCAATGCAGTCATAAATGGTTTTGTTATTTTCATGATTGCAACCGATTCAGTTTGTTGTAACGATCCCTTTTTAAAATTTAAAAACTCAATTTACCAGGGAGTATCAGAACTCTTTTCACCCTCCTGCTCTTCAAATAGATATTTCATGATCCAGGAACTTTCGGTTCCGGATTCTTCCAGCAGCCGCTGGATCTCTTCGCGCTTTTTATACTCTTCCTCTTTCGCGTTTCGGTCGTTGCTCTGGCCCGATTTTCGGCCTGAAACCATTTTCTGGCGACAGGCACTTATTTTTGATTTAATTTCAGGGGATTCGGGATCGATGATGGTGTAGCGTTCAAAATAAGACAGGGCTTTTGGCCAGTCGCCCTTTTTATAATAGCCTTCTCCATGTTCGCGGTAAAAGGTTTTGATTTGTTCAATGCGTTGAAGTGCCAGCGCATGTTTGGGCTCCAGTGAAAGCACGGCCTGATACGTTGCGAAGGCGTTTTTGTTAACCGGCGTCAGGTAACGCTTTGCGAGAAAATGTTCCTCAGCTTCTTTGAGCAGCTGGGCGACATTTTGTTTCTGGCGGCTTTTTTGCTGGTAGGCCAGCCAGATGCGGCGAATGGCTTTCTGGGCTTCTTCGAAGTACAGGCTGCCTTCCCGTATGGAAGAATATTCTTTCAGGGCGGATTGATGCTGATTTGTCGATTCCAGCTGTTCGCCAAGCGTCAAGCGATAAAAGTCCAGGCGGTCCCAGAGCGCTTCGGCTTCTTTGCCGTGGCCGTGTTCCGCCAGATAGGTTTTCAAAAATTCCTTGGCCTCATCTATATTTCCTTTGGCGGCTTTCTGCTGGGTGATGGTCAGCGTGATTTGGGCCAGCATGTCCTTGGCAGTCTGGGCATTTTCAGAAGAAATATCGGACAACAGCAGTTGTTTGAGTATATCTCTGGCAGGCAGGTAATTTCCCAGTTCGATCAGATCGGCAACTTCGGACAGCTGTTTGCGTGTTTGCCAGGGCGTGTAGGCATGCACATAGATCAGGTATCCTGAAAAAATAAAAATCAAAAGTGCCGCAAACCAAACTCCCCGGTTCGAATGCGTGTGTTTGGTAATGATCTTCTGTGTCGCCTGCCGGGTATCGGTCGGTTGATCGGAAATGAAAGTGATTGAAAACGGGCCCATCTGGAGTTTGTCGCCCGAAAACAGGCGCTGTTCCGATATATTGCGACCGTTCAGATGAAGGGGATTGGTGGTACTGATATTTCTGGCCATAAAGCCGTTGTCGCGCTTTTCAATTACGCAGTGCTTGCGCGAAATGGATGGGTGCATCAATTTCAAGGCGGCTTCATTTGATCGCCCGATGACGAGTTTTTTCAGCTTGAGAGGAATGATTTTACTTTTACCGGCAGATGTGGTGCACACCAATCGTGGCCCCAGTGATTCCTCACTGCGGCTCTCGAACACCATCGTTTTATCTTCCACCGGCGTTTGACGGACCGCTTGATTATCATTATTCTCCAATTTAAACATGGATCTCACCGTTTTTGAGCGATTCTTTTAGGTCCTGATAGCATTGAGAGGATTGGGGACTCAGGCCAATATTGTGCTGTGCTGCATCTCCATCCAGGTATATGTTTTTTATCGGCAATTATTAGAAAGGCTTTAACCGGAAGGGCACTTTTTAATGCGGTTCTATTTTGAGCCGCTGCCGCTAGAACCGAATAGCTGTTGAAGCCTTGTTTTGTCACAAAATCTGACAATATTTGTCAGTATCGCTTCGGAATCAAATGCCTGGATGGATATAACTATATGAAATTATAAGGTTTTAATATTTTAGGGGTTTAGGCCCGTTTATTGCACTCTCAAGAAACGTTAAAAAATATTGCTCATGAAAAAGCCAAACCCCGAGTGATCGGGAGACGGAAAGCCACGGGTCCCGCAAACACTTTATGAAGCGGGATCGCCGGGTTGCCAGAAGGAGCGTCAAAAAGCTGGGTTACCGGGTATGGGTGGCACAGCTTTTTTTTTGGGGGAAGATCTGAATAACCTGCTGTAATCGTGATTAATTTAGGGGGGCACCCTGAAAGGCGGGGACCCGCAATCGTGGTGGCGGACTCAAGCAGGGGCTGACAAAGGGGGATTCACTTTGGGCCATACAAATGCGGGAAAATTATCCGGCAGGGGGATAGGAAGATGGATTGCAATTGTCATCGGCCTTGCTATTTTAAGCGGGTGCGGTGCCAAGCTTCCGTTTATCAAAGACAGCGATGATGCCACCCAGCAAGTCATTCACCGAAATCCTCCCAAATCGATTGCCATCCTACCCTTTGGCAATCAGACCGATTCAGAGGACATCGATGAAATTGTGCGTACTACCTTTTACAGTCATTTGAGTGCCCAACCCTATCAAGATATTGAATTGCATGAGGTCGATCGTAAACTCAGACGCTATAATCTGATGGCGTATGATAAGCTCGATGATGTATCGGCCAAAAGGCTGGGTCGGATTCTTCACGCCGATGCGGTTGTGGTCGGGGAGGTCACCGAGTTTCAAAGAGTATATGCGGGCCTCTATTCACAGATGGCTGTGGGCGCCTCTATTACGGTCTGGGATACGCGCACGGGTAAAAAAATCTGGTCCGATGAGCATGTTACCCGCAACCACGAAGGGGGTATTCCTCTGGCTATTACCGATTTGGCAATGATCGGGATTCGGTCCGGCATGAATCTAACAGAATCAGAGAAGATCAAAACGGTAGATGAACTGTCACGGCATTTTACCAAACGTATCCCGATTCCGGATTTAAACGAAAAGAAACAGGGCTCTAAATTCGTCAGCCTCAAACGTCTGACGAAATCGAAAAATCAGACGTCTGGTGGTTCAAAGCTCCGGAGCTTGAAAAAACTCACAAAAGTTGACCATCCGCAATACCGGTGACCGCAAGAAAGTTTTTTTCCCGTCAGAACTTCACTCTGCCTCCGCCGGCGAGCGCCGTATTGGATCTTTCCGCCCCCACCATCATTTCCGCTTGCATTTGCATCCCCGCATTTTTTAAAATACCGGCCGGGTTCTCAAAATGAGGCAATCCGCGATTCCGGTCAAAGGCACAAAACTACCGGTGACGACTTAACTGCAAAGTGCACAAAGAACACAAAGCAGGGCGAAAAGACTACGGTTGGGGAATCTTTTTGAACCCTTTGTGACCTTCGTGTCGTTCGTGGTGAAAAAAGCCATTTCGAATGAAAATTTTCCATATCCTTGAAAAACGAATCCTACAAATCCTGGACCAGGTCTATTCCCGCTGGCCGCAGGTCGTGCCCGACAGCGATCGTCTGCGGCACTGCAAAATTGTTTCGCATCGGGGGGATTATGATAATCAAAGCATACATGAAAATACCCTGGCTGCCTTTGATCGGGTCAAAGCTCAGGGGGTCTGGGGAATCGAGTTTGATTTACGCTGGACCAAGGATCTGCATCCGGTGGTTATCCATGACACGGATCTTCGCAGGGTCTTTGGATCGCCACTTAAAATCCGGCAGACAACCCTGGCGGAGCTAAAAGCACGATGCCCCCTGGTCCCGACGCTGGCCGAAATGATCCAGGGATTTGGCAAAAAGACCCATCTGATGATCGAGATTAAAGCCGAGTACTATCCGGACCGAACCGCTCAAAACCGGATTCTGCAAGAATTGCTTTCGCCGCTGGAGCCGGAGGCGGATTATCATCTCCTGACGCTGACGCCCGAGATGTACAACTTAATCGAGTGCGTACCCAGGTCCGCCTTTCTGCCCGTTGCCCAGCTGAACTACCGTCGGGTAAGCAAAATGGCCATTGCGCAAAATTACAGCGGCTTTGCCGGACACTATCTTCTGCTGACCAGGGCCCGACTGCAAATGCATATGGCATTCAAGCAGAAATTGGCCACCGGCTATGTAAACTCAAAAAATTGCTTGTTTCGTGAACTGAATCGGGGAGTGGAGTGGATTTTTTCCGATAACGCCTTGGAACTACAGAAGATTGTTAATCAGTTGCTGCAGGGCAAATAGGTTCAAGGGTTCAGAGGTCAGACAGCAGTCAGACAGCAGAAGATAGACACTAAAAACAGAGAACAGCAGAATAGCGAATATTGAATGTTGAATATCGAAGGATAAGATAACTTCATCATTCAAAATTGCTTGTTCGATATTCGATATTTAAAATAGAGGAAATACGCCGAAAACCCAGAACCCCGGAACCTGACACGAGCCTAATCGGCCTCGAGCAGCGCCGCCTGTTCCCTGCCTTTTTCTTCGTCGACAAAATAAAATAGAATCGCACCGACAATAAAGAGAATTAAAATAGAGGCGATGCCCCAGCGGGACGCCAGCTGACCGACGGCAACAATCTGCTCGGCGGTGGGTGCCGGCGGCATCAGGATGCGTCGGGCAATCAGCCCGACAAGCCCCATCAGGACCGGTCCCAGTATGACGGCAAACTTGCCCAGCATATTGTAAAATCCGTAGTATTCAGCCGCTTTATTTTTTGGAATCAGGCGGGAATAATAAGAACGGCTAAGGGCCTGGATACCGCCCTGCACCAGGCCGATGGCCATGGCCATAATGTAGAACTCGATTTTCTGGGTCATGGTCGCGCCCCATATGGTGACCCCCAGATAGATCGCAATTGCCAGATAGATGGATTTGCGGACGCTCCAGCTCTGGCCCAGTTTACCGAAAACCAGCGCGGCAGGAAACCCGATCATCTGAACAATTAAAAGCGCAATGATTAAATCTTTGGATTCAAATCCGAGTGAAAGGCCGTAATCCACCGCCATGCGGATAATGGTGTCGACCCCGTCGATGTAAAACCAGTATGCCAGCAGAAAGAGAAAGACCACCTTCAGGTGGCGAATCTTTTTAAATGTTCCGGCAAATTGCCGAAAGCCGGCGGCCACATTGCCTATGCCGCCTTTATCCGTCATAGCCCTTTTTTCTTCCGGCACCCAGAATATTGCAAATAAGGTAAACAGCCCCCACCACAGGGCCACCGACAGAAATGAGAACCGGACAGCAGTGGCGGCATCGGGCAACCCGAATTTTTGCGGTATCAAGGACATGAGCACATTGAGCAGGAACAGCAGACCACCGCCGAGGTAACCCATGGCAAAGCCCAGGCCGGAGACAAAGTCGATTTTTTCTTCGCCGACGATACCGGGCAGCAGGGCATCATAAAAGACATTGGCACCGGAGAATCCGATGATACCCATGGCATAGACAAATATGGCCCAGGCCCACTGTCCCTTTTGGACCAGGAACAAAGCCGCCGTCATCAGAACGCCCAGATAGGCGAAAACGACCAGAAATTTTTTTTTGGCCGATCCTTTATCGGCAATCGCACCCAGAATGGGAGCCAGCAAGGCCACGATTAAACTGGCAATTGAATTTCCGAATCCAAGCTGGGCGGTACTGACGTTGACGTCGGCGCCGTAGCTCCAGAACTGTTTAAAGAAAATCGGAAAAAATCCAGCCATCACGGTGGTGGCAAAAGCAGAATTCGCCCAGTCGTATAGTGCCCATCCCCAGATCGCTTTTCGGCTTTTTTCCAAAGAAATCGCCCTTTTTTTTGCTTTCAGACGGTCAATATCAAATGGGTTATATTTTGAATATCGAGTATCGAACAGGCAATTTCGAACCGCAGAAGGTTATTTATGCGGATCAAATAATCTTTTTACATCGATATTCTGCGGTTCTCTGTTTTTAGCGTCTGTCCTCTGACCTCTGTCTTCTGATCGCTGTTCTCCGGCATCTGACATTAACGCCCGACCGGAACAAAATACAGCGGTTGCTCGTCGGCGGGCAGGGTGACAATTCTTTTCACCTCTGTGCCACGCAAGGCTCCGATCACTGCCGCAGGAAGTCCGAGGGCAATAGCCTGCAAGCTTGCGTTTTGGGCGGCATGCCCGACTTCCATTATTTTGAGATCCGGAGGTGTCCTCTCTCGAATGCAATCTCTAATGGGGGCTGGATTTATTTGAGTAATCCATTAAGCGTTTATGCAGCCGCTCGGCCCGCAAACAGAACGTTTCCAGCTTGGCATCAATGAGCTGCGGAAAAGGAGAGCCGTCGCTTTCGATTGCCAGAAACGGAAGGTCTTCGATATCGGTCAAAATGGCCTTGAGTCGCTGATTTTTCGGTTCGGTGGCCAATTTCCCCTGGCGGGTCATGGTTTCGTTTAAAATGGCCTCCGACAATCGATTGGGCATGCAGCCAAACGGACCAATGGCGATGACACCGCAAGTTTGGGAGACGATTTCAGCCAGCGAGCCCCCAACGGTTAGAACGGCTTCCCCCTGAAGTTCTCTAGAAACATATCTTGAAGCATTGTTGATGAAGCTTTGGATATCGATGGGTTCAGCATGCACCAACCCTGATTTGGAAAGGGCGGCTTTGATTCGCTTTTCGTAGCGGACCTGGAATGTGCTGCGGAGTTTAAATTTTAATTTCTGCAGCATGGTCATGGACTCGTTGCTTAATCCCTGCTCCACCATGTAGTTGCAGTACAAAACCCATTCCGCGATCGGTGAGCATATCGTGGCGAATCCTTTTTCAGCCAGACGCTCGGTGATATATTGACGGGAGAGCGAATCCCGGCGCACGAATATTTCGCCGGACAGCGTGATTGTCGGAACCGTTTCAGCCGGCTGCTTCATGGGAATTTTACGCAACTGAGCGGCGGTCTGCATCAATTGTTTTTCAAGCGTTGAAAACTCTCTTTTTTCCAGCGCTGCCAGTACGGCCAGCCACTCGGCTTCAAATGCTGCCGTGGCTTTTGCCGTGTCAGCCGCATTGGCCAGAATCATCGATCGGATATCTTCCATGACGTCGGCCACCACCACGGCCCACCAGGCCCGGGTGTCGAAGTCTTTTTCCATACCCACGTAGCTGTCCTCGGCAGACAGCGTAAAAAGGGCGACGTCCGGAATTTCAAGGCGTTTGATGAGATCTTCCATAAAAATGTAATATTGGCCGAAGCGGCATGGACCGGTACCGGTGGCAAAGAAATAAATGACGACTTCGCTGTCGCGTCTGCCGTTATTGACGTAATTCAGGAGTGTTCCGGTTGTCAGAATCAGCGGCAGACATTCTTTGCAGGATGTATTGGCGCGCCCCAGCTTCAAGACCGCTTCGTCAGAAGGCCGATGGGCGATGGCATTCAACCCCGATCCTTTGAAAACCGCCGCAAATGCCTCGGAAGACAATCTCCCCATCGAGGGCAGCAAAAGGGTAACCCGCGGATGGGATATCGGCAAAGATTCACCGGATGAGGTCAGGATGTTCAGGGTTCCGTTCTGGTTGGTAACCTTCGCCGGTCGAAAGGATCTGCCCTGCTGGACAATTTGTTTCTGGGCGACCAGTTGTCGGTAGGCCTGAACGATATCCAGAAAAGCTTCAACGCGGGTTTCCAGCCCGGCGTCTGCCGTATGGCTGTCAAGTTCCAGTGTTAAAGAAGGCTTGCGGCCCATGATTTCTCTGAAATATCCGACGACAAATGAATCCGGTCCGCAGGAAAAGTTGGTGATATAGGTGCCGAACAGCTGGGGATGGCGCTCGACGAGACGCCCCGCCTTCATGATCATGTTACCCATTCCCCAGTACATATGGCGCTTGGAACGCTCATCATCGAATATGAGAAAATCCAGCGGCATCACCAGAATGCCTCTAGAGGCGAATTTATGGGGAATGCCCATGTGAGCCTCATCCGCGTAGCCGTTATAGGGTCGGGAGAAAATAACCACCGCAGAGTTGGCGGGATCCGCTTCCAGTTCTGCCAGGGCCTTTTGGCCGATGGCCTTCATTTCCGCCGCACAATCCCGTTGTTTGCGCAGGGCTTTTGCAAAGGCGGCCTCGGCTGCTTTGCGTTTAAGTCCCATTTGAACAGCCGTCTGTATCAGCGGCGCTCTGGCATCCTCCAGTCCCCCGGACAGGTCGATCAAGGGGGTTAACACCCGGGTGCCGGTTTCAGCCAGACTGGCCAAGCGGTTACGAAACGTGGTTTGCAGATAAAAGGTTTCGCCCTGAACCAGAGGACACACCTGGGATTGCGCATTCGGGTCGTTGGTTTTATTATCACCGGGGACCGCCTTGAAATGCGGCAGAAAAATATAGTTGAGGGTTTGGCCGGCTTCGATCAGCGAATAGAAAAAGCCGTGGGCCAGTTCGGCCGGATAGCAAAACGGGGCATTGCGTTGCTCGATGCCTTCTTGGGACGGCTCTTTGGGCAAAACAATTTCGTAGCCCAGTTCGGAAAAAAAGTTGGAATACAGCGGATAATAGGAGTTCGTCAAAAAGCTGCGGTTAAAACCGATGGTTCCCCGTTGTTTAACGCCCGGTTTTGCCGGCTGGCTGGCGCCGTATTTTTCAAAAATGAGCTTCTGACGGGTTTTAACGAGGTCCAGGCTGGCGACGTCATAGTGCACGTTGTGTCGCAAATTATAATAGCGGTTGCAAGCACCGCCGAACGGATATTTTTTGCCTTCAATTTTTATTGTTGCGATTTCACAACGCCGGTCGCATTTTTCTTTGCCGCCTTTACACACGAATGATTTCTCATAGACAACTTCGCGGTTGGCCAGGGTTTGCAGATCAAAATCCTTTGCCGTCAGCAACCCGGCATCGATGCGATTTTTTAGCGCCAGGGCAACGCCGAACGCCCCCATCAGTCCGGGTTCCGGCGGAACAACGATGGGTTTGCCGACCAGCGATGCCATGGCCAGCGGGACGGCTTTGTTGTAGCAAACACCACCCTGCATAAACACCTTTTCACCCACCGGCCGGTTGCCTTTCACGCGGTTTGAATAGTTCATGCAGATCGAATAGACCAGACCGGCAACAATGTCGTGGTGACGGACTCCCTCATGAATGGCGTTTTTGATATCCGAAGATATAAACGCGGCGCACTGGTCATTGAAATTCGGCGGATGCTGACCCTGCAAGGCCACATCGGCAATTTTTTCCATTTCAACCCCGAGGGTCTCGTAGGCCGATTCTTCCAGAAAGGATCCGGTGCCGGCCGAACAGGCTTCATTCATGGCATAGTCGGAAGGCACCGCATTGGTGATGTAAGTGTATTTGGCGTCCTGCCCTCCGATTTCAAATATGGTGTCCACTTTGGGATCAAAGTATATCGCCGCAGTGGCATGGGCGATAATTTCATTAATGACGCCATCGGTAAGGGCATGCAAACCGGCGATCTGGCGTCCGGAGCCGCAAACCCCGACCCCGATAATCGATAGGTGCGCCGGATCCATCTGCTGTTTGACCTGTTCCAGTATGGCTGCATAACAGCGCCTGGAGGCCCCCACCGGGTCACCGTCGGTGCGCAGGTACACTGAGGCTAACATGGCATTATCTGCTGTTCGCAGCAGTACGGCTTTGGTTGTGGTGGAGCCGACATCCAGCCCTAAAATACAGACATCGCCGGAGGCCATCTGGCCCTTTTCCATGGTTTTAAATTCCACCTGATCAGAGAAATTTTTCAACGGCGGCAGCGTATCGAAGGTGGCGATCTCCGAATGGAACAGGTTTTCCAGACCGGGATAAGGGTCTGTTTCGTGCTCGAGGGCCCATATGGCAGCTCCCAGAGCCTCGAAATAGGGTGCTTCCTGCGGAACGATCAGCCCCGGTATTTCCTGCTTCAGGTATTCGATCATCATACGGTTGCGGGCCGTGCCGCCGGTGACCATCAAATTGCGCCGATCGACTTTTTTCAGGAGCTCCAAAATTTTATTGGCCATCATCATGCATAATCCGGCGGTTACCTGGGATTTTGGAATGCCTTTGTTGGTAGCGTGGGTGCAATCGGATTTGCAGAATACCGAGCATCGGCCGGAAACGTGATGGGGCGACTCGACCGCCGCCCATCGGGCGGCCTCTTCCAGCGAAGCATTCATGCGTCGCAATTGCTGCAAAAAGAACTCGCCGGTGCCCGAGGCGCATTTGTTTCCGGTGATGACATTCGATATGCGCCCGACTTGATCCAGAACATAGACCATAAAAGTTTCTCCACCGGCGGAGATTACGGCCGGGCAGGAGACATCCGGCGGTTTGACATACGGATAGGCAGATTCCACGGCTTCCGGTTCGGATATCGATGTCAGGTTTACAAATTTGCGGAATTTGCGTCCGGTGGCGGCGATTCTGTCAAATGAGCTCAAATCCAATCGCTTTAGGGAACTTACCAGCGTTTGCTTGGGATCGCCCTCATGGGGATAAAGGCCGTGTTCAATCACCACCGGTTTTGGATTCTGATGGTCACGTTTGTCCAGAACTGTTTTCATCTGCACCAGGGATACGGTTGAGGCTCCCAGACAGATACCCAAAGATTTAATTGTTTTAGTCATGGTTCAATGCACAACTCCCAGTTGATTAACGCTTTACCTCTATCCATTTTTTTGACAGGTAAAACAAAATTTTTCCATTGGGAATGATTGTGGCCCAATATTCGGTTCATGCCATAGCAGGCCTGGAACCTGATTATGGAATTCACTTTCCAAATATCCGGTCACCCGAAGGTTGGCAAAAAGATCATGCCGGCCCTGTGGCGCTGTCGTTAAAGCCAATAGGCCGGTTTTTCCGGAAAGGCTGTCACATAGGCTTCACACGCACTCGGGGGAATAATTCATACCTCCGCAGCAGACGCCGTTTTTATTTTTTATTGTCTCATGCTTAACGCCGATTGAATTTTTTTATTACTTCAATTTGGACACACATGCAAGGCTTATGTTCATTTAATGTAAAAATGATCGTTCGCCCCAGAGGCTCTCGACGGTTAGCATAACTCAACTTTAGCCATTTTAGCTCAATTATTGTGACGGGCAGCTTTAATGGGTTTCGAATACAACCTACCGGGGTTTTAATTGAATTTTTTGAATCATTTCTAATGATGCGCTCCGGCGGGTTTTGTCTGGGTTTCGCGGGCGGCGACTTGCGGATCAATGCGCCAGGTGACGATGGGTGAAAGGGTATAGAGAAGCATATAAACCAGGCAGGCCTGTCCATAATAAGGCGTAAAGACTGAAAGGATGACAATCAGTGTTCCGCGTCCGAACCAGGGGTGCCGGCTAATGAAACGACCCAGGTGCAGATAACGGATCGGATAGACATTCATCAGCAGCGCCGCCAGAATCACCAAGCCAAAGCTAAAAACACCCCAGAACCGTGTCCAGCTGGAGGCGTCATTAACCGCCTGTCCGAATATGATCAACCCTGATATCATCAGCAAAGCGGCTGCCGGCGTTGGCATGCCTTTAAAAAACCCGGGAATCGGTGATTTGTCCAGCGTGAAGTAGATCAGCCGACAGACTCCCAGCAGCGCATACAGCCACGCAATCCAGCCGATCGGCAATTTTTGAATCACCGGGTCCGGGGAACCCCCAAGCGTGATATAGAAGATCCATGCCGGTGCAATGCAGAAGCTGACGGCGTCCGATATATCATCCAGCAGGCTGCCGAAGTTGATTACCTTTTTGGGTATTTCATCATCCAACGGTTCTGTCAGGCCGAGTTTGCGGGCAACGGCGCCGTCGAGCTTGTCGAAAAGCGCCGCGCCGATCAGGAACAAGGAGGCTTCCCGGATGCGTCCCTGATAGGCGAAAAATACCGCCAGCAACCCCATCATTGCATTCATAAGGGTTAGCGCATTGGGAAAGAACGCCAGAATCCGACGTCGCAGCTGTTCATTTCCCAGACACAGCTCATCCAGACATAAAGTCCCGTACTTGCGGACGCAGCCCGCAATCGAGCCGAAATTAATGATTAAAAAAATGATTTCGATAAAGAATAAACCCCGCAGCGGCAAATTTCCCAGCCACGAAATCCAGAAATAAATGTTTGAAGGCGGGCCCTCCGGCACATAAAACGCATAGGCATAAAGCAGGGCGCCGACCGGTGCGGCAACAATGGTACGCAGGCGGGTAAATTCCTTGAATTCGAGTTCCTGGTTGTTGCGGATGGCAAAACCGCGCATAAAGTGCGCAAAATTATCCCGGATCAGGACGGTTACCGCCAGAAGCAGCACCAGAATGGCATGCAGCATCTCCCCTCTGGTGGGGTCCGGTGAGCTGAAGTGAACCCGCCACATGACACCGACGGCCACCAGCGGGAAAATAATGGAGTAGACCAATTTGTCCATCAGGCGGTCGGCCAGTTGTTCCAGACGGGGATGGAGCTCGAAGCGGGCAGCAAACCAGCCATCGACCAGATCAAAGCTCATGGAGATGAATAAAAACAAGACGCCGATGGTATACAGAATCGGGCTTTGCGTCCACATAACGGCGACGGCGCAAATCAATCCTGCAAAAACCAGGGGTGGGCGGCCGTAAACGAAAAGAGCCGTGATTTTCTGTGAAATGATTTCCCTCTTGGTCATGGCGAATCCAATTTTAACTAAAGCAAACCCGGATTTTCTGTGAAGCCGGTTGAAATTCTTCGGGTACCGGGTTCGATCCGGTTCTCTGGTATACAGAACAGCGATTGATGACAGTGGAAAATTTCGTTTGAGGTGGTACAGAGTGAACCCGGTCCATGAATCGCGCACAGTGTTGCCATCATAAAAGATCTGCCAAAACCTGTCAAGAATGCGCTCGATCTGCTAAGCTCAAATTTTGTCGATGATGCTTTGCCTTCTACAGTGGTTTCTGATAATGCAACGGGTGTTGCCATGTCACAGTCGATCTATAAAAAAGTCGGAATCGCTGCGTTGATCATGATGGCCTCTGTTTTTTTGAGCCGGCTTTTCGGGTTTTTGAGGCTAATGGTTATTGCCTATGTTGGCGGACGAAGTGCTGCCGTCGATGCCTATCAGGTTGCCTTTGTCATTCCTGAGATTTTAAACCACATTGTCGCCAGCGGTTTTCTCTCGATTACGTTTATCCCGATATTCTCCCGCTACCTTACGGCCGGTAAAGAAGACCACGGCTGGAAAATTTTTTCTATCATTTTAAGCTGTTTTGGGGCACTTTTGATTTTGTTTTTGGTGATCGGGATGATATTTGCACCCGAAATTGTGATGCTGATTGCCCGCGGCCGCACGGACCCAACCTTTCGGCTGCAGACCATCCGGATGACACGCATTATTTTGCCCGCGCAGTTTTTTTTCTTTGCCGGCGGGCTCTTTATGGCCGTACAATTTGCCAAAGAAAAATTTTTAATACCCGCGCTGGCACCGCTTTTCTATAATATAGGAATTATTGCCGGCGGCCTTCTATTGGGTCCTAAACTGGGCATGGAAGGCTTTTCCTGGGGGGTGCTGTTGGGGGCGTTTGTCGGAAACTTCGGCATCCAGTACTGGGGGGCCAGAAGGGTCGGCATGCGCTATTCGCCAGCCTTTGATTTCCAGCACCCGGACCTCATAAAATATATCAAGCTTACGCTGCCGCTGATGCTCGGACTGACCCTGTTTTTTTCCATGGAAATTTTCATGAAATTTTTCGGCAGCTATCTTCCGCCGGGCGGCATTGCCGATTTAGAATACAGCTTGCGCACCGTGCTGCTTTTGGTTGCGTTTTTCGGCCAGGCGCTGGGCGTGGCGTCTTATCCGTTTATGGCCCGACTGATTGCAGAAAATAAGCTGGCAGAAATGAACCGCTTGATGAACGATACCCTGCGATATCTGTCGCTGGTGATTCCTTTCTCGGTGCTGCTCATGGTGATTCGACACGAGGTGATTTTAATGCTGTTTCAGCGCGGCAAATTCGATGCCGCTGCGACCGGCCAGGCGTCTGTGGTGCTTATTTTTTTCCTGATTGGATCTTTCGCCTTTGCAGCCAGTACCATTGTGCCCCGAGCCTATTACGCCATGCAAGACACCCTTTTCCCTGCAATTTATGGGACCATTGCGGTGATATTGAGTCTTCCACTGTATCTGGCCGGGTTAACGATTCTGGGTGCCCGGGGGATTGCACTGGCGGTTTCGCTTTCCGGAATATTACAGGTGTTCCTTTTATACGCACTCTGGAACAAGCGCACCCGGAACAAAGGAAGTCGTGATGTGTATGTGACTTACCTGAAGATGATTTTTCTAAGTGCCCTGCTGGGACTTTTCATGTTCGGCTTTAGGTCAAAGGTCCTGGGGGGTATCGATTCGGCCACATTCAGCGGCAGCTTTTGGGTTGCGCTTATCAGCGGGACCGTTTTTTTAGGCGCCTTGTTTTTTGGCGGTTATGTTTTTCGAATCCAAGAAATCAGAGAGGTGATCGACCGGCTGCTGGCTAAATTAAGACGCCAGGGTGCATCCTAAAGATCGTGTTGTGTTCCAGAAATAACTACCAGCGAATCAGCGCACTGCCCCAGGTCAGGCCGCCTCCGAAAACCGGCAAACAAATTAAATCGTCGGGTTTGATGCTTCCGTCACGGACCGCTTCATCCAGCGAGATGGCACAGGAAGCCGAAGAGATATTGCCGTATTTTTGCAGTGTCAAATAAAAACGCTCAAAGGGGACATTCAAGGATTTGGCAATATTTTGAAACATACGGATGTTGGCCTGGTGCGGAATAAACCAGCTTACGTCTTCAACGTTAAGCCGGTTGAATATCAGAGCTTCGTTGATGGCTTCGATAAAGTGCCGCACGGCGACGCGAAAACTCATGCTGGCTTCGATCAGGTTCAGGTAATGCAATCCCTGATCGACACTTTCATGGGTGATCGGCGTGGTTTTTGAACCTCCTCCGGGCAACAGCAGATCTCTACCGTTGGCACCGTCGGTGTGCAGGTGGGTGGAAAGAATCTCGGGGCCGTCATCTCCCAGGCTAAGCAAGGCGGCGCCGGCTCCGTCTCCCCAGAGAATGCAGGTTGCCCGATCTTGCCAGTTGAGCGTGCGGGTCATGATTTCAGAGGCCACCACCAGAACGCGTTTAAAGGTCTTGTTTTTAAGATATTGTTCGGCGACACTTAAGCCGAAAATAAAGCCGGAGCAGGCCGCGGTAACATCGAAGGTCACCGCCTGGGGGGCATCCAGTTTGGCCTGCAGCCAGTTCGCGGCGGAAGGGCAGCACGTATCGGGCGTAATCGTGGCCACGATGATCAGATCGATGTCTTTGGCGGTCAGACCGGCTGCTGCTAATGCCTTTTTTGAGGCCTCAACTCCCAGATCGGATGTCGTGACATCCGGTTCTGCGATTCTTCTCTCCACCACGCCGGTGCGCTTTCGGATCCATTCATCGGTAGTATCCAGACCCATATTTTCCAGGTCAGAATTCTTCAGTCGTTTCGGCGGGAGATACGATCCGGTTCCCAGGATTCTAATTTTTTGCACGTTTAAGCTCTCCGGAAGCAGAAATTGGATGTCAGACGTAACGATCCACCATTTCAGTGATCATTTTTTCAACCCCTTGCGGTCCCTCTTTTTGCGCCACCGTTTGTATCAGGTTTTTAATTTTTTGATAGGTTGCCGGGTCGCGCTTTAAATCATCGATCGAGCGATAAGCACCGCCGCGGCGGCCGGCCCGATAGATCAGGCGGTCGGTTTGCGAAAGATCCCGATAGGATTGTATGACCGCCAGCATTTTTTCTTTTTCATCGGGCAGTTTGCCGCTAACTTCCTCCAGCAGGTTCATGATATGGTCGCTGGTAACGGTACTGGTAATGCCCTCGAGCGTATGGATGAAGCGCTCTATTTCATCGGCCAGCATATCATCGGTTTGCATGCTGAAGCTGCCATCTTCGAGCTTGGCGTGCAACGGTACGCGATCCGGTACGCGCAGGCTTCGCAGCCGGATAAAATGGGGATTGATTTGATTGAGCACCTTCGCGGTTTCTGTGGCGTGCTCGCGCCACATTTCCTGCCCGCCCAGGCCCGGCATGACATACTCGGACACTTCCATCCCGGCAGCCAGCAGGCGCTTTCCGGCTTCAATGTGCTGGGCGCCGGTTACGCCTTTTTTCATCAGCTTCAGCAACCGATCATATCCGGTTTCCAGTCCGATATGAACGCGGTCCAGGCCGGCTTCGCGGATTTGTTTCAATGCATCCACGGATTTGCGGATCACCGTTCGGGATCGGGAATAGGTGGTGACGCGTTTGATTTGCGGAAATTGCTCTTTTAGAAAACGCAAGACTTCCACCAGGTCCTGTGTTTTCATGATCAGATTGTCGGCATCCTGTAAAAAACAGGCATCGGTTTGATAATACAGCCAGGCACCAATGTTGCGGTAATGGCTGTCGGTATCGGGCTGGTTGAAGATGGCGCTGATGACCGCATCGTTGACATCGCCACTGTATCCCAGTTTCCACGAAAGGGCTTTGATATCATCGGCGATCTGTTTGGCCGATTGAATATCCTGTTTGATTTCATCAACAGTTCGTAATGAAAATTTTCTGTTTTTATATACTGGACAAAACAGGCACTGGTTCCAGGGGCAGTTGCGCGTCAACCGCAACAGAAGGCTGCGGGCTTCATTGGGCGGTCGGATGGGACCCTGTTCAAAACTGTGGTGGCTGTTGTTCATGGAAATCCTATGATTAAAGCGACTAAAATGAATTAAAGCTTTATGCCTCACGCAAAGACGCAAAGTCGCCAAGGTTTTTTAAAATTAAATTATCTTTCTTTGCGGCTTAGCGCCTTTGCGTGATTAACATCAGAAAATAGACTTATTCTGCTTTTTAACTTAAGCGCACTTGCTTTGAGCTTTAGTCACTTTTTTTATATATGCTTTAGAAGCGCTTGATTTTCAATAAAAAAGGGCGGCATTTAGCGGCCGCCCTGATCATTGTTAAGAGATTTAAGCAATTGGGGAAGGCTTGCAAAGGTGTTCCTGCTCCATTGCCACGCGTCCGCAGCCGCCGCAAACAAATTTCATGGCCGCCAGTTTGTCTTTGCACTGATGGGTGTGATCCGTCTCCGTAGCCCCGCAGAAACTGCATTTAGCTTTATCTCCGCACGGATTGCACAGGTGACCGGGTTCGTTGGCAACGGCTCCGCAATTTTTACATGTATAGGCCATGGTTAACCTCCTTTTAAAATCAATCTAATTCATATTTTAGAGATGTGTTTTTTTCAGCATCAATATGAGTATGGTTGTCGAAAAAGTCAAGAAGCAGGCCCTGTTTTGGGAAACCTGCCGATCTCTGAATTATTGCACAACCTTCTTGCCTTTTTCTCCGGTTTCCTTTTCTTTTGAGCCGGGAAGAACAGGCTGGATGATGGTTATCGGCAGTTTGAGTGTTCTTTGTAACATGCCCAGCAGGCCGGAACCCACCGCGGTCGGTGAAAGCGGGATGACATCCGGATCTTTTAAATCGCCGACGGCCCGGAAAGGAATCGAGATCAGATTGCCGCCCATGATATTGCCGACCAAAGGGATGAGCTTGACGATGCGGTCCACTGTTTTAAACGGTGCCACCAGCACGACAAGATTCACCTTCTTCTTGATTAAATCGATATTGCCTTCGATGGCGATTCCCATCGAAGGGCTGTCGATCGTCGTGTCTTTGATGATCAACTTGCCGTCTTCAAATTTCGCGGTTGCGGCCATCGAATTGTAAGCAAAGCCTTTGCCTGTCAAGTCCGGCACCGCACCCCGGTAGATTTCGGTGACACTGAGCAGGGCAAAAATTTTAGCCAGCATTCCGAAACGGTAAATTCGGCCCTGCTCGGCCGTAAACTGGAGATTCCCGGTCAGGGATCTGGGAAAGGCGCTTGACCGGGCTTTGGACATCAGTTCCCCTTCCAGGTTAAAGCTGCCATCGGCCAGACCTTTTTTGGCCAGCAGGCAGTCAATTGCAGGTTCCAGGTTCTGAGTTGTCGCGACCGGGTTAAAATAAAGTTCGAACTCATCGGCTGAGGCTTTCACATTACCGGGGAACTGGATGCCGCACAGATCCGCTTTTTTGATGACGATACGGGTATCTGTTTGATTAAAAGCAATGTCGGCGTGCATCGGCTGCCAGGTATAAGTGTCATATGTAAAATTTTCCAATTCAACCTGCAGGCTTCCCAGCAACTCAAAAGATTCATCACCGGGCGGCATATGTTTATCTAAGTTTACGATCTGATCAACCTGTCCCCAGTTCAGCTGATCGGCTGTCAGATTCAGGTCAAGCAGCAATTCATCGGGGGAAAAGGATGCGTTGCCCTGAAGCGTCATCTGACTGTCTTCCCAGCTAAATTGCGCGGCATCCAGATCGATACGACCATGAGTACCCGCCGCGCTGGGCATGTCTTTTGTTGAAAATTTTGCGGCGTCGATGCGAAGGGGTGCTTTGAAATAGTCGGACTCTATGGCCACATCTTGCAGGTTGCCTTTCAGTTGAAACTCCCAGCGCCCGGAGTTGCCCACCGGTCCCTTTAAATCCATTTCGCTGAGCGCCAGATTCCCCCGGGTAGCAGCAAAACCCTTGAACCTTTTTCCCAGCTTCTCAATAGACACCAGCCAGGGATAGAGTTCCGCAATCTGGATATCGGCGGAATCGGCATTGAATTCAAAAAAAGGAATCTTGCCCCACTGTTTGCCCACAGACAGGCCATTAACCGTTGACGATCCAAATCTTGCGCTTGTCTGCTGCAGGTCAATTCGCGGTCCGCGCCACAACAGACCTCCGCCGGTTAATTCGATGTCTGTCGGGAATTTCGCCGACTGAATTTCGCATTTTTCAATTTCGCCGCTGAGTTTCAAATTATGGCCGGCTTCATCACTGATAGGGCCTTCAAATGCCAGACTCTGGAAAGTCAGGGCGCCTTTAAACGGCTGGATATTTTTAATGTGTTGTTTCAACTTCTCATGGGACTGCAGCCAGGAAGACACCTCATCCAGCCATATGACGCTCTTTCCGGAGTTTGCGGTTAAGGTCGCTGCTTTCCCCCATTTAAGATCGGCAGTCAGGCCGGTGATGGAGGATTTTCCCACATTGGCGTTCCAGTCGACCACTTTTAGACGGTCCTCTTCAAATATCAAATGCCCCTGGGCGACTGTTAAGTCACCGGGCAGCAGCAGTGAACTCACCGAGAGATTCTGAATGCCGCCATAAGAAAGCAGCTGCCATTGGTCGGGTTTGAAAAGCGGGCCGCTCAGATTTGCGTTCTGCAATGAGAGCGTTCCGTTGACTGTCTTGAAATCTTTGAGGTTTTCTTCAAATGCGTTATGCTGCATCAGCCATGCATGCATTTGGGCCAGATCGATTTTAGCTGACTTTGATGATAGCTCAAGGGAGGGTGATTTTTTCCAGCCGAATCTGGATGACAGTTGTGAAAAGCTCGATTGCCCTACGCTGGCATTGAGATTCCTCAATTCGATGCGGCTGCCGTCCAGGAGAAAGCTGCCGCCATTGATCGTCAGCGGATACGAAATCCTTTGATAATCGGCATTTAAACGGATGTCCGAGGCCATGACCTTGACTTTAATATCCCGGGTGTCTTCTCCGATGACCAGCATACCGACGGCATTACCTTCAAGCTTGTTTAAAAGGGCCAGTTCTTCAGTCAGCTGCTCATTAACAGCCAGACGCGTCAGAACCCCGGGGAGCTGCGATAAATCAGCCTGAATCAGTCCTTCGATGTGAAAGGGGGACGTATCTTTTGTTATCGGAATAGAGATCTTTCCCTTTCTGCCAAACGAGTTGCCCATGCGGGCTTCAATATTTTCCCCTTGCAGGATACCGTTTGAAAGCGTGGCCTCGCCTTTGACGTCCTCGAGATTTAACTGAACTTCCGGGATAAAAATGTTTCCGCCGATCATATTTCCCCGGATAACATAATTGTCCCCGTCGCCCAGGTGAGCCCAATCTGGCCCCTGGACGTTAAGGGTGACGCTCTGAAAATCACCGTCCCGCAGTATCTCAAAAATATCAGATACCGTCTCGGAATTTTCGGTTAGTGCCGCGGCAATCTTTCGGGTGGTGGCCACATTGATCTGCCTGCCCTCAAGTTCAAGTTGGATGCGCGGCGTTTCCGGATTGATGCTCAGACTGCCAGCCAGACTCAGTCTTGGATCCTGTAGATCAAGCTGTTTTAGAGACAGGCTGACGGTGTGGTCTGTGAGCTCAAATCCGCTCTGGAACCGGGTGTCGGTAATTTTCAGGTCTTTGTTGCCGCGACGCCAGTACATATACGGAATTGAACCGCTGGCACTCAGCCGCAGATGCCTGGGGCCATCGGTTTGCAGGTCCAGAATTAAATCTGCCCGCGCATTTGTCATTTTAAGATCGGATAGGGGGAAAAAATAATTGGCCACGGCATGGGGCCGGAACTGATTGACGGTAATCTGGCTCTTGATTTTAAAGCCGGGCTGCTCATACCGGCCATTAATGTCGATACTTTCCCAGAAGTTTGAATGGCAATTAAGCGCAAATTCGATGATTTTTCCCTCGCGATTAAATCGGCCGTTAACGCTTTGAAGTCCCAGAAAACGTTCTTTGCCCTTTAGAAAATCGACGCGGCCGTTGCTGACATGCACAACCATGCTGGGGATATTCATTTCCGGTATGGAACCAACGGCTGAATTCAACAAATCTCCGAGTTTCTCAAAGGAGAAAGAGAATTTCGATTTGCTTTCATCATCTGAAGTTGTCGGAAGTTGAATCGTGACTTCCGCTGAACGTGAGTGGATCGTACCGATTTCAATATCACCGGTGAATAGGGGCAGGATTTTTGGATAAACCTTAAGCGAATCAACCGTGCCACTGGCATGATCAGGCAAAGAAAAATTAACTTTGGATATGACCACATGCGGACGCGGGAACAGAAATAGATCCAGACGCTGGTATTCAATTTCACCGCCCATATTCCCGGAGATCTGACTTTTGATTTCTTTTTTTACCGATTCCAGATTAATCAGTCTGGGTGCGGCAATCAGAACAATAGCCACCAGACACAAAAAAATTCCGGCCAGGACGATGAGCGAAAAAAAAATTTTGCGACGTTTAGGCATCGGGGTCATTCTCATTAGTGTATCATATTTTGATGATACTGCACGCCTTAAAATAGTACGCAAAATATCAAAAAAAAGCCCATTGTTCTAAAAACTTCTGATCCCCGGCGTCAATAACGGCCTTTTTACCCCGGATGAGCGGAGCAGTCGCCGGTTCCGGCCTGCGTCAAGTATCCGCTCCATTGAGCGGGGAGATGGGGTTTTGAAACCCCTTCTAGTCTTTCCGGTCGGCAATTGCAGGCGCCTGCAACCTCCGTGAGAATAGGTATTGCAGAATTCGTTCAAAGATTATACAAGAGCATTTCCGAGAGGAGGCTGCGGGCCATGAAAGCAATGGTTTTAGAGCGGCTTGGCGCGATCAGCGACAATAAAAAACCACTGTCCCTGGTGGACATGCCGGACCCTGTCCCGCGGGGCAAAGAGATTTTGATAAAGGTATCCACCTGCGGCGTGTGTCACACCGAGCTGGATGAAATTGAAGGCCGCACGCCGCCACCGAGATTGCCGGTAATTCTAGGCCACCAAATTATCGGCCGGGTGGAAACAACCGCTGCGGCCGCCACAAAATTCAGTCAAGGCGACCGGATCGGCATTGCCTGGATAAATTCGGCCTGCGGCCACTGCTGTTACTGCAAGAGCGGCGCTGAAAATTTATGTGCGCTTTTTAAGGCCACCGGCAGGGATGCCCACGGTGGCTATGCCGAATATACAACTGTGTCTGAAGATTTTGCTTATAAAATCCCTGAAGTGTTCACCGATTTGCAGGCAGCCCCTCTTTTGTGCGCCGGTGCCATCGGCTATCGCTCGATGCAATTAAGCGGGATTGACGATGATCAGAATCTGGGTTTAACCGGATTCGGCGCCTCCGCCCATCTGGTTTTAAAAATGGCTCTTTACAAATACCCACGTACCCGTGTTTTTGTTTTTGCCAGAAGTTCGCGGGAAAGGGATTTTGCCCGCCAGCTCGGTGCCTGCTGGACAGGCGATACGGGCGCTGAACCGCCGGAAAAGCTTGATCGTATTATTGATACCACACCGGCCTGGAAGCCCATTGTTAATGCCCTGGCTTGTCTGAAACCGGGGGGCAGACTGGTTATCAATGCCATTCGCAAGGAGCATGGCGATAAAAAGGCCTTACTAAGCCTGGATTATGAGAAGCATCTCTGGCAGGAAAAGGAAATAAAAAGTGTTGCCAACATTGCCCGCGCCGACATCAGGGAGTTTTTACAGCTGGCCGCTGAAATCCCGATTTGGCCGGAGGTGCAGCCATACGCGCTTGAAGATGCCAATCGGGCCCTGGTCGAACTTAAAGAGAGAAAAATCCGGGGTGCCAAAGTACTAAAAATCGGCTGATACGCCAATTGTGAAAACCCAGTTGAAAGTTGTTCGTTAGTTTATTTGATTGACCCGAATAAAAGCGAAAACAGGCAACGATTCGTAAATGCTAAAGTATACAAAATATCGAGGAGGAAGCGGGCATGTACAATAAAACGGTTATGGATCACTTTCGCAACCCTCGCAATGTCGGAGTGATCGAAGATGCCGACGGCGTCGGTGAAGTCGGCAATCCTCTTTGCGGTGACATGATGACCATCTATTTGAAAATAAAGGATGAACGTATTGCAGATATAAAGTTTCAGACATTCGGCTGCGGCTCTGCCATTGCCGTATCGAGTATGATTACCGAAATCGCTAAGGGCAAGAGCCTGGCGGAGGCCAAACAAATCAACAATAAAGATGTGGCGCAGGCGCTGGAGGGATTGCCCAAAAATAAGCTGCACTGCTCCAACCTGGGGGCCGACGCCCTTCAGTTGGCCATCCAGAATTATGAGGACAAACTGGCCGGTGTTAGCCGCCAGCAACCCATCCGCAAAGAAAAACTTGAACATTCACATGGCGAAAAATGCTATTGCCCTTACTGTGATATCGAAATCCAGCAGGGCCTGACATTCTGTGACGCGTGTCAATCCAGTCTCGAAGAAGAACACTGAAATTGGTTTTAAAACCCCATCTAAGGCCCAATGGATGCGTTGCCCCCCGCATCGAAATGCTCACGTACTTACGTGTACGCTCCGCTTCCAATGCGCGGGACGCTTGCTGAGCACCTCAATTTAAAAAGATCCGGTAGCGAAGTCCCGCCGGTTGGCGGAGCCCTTGGACCTGATCTGAGGTTTTAAAACCAATTCTAAATTACCGGCGATCAAGCAACCCAGCAAGGCAGACGATGATGAAGGTTATCAATTTGGACCACATATCGGCAAAACCGTTATTGCCTGAAGTCAAAAATGTGATGATTGAGGCGATTGAAAAGGATTATCACAATCCTTCCAGTCAGCATAAACGCGGTGAAGAAGCGGCCGCCGCCCTGCAAAAGGCGCGTGAGGCGGTGGCAGGTCTGCTGAACTGCAGCACCCCCAAAGAAATTGTTTTTACCTCCGGCGGGACCGAATCGATCAATCATGCCATCAAAGGCGTGGCCATGGCAAACGAAGACAAGGGCAAGCATATCATCACCTCCAATATCGAACACAATGCCGTAATCCGCAGTTTACGCCGTCTCAAGTCATCCGGTTTTACGGTAACATCACTTCCGGTTGATTCCGGCGGCCGCGTAAGCCCCAAAGATGTTTCCGAGGCCATTACCAGGGATACGATTCTGGTGTCTATTATGCACAGCAACAACGAAACCGGCACCATTCAGCCCATTGAAGAAATCGGAAAAATTACCCGTGAAAAAAGACTGATTTTCCATACCGATGCCGTTGATTCGGTCGGGGTGGTGCCATTGGATGTTCAAAAACTGGGGGTGGATTTGCTCAGTTTTGCCTCCAACACGTTTTATGGCCCGGTCGGAGTCGGGGGGCTGTTTGTTCGGCGTGGAACACGGATTTTTCCCTTGCTGGAGGGAGGCGTTCAGGAAAATAACAAGCGCGCCGGTGCTGAAAATCTTATCGGCATTATCGGGGCGGGCAAAGCAGCGGAGCTTGCCCTGCGGGACATGGACAAAAGGCTGATCCACCTGAAGGCGTTAAAAGAGAAACTGTTAACAGAACTGCCGAATTTCATCGATGAATACATCATCAATACCCATCCGGACTGCAGTTTGCCCAATCTGCTCTCGATTTCCATCAAATATATCGAGGGCGAAAGTGTCATGCTGATGCTGGATGATGATAACATCGCGGTATCGACACGCTCGGCATGTGCGACGGGCTCCCTGCGGGCTTCTCATGTGTTGCTGTCTTTAGGGCTCAGCCACGCGGACGCCCAGGGCACGCTGGTCATCTCATTTGGAATCGACAACACTGAAGCGGATATTGTTGTTTTTTTGAAGGCGTTGAAAAATGTGGTCACGACCCTGCGGGATATTTCACCATTGTATCAAAAAAAGGCAGATAGGACAGGAAGATAGAAGGCTGGGAAGCTGGAAGGCCCGAAACCGCGAAAGCTTCCAGGCCTCCCAGCCTTCAAACGACATGGTGTCGTTCAAGGAATGCGACCGGAATACAATATCCCCACGAAGTTTGAATAATTTTTACAGGACGCAATACTAGCTTGGCCCCGCCATTAACGTTTCGAAATACGTTTCGATAACCTGCTGATGCGCGCTAAACTTGCCTTTTAAGATCGTTTTAAAGTTTTCGTATCCCGGCTCAGACAACAACTGATCGATTTCATGGGCCTTTTTCCCGATCTGCCGACAGTATTTGTCGGTGATGGTTTGAGGCGACGTGCCTCTTTTGTGCGCCACTTCTTTGGTGGCGTCGGTTCGCGAATAACCGTTGATTTCAATTTCATAGACGACTTCCAGGATTTGTGCCAGGGACTTGGGGATTCCCTTAATCGACATCGCCGGGAGTTTGGTTGCGCGGTCTTTTTTGGGGGGTTCTTTACTAGTAAGAAACAGGAGCCGGTTCAAGACCGAATTGGGCGTATCAATAAACGGTTCGGCATGCTTTTGTAAATGGAGCCAGACATTTTCGTCTATTTCAATCGTATGCATTTTCATTGGACGATCTCCCAAACTAGTAATGTATTTAATTAAACGAAAAATTTGGCGGGTCGTCAAGCACTATTTACAGATTTTTACTAGAAAGGGTTTCAAAACCTCAGATCAGGTTTCCTGCTTGAACGCGGGATTGCACGTCTTGATTTTACCAAATTAGGGTGTGCATTGCATCAAAACAAGGCGTCCCGCCGAGTTCAAGGAGCGTACACGCAGATACGTGAGTATGCAACACGCGGGACAACGCAGCCATTGAAGCCTTTTGAGCCCCTTAAATCAGTTTTAAATTAGATGCGCAATCCCGCTTAATTGGGCGGGGAGATGGGGTTTTGAAACCACTTCTAGCGTATTCTAGTATTTGGAGCGGGGGATCAATTAAAAGAGGCGGTTTAATGCCGGCTTGAAAGGGAACAAAAATAGACTTTAAGGCTTTTCCAGTTCCTGCTGGCACTTTTTGATTTGCGCAACCAGCTGGCGCGCGAATTTATAGCGTCGGGTCACGCCTTTTTGCAGCAGTTTGTCAATAATTTTAACACAGCATACCGGTGTTTCCGGCGCAACTTCCGGCAGCGGTGTGTAAGTGTTGTGAGTGATGGCATACATCAGGGCGGTAATGTTTTCGGCGGCAAAAGGTTTTTCCCCGCTTAACATTTCGTATAAAACGACTCCCAGCGAAAAAAGATCCGTACGGCCGTCCACCTTTTTTCCGGCCACCTGTTCCGGTGACATATAATTGGGGGTCCCGAAAATAACTCCCGTTTGGGTTTTCGTTGAAGAACTCATGATGCGGGCAATGCCAAAATCAGCAACTTTGACCTGCTCATTTTCCAACAGGATAATATTGGCCGGTTTAATGTCACGATGGACCACGCCCTGCTGGTGGGCGTATTCAAGCGCCTCTGCCACCGCAGCCCCCATACTGAGCACCCGGGGCACAGGCAGCAAATTCTCTTTGCGACAAAATTCCGTGAGGTCTTTGCCTTTGAGCAGCTCCATGGCGATGTAGGCAATGTCATGGTCTTCGCCGACATCGTAAATCGTAACAATGTTGGGATGCGAAAGCTTGCCGGCGGCCTCGGCTTCGCGGAAAAACTGGTCTTTAACCTCACTGAGTTGCGGGGATTCGATATCGGCATAACTGAGGGTTTTGATGGCCACCTCACGATTGATACTCGGATCTTTACCCAGGTAAACGGTGCCCATGGCGCCATGCCCCAGTTCTTTAATGATTTCATAGCGCCCGAGGGTGGGTCTGGTGGTTGCATCTGTTAACAACAGGGCAGATTCCTTTTTCTTCTGACCGGCAGACAGCGCCAGGGTATGCTCAATCTTTTGCAGATTTTTAATTCTACGCTTGATATCCTTAAATGCCCCGGCTTTTAAAATATGATTGTAAACAGCCAGGGCCTTGTTAAACATTCGTTTTCGCTCGAAGTCAAGCCCCAGATGATAGAGCAGGGCCTTGACAGATTTATCCTCGATCGGACATTTCATAAAGCGTTCAAAGGCCATATCCAGCATGCCCTGGCCTTGCAGTGACAATCCCAAAGACTTATTTAATTCAACACTTTCGTCCCTTTTTTCATCGGATATTCGCTGGCGGCCGGCAAAGGCAAAGCCGACTACGGCAAAAAGTGTCGGCGTGACCATCCTCAGCCAGTATCCCTGGGTAATCAACAGCCCTGCGCCAACCCCGATCCAGGTTGTCAAGAAAATTGCAATGATGAGCCCGCCGATCCGCGGCTGCACTTTTGGGGTGACAAATAGCAAAAAAAAGCCGAAATACAGAATGACCAGAACTTCCAGCACAGCGGACCAGGCCGGCCTTGAAATATGGCTGCGGTTGACGATGTTTTCAACGGCATGGGCGGCAATTTCAATTCCACTCAGCGGATCCCTTCCCGGGGTCTTATAGGAGGGGGCGAAATCTTCGGCGGTTAAGCCGAGCAGCACAATTTTATGTTGTATTGATTTTTCGGGAAGGTTCCCTTCAAGCACGTCCACTGCGGAAAATTTTTGGATGTTGACTTCCCGGCCGCTGAAGTCAAGCAACATCTCATGATGTCCAACCGTTGGAATATGGATGTGTTTAATTTGCAGGCCGAATGGTTGCAGGCGCACATTTTTGATGGTGGCACCGAAGTATTTCATTGCCACCTGCAGCGCGAAAGAAGGAAAATCTCTATTCTCATATCGGACAAATAAAGGAACGCTGCGGGTGAACATATCCTGATCGGCAATCAAGTTGGCGTGCCCCAGCGCGCCAGACTTTCTTGATAATTCGGCGTAGGGCTGTTGAATCTGTGAAGCCACAATGATTTTTTCAAGATGTCTGCCGGATAAAAAAGCAGATATTTCAGGCGGTTGATTTTCATGGGCGGGTGACTCGCCGATTGCGATAGAGTTCATTTTCAGCCAGTCCGACAGGCCGGATGGAGTGGGTGTTTCAGACCTGTCGAAGTTGAATCGCAGGGGCAACACCACATTGCGGGCCGCTCTTACAGCGGAAATCAGACGCTCGTCATGCTCTAACCGAAGCTGTGTTTGTGCCAGCAGCCGGTCGATTTGATTCAGGCTCTGTTTCTTGCCGATCGGGGGATTTTGACGAATGGTTTCTCTGAGGTTTTGTATTTCGACCAGGCCTTCATTTAACTCCCTGCTGCGGTATAAAATGCTAACACCCAAGGTTTGGGCCCCGTTTTTTGACAAGCTGTTAATGATATCTGCAATATAAGAACGGGGCCAGGGCCAGTCCCCAATGCGCTTAAGGCTTTTATCATCGATGGCGACAATGATGACCGGGCTGCCCGCTGCTCGCTGCCTCAGCCTTGAAAACAGGTCATAGGACCGGTACTCCAGGGACATCAGCGGTTTAAACCCGAAAAGCATTCCCGCCAGGATCGCAATCATCAAAAAAAGGCAGATCGATCGGTTTGACTGCAATGCTTTTTTGATTTTCATAGGCATTGATAACAGCGGTTTGAAGATTAAAAAAACCGAACCCTTATTTTGTACAAGACCGGCCGGTTCCTTGGGACATTCCAACGCTCAAAACCCTGTCTTCGCTGCGGGCTGGAAGCCGAGCCAGGATGCCTTACTTCAATCCGAATTCGAGTTGCCAGGACGCACTGCCATCGTTTACAACGACATCTTCCTGACGAATTTGATTCACGACAAAGCCGTCGACCGATTCACCCTCGCGGACAATGCGGCCATTGATGACCGCGATACGCTGGGCGGCAATCTTCGACCAGGCAATGGCCTGCAATTTTAACTTAGATTCGTCCAGGCGCCTGTAAGATTTTGCCACCGGTGTAACCCGTGATTCTGATTGGCCTTCGGTGACAGCCGCCGATGCTCCCGTGTCCCTTTGAACGGGTTTTCCGGAACTTGCCGTTGGCGGGCGGGAAACGTTCGGTTTAACAGAAGCGTCTTTCGCCGGGGCTTGGGTTTTGTCCGAGGATGTATAAATTGGATTTTTTTGGACTTTTTGCGATGCCGGGAACCGGGGCAATCCGCGAGGTGGTTGATGCTTAACGGTCGGGCCAAGTTGAGATCCGGTGTCGGGCCGGGCATCTTGATCTTTCGGAAGGGGTGCTTTTTCGGGAGTAGAATCCTTTGATGCATCGGGTCCTGGATCTATTTTGGCATGGTAAATCGGGCCTTTTGCTGCAGTTTGTTGCGGAAATATTTTAGCTGCCAGCCATTGCTTTTGACTGTAGACCAGCCATCCGGCTGCAAGTATGATTATCGTTAAGGTAAGTGCCAGATACACTTTGCGATAGAGCCAGATTCTATGAATACGGCCCCTGACCGTTTTTTTGGTATCAATTTCCGCCGGCCAGGCCTCCAGATCTTCCGGCGGCGGAGCGGTTTGATCGATTCGTTTTAATGCTTTTAAAATGGTACTCAAACTTTCGAGTTCCCCCCGAATTCTTATAACCACGAAAGCTCGAAAGTGTGAAAACACGAAAAAAGATAAAAATTTTCGTGTCTTTTGAATTTCGTGTTTTCGTGATGATTAAATCGTTTTTGTTTCAGGTTGACCGGTTTGCAACAAGGTTGTCCAGTCCGAATACCCACCTTTTTATTCAATAATAAATCAGGTTACTTTAATTTTGATAGCTGAGGCATCTCAAAGGTATCTTTTTCTTTGTACAGAATGATTTTAGTCAGCGGGCCAACATATCCATCGACCGGGATCCCGTATTTCGCTTGAATGGTTTCCACCGCGTGCTGGTCAAAGCTATCATATTGATCGTTGATGGTCACATTTTCAAATCCGATATCCTGCAGCAGGATTTTCAGCGTAATGATGGAATCCTTGTAAGATTGGGCCGGTATCGTTCCCCAGATGGAATGAAAATTCTTCCAGGGCAAATAGGCCACTCCGGACCAGTAGAATTCGAGCTCTTCCAGCTCGGCGACAATCCACTCGGTATCATCTTTACCCTGTAGAACAATCTTGTCGTTGTCTATGCGGCTCAAAGTAAGATAGCCCGGGCTGGGGCTTCCGGGCGGATAAAATTCAAGGATAGCCGGCAAATTGAGCTTTTTTAGAAAGGCCATATCGGTTTCCAGCCGATGGATGTACAAACCGCTCGATTTTGCCGAAAGGCGGAAATAGGTTTGATCATCATCAATATCCTTGAGAAAATGCGTAAGCTGCGGATCGGCTTTCCAGAGCTTCATGGCATGGGTTAAGGCCGGCTGACGCGAGGTGCGTCCATCCATATTCATCAAGTATCCGGCCAGGCCGACTGCCGAAGAATCGATTTCAGCTCGGGATGCCCTTACCGTGACGGGCTGATCGGCGGGCGCTTCTTTGGCGATAAGATTTCCGGCTTGCGTATCGACATCACCTGCGCGGGAATCGGTTTTTATCTCCGGAGCAGCGGTGGTCTTAACCGTGGCGGTAATTTTATCCATGATGGGCTGATAGAACATCACCCCCAGAAACACAAGGCTCAAAATAGAAAGGCTCATCAGCACCCATTTGCCAGTCGAAAGTCTGTGGTTATGACTCCGTCCGCGTGTGGCAAGCTCTTTAATGGCGGTTTTGGCGATGCGGGTCGTAATTTTGAACTGATCGAGAACGAATGCGGTTAAAAGCGCACGGTCACAAACGATATTCACCAGGCGGGGTATGCCCTTTGAATATTTATAAATTTGACGATAAGCCGATCGATCAAATTTGATGGCTGTTTTTTGGGCAGCGATGTTGATGCGATAGTGGATATATTCTTTGCATTCTGCAAAGGTTAAAGCGCGAAGCTGATAACTGAGGGTAATTCGCTGTCCCACCTGCCGCAGGGCATGGGAATTAAGAATTTCCGACAGTTCCGGCTGTCCCACCAGTATAATTTGCAGCAGTTTGTCTCGATTGGTTTCCAGGTTGGAAAGCAAGCGCAGCTGTTCCAGAACGTTGCGATTCAGGTTTTGAGCCTCATCGATCAGCAGGATGGCCTTTTTACCAGAGGCTTTCGTTTGCATCAGAAATGCATTCAGAGCATCTATTAGGCCCTTGGTGTCGTCCCCCTCGATGCTGATGCCGAATTCTTCATTAATGGTTCTCAGCAGTTGTTTGGGGCCCAATTTGGGGTTGAAGATATAGGCTGCTTCAACGGCGCCATTCAAGCTTTCAAGAAAGGCCCTGCAAAGCGTGGTTTTACCGGTCCCGACCTCTCCGGTAATCTCGACGAAGCCATCCCCCTGGGAGATCGCATACTTCAGGTGAGCCATGGCTTCTTCATGGCTTTTGCTTAAATAAAAATAAGCCGGGTTCGGCACCAGTTTGAAGGGTTTTTCCTTGAATCCAAAAAACTTGTTGTACATCTAAAAAGGCCCTCAATTCCTGTGACAGGACGTTGCCGGGTGATTCCTGACTCCAAGCCGCTTTTTCGACGAGAATTAAACCAGGTGCTGGTAGCCGCGCAGTTGTTTGAGTTTTCGTCCTGAGGTGTCAGATTGAAACGACGATGAAACGAAAAAATTATCCCTTTGCAACCATTTTGAAATATTGCAAAAATTTTCGTTAGTTTTTTAAATTATTTTAGTTGAAAAAGCGTCGATCGTCAACCTTTCAATCTGCCGCTAAAGCGGCTATCGTTTCATTTTGGGTTACGATCCTCCGGGGCATTTTGAACATATCCCTTTAAGATGCGATGGCGTTCCGATGGTTCATTTTCTGCCAGATCTCGACATTTTTGATAAAATTTTGTCAGATCCCCACCGGAATCGTTTAACATCCTGTTAAATGCCGGCACCCAGTCATAATAGGACGACACACTGATGAGCTGGGCGTTGTTTATCGGACGATTGAACCAGGCATCATAGGCAGCCATGGCGCCATGGTCAGCTTTCAAATTGCTAAACTCGGTGCGCATTTGATTGAAAACCGCTGCCTTTTGCTGTCGTTTCGCGCTCATCGGCAATTCAGTCTCATACAGCGCCTCAAGTTGCGTGCGGTATTTTGAAATCAGGGTGGTGAACATCCTGTGTTGCCGGTGTTTTCTCAGCCAGTCTTGATAGCCTTCTGGATCATTGGCCGCAGCTTGCCAGCGTCTGAGTCCCTCCTGTTCAACGGCGGTTGCGAAGCTTTCGTTAAAAGCCGTATCGTCTTTGACATATAGAATTCCATGGGCCAGTTCATGAAATATCAGGGCAGCGATGTCCGGTTCACCCAGGAAAAAAAAGGTACTCAAGACCGGATCATCGAACCAGCCCAGTGTCGAGTATGCGATTGCGCCCCCGATAAAAACGTCGTAACCTCCCTGTGTTAAGGAACCGCCAAAACGCCTGGCGTCCTCTTCGTCAAAATATCCTCGATAGGAGACACACCCGACGACGGGGAAACACCATGTTTTCGGTATCAGCGAAAATTCCGGGGTGGCAAATACATTCCAGACGACATAAGGACGGTCAAGCGCCACATAGCTCAAGTAATTGTCCTTGACCGTCAGCTGAAGGTTATTTTCGGCAAACGTCCTGACGGCTAGTATAAATTTTAGTTTTTGGCGAAGCTCAGCCGGGGTATCGGGATCCTCGACCAGTTTGGAAATCGGCTGTCGTTTCCGTAAAATATCCATCTGGCCGTCAATTGCCTGCGTATAATAGGGCAAAGAGCGGCACTGCAGGCAGGCGGCCGCAAATAGCAGGACGAACATCAATTTTGAAGTCCGTCTCACTGCTCGCCTCTGGCTGCTGGCCTCTGGCTTCTGGTCTTTTGTCACCGTCATCTTGCCTCCAAACACTGAAACCTGAACTCCTCGGTACTTAGAAACTACAGTATTTGATCTATTTGGCTGAGGACACTGGCAGTGTTAACAAATTTTTATTGATTTGGCGCTAAAAACTAGCGCCTCAAAATCTGCGGCGGCCAGAAACCAGCAACCAGAAGCCAGTGCAATAGGAGCCGTTGAACCCTGAACCTTTCAACCCGAAACGGACTATATCAGACTATAGCAGAATTTTTCGAAAATTTTGCGGTCAAATTTGCCGGCCTCCACATCGCCTTTAATCAGTTTGAGCGTATCCAGTGGACTGCTGGCTCTGCGGTAAGGCCGATCTTCGTTGGTTAAAGCTTCGTAGCAATCGATGATGCCCAGCAATTGGCCCACAAACGAAATATGCCGAATACCTTTGGGATAACCGCTGCCATCCAGCTTTTCATGGTGCTCGAGCGCGCCGCGGGCAATACCGCCGTCAATGCCGCTTTTAAATTTAATGATCGATTCACCGATTTTGGGGTGCCGCTTCATCACATTAAATTCTTTGCTGGTTAATCTGCGGGGAGCCTTGAGGATGGTGGTGGGGATTTCGGTTTTGCCGACATCATGCAGCAGGGCGCTTAACCCCAGGCGTGTGGTTTCATGTAGTGGCAATTTCGAATAAAAGCAAAAACCCAGCGTCAATGCCATCACGTTCACCGAATGGATAACGGTGCTATAGTCTTTAAATGAAATCGAGGCCAGGGTTTTAACAATTTCAGGGTTTTTCGAGTACCCGCTGACCAGAATATCAACGGTTTCAGGCAGCGCTTGCAGGGTGCCGCTGCGGGGTTCGGACAGGGTTTCTTCCACCAGGTTGCAGAGGGTCGATTTGACCGCCACGGCGTTTCCCGTTTTAATGCTGCGGGCGATGTGCCGGTTAAAACCTTTTTGAAGCTCTTTGATCGCCGCCGCCCGATCGTTTTGGTGGATATAAAGCTCGGTCGGATGCCTTTCCTCCTTGAGGCGCAAATCCGTCATGGATTTGCCCGGCGGTTTGTACAAAACAAATGCGCCGCCTTCGATATAATACAGGCCGACTTCCTTATAAAAATTAATCTGAGATTTCCTGATGGGAATGTAGTTGTTTTCCTGCAAAGCGTTATCTGCCCTCTCAATATCCTGCAACGCAGCATCGAGCATCGGATGGGGTTTTGACACCAATTCCAGACCGCCGCGATAAAACCGGAGCGGTGCGGCGCAGCGATATATGTTTAATCGGCATATTCCGGGTAAAAGTTTAAACCTGAAACTTGCATGAAAATAAATGAGAAGTTGTCAATCCATTTACAAAAGCATTTTAAGCAAGTCCGCGAAGGTGACCAAAATACGGATCAGCTAAAATGGATGAAAATCATCTTATCTCATTAATTTTCACCCGATGGGCGAGCCGGAGGCTTCCACGTGCAAGATTCGGGTTATATCTGAAATGGGTTTGAAATCGGATTATTATTGTATGTATTAATACAATCTTCGTCATATTTGTTTTGATATTGTAAAATCCTTTACAAATTCGAGGTGAGAATCTCTTGCAAGATGAATCCCATCTGGTATATCAAACGGGAATGTTGTCAGAAAAAAAAGCATTAAATTCTCAAGGCGATCATCAAAAAAAATCCGATATTCGATCAGCCGGCGGCATGAGTGCGGCTCAGGCGCTTGCTCAGGTTAAAGCGTTTGCCCGAAGCTGCTTTGATAAAGCTTCGGGAAGTCATGATTGGGATCACACTCTCCGGGTGTTTCGGCTCTGCGAGATCTTGGGCCCCGCCGAAAATGCGGACATGGAGGTACTGGGAGCCGCTGCCTACCTGCACGATATCGGGCGGGCCTCGCAGGATGCCTCCAACGGCGCAATTTGCCATGCGGAAAAAGGCGCCCAGATGGCAGCGCCGCTGGTCGAAGCGCTGCCGTATGCAAAAAAACAACAACAAAATATGCTTCACTGTATCCGTTCCCATCGCTTTCGCAACAATTGCAAACCGGCCTCAACCGAAGCCAGGGTCCTGTTTGATGCCGATAAACTGGATGCAATCGGCGCGGTGGGCGTGGCGCGGGCCTTTCTTTTTGCCGGCGAGGTGGGGGCACGGCTGCACAACCCGGACGCTGATGTGGAAAGCACTCGGCCTTATTCGATCGATGACACCGGATACCGGGAATTTAAAGTCAAGCTCTGCAAAATCAAGGATCGAATGCTGACTGCAGAAGGCCGCAGATGGGCATGCGAGCGGCACGCATACATGGATGATTTTTTTAACCGTTTTCTGGACGAATATGCGGGAAAGAAATAGCCAGAAGCCATCTCAAAGATGTCTTTTGGCCCAATATCTTTGTTGGTGCCTCGTTTTAAATCCTCGACATACATCAGTATGCCTGCGGTTTAAAACTCGGCCCCACCGCGATCTTGAACCAAAATCCTATTTTTGAGATGGCTTCTATTAAAACAATCATATTATTAATTGCGATTGCCTTTCTGGGTTGTGTTCAATCCGGCGCTCCGGTAATGCCCGAGTATACCACAGAGCAAGCCAGGGCCTGTGCAAAGAAATGTAAGACATCCTGGCATGCCTGCAATCATAGATGTACTGGGGGGAACTATGCATATCGAAGAGTGGATTGCTACGACCGATGTGATCAAATCCTGGGTGATTGTTATTCGTCCTGTGAATAAAAAGGCGCTAAAAAAATAAAATCTAATAGAAAAAGAGGGGAAATGTCATTATGGGCATCAATGTCGTTGACAGGGTGGATGACCGGGTAAAAGTACAGAATATCCTGGTAAGTGTTTCCGACAAAAGCGGGCTGGAACAGTTCATTCCGCAGCTGGTCGAGATGAACCCGCAAATCCGTATTTTTTCAACCGGCGGAACCTATGGCCGCCTCAGTGAGATTCTGGCAGGTTCGCATGCAAGCCGTTTGATGCAGGTCTCAGCGTACACGGGGCAACCCGAAACCCAGGGCGGTCTGGTCAAAACCCTGGATTTTAAAATTTATCTTGGGCTGCTGACCGAGACTTACAACGATGCGCATCAGGGCGATCTGAAGCGCACAGGCAGCGTGCCCATCGATATGGTGGTGGTCAATTTATATCCGTTCAAAGAGACGATTTCAAAGCCGGATGTTACCGTGGAGCAGGCCAGGGGCAATATTGATATCGGTGGGCCCTGCATGATTCGGGCCTCTGCCAAGAACTACATCCGGGTGGCCTCTGTGGTGGATCCTGCGGATTACGACAAGATCATTTCTGTGCTCAAAGCCAATCAGGGTGCCACGAGCCTGGATCTTCGTTTCAAGCTGGCCCGCAAAGCATTTGCGCACACGGCGGTTTATGACCGCACCATTGCCGATTTCCTGGATTCAAAAGCGATCGATGACGTCAAAAATTGTTATCAATATTAGAACCCATCTCAAAAATAGGAATTTGGTTGAAGATCGCGGCGGGGCCGAGTTTTCCCGCTACGCGGGACTTCCCGTCTGATTAAACCCTCTTTGCGGGTCGTAAACCGCAGGCATACTGTTGTATGTCGAGGATTTAAAACGAGACCCCAACAAAGATATTGGGCCAAAAGACATTTTTGAGATGGGTTCTAGGAAAAAGGAGTGATACCATGGCCGAAGACCTGAAAAAGATGTATCGAACCGTAATGGACGACCATTTTCCACCCCGCATGGAAATCAGTTTTGTCGACCAGGACAAACGCCAGACCCTTTTTTACGAAAAAGTGGTCTGGGTGGTCGATGAGCTGCAAAAAGGACTCAGATACGGTGAAAACCCCGGCCAGGAAGCCGCCCTTTACAAGCTGGTCAACGGCAACCTGGTGCTGGGGGAAACGCAAACCATCCAGCCCGGGCAATTTCTGGCATCCGACATTGAACTGCTGCAGTCCGGCAAACACCCGGGCAAGACCAATTTAACCGATGCGGACAATTCCCTTAACATTCTGCGCTATTTTACGGATAAACCCACCGTGGTCATCGTCAAGCACAATAATCCCTGCGGTGTCGCCCGGGCCGACGCCCTGGTGGATGCCTATCTCAAAGCCAATATGGCCGACCGTGTCGCCGCCTTCGGGGGCTGCATCGCGGTAAACCGGCCGGTGGATAAAGCAACCGCCGAGGCCATCATCCAGCAGTATGCCGAAGTGGTCGTGGCGCCTGATTTTGAGCAGGGGGTCATGCAGGTCTTTTCAAGAAAACCCAATCTCAGGGTGATTCAAATCGGCAATATCGAGCGCCTGCAGACATTTGTGGGGCAAAGATGCGTTGAATTCAAGAGCCTGATCGACGGCGGCATTATTGCCCAGTGGTCGTTTGTGCCGGCCACCCGGACCCGGGAAGGCCTGAAGCTGGCCGAATGCGAATACAAGGGCAAGTCCTACAAAATCAAGCGTGCGCCGACTGAAAAGGAATATGATGATCTAATTTTCGGCTGGCTGGTGGAGTCGGGGATTACTTCAAATTCGGTCATTTACGTTAAAGATCAGGTCACGGTGGGTATCGGGACCGGCGAGCAGGACCGGGTCGGTGTGGCTGAGATCGCCCGCGATAAGGCCTATCGCAAGCTTGCCGACCGCTATTGCTTTGAAACCCACGGCATCCCTTACAATGAACTGACCGATACCGAAAAAAAATCTGCGATCGACGCCCGGGTGGCCGCTGAAAAAGGCGGGCTGATCGGCGCGGCCATGGTCAGTGATGCGTTTTTCCCGTTTCGAGACGGGGTGGATGTCGGTATCCGCGAGGGGATTTCAGCGGTCGTTCAACCCGGGGGGTCCGGCAACGACTATCAGTCCATCGAGGCCTGCAATGAGGCCGGTGTGACGATGGTTTACACCGGGCAGCGCAGTTTCAAACACTAAAACCGGGTCCAAAACCCTCATCTTTTGCCCGCTGGCGGCGTTGCGAATCGGTTCAAAATGCTCACGTACTGGCGTGTACGCTCCGCTTTTGAACCGACACGCGCCTGGCTGAACACAATGTTATTCTTCAATTAAGATGTGAAGTCCCGCTTCTCGGCGGGACCAGCGAACAAAACCTGATGGTTTGGAACCCGGTTTATGTATTTTAACTCATCGAAAAAATTTCTCATTTCTCAATTTTTTCTATTTCTCTGGATCGGTCCCGCTATTAAGGCTGAGGCCTCACGGTTGTGCTTACTGCATCAGATGAGCCAATGTCTTCTTGTCGCAGGTTTCAGTGTTCAGGTATCAGAAGTCAGACGATAGACAGCAGGTCTTAAAAGCCCGGCGGATATCCCATTATTTTTATTGGGCACAAATGTATTTAAAATAATCAAAAATAAGATTGACTTGGTGCCCACCAGTTATTGTTCCTGTACTTTTATCAGAGTTGGGATTTTATCTACATATATGTAATATATCAGCAATCTCCAGAATCCATCAATTTAAGTAAAAAAGCCCCCTTTGGCCACAGACAGGCTTCCCTTTATGGCATCATCAAAACCAATTTTGATGAAATCATGTCGCCATTTGCCAGCGATCTGCCTATAGAATTTTCAAGTTCCAGCGAACGAAATCCCCCATAAATTGGGATTAAAAGCAAAATCGACAGCTTTCAGTCCTATTTAATATCATTCCAAATTATACTAGTTTTGGCTAGCAAAAATACGGTAGTTTTCTAAGGTTTACATTAACTTTCAGTTCCTATAAAAAAGATAGTAATATGCAATGCACGAAGGAGGCAAAGGTTCTAATCTAAAACTGACGAAAGGACTACAATACCGCGAGACCACGCATCAACCTCGCTAATAGCTTGCGCGCACCGGATTTTTTGCAAAACTGATTTTGAAACCATTTTGGTTTACATCAGCAAGAAATAATACGCTTTGTCGTGGGTGGTCATGATTGCTTTTGTGGGTTTTCCAGGGGGGGTAATCCGGAAGGTATCTGACCACTCATCTTTTAGCAGAATGTCAAGTAAAGTTTGTCTTCTTTTGGTTGTATCCTACATTGTCTTAAAACAATAATTTATTGACATATAAAAGGATACAAAATGAAGGCCAATATTAGTTGTATAATTTCTTTAGTGAGTTTTATTCTCCTCATAACTGGTATGCCGGCTGCAGGGCAGCCGGAATCAAAAGACCAACTACTCAAATTCTATGAGCGTTGCATTACAAAAAAAATAGCCAACTGCTGGGCCAAAACCGATCTGAGAAATTCAAGATCCGTTAATTTAAGGCAAAGGGCCGATCTGGCAACAAAAAAATTGGTATTTTTTACAGCAAACAAAAACATGCTGATTAATGAAATGGTTGATCAGGAAATTGGCCAGAAACATTACAAAGTTGATTATTATCTAAACAAAAGATTTAGTGAAATGGTTAAATAGATAAAAACTTCGATTTCTATCGCCTACTGAATTTTCATGGCTGTGATATTCTGGCATATCACGATTTGCCCGTTTTGGTGATATTCTCAATGTTTCTGTTCTTGCAATTTCTGGACATTCCTTGGTGCTAATAATAATTAGAATTTAACATTGTGCTCAAACGAAGCTCAATATCGCGCTAATTATCAGTTCTAATAAATTCTTATCAGCTCCCCCTGCACATCGCCGAATAGATTATAATCAAAATTCTTTTCCCCTGAAATATGATTTATGGATAAGCCGCTTAAAATGCCATACCTATTCTTTATTACAGAAACTTGTCTATCCTGCTGTAGAATTAAATTGCCGGCAATTTACTGTGAGCTATATCTGCAAAACAAACGAAGGAGGTAAGCCATGAGCTTTGTCAAAACTTTAGAGGAAATCTCAGAAAAATTTCGTGATAGAGGTGAATTTTACGATGCAGAAGTTTTAACAGTTTATTTTGAGACTAAGCCTGAAGTTGTCGAGCGACTGCTTCCCGCGCCGCTTAAACCTGCAGATCTTCCTGTTGCTGCTACTTTCCTCGCAAAGTATCCCAAAACAAATTTTGGTGTGACCTATTTAGAAAGCGCTTTGTTCCTGCTGGCTCAATATAATGGTGAGGAGGGAGTCTATTGCCTGGCTATGCCGGTTACGAATGATATTGCGCTTATCCTGGGAAGAGAGGTCTTTGGATATCCTAAAAAGATAGCCGAGATTGGCTTTGAACGTGAAGGAAATGATGTGAAGGGGTGGACGGAACGACATGAAACGCGTTTTTTTGAAGTTAAGGCGAAGCTTACCGGAAAGTTCAACGATGCCGGTGTCCAGCAGATGGTGACGGAAGGCTTAAAATCCAATCCAGATGTGACCGTTTACAATTTTAAATATTTTCCAGCCCCTGAAAGGGCTGGTTTTGACTACAATCCTCGACTGATAAAAGAAGTGGTTGAGCGCAGACCAAAATCAATTGAAATGGGAGAAGCGGAACTGACATTACGCCCATCGGAACATGACCCATGGTCTGATGTGGAAATTGTGCGAGTATACGGTGCTATCTATACTATCGGCGACAACATAATGCTGCCAGGAAAAGTTGTAGCCGAAGTCGATCAAACGGAATTTACACCTTATGCATTTATGAAATTAGATAACATATAATAAAATTGAAACAATAAAAGAGAATAAGAAGAAATAAAGGAATTTTTAAATAGGAAGTCTCTTTAAAGGACTCAAAGGGAAAAAAGATGGACAAGGAGGATGACCTTGAGCAACGAAACGTATCACTTTAAGATAGGCCGGTTCGAATGCACAGCCGTCAGCGACGGTACCCTCACATACACACCACCTGCCTTTCCTCCCCCGGCCACACTCCGGGACACATGGCACTGAAAATCTCTTCGGACGGAGAGTTGCTGCTGTGCATCGCCGATGCGGCGCTTCATCCCATCCATTTGGAACAGCTCGACTGGCATGCAGCCGTCGATTTCGCCCCCGATCAAGCGGTAGACACCAGGCGGAAGATTCTTCATAGGGCCGCGGATCAGAAAGCATTGATACTTGCCTTTCACTTTCCTTTTCCAGGGATAGGCCGAATCGACCAGAAAGGTGATGGATGGCAATGGCAGCCGATTGAGACATCGAAATAGGGTTCGTTCATCTGTGTCCGGTGTATGCTTGCTGCGAGAAGCACCTCTCTTAACCCACAAAAGCAAAAAAGATCGCTAATGAAAGTGCGATTCTAAAAATCCAAACAACTCCGACATATCGTTGATCTTGAGGTTTTCAAAAACCTGAGATAGGCATAATGTATCTGGAATATTATGATTTATAGGGTATTCTCAATGGATCCGTATTATTACCTAATGCAACTTTCTGGCAACGACAAATCGTATTAGAACCCATCTCAAAAATAGGATTTTGGTTCAAGATCGCGGCGGGGCCGAGTTTCAAACCGCAGGCATACTGTGGTATGTCGAGGATTTAAAACGAGGCGCCAACAAAGATATGGGGCCAAAAGACATTTTTGAGATGGGTTCTAGGCAGATTCACAGTGGTTCACCGTGCTAATGATCTTTGTTCACATAGGATTCCAAGCGGCAAGTAAAATCACTTAGGACCAACACGTTGAACCGCGGGAATGAAGGTATTCGGATTCCTGGATTGATTAAGGCAGAGGTGCTAATTTAATGACTTTTCATTCCGACCAGCAACATCGAAAGCGCCAGCCACCATCGAAATCTAGGCCTGCTCACAAATATTCGGCTCTGACTTTCGAATTTCGCTTGGAGAAATTTTCGTCCAGCGTTTATAGGCCCGCCAAAAAGAACTGTACTCTGAATATCCCAAAACGAAAGCAATCTCCGTTAGACTGATGGTTGAATCGTGAATGTAATGTTCTGCAAGCTCCTGGCGTACATCGTCCAGCAGCGCACCAAAAGTTGTGCGCGCGCGTTGAAGTTTGCGTTGCAGGCTTCGTGTACTCATGTTCAATTTCTGCGCCACCCTTTCTCCGGAAACCCCTCCCGAAGGCAGCATGTCAATAATTGCGCCTTTAACGCGCTGGACCGTGTTATTTTTATCCAATTCTGCTAAATAATTGATGATATATTGGTCGCTGAGTGTGGCGAGGTGGGGATTGCCGATCGGCAGGCGTTTGTCAACAGCATCGGCCGGCAAGGTAAAGCTGTCATAATCAGCATCGAAGTTAACGGGAGCCTTGAAATAGGAATCGTATTGCTCAGCACAGGCAAGTTGAGAGTGAATAAAATTGACCTCCACCGGGTTTAAATCCGGTCCGTAGTTAAGCCGACACGCAGACAGCCAGATTGACATTGCCAAATCCATGAGGGCCGGCAGTTTCAGCGAACGTGACAGCGTAACCGTGAGCCCTTTAGCCGTATCCTCCAGCCGGTGTTGTCTGTCTTCTCCGATAATGTGAGCATAGCGGACAGCGCGGTTAAGCGCTTCGCGCAACGTACCACTGGCAAGCCAGGCATATCCCAGGGCATTAAAGTGGGATGGGTGCCAAAATTTTACACCCCGCAGTCCCCAACACGGATCGCCGATGAGGTCGTCTATTTTAGACAAAAGACTTTCAACTGTCGCGTGGTTGATTCGCGCCCCCGCCTTTAAAATCATTTCGCTGTCGATGCCCTCCTCCAGGAATACAGATTGGGCGTCGTGCCCATAGTCAATTAATAGATTCCACAGAATATCAACTGGAGATAAAAGATAAGTCGTGTCCCCGGGCTGTTTTTCCATTTTAGACAAACCTTTCTTATCTATAAATTCAGTGAGTTAAAAATTTATCAAAAATGGCGCAAAAAGGCAACTGACTGGCGCGTTATGACAGGCAAATCCCTACAGAATGTGTTAGCTGAAAGGCAAGAAATATGCGTATCGAAGCCTTGCCTATATGCTGCCACCAACCGGATCCTCGGGTAGACGCACAGTAATTTACACCGGGAAACAATAAATTTTATTCTCTGTCAGATAGACCGAATGCTCAAATAAAACGAATATGCATTGTTCAATACCTGAAATATAAAAAAAGTCTGTTGGCAAGCGGGATTAGCTAAAGAAGATCTCAATGGAGAATACAAATTAAAATGTCACTGAAATTTACGAACTATAATGATTTCATAATCATTGAATCGTCAACGGGAATGGATTTTTTGGAAATTTTGGAAGGTCTTCCTAAATTACTTTTAATGCCCGAATTTGAGTATAAAAATGATATTTGGGTATTCGGCTCCGGTCAAATAAAAATGTCGTATACTGATCTTTACACAATTAAAGATTTAGTCGAGAAAACTTGTTCTAAAAATTTCGCAGGTGCTAAAACTGCTATAGTTGCCGAAAATGGTTTTCAACAAAGTTTAGGGAAATTGTATTCTGATATTTGCAAAGACCTGGGACGAGAAATAAGGGTTTTCTCAGAGTTGGAATCTGCAAAAGAGTGGATAGTGACGTAATTTACGCTATCATTGATTCTGCAAAAAAAGAAATGCGCTAAGTTACAATTTGAGCGCCTGAAAGAAAAAAAAATTGTGGCAAATGGCCTTTTCCTTATGGCTAAATGGCAGGCACCTAACCTCTATAGAAGCCGTTGCCTCTGAAATAAACGTGAGGAACAAAGTGCGTTTTTGCTACCTGCAATTAAGGGAGTATCAGAAGAAAAAGGGTTTTCGCCTCAAGAGGTTTGCATGATGTCCAGGAAACCAACTTACGAACAGTTGAAAAAAAGAGTGGCAGAATTGGAGAAAGCATTTCATGAGCTGAAACATGAAAAAGAAACCTTCAGTCAAATGCGTGATAAATATACAGCACTATTCGATCGCGATCTTCATTGTGTATATGTTCACGACTTAGAAGGTAAATTTATTGATGCAAATGATGCTGCTTTGAAATTGTTCGGTTATAACAGAGAAGAGATCAATACGTTGAACATATCCGCCTTAATGGATGACGATCAACTCTCTATGGCTATGGCCACAATTAAGGAGATTTTGCAGTCTGGTTCACAAAGACAATTTACAGAGTACAAATTGAAAAATAAGAATGGCAACCTTGTTTGGATTGAAACCGACGGGGGGTTAATTTGCCGAAAGGGAAAAGCTTACGCCATTCAAGGAATAGCCCGTGATATTACAAATCGAAAGTTGATAACAGCCGCGCTGCAGGAAAGTAAAAGAAATTACAGAGATTTGGTTCAGAATGTCAACAGCATAATCCTAAAACTGGACACCAATGGAAATGTTAAGTTTATCAATAATTTTGGTATCGAATTCTTCGGATACACTGAAAACGAGATTTATGGGCGCAATGTAATTAATAGGATTGTTCCGCTAATAGAATCATCGGGCCGCAACCTTGAAGTAATGATCAAGGATCTGGCAAAGCACCCTGAACGATACATAAACAATGAAAATGAAAATATGCTTAGCAATGGAAAAAGAGTCTGGATTGCATGGACCAATATGGCTATTAAAAATGAAGAGGGACATATAGCCGAGATATTATGCGTAGGCAATGATATAACAGAGCGCAAGGAGGCAGAAAAAGCACTGCGGGAGTCCGAGAAAAAGTTCCGGACTCTGGCCGAGTCGGCCCCTGCTGCTATATTGATAGTTGCAGGCGAAGACCTTCTATATGTGAATTCGGCTTTTGAATCAATCTCAGGTTACAGCGAAGCGGAAGCCCTGGGCATGCGGTTCTGGGAATTGGTTCACCCTGACATGCGGGAATTAGCCAAAGAACGGGGATTGGCTCGCCAGCGTGGGGAGGTTGTACCTGACCGCTATGAACTTAAAGGCCTAACTAAAGATGGCCACATCAAGTGGATTGACATGGCTGCGGCAACCATCAAATATGGCGATCAAACGGCCACATTGGTTATGGCCTATGACATCACGGAGAGCAAGCAGGCCCAGGATACATTGCTGGCACGGGAGCAGGAGCTCGAAGATAAGACGCATGAGCTTGAAGAGATGAATGCAGCCCTTAGGGTTCTTCTCAAAAAAAGAGAAGACGATCGGATCGAGCTCGCCGAAAAAATCCAACTCAATGCCAAGCAGTTAATCGAGCCGTATCTGGATAACTTGAAACAGACCCGGCTCACACCCAGACAGGCTTCCTTCCTCGACATAATCTTTACCAATTTGGATGAAATTATCTCGCCTTTTGCCCGAGGTCTTACTTCTGCGAAACACAAATTAACCCCGCAGGAAATCAAGATCGCCAGCCTTATCCGGCAGGGGAAAACCACTAAAAATATAGCCGAGTTAATGAGTTTATCCTCAAGAACCATCGAGTTCCACCGGAGGAAAATTCGGCATAAATTGGGATTAAAACACAAATCTGACCGGTTGCAGTCCTATCTGATGTCCCTCAAATAATACCGGTTTCGACTAGTAAAAAGTTAGTGATTTTTCTGCCCATCGCCATTTATAAGATCTCGAATTATTTATAAATGTTTTATCATGCATTTTTCATCTGCCTGCTACAGTGTATCACTTTCTGGCTTGACGCTGCTATTGCTGCCAAAGTAAAATTGAATGAACTGTTCAGTAACCGAAGCTCTTCTTCTAACGTTAAAACCAAACAAATTTGACATGAGGTGCTTTATGGCCAAGCGTTCGTCTGCGATTATCGCATTGGTAATTGTTGTTGCAGGGCTTCTGTTGCTCAGCGTATTTTCTGTGCCGGCTGTGGCCGGCGGCAAAGTCATCAAGGTGATGACACGAAACCAGTATCTCGCCACCGAGGTTGCACTTACCGAGCCTCTAGTGTTTGTTCTCCAGGAGGTTTTCGACTTCAAGCTGAATGGCTCCAATTATCCACCTCCGTCTCCCTTTCTCGACCATCTGGAGGAGACGCTCAACGCCCTTGCTGACAGAGGCCTGAATGACGTCGTTGCAGCAACAGTGCTTAACTTGAATTTAGAAGATATCCCAATTGTACTTGACAGCGATGGTGATGAGGTTCCGGATACATCGGGTCTGGTGAGCGTGTCTGATCGCGACGTGATTCTCGTAAGAGAAGATGTCGAGGTCACCTCGATACCCGAGCTCTGTGCAGTACCGGTTAGGAATCCAATTCCGATCCCTGCGTTTCCCTCAACGCTCTCTTCTACCGTGTCGGAGGACGGTTGCAACTATACCGCCGTGGTGAAATTCAGCAGCCCTCTGCTCGGTCCAATAACCGTCAATCGCGGTTTCGTCGGTGTGGACGTCACAGTGGGGGGGAGACCTATCGGGTTGTGAATACTCATCTTGAGGTCAGGGAGTTGCCCCCTGGCAATACGGAAAGCAGGATTGTCCAGTCTTTACAGGCGTTTGAACTTACAAAAACGCTGCTTGCCACTATGCCCGCCGATCGGAAGCTGATTCTGGCTGGCGACTTCAACTCATGTGACCAGGACACGTCGGTTTACATCGGCCCCTTCGAAATCATCCCGCCCTATCAAAACATTGTCCATGCAGGCTTCACGGACATCTGGGACACAAACCGGTTTACGTCATCCGATCCCGGTTACACCTGTTGCCAGGAACCGAATTTGTCGAACAGAAGTTAACAGCTGTACAAGAGAATTGACATCATCTTCGTCCGCGACACGCTGTTTCTGTCCTGGGCGTTTGTCACGGGTCGGGTGCCCATTTTTCCTCTATTCTGGCCGCCCAACTGGGCGTCTGATCACGGAGGAGTGTTCGGCAGAATCGATTTCCGAGAATACGCAACGGATTGATCGACCGGACAAAAGACGGCACAGCCCTAACCCAGGTGTCAAAAGTCGAGCAGATGATGTTAGACAGATGACTTCGTCACAAGGTCTTTACTCGTGAAGTAATCCACCAAGGGCATAACGTGTGACGTGCATTTCGCTTCACTGAGGGCTTATCGCTGGTGCCCTGTTTAACTTATAAACACAAGGTATCGAAAAAACGGCATTTTCTAACTCGCAGATCACTCAAACGTCCGCCAAGATTTGGCTGCTCCCAAAAAAGTTGTAAGACTGTAAACGGGCCTCAACTATGGGAGGGTCCCGGAAAGTTGCGGTATCATATTGTCAATTGAAGTTCTAACTCGCTCATTAATTCTGAAAACTCAATTATAGATAAGAGCACCCGTTGTCTCTTTGCTGACGCCTGAAACCTGAAACCATAAAAGAAAAGTGCCGAATTCAGCCCATCACCTTGGAGATAACCTTTAATGCCTGATCGATATCTTCGGAACTAATCTGATAATGGGTGACGGCCCTCACCTTACGGGCGACGGTCGGCAGCATGCGAACGCCTGCGGCTTCGATGCGCTGCACAAAGTCCTGCGGTGTCATGCCCGCGCGCGTGACCTCAAAAAAGATGATATTGGTAGGAACCCGATCCGGATCGATTGAAAGGCCCGGTATTTCTGCCAGCCCCCGGGCCAGTTTTTTCGCATGGGCGTGATCGTCAGCCAGACGCTCGACCATTTCTTCAAGGGCCACGATTCCCGCGGCCGCCAGGACCCCGGCCTGCCGCATGCCGCCGCCCAGCACTTTGCGTGCGCGCCGAGCCTCGGCGATAAAATCCCGTGTGCCGCAGACCGCAGACCCCACCGGCGCCGCCAGGCCTTTGCTCAGGCAGAAGGAGACCGAGTCGGCTTCGGCCGCCAGATCTTTCGGATTTACGCCGAGGGCCACGGCAGCATTAAAAAACCGGGCGCCATCCACATGGATTTTTAATCCATGGCGCCGTGCAATTTCACCTACCGCCTTCATATAATCAACGCCGAGCGGGGAGCCGTTACAAAGATTATGGGTGTTTTCAAGCAAAATGAGCCGGCTTCTGGGGAAATGGACATTGTCGCCTCGAATGGCATCTTCGATATCTTCCAGTGCCAGGCTGCCATCGGGCCGGTTGGCAACGGTTCGCGGATGAATGCTGCCGACCGCCGCCGATCCGCCCTGTTCGAAAAAAAATGTGTGCGCGTGGCTGCCTAAAATAATTTCGTCTCCGCGGCCGCAGTGCGCCAGCTGGCTGACCAGGTTTCCCATGGTGCCGCTGGA